>ERZ773008.1677-NODE-1677-length-15331-cov-2.913001_pt1 | contig 15331 bp, 6 predicted proteins | sample MGYA00580664_ERZ773008 | MGnify/ENA primary metagenome ERZ773008 (study PRJEB29015, sample SAMEA2738016) | human oral metagenome | biome: human oral; feature: human-associated habitat; material: dental | place: China | collected 2048 ... | reverse complement strand
GCGTGCCGCTCGTTTCCATGCAGCCGAAGGTGATGCTATGCGCACGGATCTTTCTCTGACGCTCGAAGAGGTCAAGAAGCTCGTGCAAGTCGCACGCTACTATCAGACGAACGCCATCCGCGCGAAAACGCGAGAGCTTGAGGAAGCACGAAAAGAAGTTCTCTCGAACGAACGCATCATCCAGATCGCGGAAAATATTTTTGAAAAAGGCGGTTGGAAACTTCTGCGCGAAAGCGAGCGCAAGTACAAGAAGGAAGAAGCGCTTTTTGAAAAAGACCTCGCACGCTTCATGGCACGCAAGGAAGATTTCAAAAAGCGCCCGGAAGAAGATTCGCTCGCCTATCGCCAAGAGAAGGAGCAGCTCATGGAAGAGCTGCGCACGTTTAACGAGCGGCGCGATCGTCTCGTGAAATGGCGCAGCGAAAACCAAGAGAAGCGCGAGGCGATGGAAAAGCGGCGCGATACGTCCGAAGCCGAGCGTAAGATTCAGCAGATCGCGCTTGGCGTCTTAAAGAAGAATCGCCCTGCTGTCGAGAAGGCGAAAAAAATCGCCGCAGAGCTTGAAACTCTGCGGCAGGAATTCGAGGAGATGCGCGGCGAAACCGAAGCCGTCGAGACGGAGATGGCAAGGAGCGGCAACGGACGCTACAAGGTCGTGCAACGCGGCGCGAAAGCCGGAGGCGGCGGAGGCAGCAGCGACGGCAGCGGCAGACGCTCGTCGATCGAGAAGGCACGAGGCATCGCACAGGAACTTTCGGCGATGCAACACGGCGCTCTGATCGCACGCGCGAAGGAGGACAAGACGCTCGTCGAGAACTGGAATCTTGTCTCTTCGTTCGACAAGGACGAAATCTTGGAAGAAGAATCGCGCGGACGCTGATTCAGCGGAGGTAAATCATATCAGGCGGTATGATTTGCGGACTGGGCGAGAGATTTGAGAGCGTAATAAGTGAGAAGATGGCGCGATGGAGAGTACATGGAAGACCGGAAGATGGATGATATGCGGGAAGAAGATGTATTACTGCTATTGTGTCAAAAACAAGAATGACCCTGACTACCTCGGCAATCCCAAGATTTATGGCGGGAGCTTTGAAACGAAGAGGAAAGCGAAGAAGGCGGCGGCCGAGTTTAATATGATGGAGGTGTTGGAGCGATGAAGAGCGAGTGGCGCGTTACCGAGATGGAGCTTTGAGAGTGATCGGACATGAAAACGTATTTCACAGTCAGATATGAAACTGGTTCATCCTGTGCTATTCTGTAGTTGCGGGACAAGACCGAACATCTATTGATCCCCTGAGATCGTGAGTGATCGTGGTTGGATGTGCTTTGGAGCACAGTAACATGTCGCCCTCTTGTTTCTTTGAACAGAGGAATAGCACGCGTAATATAGTTCATTTCACCGAAGTACATCAATCCCGCAATATTCTCTAAGGAAGGTGGTACTATGCGCAATTTGTTGGAGGTGTGCTGCGGGCTTGATGTTCATAAGGAAATTCTTGTGGCATGTATGCTCAAAGGTGGAATCGAGGAGGAGCCGGAGCCCATAATAAAGGAGTTCTCTACACTCCTTAGTGGGTTGGATGAATTCAAAAGCTGGCTTATTGAGCATAACTGCCATGATGTGGCGATGGAGAGCACAGGGGTATATTGGTTTCCTATCTACAATGTGCTGGAATCTCGTCTCTTCGTTCGACAAGGACGAAATCTTGGAAGAAGCATCGCGCGGACGCTGATTCAGCGTCGGTGGTCTTCTTCCCGTTCCGCTTCTCTTGCATCCGCGACCTTCGCCTTCGCCGCCTCGGCGATCTCCTTCGCCTTTCCCGCCTTCATGTCCTCACGCAAGGGCGATTCGCGTTCCAAGGTCACGCGGATCGTATATGCGCCCATGCCGGCTTTCGCCATGCGCAAGGCGACACGTTCTTCTATTTCCGGCGAGATGCCGCTCGCCTTCGCTTCTTCCATCCACGCTTCGCGATAGAAGGCTGCTGCCGATTGATGGGAACGCGCCGTTCGGACGATGGCTTCTTTTGCCTGACCAAGAGACTCGCTTCCCTGCTCGAAAGCGACGGCGGCTTGCTGCAGAACGCGGCTAACTTCTTGCGGCGCGTTTTCTTTGATGTGACGACGAAGATGCGGCGGCGTGAGCTGGACGGCGAAGTAGGCTCTGCGGACGCTGCTGCGCGACGCCTTGAACATCTCGGATGCCGGCTTTCGCGGCAGATTTCCAGCTTCTCTGCGCAGTCCTTCGATCTGCTTGAGAAAGCCCGCCGCTGCAGCGAGCGTTCGGGTGAAGTCTTCCTCTTTGCCGACGCCGAGCGTCTTCGCTTCGGAAATGTCCTCGATGCGGCGGCGCAGTTCCTCGATCTGATCTTCGTAAACCTTCTGCTTATGCAGCAGATCGACGCGACTCCGGCTTATGAACACGATGCTCTCCTCGATACTCCGGACGGCCTCTCCTGCGGCTTCCTCGCTCGCCTTGCTCTCCCTGCCCGTCGCTTCACTGATGTCTTTAGCGGCAAGGATGCTTCGGACGTTCCGCTCATGCAGCGCGGCAAAGCTGTCCCACGCATCCTGATCGGGACCGCAAGCGCCTTCGCTTTGCTCAAACTCGCGCATCTCCTTGTAGAGCCGATCGGCGCTCTCTTTCAGCTTCCCATTCTGCGCGGGCGTGAAGCTTTCCTCTGAGGCGACGCATACGTCGGCCAGCTCTTCGCGGTAGGAATCTGCGTAGTCGGAAACGGTTTCTTTGCGTGCTTGATTTTCTGTGGACATAAGAAAATCCTCCTCTTTTTCGCGTTTGAACTTGACAAGATCTTCTTCTGTCTTTATACTGTAGTTAAGAAGGTTGCCTTTTCTAGCTGCCATGGGGAATTGGACCCCGGCGGGAGCTAGAAATTTGGTAGCCTTTTCTGTTTGTGCATAAATTAAATTACCGGTAACTAGATGTTGTACGTACCATGCATAATTGATGTTTCCATTGTTCCCTTTGCCATAAACAGATGTCATTATATTGACACGACCCTCATTGCGGTTGAGGTTTAGTGCAAACGGGATAATTATATTAAGACCATTTTCATCGGCTACATCCAGCACCGCTATGAGGCGGTCTGGTTCTGTGATGGATCTTATAACCATGATGGGATCGGTTAGAGCTCTCGGTATCTGTCGAAATACATTTTCTGTCATTTCGGGATGATCTTTCGTTATCCGTCCCAATTTAGAAACATCGATATAAATCGGTAAGTTATCCATTCCTGCAAGCTGCAAAACTAATGGAGTTTGAGCCACATAGAGCGATGAGGAATCAGATTTTTTCTTTCCTGAAAACCAATCATGAATATCTTTTGCAAAAAGGGCTTCGTCCTGTAGAACCTGCTGCTCTTCTGCTTCGTCTATGTGTCTCGTGTCGATTTGTAACTTCCTGCTCTCCATCGGCAATATCCACCTCACTCTTTCTTATCTTGACGAATTTTCCCCTTGGGATTATACTATCCTATGCTTTTTCAGTTCATTGCACTTGACAAGCTCTTCTTCCGTCTTTACACTAGAACTAAAGAGATCAACGAGCCTTTTACCCTCCAGGGGCAATAGCAGCCTGGCGGACTGGTAGAAGGTTCTGGTCTTTTCAGAGGAGCGTTCCTCTCAGTTGCAGGCACATTGTGCCAGTGGGCTGGGATAGAAGGGAACGCTCCTTTTTGTTATCTGCCGCGTCCTGCGTCTTCTTCCCTTTCCTCGGGAGGTGCGCTTTGGGACGCGATTTTTTCTTGCTCGACGAAATTTCCCGCGCTTTTCTTCTGGTGCGCTTCGAAGGCTTCGTTCACTTCCTTGCGGCTGAAGGCGGCGACGGCGCGGTCGTAGCCGTAGCCCGCATCCTGCGAGATGACGCTGTAGGGGCTGTTTTCTTGGATCGCCTTGCCGACGAAATCGTAGATGTTTTCCTTAAGGAGGTCGGCATCCACACGGCCATCGTCATACTTGCCGTTTCGGAGCGTGTCGATCAAAAAGCGTGCAGCGAAGTCTTCATCGAGCTTCTGCCAGCCTTTTTCGTCGGTCGGCGTATAGATGGAAAGGCCTTCCTTGAAGGTGTTCTCGCGGAAATTGCGTGCGTAGTCCTTCTGCATTTCCAGCTCGATGCCTTCCTTCGCGTCATCCGTTGCCTTGAACGCTCCCGGATGGACGGCGAGCGTGCCGTCGGACTGTGCGCCGATGTAGCTGTTTTCGCGGAAGATCTGGCGATAGACGGCATACGATTCGCTGTTGACGGTCTTTTCTACTTGAGCGAGCATTTCCTTGACCTCAGGAAGTTCGAGCGGCGTGATGACGAAATCGTCTTCGTAGGGATGAAGCTGCACGCGCGTGAAGCCCGCCTTGTCCACGTTCCAAAGCTGGCCGTCAACCTCGATGAGGTCGCCCTCTCGGATGGGGCGCGGTACAGTCGCTTCGTCGTTCGAGGCTTGGGAAAGCTCAGAGAACACCTTGGCGCACATCTCCTGCGACGAGGCCGCCGTGCGCACATAGTTGCCCTCGAAGGACTTCTCATAGTCGCGCTCGAAGAAAGGCGGGCTTCCCGGCGCGAGCGCTGCGTCGTCTTTTTGCCGATAAATCTCGATATGCACGGATTTGTTGGCAAAATAGCGATAGTCGGGCGTCATCGAACATTTCGCGACGACGCTCGCGGGAAGCTGCTTCTCGAAATAGATGGCGTCGCCGCCTTTATAGGGCGCGTCTTCTGCATGTTTCTCGATGGAATGCAGATTGTCCGTCGGAATAGAGCCGACGAGCGACGTGACGCGCTCGACGAAGTAGCGGTAGAGCCGTGCCGTTTCCTTTGCCTGTGCCGACAAGGGCAAGGCGCGAAGCGATGGGTCGTCGACGGTTGTCAGGCGATCGCCGATCGGCTGCACTCCTTGCGTCGTCTTCTCGTCCGTCGGCTTTTCCTGCGCTTCCTCCGTCGTCGGTACTGCCGGCTCGGCGTCCACGATCACGCCTTCGGGCGCACTGACGAGCGTTTCGTCCCTTTCCTTGAAGCGCTCCGGCATGAAGCGCTTCACATAGTCGGCGATCTGCACGGCTTCGTTCGAGGCCTTGAAGATTTCCTTCTTGTCGTCTTTCAGCGCCCTCACCCAAGACTGGACGTAGGCCGCGTGGTTCGTAGTGTTCATCGGGATGCCGAGATCGATCGCCAGAAAGGTCGAGGCGAGTTCTGCGCGAAGTTCCTCCTTCGCGTACAGTTCCTTGTTCTCCCTTTTCCCGACAAGCTCGCGATCCATGCGGCTTTTATGTCCCGTCCAGTGGCAAAGTTCGTGCAGCGCCGTCGCATAATATTCGTTGATGTCCTTATATGCTTCTTTCGGCAGGAGGTGAATGACGTCGCTTTTCGACGAGTAGCAGGGCGTATCGGAATAGCGCGGAATGTCGTGGAGGATCTTCGCGCCGCTTGCTGCGAGGATCGCCTCGCAGATCTCGCTCTGTTCCTCGTGCGTATAGCCCTTCGACTTCGGCTTCCACTCCTTGAGCGGATGATCGTCGTAGATCGGCTTGCCGTCTTCGTCCAAGAGGCGGCTGCCGTCCTTGTCGAGCTTGTACTCGCGTCGGATGCAGTCAGAAGCATGGAAGACGGCGATCTGCTTCTTCGCCCAATACTGATCTTCCGGCGGCAGGAGATTGCCGTGCCTGTCCTTGTCCACCTTCCAATGAGAGAAGACGGCGTAGCTATGGGAGCCTTTCTTCACGCGGTACTCCCATTCGAGTTCAGCCGGATACTTCTTTCCTGTCGCCTTCATCAGCTCGACCTTCTCCTGATGGATCTTGTTCTGCTTTCGGAGCATGGCCATGGTGAAGAAGCGCGGATCGTCGCTCTCCTTCTCGGCCATGACCATCGAGAGGAACATCTTGTTAAGGCGCGTATAGGGTCGGTTCGTCTTGCCGTTGATGGGCATTCCTACGAGCTGTGCGCCGATCTTGCCGTCCCATCCTTTCTGCCACGGAATCCGGCCGGTTTCCAAAAGCTCGACGATCTTCTTCGTCGTTTCCATATAGACGTCGCGTTTCGGGTGCTTCATTCTGCTTTCCTTCCTTTCATCGTGCCATAGCGGCTTCTTCGTAGTCTTCAGCGTACCTTTGCGCGGCTTCCTTGCGTTCGTCCTTCTTCTCTTCCTTGACGTCCTTTTCTTCACGTCTTTCAAACGTCGTGTGTGCAGCGAGCGCTTCTCCGCTTGGCGCGTTCTCGATGAGCGCGTTGATTTCCAAGAGGCGCTTCTTTACTTCCTGTTCGCGTCTTTCCTGCGCGAACGGCTCTTTGATCTTCGCCGTGGCCGACTCGATCTTCTTGAGGATCGGCTCGCGCTCTTCCTGAAGCTTTAGAAGCTTCTTCTCGATCGCGTCCTTCACGTTGTCGAGATGGCGGATGGTGTTCATTTCCTTGCCGGGCTGCGCGAAGGCGACCGTGTGGTACATCTTGCCTTGCAGGCTGATGTACGGCAGATACGTCTCGCGGTCGATCCGGACGCGCAGCGTCATGCCCTTGTATTCGCCATTCGCCTTGGCAGCTTCCTGAAAGCCTCCCTTCGCCTTCTCGTGCAGGAAGAGCGCCGCCTTCTTCGCGTCGGTGAAGACTTCCTTGCCTATTCTCATGCGGAAGAGTTCTTCGCCCTTGTCGTTTTTCTCCGTGTTCTGTTCGATGAGCATCTTGTCGCTCATGAGATTGAAGATCCTCGCATCGTGCGCCTTGAGCGTCTTCGGACCTTCGATTTCGGCGAATTCCGTGAGCTTCTTCTTCGTCGTCTCGTAAGAGGCTCGCGCCATCTGGCAGCGCACGAGTTCGGCTTCAAGTTCCATTTTTTCCTTGAAGAAAGGATTGTCCGTCGAGATCGCCTTGAGGTCGGCGAAGGTCAGCGTGACCTCGTCCATGTCGACGATGGTGCGGCACGGCGTCTTGCTCGTCATCATCTGCGCGATGAGCTTCTGCTTGTTTTCGAGCGTCTGCCACATGAAGGTGTCGAACGTGCCTTCCGTGATGTAGCGGTAGATTTCGACGCTCTCGTTTTGATTGCCCGGACGTATGGAGCGCCCCATGCGCTGCTCCAAGTCCGCCGGCCGCCACGGAATTGAAAGATCGTGCGAGGCGCAGAGACGGTCTTGTACGTTCGTGCCGACGCCGAGCTTGTCGGTCGAGCCGAGCAAAACGCGCACCTTGCCTTCGCGGACTCTCTCGAAAAGCTCAGGAATCGCGTCCTTCTTGTATTCCTGCACGATGGCGATCTCTTCTTTCGGGATGCCTCCAGCTTCGAGCTTTTGCCGAAGGTCGTCGTAGACGTTGAAGGCGCCGCGTGCTTTGGCGACGCCCGTACTCGTCGAGTCGTCGCAGAAAATGATCTGCGTGCCACGGATGTCCGTCGTCTCCCTGTACTTCGCGAGGACGTTCCTCGCGCAGCGGTTGACCTTGCTCGTCGGCAAATCCTCGGCCGACGGGTCGATGATGCGCGGATCTAAAGAGAGCATACGCCCTTCGCGCGAGATCATGAGCATACTGTCTTCGGTCAGCGTGCCGTCCGCTCTCGTGACCATTTCGGGATCGCCGCGCCGCACCGCCTCGCCGCGTCGGAAGAGGGCTTGGATCATCTCTTTCTGTAAGGGCGAGGCTTTTTCCGTGTCCGCCTTTTCTTCAGCTTTCGGCACTTTTCTGTCGGGCAGCATGTCCGCCGTGCGTACGTCGGCGAAGAGCTTGAACTGCGTCATGAGTTCGGGCACGTTGTTGAAGGCTCGCATCCGCTCCTTCATCTGGTAGCCCATGCCTTCGGGGCGCAGTTCCATCTGCGAAGAGATTTCCGCGAAGTTCGCTGCCCATGCGTCGAAGTGGGCGATGCCTTTGTCCTTCAAGACCTGCGGCGTCAAGTAGCGCTGAAGCGTATACAGCTCCGACATGGAGTTGGAGATCGGCGTGCCGGTCGCAAAGATGAGGCCGCGATAGTTCGTCTTCTCGTTCATGTACTGCGCCTTCATGTAGAGATCCCACGTCATATCCGTATGCTTCTTGCTGCCGATGCCGCCGGTGTTCGAGTGGCGCGTCTCGATCTGGAGGTTCTTGTAGTAATGGACTTCATCGACGACGAGCTTGTCGATGCCGAGCTTGTCGAAAGGAATGCTGCCGTCTCCTTTCGCTTGGTTCTTCTTTTCGAGCGCCCTTGCCTTCGCGGTGAGCTTTTCGATGGATTTCACGATTTCCTTGATGCTGAAGTCTTTCTCGGGCTTCTTCTTCATGCTCGTCGCCGCGAGTTCGTCGTAGCGTCCTTGGAGTCGGGCGATCTCGTTTTCTGTCATCTCGCCTTCGAGCTTCGCCGAAAGCTTCAGCCGCTCGAACGCGGAGAAGGGCACGATTACGGCATCCCAATTCTGCGTGGCGATCTGCGCTGTGAATCGCTTGCGATTCATCTCCTTGAGATCCTTTTCCGTCGGCACGAGGACTTTTGCGCGTGGATAAAGCTCATGGAAGGCGTCGCCCGTCTGCGCGACGAGATGGTTCGGCACGACCATCATCGCCTTCTCAGAAAGCCCCATGCGCTTTGACTCCATGATGGCCGCAATCATCTCGTAGGTCTTGCCCGCGCCGACGCAATGCGCGAAGAGCGTGTTGCCGCCATAAAGGTGATGGGCAATGGCGTCCTTCTGGTGCGGCTTCAACTCTACGGTATTCGTCATGCCAGGGAAGGTGAGGTTTGCGCCGTCGTATTGGCGAAGACGGATGTTGTTGAATCTGCGATTGTAGGTTCTCTCGACGTCTTGGGCACGCAGGGGATTCTCAATCAGAAAGTCGCGGAAGGCCTGCTGGATCTCTTCCTGCTTCATCTGCGCCTGTGCCGTGAACTCGGGATCTTTCCTGCCTTCGGCGTCACGCACGACGGTATTGTTCTGATTGAGGCAGTCGGTCAGAAGCTCGATGGCGTCCTTCTGCGCCGTCGAGAACACCGCCATGCCAGGCGTAGGCTGCGTGCCGTATTCCCGCTTGAAATAAGCGGTCTTTTCGATCTTCCACTTGCTTGTCTCGGGCGAATAGGAGATTTCCAGCGTCGGCATGTCTTTGTATTGCTGGCGATTGTACCATGTGCGCTCGATTTCAAGCTTCTTGTAGATGAAGTCTTGGACGTGCTGCTGGTTCAGCCATGTCGAACCAAGGGAAAAGGAGATGTCGCCGATAGGGATGGGATCGGGCTTGACGACTTCCAAAGCGGCACGGTTCTTCTCGGCACGGGTGCGGCGCAGAAAGAGGCCTTGAAATTCTTCCCGCGCCTCCGGGGAAAGCGCAGCGTCGGCTCGCTCCTCGATGCCTTCGGCCTCGCTTTGAAAGCGTTCGAGCGCTTCGGGGACGGAGGGCGCAGCCGCATCTTTTTTCTCCTTGTGTTCTTTCAGATAGGCGGCTGCACAGTGGATGAGATGCAGCTTCCTTAATGTGTTCTCGCCGTCCGCGAGGCTTTCGCGCATCTTCCGGAAGACGTCATCGTCGACCGGCTCCTTAAGGAAAGCCTTCTTGTAGCACGCGCCGATGAAGTCCATCGCCTCAAAAGCTTTGTTGTAGCGGCTGCCGTAGGAGCGCTCATCGAAACGGGGATCGACCTTGAAGAGTTCCAGCAGAAGTTCGCTGTCTTCGCGGCAGTTCGCCGGCAGGATGTCTCGATAAGAAAGACGGACATTACGGCGCTCGGCGAGCGCGACGGCGTATTTCGCGACCGTTTCGCGGTCTTCGGGATGCGCCTCGAAGTCCGCCTCTTTCAATGCGGCTTTCATGAGGGCTTCGCGCCGCTCGGTAAAATGGCCGAGCATCTCTTCCGCTTCCTGTGCTTTTGTATTATTCAGGATTTCATGAAGCCTTTGCGCGAGTGGTGAAGCAACATCGTCAAGGTTGAGGGCACTGACGCCTTCTTCCAGTCGCTGCACGTCTCCTTCGTATATGGCAGCGGCGCGAAGATGATCGATGCCCTTGGCCGTCGCATTGATGATGGCGTCCTGCTCCTCGATTTTCGCATAAATGTCGCCCGACAGGTATTCGTCGGCTTGGACGGCACAATTTTCCTTCTCGTCGAAGAAAAGATGCGTGTATTCGAGTTCTTCCATCAAGTCACGCTCGCTTGTGCCCGTCAGCTCTTTCATATAGCGAAGATCGACCTCGCCCTTCTGCTGCATGGAGATGACGAGCGCATCCTGCGCTGTATCGGCGTGCTCGGGCTTCGCTACTGTCTGGACGGTGCGTTCCGTGAAGATGTCGGCCGGACGCTCGACGGCGCCGTCCTTTCCTATGACCTCGAAGCTCTCGATGAACGGATAGCCTGCATCGTCGCCGAAGAGCATCTTGAGCTGCCTGTCGTTTCGGATATAGCCGAACTTTTCCGTATAGGCGTCGTAGATGGCGCGCAGCTTCTTCTGCATCTCGCGCAAGTCTTCGTTCGATACGCCTTGCTCCTGCGCGTCGAGAATCCGATAGCCTTCATCGCGCATCAGAACAGCGAAGCGCACGCGCTCTTCCTGCTCTTCGGTGAAGTCCTTCTTCTTCGTCTCGCCGCGATGGTCGGTGAAGACGACTTCGCCGCCTTCGATCGTAAAGCCCATGCTCTTGCGGTTCTTCGCTTCCGCCTGCACCGGCGGCGCAAGCGGCGCATCCGAGGGCGCATAGCAGCTTCCTTCGCCAAGTGCGGCGAACGCTTCTTCGATACGTCCGGCAAGGTCTTTTCCGTCGCCCGCGACGTAAAGCTCCTTGCCGAACTTGCCGCTTCTCTCTTGGACTTCGCCGAGAATGTTGTCCCTGTGCGCGGCGAAATAGGCGTTCAGCGTGTGCTGCTTCTCGAAGGACGAGGGATAGGACGGAAAGAACCGCTCGATGTTCTGCCAGCTTTCGGCAGAGGGAAGAGCGTTTTTCTGCTGTAAGGCAGGAGGCAGCACGCCGCCTTTCTTGCGGAAGACGAGGATGTCGGTCGTGACCGCCGTGCCCGCGCCCTTGAACGCCTCGCTCGGCAGCCGCAGCGCCGTTACGAGATCGGCCTTCTCGGCGAGACGGGCACGAACCTTGGCGCTCGCCTTATCCATCGTGCCGCTTGATGTGATCGCCGCGACGAGGCCGCCGTCCCGTACCTCGTCGAGCATCTTCAAGAGGAAGTAGTCGTGCGGCAGAAGCCCTTGCCCTTCGTAGGCGCTGTCGCCGTAAATGGGCGAATCGCCGAAGGGCACGTTGCCGATCGCAAGATCGAAGCTGCCGTTGGCAAAGCGCGAGTTCTGGAAGCTCTGATGGAAGATTTCTACGTCCTTATGTGCTGCCTTCGCGATGCGTGCGGAAAGAGCGTCCATCTCGATACCGACGACGTGGCTCTCCTCGCGCATCTCTTTGGGCATCGCGTCGAAGAAGCGCCCGCTGCCGCACGACGGCTCCAAGATGTTGCCCGCCTTGAAGCCCATGCGGGAAAGCCCCTTGCAGATGGCTTCGGCTACTTCCGGCGGCGTATAGAAGGCGTCGAGGATCGTGCTGCGTGCCGACGTGTACTCCTCGTTCGTCAGGACGCGGCGAAGTGCCTCATATTCCTTGCGCCATGCTTCGTTTCTCGGATCGAAGACTTCGGCAAGGCCGCCGAAGCCGCTGTAGCTTCCGAGGAGCTTCGCTTCTTCCTCGCTCGCCGTGCGGTGCGTCTCCTCGATGCTCCGCATCACTTGGATCGCCGCGAGATTGCGCTGAAATACCGCACGCTTGCCTTTCGTCGTGGAAAGATCGGCCTCGTAATCAATTTGAGAGAGGTCGATCAGCTCGGCATCGGCAGCTTCATTATCCTTCGTCGGCTTCAGATCGACAGGTTCTCGATCATTTCCGCCTTCGTCTCGCGGGCGATCCTCTGGCAAATATGGAGTCCCTTGAGTCCCGACTGATCCTGCCCCCAAAGCTCCTTCTGCTCGCGCTCCTCGACGATCCTCAGGTACGTCTCCTGCGTCTTCTCCTGCACCTTTTGCAGGTACTCGGCCGCCTCGCCGCTCTTCGTCATCGCCAGCCACTCCTCCGGCCGATTGTACTGGAGGAACTTCCTGCGGATCTGCGCCCACTGCCCGATCACCTCGGGCTTCTCCGTCACGTCGAGCGCCCGCTCGACCAGTGCTTGGCGCTCCTTCTCCTCCTTCTCTTCCTGCTCGATCTCTGCTTGAACTTCCGCGCGGATCTTCGCCAGATATTCCTCCCGGCTCATTTCCTCTTCCGTCCTGCGCGTCATGTCCTTCCTCTCCTCGTTCTTTTCCATGTTCTGTCTCCTCCGTTTCCTTTGTCGTTTCCAGTGCGGCGTCGATCGCTTCTCTTTCTTCGCGCTCCCTCGTGCGCACGGCACTCGCCACGCGGTCAAGGATCTTCGCCGCCGTCTGCATCGTCGAGCGCAGCAGCTCCTCGCCGTCGATCTTTTTGTAAGGCGCGATGATGAGCGGCAGCGCAAGCTTCTTTTGGGCGTCGAAGCCCATGCGCGAAAGCGCGATGTACGCCGCGCCGACGCCGACGAGGTTCGCGCGGCCTTCTTCCTGCGTCCTCTTCGCTTCCTCGCGGCAGAGGCGCACGATGAAGTCCTCCGTGCTCTCATCGTCATTCTTCTGCATGTCGTTTAGTGAAGAGATGCTTTCCCCGTCCTTCGCGTCGTCGTACTGCCAGACGAGATGATGAAGCCGCGCCGCGTCTTCCGTCTCCATCACTTCATAGACGGTCGTCACCTCGCCCGCAGCGGAAAGCACGTCTATGCCCTTCGCGTTCGGCTTGAGCGACGTTCCCATGCGCCGCCAGAGTTCTTCCGGCGCATACGCCCTGCCGCTCGCAGGAGCGTGCAGGAAGAGTCCGACCTGCGCAGCGAGCGGCTGCTTGTAGTGGTCGGCCATCGTCTCCAAGAAATCCCGGTAACGCTCCTTCGACACGCTAATCGTCGCAAAGAGCCGGTCGCGCTCGGCCAAGAGACGCGCTTCGTTCGTCATAGGGTTCTGCCTCCTTTGTCTCAGTTCCTTCTTCTGCGGCGCAATGAGCTTCGCCATGACCTTTTCCACGGCAGGTGATGCTCTGCCCCCGCTCGCATCGCCTCGAAAGGCGGCGTAGGCGGTCTTGACGAAGGTGCGGCACTTGTCGAAGACCTTCTGAAGCGTCGATGTGGGCGCTCTGCCTTCTTCCAAATAGCGCTCAAAGCCTCTTGCGAAGCGCTCTGCCCGCCACTCGGCCTTGAGGCGTTCTTCCAGAGCCTCGTCATGCGTGCGGATCGCCTCGCGGATCGCGCGTTCGCGTGCGGCGAATTCCATTGCCCACGGCGTATCTTCGTATTCCTTTGCCGCGCCCTCGTACCAGCTCGCCCAAGCGTCGACCTCGGCAAGGTCTTCGGCAGTCTCTTCATCGAAAGGCGCGAGACGCGCGAGATCGTCGTAAAAGATATGCGCTGTCTCATGCAGGAAGGTGCTTTCGTCGGCTGCTTCAAAGAGGCTGACGAGACGGCTGCCTTCTTGCAGCACGGAGAACTGCCCTTGAATCCAGCCTAGGGATTCTTGCTGTTCCTGATAGTAAGTTTTCCCGTCGGCATCCTTGACACCAGCGAGCATTTCGCGTATACTGATGGTATCAGAAAGTCTTTTGCCACGGTTGACAGGTTTTATCCCTGTTTTGTGGGAGACTTTCTTTTTTTGTTTCCTTTCAACAATCACATCATATAGGTTTAGCTCTGCCGGATTGAAAGCGACCGATCCGTTCGCTTGTTCTTCTGCAACGAGCCGAAGGGTGTAGATTCTTGTGTGCGTCCTGATCGGCACATAAAACCGATGGTATGCTTTTACATTCGGCTTTTTGGCTTTCTTTTGATTTGGAATGCTTTCAATCAACACGGCATTTTCCAGCAGGTCTGGCAATGCGTAGATGGACGCTATCCGTACAGGATGTTCCTCCGTCCGCGTCTTTGCATTCTTATGACTGGAAAATGCGATATGCCGCACGTCCTTCGGTAAAACCGAAATATATGCCATATCATCTGTCGTCTTATAACGCTTGCCAGATGCGGCAAGCTGACGAATGAAAGACAATACGGCTCGACGATTTGCACCGCCAGCGGGGATCGCTGCCGACACGTCCACCACGGCGACTTCCTCATCGAGATCGACGCCTGAGCGCAAAGCATTGAGTGCGCCTTCTTGCACCGTGCCGTCGGCGTCGATCGTCACGCTCTTCATGTAGTCCTGTGCCGTGAACGGCTTTCCTGTCGCGCGTGATACGCGCTCTGCCCATGTCGCGGCGTGAGCGGCGAGGATCGCCGCACCGACGCTTGCGGCGCTCTTCGCCCTCGCATTGCCGCCTTGCAGCGCCTTCTCGACTTCTTTGCAGACGCGGCTGCCGTCTTCGCCGAGCAGTTCTTTCAGTTCTCCCGTCATCTGCCGTCCCTCCTTTTCTCTCTTCCTTTATTGTAAATGCTTGCAGTATTTAAATACTGCACACTTTCCGATTGTGCGGAATTTTTTTCGAGGCTTTGCCAAAGGGCGAATTTTCCTGTATACTGGGAGTGAAACAGGCGCTATGACGGAAAGGAGAGCGGACGATGACGGAGAGAGATGCGAGCACGCAGGTGCATGATTTGAACGATCCCGATATGGCGGGCGATGTTCTGACGATGGACGAGGTTGTCGCGGAATTCGGCTATGACTGGGGTCCGCCGAACTTCTGGCCGGCCGACGAATCGCCGACGCAGGAAGAGATTCAAGAATGGGGACGCAAGATGGGCGTCATGGACTGAAAAGCAGGAATCCCCTGCGAGCCATTGCTCGCAGGGGATTCTTTTTCTTTCACTTGAACGGCACGAAGCCCTTTGGCTTTTCGCGTTCGTAAGGATAGCTTTTTTTCAGTTCCTCGCTGTAGGGATCGATGATCAGCAGTTCGCCTTTTCCGTATTCCTTCTGGCGCTCAATCTCCGTATCGAGTTCTTCGGCTTGCTGATCGCGCTGGAGGTGCGTCCTTGCAGCGAGAAGTGCGGAGACTTGCGTCGCGCCGCTCGCTTGCAGGGCTTCGAGCCGGGAGAGGATTTGGCGAAGCTCGGTTTCGCCCTGCGCCCTAGCGGCAGCGTCGAGGAGCGCCTGCACGGCAGCGCGGGTTTCATCGCTGTCGCTTGCCGCACCTTGCGCGACTTCGGCGTAGGTTTCGGCTGCGGCTGCGATCTGCTGCCGCTGCTTGATACGATCGCGATCCATGTCGTGATGCGCTATGGATTCGGTGAAGGTGTGGAACTCGGGAGAGCCTTGGAGCGTGTTCGCCTTTATCGAGGCGTAGAGGACGGGGACGGTCTGCCCCTTGTAGACGACGGTGTGGCCG
>ERZ773008.1676-NODE-1676-length-15331-cov-14.944095_pt1 | contig 15331 bp, 18 predicted proteins | sample MGYA00580664_ERZ773008 | MGnify/ENA primary metagenome ERZ773008 (study PRJEB29015, sample SAMEA2738016) | human oral metagenome | biome: human oral; feature: human-associated habitat; material: dental | place: China | collected 2048 ... | reverse complement strand
TCGCATCTATCTGGCGTGATGGCTGTATCATCCGTTCTCGTTTCTTGCAAAAGATTACAGATGCTTACAACCGTGATGCAGATCTTGCCAACCTTCTTTTGGATGAGTACTTCTTGGATGTTACTGCTAAGTACCAACAAGCAGTGCGTGATATCGTAGCTCTTGCTGTTCAAGCTGGTGTACCAGTACCAACCTTCTCAGCAGCTATTACTTACTTTGATAGCTACCGTTCAGCTGATCTTCCAGCTAACTTGATCCAAGCACAACGTGACTACTTTGGTGCCCACACTTACCAACGTAAAGACAAAGAAGGAACCTTCCACTACTCTTGGTATGACGAAAAATAGGATAGGCCTATGGCAAAGCGAATTTTATTAGTAGAAAATGAAAAGAATCTTGCACGATTTGTGACCTTGGAACTGCAAAAGGAAGCCTTTCTTTTGGATGTAGTTGAGACAGGAAGTCAAGGTTTGGCACTAGCTAGAGAAAATGACTATGATCTATTTTTGCTTAATTATGACCTGCAGGATATGACCGCTAGTGAGTTTGCTAGGCAACTGAGTTTGTTCAAGCCGGCCTCAGTTATTATCGTCTTAGCCAGCCGTGAAGAAATCAAAGAACATGCAGATGAGATTCAGCGCTTTGCTGTTTCCTATACCGTCAAGCCTTTTATTATCAGCGATTTGGTTGAGAAAGTTTCCGATATTTTTCGAGGTCGAGACTTTATCGACCAGCATTGTAGCAAGCTAAAAACACCGACTGCTTACCGCAATCTACGAGTTGATTTGAAAAATCATATCGTCTATCGTGGAGAGGAAGTGATTGCCTTGACACGACGAGAATATGATCTATTAGTGACGTTGATGAGCAAGCAAAAGGTCATGAGTCGCGAGCAGCTTCTAGAACGTGTCTGGAAGTATGAAGGTGCCACTGAAACTAATGTAGTAGATGTCTATATTCGCTACCTACGGAGTAAGATTGACGTTGCTGGGCAGACCAGCTATATCAAAACTGTCCGTGGTATCGGCTATGCTATGCAGGAATAATAAGAACAAACCCGCCCTCTGTCTCCAGAAGGGCGGGTTGATTTTTTCATTTTTAGCACAAATAATACAATCTTAGAAACTAAAATCTCTCTGCTTAGAGGACATGGCGCTCGAAAGCATTGTCAGAGATCCCTTGGCTGAGAATGAGTTTCGCCCATTCTTTGGCAGAAAAAAGGCTGTGATCCTTGTAATTACCACAGGATTCGATAGTAGTGCCAGGGACATCCTCCCAAGTAGTCGTCTCAGCGATTTCTTCTAAGCAAGATTTGATGACTTGGGCAATTTCAGTCGCTGAATGTTGCCCCCACATAATCATATGGAAGCCTGTGCGGCAACCGAAAGGTGAGCAGTCAATCATACCGTCAATCCGCTTGCGAATGAGCATAGCTAGTAAGTGCTCGATGGTATGCAGGCCGGCCGTCGGAATAGAGTCTTCATTTGGCTGCACCAAACGAATATCAAAGTTAGAGATAATATCTCCTTTAGGGCCAGTTTCTTCGCCAATGAGGCGAACATAGGGTGCTTTTACGATTGTATGGTCAAGTTCAAAACTTTCAACGATAACTTCTTTAGACATGATTTCTCCTTTAAAATTTTAAAATTGGAACCTGAAAATGAGATCAGGTTTTAAAAGCGACATTTCAAACACTTCCTTTTGATTATAGCATAAAAAAATAAGAGTTAGGAAATAAAAAAATTTTATATATTAAATTCTTTGATTTAGCGCCTTTTCGCCCAATAATAGGCAAAAAACGGCCTTCTTTTTCAAAAAATTGATTTGTGAATTTCTGCTATTTATGATAGAATAAAAAGGAATTTTGAATTCAATAATTAAATAGATTTGGAGTAAAAACATGGGCTTATATACGATAGCTGCTTTTGTTTTTGCTGCCATCATTGGTTTAGTGATTGGGTATGTAGGAATCGCGGTTAAGATGAAAGCATCTAAAGAAGCCGCGGAACTTACTCTTTTAAATGCTGAACAAGAAGCAACCAATTTACGCGGTCAGGCAGAACGCGAAGCGGATTTGATTGTCAAAGAAGCGATGCGCGAAACCAGTTCGCTTAAAAAAGAAGCACTTTTGGAGGCAAAAGAAGAAGCCAGAAAATATCGTGAAGAGGTTGATGCAGAATTTAAGTCTGAGCGTCAGGAGTTAAAACAAATTGAAAGCCGCTTGACAGAGCGTGCAAGTAGTCTTGACCGCAAAGATGATAATTTAACCAACAAGGAAAAGACTTTGGAGCACAAAGAACAAAGTCTGACTGATAAAGCTAAACACATTGATGCGCGTGAAGCACAAGTAGCTGAGCTAGAGAAGCAAAAAGAAGCTGAGCTTGAGCGGGTAGCGTCCTTGACTCAGACGGAAGCGCGTGAGATTATCTTGACTAAGACCGAGGACAAGTTGTCCAAGGAGATTGCGACTCGTATTCGGGAAGCAGAGCAGGATATCAAAGAGCGTTCGGACAAGGTGGCCAAGGATATCTTGGTTCAAGCTATGCAGCGGATTGCTGGTGACTATGTGGCTGAACAGACCAATTCAACGGTTCATCTTCCTGATGACAGCATGAAGGGACGGATTATCGGACGAGAAGGTCGCAATATTCGAACCTTTGAAAGCTTGACAGGGATTGATGTTATCATTGATGATACGCCTGAAGTAGTTACTCTTTCAGGTTTCGACCCAGTTCGTCGTGAGATTGCTCGGATGACCATGGAAGCTCTTCTCAAGGATGGTCGGATACATCCGGCTCGTATCGAGGAATTGGTCGAAAAGAATCGCTTAGAGATTGACAACCGTATTCGAGAGTATGGTGAAGCCGCAGCTTATGAAATTGGGGCACCAAACTTGCATCCTGATTTGATGAAAATTATGGGTCGCTTGCAGTTCCGTACTTCTTACGGACAAAATGTTCTCCGTCACTCGATTGAGGTTGCCAAATTAGCTGGAGTTATCGCTGGAGAGTTGGGTGAAAATGTTAACTTGGCTCGTCGTGCAGGTTTCCTCCATGATATTGGTAAGGCTATTGACCGAGAAGTAGAAGGCAGCCACGTAGAAATTGGAACTGAGTTAGCTCGCAAGTATAAGGAACATCCAGTTGTTATCAATACGATTGCTAGCCACCACGGAGATGTGGAACCTGAGAGCGTTATTGCAGTCATCGTTGCAGCAGCTGATGCCCTGAGTGCAGCTCGTCCGGGAGCTCGCAGTGAATCGCTGGAAAGCTACATCAAGCGATTGCAAGATTTGGAAGAAATTGCGAATAGCTTTGAAGGGGTTAAGACAAGCTTTGCCCTTCAGGCAGGACGTGAAATCCGAATCATGGTCAGTCCAGAGAAAATCAAGGATGATAAGATTACAATCTTGGCGCATGATGTGCGTGAAAAGATTGAAAACACCTTGGAATATCCAGGAAATATTAAGGTCACAGTCATTCGCGAAATGCGAGCAGTTGATTATGCAAAATAAAGTACTAGGACGTTGTCCTAGTCTTTTTTGAAAAGCTGATGAAACGAATAAAGAAAGGAGACGTAATGGTAGAAATTATCGACAATGATTTATATGCTCAAAATGCGAGAAATTGCCAATTAAGCGGAGATCAAAAAAAGCAAGAAGCAGATAATGTAGGCGCAAAAATAGAGCGATTAGAGGCTGCAAAGAAAATTTTAGACGAACAGCTCGTTCTACTAAATAAGAGTATCGATGATGCAGAAAAAGTTTTTAATAGTCCTGCAGGTGATATCTCTGTTGATAGTTCTTGGAAAGGAGATTTGAAAAAGCAATGTAAATTTCATTTTGAGCGTGGCATTACAAATCTAACCGACATGGAAAATAATTATCAGGATACCTTGAAAAATATCAATGGTGAATTAGTGAAATTGAAAGCCTCTCAGTTAGATTTATTGGGAGCGGCGCAGAGTTTTTGGGATCAAGCTCAGTCTTGGTGGAATTCCATTCAATAAAAGGAGGAAACATGTCTCAAGATAAAGTAGGTGTACAACCCGAAGAATGGTCTAGTGTTGTCAGTAATGCTAAGAAAAGTGTTCATGAGCTAGTAGCTTTGTCAAAAAAAGAAGTTAGCTCGACAACTCTTTCTCGTTTTAAAAAATTTAATACAATTCAAGATACTTGGAACTCAGCCTTGACTGCTTATAAAACGTATGGAGAAGCAAGGGCAGATATGATGGCTAAGATGGGTGAGAAAATCATTGAGGATGATGCTGTCTATGCTAGTCAAATTGATAAGAATAAGAATTATGTGAGGTTTAACTAATGGCAGATACTCAAGAGTTGGAGGACTTTCGCACAGTCTTGTCTACGTGGCCGCATACTGATTTCGAAATAACAGATACTATTCTCAAATTCGGAGATTTTCTGGGAGCACGGCCCCCTTTGATGAGAGAATTATACAAGTTAATCAAGCTGAAAGGATCTCAATACGAATACAATTCTTTGCTTGGAACGACTATTCTTTTTACCCGTACTCAGAACGGTCAGATTACCTTCTCTTTTAACGGGGAAGAGCAGGTGTGGTCGGAAGATACATTTTTTCTATTTTTGGCTATTCTAGATGTCTATTTTGGAAAGATTTATCCGATTGGTTCAGTTGTTGAGCTTGATTTGGATTTGCTGAACAGTGAGCTTAAGGAAATGTTTTCTGAGGAGCCAGGAGCGTTGGTCATGCTGACTGGACGCAAGGCACCGTTAGCAGAAGGTTTTGACCCTTATGTGATCGATTATTTTGGCCGAGTATGGCCATTTGGTGAAGTTGCTGCTTTTCCGCCTGTATTTGTTAGCAACATGATGATTAAGAATGTTGTTCATTTTGGCTATGAAAATGAATGGGAGGAAAGAATTTCAGAAGAAGTCATTCGCCAGACTTATATCAAAAGCCACCAGTTGTCAACAGCCTTTATGACTAGGGTAGATCAGTTGGCTTATTTAGCCTTTTTGAATGAGAAGTTAGTAGAGAAGGAGGGATTAGATGAGTGATGAATTTCATGTTGATATAGCAGAGCTATACGATGTTTTTAAGGAAATCCAATCGCAATCTAAAAAATTAATTAGCAGTTTGGAAGCTGCTAAAAGCTCTTATAATTCTGTGATCACTTCTAATTCCATGTATGGTAATGTGGGGCAAGCGATCGCCGGCGAGATTAATAGTTCGCATAATATGTTGCTAATGCAGCTAAAGGATCTTCTATACAGTCTGCAAAGTGACTTTGCTAAGGAAGTGGAGAGTTTTCAATCAGCGACTGGTGAGAAGTCGAGTACTGCTGTACTGAATCAAGGTATTTTGAAGACTACAGGAGACTATTTTGATACGCTAAAAGGTGAGATTGACCAAATTCGGAAAACAATCAACAGCGCGACAGATAGTGTCAATGATTTAATTTCTGTAACCAGTGATGCTCGGAACTATGAGTATTTTGGAGGCAATCTCTCGAATGCTAAGGAAGTGATAACGACTACGATAGAAAAAGTCTCGACTTGGGATGGCCAAGGCACCGCATTGGCAACGGAGACTAGTCTCCAATATCTGCAAGAATTGCTGGGTCAACTGCAGCAGACAAATGAGCTAGACTATAGCGATCCTATTATCAGCCAAGTAGTGAACAATCTTTCCCCAATGGCGGATAAGGTCAAGGAGATAGATGATCAGATAGATGAGAGTGTCCAGAAAGCCGAGCTAGAGGCACAAAAAGCCAAGGAATTGGAAGACAAGGAAAAGGAGAGGATAGAAAAGGATTGGCGCCTTCACCATCCAATTCAGGCCACGTTGCGAGATTGGCGTAAGGGCCTCTCTGATAGTTTAGACGGAATGACTGAATGGATGAAGGATGATCCGAACTGGGCCTACATCAAAGGTTTTGGGGATGCAGCCTTTGGCATTTTAGGTGATGCAACGTTTGGAGCTGTAGAATTTGGTGTTGATCTTGCCCAATACACCCACGAGGGTCTGACGTTTGGTTATAATTCTCTCATGGGGAAAGAGACTCCGCAGTGGATGAAGGATGATCTAGAAGGTGGGAAGAATGCTCTTGGTGAAGTCTTACTAAATACGCTTGGGACTGCTTATGGATTAGTCACAATGATTCCAGAAGTGAATGATTTGATTAATGCCTTAGACGACAGTACTCGTGATGGTAGTCTCATGGGGTCGATTCTACATGATGCCCGTCATGCCAAAGATTTGAAACAGCAACCGATTCGTGATAAAATTAAATTGGTTGGACAGTTTTCGGGTTACGAAAGTGGACAGGCTGCGGGAGAAATCATCAGTGAGATCGTTTCATTTATTGGTCCTACTAAGTTAGCCAAGATAGCCGGCAAGAGCAAGCTGGTAAGCCGATTGTCACAGGTGCCCAAGATTGAAAAGGGTCTATCTTATATAAAACAAGCTCGTACGATGTTGTCTGACAACTATCTGGGCACACTAGCACGGGAGAGCTATGGTGCTACCAAGGACTTCTTTAGAAGTCGTTTGGGGAATCTTTGGGATGACTTGAGTTACAAGAAGTTCTCTTTTGCGGGGTTGGATGATTTCCGTTATGGGGATGACATTGGCAAACATACCGCTCGACTTTACCAGAGTACGGGTGAGAGTGCGGAGTTTCAGCGTATACGCCAGAAACTCTATGGCGAGGCAAGCGAGCAGAGCGGTCGGAAGGTCAGCCGAGAGTTCAGCAAAGAAGCCAGTGAGCAGTTGGCTAAGCATGGCGATGATGTAGCTAAAGGTGCGAAAGAAGCTGCAGAGCAAACTGGCAAGAAAGCTCGTCAAGAGTTCAGCAAAGAAGCCAGTGAACAACTAGCTAAGCATAATGATGATGTAGCTAAAGGTGCGAAAGAGGCTGCAGAACAAGCTGGCAAGAAAGCTCGTCAAGAGTTCAGCAAAGAAGCCAGTGAGCAACTATCTAAGCATGGCGATGATGTAGCTAGAAATGTTGCAGAAACAGGGAAACGAGCAGCCGATAATTTTGCTGATGATATTGGGAGAGAAATTCCCCGCTTGGATGAGGTTTCTGTTGAATTTAAGTATAAAGATAAATTTAATAAGAAGGAATTTTCTCGTCAATTAAAAGGTCAACAAGATGGTCTAAATGGTTTGACTGTGCAAGAATACTTTGATAATCGTGAGCGTTATTTGAAGGAAGGGCGTTCTAAAGAAGCTAGGAAAGCTCAGAAAGCAGCTAGAAAAAAAGCGCTTCAGGAAAAAATTGATAAATTAATGGATTCAGGGATGAGCCGTAAGGAAGCTAAAGAAGGGGCTAAAGAATGGATGAAAGAACAGGCGGCTCTTCATAATCCTGACCAAATTGCCGGTGGAGATCCAACAAAAATTTCAGGTATGGGTGACCGTCGTGTCAATTCTTCACTGGGTTCTCAGTGGAAAACGCGAATTGATGCTATGGACGAACAAATAAGGAAACTGGCTGAAGGCCTCTCTCCGGAAGAATTAAGAAATACGTATCTCAATATAAAATTAACCTATTAATTAGAAAGAGGAAAATATGTTAGAGAATTTTGTAAAAGTGGCAGATATGCCCCAAGAAGTTATTGAAAAATACAAGGATCAAGTTCCAGCTGAGTTAGTTCAAATTTGGCAGGAAGATGGTCTGGGAACTTTTTTAGATGGTTATCTAAAAGTCATCAATCCAGATGACTATCTTGAACTTCTCCAAGATAGTTATTTCAGAGGAGATGTCGCTTTTCCTATGTTCGTAACAGCTTTTGGAGATGTTATTACTTGGGAGGAGAATGCCTATGTGGGAATTGTCCAATATAATATTCAGGATTTAGATATTATGATTAAGCGTATGGATCGTTTCATAGAGTATGTTGATGATGAAGATTTCAAAGACGATTATTTTGATATTCCACTCTACAAAAAAGCTGTTGCCAGATATGGTCAATTAGCCTACGATGAATGTTTCGGTTTTGTTCCTTTGCTGGCCTTGGGAGGTGTCAAAGATGTGGATCATATGGATAAGGTAAAAGTCTTGGAGCATATTTACCTTATGTACCAGCTTACAGGCGGAGTAATGGACGATTGATAGTAAAGAACCACCCTCGAGGTGGTTTTCTTGTGGTTTGATAAAAGCCTGTACATGTGGTTTATGGTATACTAGGATTATAATGAAACATGCTAGAATCCAAATCGGAGGATAAAATGGAAAAAGAAATGAATGATAAAATTGCATTTTTAAATAAATACACGCTATCCTCTGAAAAGAAAGTGGAATTTATAACCGATAAATCTACCATTTTGAATGCTCCTATTCCAGAATATTGGAAAAAGGCATTTGTAACGAGAGATATGAAAGAAAGAAAATCAATTATCCTCTCAGAATGGAAGAAATATGATGCACAAGAATTAAGGAATACCATTCTTTATTTGCAAACTTATTTAACTAATATTGAGTTGATGAAAATCGGAGATGAATATTCTGTTTTGTATACTATTCTTGGTTTCAAAACTAAAATGGAATTTTTCTATGAGGGGAAAAATCCAGTAACTGAACAAGAATTTAAGGAAAAGATAAAGTATCCGATAGAAAAAATTGATAATAGTATTATTGATTTCTATACGAAAATTCATAATGGTTTTTATGATTTTACTAGTAAGAGTATGGGATTGGATGCTTTGAAAGTCATTAATCCAGTTTCTGATTTTGAATGGGAATATGAAGACCAATTGGATATGGATTTGACCTCTTGCTATAACTTTTTCAGTAACGGAATGGGGACCTATGTGGTACTTGATTTAAACCAAAATCTGGAGACAGGAGCTTATCTTTGGTCCACCAAAGAGCTTCCCCAAGGAAACTTAAATTTTTGGGATGTCATTGATGAATGGATTATCATTGGACTGGATTTTTAAGTTTTTGAATTAAAATTGAATGATCAAACGAAGCAACCTGATTATCTTTGTTAGGTTGTTTTTGAAAACTCTGAAGGTCTGACTGAGACCGGAGCTAGTCAGAGGGCTGTAAGTGAGTTCAGCAAAGAAGCTAGTGAGCAGTTGGCTAAGCATAGTGATGAAGTAGCTAAGGGTGCGAAAGAAGCTGCAGAACAAGCTGGCAAGAAAGTTGGCAAGGAGTTCAGCAAAGAAGCCAGTGAGCAGTTAGCTAAGCATGGCAATGATGTAGCAGATGCGGTCAAGGCGGTGGATAAGATCACGGATACGGCAAAAGATGTAGCTAGAAGTGATGATGTTATTTCTAAAAATATATAAGCTTCTGAATTAACTATGACGGAAACAGTCAAAAATTATGCAAATGATGTTATTAAACGTGGCAAATACATAGGTGATAAAGCTAGGCCATTCGTTGATAATGCTGGGACAGATTTAATTATTCAAGAAATTATCTATGGTGGAATCCCTGTAAAAGATAAGTACTTACCAAATGGTTTGCGTTGGGAAGTGGAGGGTACATTTAATGGAAGAAGCAGTGGTATATGGGAATTAGTTGTTGATTTAGATACAAACCAAGTTGTACACTTTAACTTTACTAATAGGTAGGAAAATATGTTTAAAATAATAAAAAAAGAGTATAATCAGCAAGAGGAGTTAATATATAAAACAGATACAAAGGAATTAATAGCTACGCCAACAATAAATAGCGATATTACTTTTCGTTTTATATATTTATTTTTAGGTTTTAATTCAGAAAATATGGAATCCACTCAATTTTGGGGTTATCATAACGACTTTTCTTGGATTAAAAGAAGTTTGGTGTCTCCTAAATCTGATAAAGGTGTTATTATTATTACAGATAATGACATTAATGGGGGAGATAGTTTACGCATTGACTATGCTTACAATTGGGAAACATATTATGATGAGCAATCAGGTTGGCTTAAAATTGGCTCTGAAATTTTGAGTGAAGATCTTAGCTATGTTGAATTTTTCAGAAATACTATTGCTGGTATTGATAGGTGCGGTAATATTCAAGAATTTTGGCTTAAACCTAAATTTAAATGATATCAAACTAATTAGTCTTTCCAAGAATATGGATTTTCTTGATACGAATAATTGGTCTTCAATTACAGATTGGTTGACTGATTTGTATTGGATAGAGGCAGGCAGCTATACTTTTATTTTCAAAGATTATGATTTTTTTTTGATTAATGATGATGAGAAATAGTAAACCTTTAAATGGTGGAGAGCTTCTTCGCGATGGAAATAAGTATGAGGAGTATCAAGTGGGATGTAAAGAGTTATTATAGGCGAGGGTAGATCCACTTGGTATACTCGAAATCACTGTCACTCTTTCATAAGAATAAAATAAGGGGAATATAATGTCAAAGAAATTTAATAATAGAACATTTAGAAAGATAGAAGAAATTTATAGCGTTTATTTACCTGACGAATTTAAAAAAGTTTATGGAAATATGGAGGAACTTCCTGAAAACTGGTATGATTGGAGTGATTTTTCACCTCAGAATGTTAAGATGTTGAGTAATTATATACAAGTAATAAAAGAAAATATAGCAGAAGAAATAGAATATGTTGATTGGAGCGATAATTGGGGAGAAGTTCCAAGCAATTTAGAACTTGCAAAAGGAGAAATACTAAGTCGTTTAATGAATTCCACAACATTATTGCCCATTTTTGGTCATAGGTATATTGCATCATGTAATACTCCAATTTCGCCTGTATTTTCAATTGTTGGTTCAGATATCATTTATTATTCAAAAAGCCTAACTGATTATTTTCATGGAATCACAGTAAGCAGAGAGACAAATCTATCTAATTTACCCCAAATTCCTTTTTGGTCCGATATTGCACAGTAAATGAAGATGTTTTTCCTGTGATTCTAGAAGATTGATTTAGCATGAAGAATTTAGGGTAAGATTGATTTCTTTACCCTTTTTATATCATAATTTGTTAACAAGCACAATCATAATTTTGAACAAAAATGTTTTGAATATATTTATAAAACAGGGATTGATCCGATTACGCGTGCGGAGGCCAGTCGCTTAGAAGCAGGTTTATGGCTCGCCTTAGATATGTTCCCCTTTCTCAAAGCCGGTAAATTGAGTAAGTTAGGAAAAATCGCAAAGAAGAGTTTATAGATGATGTAAAAATTTTATTTGATAAATATGTACAGTATTCTGAGGAAGACGAAAGTGTTCAAGACGGCTACATTGATACATTAGCTCTTTATTTATTAGAAGGCCGAGTAGAAAACTTCCATTCCCATCTAGAGTATCTCAATATGATTGGGAATGATGCAGATAGTGTCATTGAAGCACAGAAGTTCTGGTACTATGCCCACTCTGAGGCATCTTGGTACGGCACACATAAGACAGAGGATGCCTATTATGGTTACTGGAGTTTTGATACCGCTGCCCTTTGCAAGATGCGTGGTATCTATGATGAACGTCTCAAAGATTTGGATTTCTTCCCATACGACCTATTGGTTCAGAACGATAAATAATATCTAAGTTGACCGCCCTTTTGGGCGGTTTTTAGCTGAGAAAGCTTGGAAGGTATGCTTTGTGGTATACTAGAGATACAGGAAAGTTGATGATAAATCAAGTCGGAGGTGAAGATGGATAAAATGGTAAATGAAAAGATTGCGTTTTTAAATAAATACACGCTATCGCCTGAGAAAAAAGTGGAGTTTATAACCGGTAGATCTACTATTTTGAATGCTCCCATTCCAGAATATTGGAAGGATGTTTTTCTAACGGATGATTTAGACGATAGAAAAGCAGTTATTCTAGGAGTTTGGGGGAAATATCTTGCAAAGGAATTAAGCAATACGATTCTTTATCTACAAACATATCTGACTGATATTGAGTTGATGAAAATTGGTGAAGAATATTCTATTTTATATACTATTCTTAGTTACAAGACTCAAAAAACAGCTTTCTATGAAGGGAAAAATCCACTGCCAGAATCAGAATTTAGTGAGAAATTTGACTGTCCGATTGAAAATATAGATAAAACGATTGTAGACTTTTACACAAAAGTTCATAATGGCTTTTACTACTACCCTAGTAAAACAATGGGCTTGGATAGCACTGAAAATATTGATTCCATGGCTGATTTTGAGTGGGAGTATGAAGACCAACTGGATATGGATTTGACCTCTTGCTATAACTTTTTCAGTAATGGTATGGGGACCTATATCGTGCTGGATTTGATGCAGAATATAGAAACAGGATCTTATCTTTGGTCTAGCAGGGAAGTACCAAAAAGGGGACTGAATTTTTGGAACTTCATTGATGAATGGATTATCATTGGACTGGATTTTTAAAAGAATCGTCAATAAGGTTAAGAATGGACAAGATTTGCCAGTTGCAATTTAGTGAGTTAGAAAGAGAATAATATGGAAGAACGGATAAACGAAAAAGTGATGGAAATTGCTCAGAGTGTTCATAAGACTATACCTGTAGCTTGGGAAAATCTTTTTATTAATATCACCTTGACTTTTGATGGTGGAGAAGTCTACTATTTCTTTAACGAAGAAGGGAAAAGTGACTATATCTATAATCTCTATATTCCCAAGAAGTATGAGTTGCCTAATTTAGAATTTAGAGAAAATGAAAGACGCACCTTCAGATTAGCTTGGGAATTGAGGGAAATCTTTAAAAATGACGAGCAAGCTTTATGGACAACATGTGTTATAAAGATTATTGGCACAAAATTGATTTCTACATTTGACTATGCACCTTGGTACGAGAGTGGATTTACCTCAGGTCAACAAATGGATTACTTTGAGTATAAATACCTCGGCAAGCAACCAGCTAACGAAAAAGAACTAGAGCAGTTCAAGGCCATGGAAGTTTTCCAAAGAGAGCATAATAGTAACTAGAAACATGGAGTTGGATGACAATCAGATTCTTGATTGTCGCCATGTTTTTGGTGATGTTAGATCGATAGTTCTTGAAGCTTTGGAGCAAGAATATTTGAAGAAGATGATAGGAAAGTGATTTTTAGGGGGTAGGAATTGGCGGAAGTGCTTGATACAAAAGTGGAGAAGAATGGTTTGACATTTTACGGGACATTCTCAGAAGGTTTCTTTGAGGAATGGCTTAAAATTTTAAACGTCCTGCCCTCAAAAGAACGAATACAAGATGGCCTGCTATTGCAAGTCGGCTTTAGCATATATAAACTTGTTCAATTAAATATAGACCAATTTAGGATAATGTCAGTCAACTATGAGAAAAATCCTTTTAAAGAGTTTACGGATGATTTAACCTTGGCTTTTTGGATTCAGGGTGAACAAAGTAGACTGGTTAAAGAGCTCGATATTGAAGCTTCTGATATCAGATTTGATGAGAAAATAGTATTAGCCAAAGGTGCCTTTGAGAGTGACCATTACTATTTGCAGAGACAAGGCACTGATAAAAAAGGCGATTCGGGCTGGTTTATTGGTTATCAAAATCAAGATACTGCTGGTTTTGTCAGTATATATGCTTTTGAAATATTGAAAATGAATCCAAAACTAATAAAAGTTTTGATTCTACCCGCGAACTACTTAGTAGTGGTTAATGGTGGATATATTCAAACGATTCTGAATGAGCAAGATGAGGAAATTTTTTCAGTTTCATAAAGTTACCCAACTTGTTTGGGAAAGAAAAGCAACCTATTTTAGATTTTCTAGCTAGTGAATGACGAATGGCATCTAATAGTCTTATCTATGAACTCAAAAGGAGAAAAATGTTAGAAAACATTGTAAAAGTAGTAGATATGCCCTAAGAAGTTATTGAAAAATATAAGGAAATTGCTAAAGAATACAGATTTGAGCTAAGATTTACAAAGGAGTAGACAGATGAAATTAGACAGCAGAGTTGAAGAGGCTTTGCAAGCTATAAATTTTGTGGAGCGGTATAAGGAGCTTTCGGATAAATTTAGCTTAGATAGAACGCCTGAAGAAAAACGCTTAAATATCATTACAGGCGAGTTGGTATTTGATGTTTTTGAAGATTTAGGGTATATAGCTAAATTTGATGGACGTGAAAAATTCTTTTATATTGAGCCTGTTAAAGAAAATGGGTATACTTTTGGCTTCCATATTAGTATCTTTAAAGGATTAGTAGAATTGATATGGGTTGTTAGGGACTCTCAAAACAAAGTCATACTTGGGACCCCACTGATGGAGTTTTCTAGGAGGCTCATCTCTCCGGACTATAAAATCATGGATCCAGTGATTGCTGATTATGATGACTTTGAAAATGTCATGAAAGTTGCTTTTGGGATGTACGAAGACTTTAAACAGGCTTTTATGAAGATTGCCGCAGAGGGTTAATTTTTTAGAAAAATGTTAGAAAATTTTGTAAAAGTGGCAGATATGCCCCAAGAAGCGATTGAAAAGTATAAAGATCAAGTCCCAGCTGAGTTAGTTCAAATTTGGCAGGAAGATGGTCTAGGAACTTTTCTTGATGGTTATCTAAAAGTCATCAATCCAGATGACTATCTTGAACTTCTCCAAGATAGTTATTTCAGAGGAGATGTCGCTTTTCCTATGTTCGTAACAGCTTTTGGAGATGTTATTACTTGGGAGGAGAAAGCCTATGTGGGAATTGTCCAATATAATATTCAGGATTTAGATATTATTTGTAAGGGTTTGGATTTATTCATTAGATTCTTAGATAATTCATATGTGACTGATAACTTTGAACTTGATTTATATAGACAAGCTGTGTCAAAACATGGTGCCCTGTCTTACAACCAATGTTTCGGTTTTGTACCGCTCCTGGCTTTAGGAGGCTTTAAAGATGTAGATCACATGGATAAAGTAAAAGTCTTGGAGCACATTTACCTCATATACCAACTTACAGGCGGAGTGATGGATGATTGATAATGATATCACCACTCTATTGAACCGCACCCCAAAAGTTAGATTTTTCTGTCTAACTTTTGTTTTTTTATCTGAAGGGGATTGGTGATATGATCGTTTGTGGTATACTAGGATTGTAGAGTCAGCAAATTTGGTGATAACCTGACAGAGGTATCACCCGAGCTACAATGCGTCTGATGATGTCGCTCGTGGTATGAAAGAAGTGGCAGAACAAGCAGGTAAACATACCAAGGAAGAGTTTGGTGAAAAAGCCGTTGAAAACATTTCAAGAGATTTAAGTGAGCCTCAAAGCCGTTTTATCGGTAAGCTTAGAGGTGAGGATGTTACTTTACCATAAAGTTATTACCAATTATCAAAACAGTATTGCTAGAACAATGAAAATAGGGGAAAGTAAGGAAGTTTTGTGGCCAATCATAGGAAAGGACATATATAATTAGTGAGGTAAATAAATGTGGTTTGAACTTTTAGA
>ERZ773008.1672-NODE-1672-length-15343-cov-18.696756_pt1 | contig 15343 bp, 18 predicted proteins | sample MGYA00580664_ERZ773008 | MGnify/ENA primary metagenome ERZ773008 (study PRJEB29015, sample SAMEA2738016) | human oral metagenome | biome: human oral; feature: human-associated habitat; material: dental | place: China | collected 2048 ... | reverse complement strand
AAGAGTGAACCTTAAAAAAATAAGAGTGAACCTTAAAAAAATAAGAGTGAACCTTAAAAAAATAAGAGTGAATATCGTGGAAGTCTTTGATATAATTGTTTTTTTCCCCCCTCTAACTAAATAACTTAGCTAATTTAATTAACTAGAGTAATCTTTTAACTATTATTAACTGACAGATAGCCAACTTATCCTATCATACTTTGATTTAGTAATGATTTTTTGTTATCCTAGTATTATAGAAAAAAGAGAAAATGAAAAGAATTTATGAACAAATTAGAAAAGAATTATCAAGAACTGGAGCATCTTTTATCTCCAGATATTCAATTATATCTGGACTACTTCTTTACTACTAATAAGAGAAATACTTCTAGTTACTACAAATTGCTGGAGCTGAAAAAGTTTCTGGAATTTTATGCTGACAAGCATCTAAATAAATCAATCAGTGAAATAACTATGGATGACTTAGAGCAGACACCATTAGAATTAGTAAATGATTACATCTTATCTTTAAGACTTCGTGCTAATGGGAAAAAACAAGTATTTAAGATTTTAAATGGATTCTGGCACTACTACACCGTAGCATCCTTCTCACTTGATAAACAAGCACCTCACTTCTACCGTAACGTGATGAATGAGTGGGACGTAGTTTATGGAGTCGCTTCCCTTTCATCACCCATTAAGTCTAAATCGAGCGATAGCTATGTAGAAAGTTATAATTTACAAGAAATGTTAGACTATCTAGAAATGATTGATAATTCTCTTGTGACCTACTTTTCCACCCAAGCTAAAGCAGATAATTGGGAGAGAAATAAAGAGAGGGATCTAGCTATTGTTGCTTTACTTGCTGGAACTGGAGTGGATATTGAGCAATTAGCACAAACTAGTTACCGAGATATAGACCTGCGAAAGAAAACCTTGACGGTTGTCAATCATAGAGGAGAGTATATTCAAAAATCTATCATTAAGGAATTTATCCCCTATATCGCACCATACGTTAAGGAACGTAATAAATGGTATAGTGCTGATGCTACTATCGGTTCACTATTCTTAAACTTCAAGAAAAAGCCTTTATCTTCACAAGGTATAGCTTCAGTGATCCATAGAATATCAACTATTGCTAAGAAACCCTTATCCGCTCTCATTCTAAAGCAGACACATTCAGTCGTTCTATTTGAGATGAATAAAGACCTGTCAGACTTAACTAGGGCAGAGTCACGAAGATTGACAAAGAATATAAGAGAAAGTGAGAAAGAAGATGAATAAAAACAAAAAAACTGGCTGTGGGTTAGGTTGTTTGGGTAAATTGGGTAACATCCTCATAGGACTTCTGATTATTGCTTTTGGATTTTGGTTAGGAGATAAGGTTGGAGTAAATCCGATTGACATTTTCAAACAAGGCTCATCCTTTGTAAAAAATTCTGGCGCTATCGAGGAATTCAATAGTGAAGCAGATAAGGTTAAGAAAAAAGTAGAGGCTGCAATATCCGATAATGAGCATTCAGACGGTTCACAAGATGCTACTAGCACTACTACTGTTACTTATACTCCTCTAGCATTTAATGGCAACAAACAACTTGAACTAGGGGATTATGATGAGCTAGGACGTGCTACATACTCTCACATCCAATTAAACATCAAGGACGCACCAAAAGAGGAACGAGAAGATAAAATCACCTACAATCCTGTTGGTTGGCACAACTACAAACTACCTGCTACTATTAACGGCAAGAAATCAGAGAACTGGCTTATGAACCGTGGGCATCTAGTGGGTTATCTATTTTCTGGATTGAACTCAGAGGGTAAAAACCTTGTCCCAATCACACGTTATCTAAACGCTGGCACAATGGACGATAAGAAGATTGACCGCAGCAACTACTACTCTATGATTTTCTATGAAATGAACCTCAAAGAGTGGTTACGCGATAACTCAGATAAATACCTTGACTATTATGTAGTACCTATCTACCAAGGAAATGACCTACTACCTAACAAGATTGCTATGTATTGGACTTCCTTTAACAAGAATGGAAATCAACAAGCTGTTGAGTTGAAAAATCAAGGTCAAGCAACTACAGAGGGCGATATCTCGTATGTAATACTGGATAACACCTCACCTAATGCAACAATTAACTATGCAGATGGAACTGCACAAGCTAAATAGCAAATCTTGAAGATGAATGTATAACGCATCCATCTTTTTTATTTATAGAATAAATAAAAGGTATCCATTATATATCCATTTTTGATTTATTATATAAATAAATTCCATCTATTTAATAGATACAGAATAGATAACCATTCATCCAATGCAACTATCAACTATGCAGACAGAATTTCTGAAGCTGACCAGTAAATCTCAAAGATGAACGTTTAGGAAATCCATGCTTTTATCCATTAAATAAATATTATTTATCTATTTCATATCTATTTTATATTTACTTTATAAATAACATCAGTCCACTAAATAGATATAAAATGGATAATTTTTATCTATTTTGTTGACAATTAAAAATACTTCTGCTATAATATATCTAAATCAATTAAAGACAGGAGATAAAATATGAAGATTATTTCATTTAATATTAAGGGGGGAGGGGTTGGAAAATCTACCCTATGTTTCAATACTGCCTTCGTGCTTGCAGAAAAAGGATATCGCGTCCTAACTCTCGGAACTGATACAAACATGAACATCACAAAACGTTTTGTCGGTTACTATGCTAGAAAGCATGGACTAAGCCAAGAACAACTGCTTTCTGAAATTAAACCAGAGAATACAGTTGAAATGCTTTTTCAAAACTTACCTTTTTCTCCTATCAAGATCACTGAAAACATTGACTTAATAGCTGAAACAACTACTCTTTATGATTTAAAAGATATAATTGAATCTTCTCTTATTTATTGGTATTGGGATAATGAAAAGTACCTTACTAGTAATTACGACTACATTCTCATTGATACGCACAACGATGACCAAAAGCCGACTAGAGCTACTTTCGCAGTATCCGATATAGTTGCTGCTGTTATTGACGAAACCAACAAAACACATGACGTGATGCCTGCCATGCGACAGACGCTTACTGAAATCAAGGACAAAAACCGTGATAGAAACGGTAGCTTAGTAAACGCTAAGATTGTTTTACTTGGAAATCGTTTATCAACTAAAACTACTCTAGGTAAGAAAATGAGAAATGAACTTAATAAGTTAATGCGTGAAGAACCAGATGCTTGTGTAGGGTATATTGATGAGCGCCAAAGCGTTAAAAATGCCGAGGAAGTGTATCTACCCTTGACCGAGTACAAGAAAAAAGAAAAACTAGATGCAAGTCTGGAACGCTTTTACCGAGAAACAGAGCGTACTTTATTAAGATTAGTTGACATGTAAAACATTGATACAAATAAACTCTATCCAAACAGTGTAAATTAAATGGATGTTCTATAAATAATAAATGGATAGATAGTAAATATTTTATATCCAAAAAGTAAATAAAAAGAAATAGGAGAATATTATGCCAGCAAATCAACCAGAAGGACTTCAAACAAGAACTGCAAGTAATAAAATTGTAACTACAACATTGGATGAGTTAGGTGTTTCTAGTAAGTTGACAACAGAACAAGCAACAGCACTTGGTAGAAGAAGCGTTGAAAATGAACCAGAGCTAAAAAATATAAGACCGAAAAAAATCCCTGCCTTACACTTGAAACCAGATGAACAAATGTATGACGATATCATGGCTATTATGGAGTTGTTAGGTATGAAAAACAACAAAACTATGACTATTAGGATGGCACTATCGAATTATCGACAACAATTAGAAAAAGAAAAAGGTAGTCGTTGATTTTTCGATAATGGATAAAATAAATCCAAAAAGGGTATTTTATTTATTTATAAAATGGATAACTTTTATCCAAAAAGAAGATATATATTATCCGATTCAATTATTGGACAGACAGGAGAGAAAGCATGGTTTTTGTAGTCCCAAGTGTAGTATTGCTATTTACACTCATTGGAATTTATCAGAAAAAAATTAAAATTGGTGCATTGGGAGTAGTTCTTTTACTCTTTGTAATTGCCCTCGTTTTTGAATATATTTTTTAAAATAAAAAGCACATCCCAAAGGCAAACTTAGCTTTTGGGATTTTGTCTATCATAACTTGCCTTTTTAGGTAGTTAAAGGTTAAAATATAGAGTATAGACAAAAAATTTAAACTTTAGGAGATAATGGAGATAATATGTTACCTTTAAAATTGATACACAAATCGCACCCAAATGCGACTTACGCAACCCAAGATAATAAACGTATCCGTGATATTGTTATCGCAGATAAAAATGATACCGACGAGTTCTGGTTTGACTACAACAAGAAGGATGAGTTTCATTTAGAGTTTATTCCAAGGAATTTAGTTGCAGAAATTAACGAACTAGCGAAACCATCTATAACTGATAAAAGGCCACAAGTTTATCTTGATAATATAGCGCGAAGCAAAGTGATTCCTACCTTGATAGAGAGTGTAATAGAATCCATGCCTACACCTCACGAAACGGACGAGAGTAAAATCGAATTCATTGACTATCTTGTTTTAGTCCCTTTAAATCAGGTCTATTCAGAATTAAAAATCTATGTTCCCTCAAATAAAGCTGGGATGACTAGACTTCCACGTACCAATGTAAGAGATATGGTTGGACGGTATGTAAGTTGTAAGATTGTCAATCTCAAACGTTGCATCTTACCTCACTCATACGATACCAAAACAATCTGGAATAACTACTACGCTGAAGGCAGCATTGAACGTGCTGAACAATTAGCATGTGCTGATATAAAATCTACGATTGCAGAAGTTCAGCGAGGAGAAGTAAAAAATAGTGTTGTTCTCAATCAAAGAGTTGTGGAACGCTTGAAAGAAGAAAGAGCTAGCTTGTTATCAAGTATTTTTAATGGTGTTATCGCTCAAACAAGTAACCGTGGTATTTATGTGATCTGTACGGAAAAAGATTATCATTATTTTACTGTATATATCCCTAGAGGAAGGATTAGCTACTTATACGAATCAATAGTTCCAAGTTCGACTTCTAAATTTAAGGTGGGAGAACAAATCCGTTTCAAGCTAGTAGAAGAACAAACCTACTTGGAGGGTAAAGGGCTTGAAAATCAAATTCTTGCTGATTCTAAATGTTTAGAAACTCCACCAAGAGAACAAATCCTTAAATTGATTGACGAAAATAAATTGGTTGGTTCGACTCACAAGGCTTACGTGGTAGCTTACGATATAACACGAGGTCACAGAATCGAGTTAGAGGACATCCCAGGAGCAATCGTTAAGTTAAATTCTGACGCACGAATTACACCAGATTTTGTACTTAAAAGAACGCCTATCTTTGTTAAAGTTGACAGAGCAAGACGATTTCCAGGGCCAGAGGATGACCAGAGATATACTGTTTACTGTTCATATATCTCAGATGCTAGTTCTAAGGAAAAAGCCGTTAGTGCGTTCGAGTTCTAATTAAGCCAAAAACGAAACAGTTCTTTGTTTCGTTTTTTTGAAAGGAGTATCATGGTACACAATGTTTTTTCTTGGATAATTTTATTTTTCCAAATCTTCCCTTGGATAGTAGTAGTGGTAGGACTGTTAGTTTGGTTTATCAATCGGCAGACTACGAATATCAAGTGGAAATATCTATCATCACTTTGGGTGATTATCGCTTTGATTGTCATTTACTTGTTTAGGTTCGTCCCTTTACTAGTTATGTCTTATCTTGAATCAATGAAAGTTAACTCTGGTAATGCATCTGAAATGTTCAAGGGTATGCTTACTGTTATCCAATTCTTGATAGTTGCAGTTGTCTGGAAATTTGCTCAAATCCAATCAACTATATTCTACTATCAGCAGATCATAACCGAGAATGAGAAACATAGTAGTGGGCTTCAAAGACGGTTCTTTCTTTTCGGAGGAATTGCTATAACTGTATTGACCATAGGCATCATTGAAATGCTGAAATTTATCATGTAGAGAGGAGATAAACTATTGAAATTCATTCTTAAAAGACTTCCATTCTGGATAAACGGAAAGGCTAGTTTTGACTATGTACTTATAGCTTTAAGAGGGTTACTCACATTCTTCTTTGTAGCAAGTAGTGGACTAGCATTATTCTCTTTAATCACCCTTATTTTTGGTTATACAATATCAGACACTTCTTATAAGGCCCTATTTTTCACTCTACTGGCTTTTACAAGCGTTCAGCTATATCTGGGTATCTGGCATACTAGGATAACGAGCAGGCAGGTATATGAACCTTTTAAGCGTCCTAATAAGGTCAAGAGAGTTAAACGTGTTGAGTTAATGACAAAGGGGTTGCTTGCTTCTTTTGGAGGGGCAATAATCGCACAATTAGGTTTAATCATTCTGACGATTAGCAACTATATTTTAAAGACTTTATCAGCTACATACCACTCAGCATCACTCTTCAGCTCACATAATGAAACATTCTTGGGTTATAACAACCAAGAGAGTTTGTTGGCTTCACCAATACCATTCTTATCGCCAGAATTGTATAATGCAATCTTAGTGATTTTACCTATTTTTATCCTAGTTATTCTATATGCAAACTCTTATATTTTTGATATTAGAAAGTATCACAAATTAGTCGAACAATGGATAAACAGACGCTTTTATAAAGACGAGTGTATTGAACATTTAATCTTTGATACAGAAGCTAAAGGAATGTTCTCATTGACTATCGGTATTGATTCTGAAACGCAGTCGCCAGTCATCATGGAACCTAATACTCTATCATTAAATACTGGTTTTTTTGGATTGATCGGTACAGGTAAATCATCATCACTTGCCAAGCCTATTGCCATATCATTATCGGAAGATTTTGTCGTCTATCTACGTGAGTTTTCTAGGTACGTTAAAAGAGCTAAGAAGCGAGCAAAAAGATTACCGCTTTCTGATGAAGCAAAGAAAATCAGAGAGAAAGAAATGATAGAGGAGTGGTTTACAAAAGGGTTAGGGAAAGACCTTGTAAGTGGTTTTTATCTAAACGAACCAACAGGGGACTTAGTGAAAGATAGTCGCTTTATTTTAGAGAAGGTAGGGATACCTAAAAAGGCTATCTGGGACATTGACCCGTTAAATCCTTACACAGATGCAATCAATATCTTTGACGCAGATATAGAGATGGCATCATCACTTGCTGCAGACCTCTTCAGAGATTTCTCGGAAGGGAATAATAGTAGTGGTAATAGCTTCTTCCTTAACTCAGAAGAGGCACACACAAAGAGCCTTGTAACACTTCTGATAGCCTCATCTAAAGTACCAGACCTAGGTATCAATAAACACTTAAACGGAGGTGCACCGACCTTCTCAGAGTTCCATCAACTACTTACAGATAACAACTTTATATTCTCACGTGTCAACATTCTACGAGTAATCTATCAGAAAGAATTGAGAGATTACAATAACTGGAAAGCTGACTATGAAACAAGGTATGAAGAATCCTTTGATGAGTGGGTAAGTTCTGGTAGAGATAAAGAACTTTTTAGAGGGAATCAACCACTCGAATTATGGAATGAGGGACGTGAGTTAGAGGATAAGTTCTCAGAGATTAGCAACCTAAAAAGTGCTATTGATTATTTCACTAACTCATACTATATCGATCCGAGAACTGACAAACCAACTTTTGGATTTGATGCGAACATTCAAGGTCTTGTGGCAACCATCCGTAGGCTTGCAATGGATAAACGTGTCAGACGTGTATTCTTTTCTCAATCAACTAAAAACATTGACGTATTATTGAAATATGGAGGGGTGCTATTAGTCAATTCTGCATCCGCTGAATTAGGTAGAAATAATAGTAAAATGGTTGCCCAAGTTGCTGAAATCATCATGCAAAGTTCATCTTTTAGACGACTACCAAATAAGTATTCTTTATTCCCATATATTGAGGACGAAAAAAATACTTTCTTAATGCCGAGGGATAGTGATTTTCTTGCTCAAAACAGAAAATTTAGAACCCCAGTTATACATTTCTACCAAACTTATGAGCAAGCTGTTGCCAACGTAGGAGTAGAGAAAGCAAACGCGCTTTTTCAATCTTACCGTAACGCATTTATGTTCCAACAACAAAGTCCAGAAACAGTAAAATACCTAAATGACCGAGCAGGTAAAAAGTGGGTATTGACTTCTAGTTTTCGTGGAGCAGAGGGCAGATTTTTAGCTTCTAACGACGACAATAAAGAGCAGTTGAGTGAAACAATCGAAGAGGTTGAACAAATCACACAAGCTGACGTTAGCAAGCTAGAAGAAATGGAATTTATGGGTATCATGGTAGTTGAAAACGAGGTAAGCGAACCAATGAAAGTTACCTCAATGCCAAGTTTTAAAATGCCTATTTTCACAGATGAAAATTATCAACAAAATTTTGATATTTCTAAGAAGAAAGACAAAGAAGTTTTTGAAATATGGCAGAATTGTGTTGATGAATTTTATGTCGAAAATATCAAGAAAACATCTTACCATGAAGATGATTTTACACCAGAAGAGTGGCAAACATTGTTAAATATTATCAATCCTATCAATCTATCTTTATCATCCTTTGACAGCGAAGCTGAAGAAGGAAATGCCTTTGCAGTGGGAGAGGAAAGAAACAACCGAACTAAAGAAAATATCGGAAAAAGAGATGATAGAAAAGGGACAACTACGGACTTAAATAAGACTTCAAAATCAGAAACTTTAGACGGAGAAGAAGTACAAATAAGTGAACATAAGGAAGAACCGAAAGAAGTAAAAGAAGTCGCTCCAGAGGTTAAGGAAGAGCAACCGAAAGAGGAAGTTAATCCAGTTGATATAATACAAGAAATTGCTAAAACTATCCGTCCAGAGAAACAAGGAACAGTTGCTCAAAATGTTCAATCTTATACCGAATTAACAGAGGTTATTGACGAAAAAGAAGATATGTTTTAAAACAAAAAAGCTAGTGAACCAACACTAGCTTTTATTTTATCCTTGATGATTCTGTTGATGATTTTGTTCTTGCGATTTTTGGTTTTTAATCGCTTGTTTTTTATTCTGAACATCCCTTGAAATGTTCTTTAGAATATCTTCAACAGTTAAATCTTTATTGTCTAAATTAACAAGTTGCGCATAGGCTTTACCAATTTTCAAAAGTACACTGTCCTCATACTTTTTACGTTCTTGTCTGGCCTTTTCAAGTTGTTTTTGTAGCTTCTCGATATCACTATCAAAAGTATTTAAAGACTTAGTTTTTACCGCCATGACTTTTTTCTCCTTTCTTTATGACTATTCCATTGTATCATAGTTTTTAAAAAAAGAGAAGTTATGATATAATCTTAGAAAAGTACCAAAAATTTCAGGAAACATTGACTAGCTACATGAGGGCATCTAAACCCTTGATAATACTGCTTGTATCCAGTTTTTCAAGTTCCCAGACAAACGTGTTTCAAAAATAGGAAACATTAACTAGCTATATGAGGGCATCTAAACCCTTGATAATACTGCCTGTATCCAGTTTTTCAAGAAAGGGGACTTATGTGGTGTATTTTGGTTCTTTTTAATAAAAGTATTGATGAAAGGATAAAATAAGTGGTTAAAAGTATGTATAGTGGAGGTAGCAGGGAAAGGAAAATCGACACCATTCCTAAAAATGCAATAGCTTATTATCTACCACACCCAAACGGAAAGAAGAGAGTATTTTTTACCAAAGACACACTCTTACTTATGTATCATCTAGTCCGTCTGAAGTTCTTTTCAAGAGAAATGATTTTAGACCAGTATTATATCATCACTGGCAAGAAGTTACGTAATGATGACTTATATTCTCTAATCGGTAATAGCAGAATGCCTATCTGTCATTTTAACTCTAGCTATAAAGTTGGTAGGACTAAATTTATGTATGTTCCTAAAGTATTTGCGACATGGTTATTGGATATTATCCAAGAGATACCAGACCTTGCTGAACTGACAGAGGTAACAGAGTTTAGAGGTTCACATTATAGCCTCATGACAAATAAAATGAGTGGAGGGACTTATGGTATCAAGAGCATCAATACTCACGATTTAAACACTCGTAAGCTGGCACTGAAAATTGGCAGACGGATAGTAGAACAGTCCACGGATTTATCACCTAGAGAATTGAACATTACTTGTTTCTTTCCTACCAATCCAAAACTCATATCACTTGTCCCAGATGCAGTAATATTTGTAAATGGTCAGAGGTATTTTATCGAGTACGATAGGAACACAGAACAACACTATAAGTTGCTCGGAAAGATATTGGGATATTTTGAAGAGAAGTATTATCAAGGAGATACAATCTTCTTTGTCTTTGATAATATTTCAGAGCCAAAAGATAATCGTCTACATGTGCGCATTATGAATTTCATTAACAATTTATATACCGTACCTTTTGGAGATAGTGGCCTATCGTACTATGAGAAAGCACAAGGGAATACCGTAACCTTATTTGCACTCCCAGAGGTCAATGCTATTTCTCAAATTTCAGAGTCTATCATGCACGATATAGTATTAGATGATAGCAAAGAAAACGAGAGACTTTTAGACAAGTGTAGAACTGATTATATCTTACCTTATGATGTAGTCTCAGCTGAATTAGTGGATGATCCTGATAGTCCTTTCTCTTTAATCTTGACTTACATAGATGATTATTTTGATAAAGAAAAAATGCCACTCATAAAACTGAACTATGGTGATGTTAGCAATCCTGACTATTTTGAAAAAGTCTACGAGAGATACAAAGATGAGTATGCTATGGTTGGGTTAGTATTCTCTTCTGAAGTCACGAAACAATACTACACGATTCCTCACAGTGAATTTCTTATGTCACTCTATATCAGATAAAAATTTCCACTTTTCCATTTTTTTGCTTTTTTAAAAAATATCGGTTACAATGTAGATATAAACCAATGAGAAAGAGAGAGAATAATTATGGTATACATTCATAGATTTTTAGGACAATGGCTTGATAAAAACATGACAACTAATAAAGCTGAAACTTTGAAAAAGGGGTTGGCTTTAGGAAGTGGAATTGACGATTATCTAAAACAGATAGAGGTCCGAAGAAGGTTTACGTTGGCAGTGGAGCAAGAGAACTATTTTTACACTGTTCCTAAAGAGGTGTCTATCGGAGATGTTAGAGCAGATAGGTACTATCGTCTGGAAATGAAAGACTACGAAAGTGTAGCAGCGAATACCGTCTTTTACGGTAACGGAACATCTATTTTAGTTAAAGCCTTTTTCGAGAAAAAAGGAGAAGTAGTATGTCTTTATGAATACGAAACTCTTGACCTTCTTATAGAGGATTTAAGAGAGGAAGTGGCTATCACATTTAGTTGCATTTATAAACCTTGCTACGTTCTTGCAAGTGACTTTGAAGAGTTCAAACCTATACTTGATCTAGGGAAACTTTATTGTCAATATGCTCACGCGCCTAGCTATCGCAAACCAATCTCAGAAGTAGATATTTAAGAAAGAAAAAGGAGAACCAATTATGACACAACAAAAACCAGCGAACGCAGTAAACACACTCCATGAAGAGCAAGAAAAAGTAAACTACTTATCTATGCGCTTCATAGATATTCTGGAACTACCTTACAAAGAGAATAAGCGAGCAATCGACATCACTTGTCCTTTAGAAGATAAGGACGTTATCGTTTCAATCACGATAAAGGAGTTGAATGAGAAGGGAGTGCTAAAACCTAGCTCAGAGAATGTAACACTGATGAATTTTCTTGACTACTTAAATGAGTGTGGTGCGCGTGAAATGGACGTAACAATTCCACGATTGAATGGAGAGGTAGTAGTAGCTACGATTAAACTCAGCGTTAAAGAAAAGACAGGCGCTCAATAAAAAAAGAAAAGCAGTGAATCAAGTTCACTGCTCTTTTTTATTTAGAAAATCGTGTTCTGTTGTTCCAATCGATTCAGCAATGCTTGTAAGGTCATTTTTTCTTTTCGATAGCCTTTTAGACTTTCAATACCCTCGTTGTATTCTTTCAACATTGCTTGATAGTCCTCTTCGTCATCAATAGCATTAAAGCCGATAATCTCTTCTCTAGTAGGACGGTCAGCAGCAACATAGTCCACGATAAACTCACAACTATCGTTGTAGAATGATTGGTACTTAGCAAAGACCATAAAATCCTCGCCGAACAAAGACATATCGTCCAGGCAATCTTCGATTAGTTCCTCGCTATCGTAGGAAACTTTCATATCTGGAATATCCCAATTTTCTTTTTTCGCTAATGTCTGAAAAGCAACCCAAATATCATCTAACGTTTTGTCTTTTGGTAGAATACTGTAGCAGATATAGTCAGTGATAGCTACACAGAGATTTTCAGGATTGTCAAGGTCATAAGACACTTCATGTTCCGGGTAACTTTCCTGCAACTTGTCCGTGTATTTTTTTGATATTTCTTCACTAATTGCGCGTGATTTTTTCAGATTGTCAATAAACTGTTCTTTTGTTAGCATCTAGTTACCTTCACTTTCCATTCTTGTCAATCCATGCTTGCACCTTGATTAGGTTTTGAACAGTGATATTCTTAAACAAGCGTTCCTTATTTCTTAATCTCGTGATCGTGGTTTGAGGTACACCAGTATCCTTTGCTAAACGATAAGCAGAAACAGTCTTATCCATTAAGACTGCCTCTACCTTAGTAGTATCTATTTTCAAATTATTCCCCCTTAATCTTCTTCATTCATGATTTCATTGAACTGTTCTTCGTCGATAAGACCTCGTTCAATCATTGTCTGGACTGTCAGTTCAATCTTAATCAGTCTGTTTAGTTCGTTGTTTGGTAATGTTGCCATAACTACATCTTTCATGTTATTTTCTCCTTAAAATAATTTCAGTTGTTTTCCATAATCATTAAGTCTTTGTTGAGCAAGGTAAAAAATATCCTCATCAAGCTCACAACCAACATATTCAAAACCTAACTCCTGACAAGCAATCAAGCTACTTGCTGAACCGACATGAGTATCAAGAATCTTATCTCCAGCTTTTGCGTAGTTTTGCAGCAACCAGAAATAAAGATTGATGGGTTTTTGGGTTGGATGAATTCTAACCTCATTCAATGCCTTGTTTCCTTGTTGAATATGGCCTTCAGATATTGACTTCCCTTGCATCATGCCATTCCACATATAGCGAAATAAGCGCGTGCTATCATGCAAACTGGAGTACGCTAACTCACAATCTAAGAAACTTGACTGGCCATTAACTTTATCCCAAACAATGCGGCCAGGACCAAAAGAGTAGTCGAAGTAGTTCACACCCCAAATAATTTGATTTTTTGAAACTCTAAATAATTCATCAAAATAATCTTTCCCTGGAACTTCCCATTTAGTTGTTTTGCCATACAATCTATGGACTCCTATAGGACTGATTTTGTTCCCATAAAAATCTCTTTGTTCTGGGCCAGAAAAATATGGTGGATCTACAATAGCTAAATCAAAGTAGTTATCAGGATATCTTTTCATGACATCGATGCAATCTTCATTGAGAAATAAATTCAAATTACCACCTCGTTCTACAATGTTACCTTATAATCTTCCACCAGTTCCTTAAGACAATCGTCTAGGCGCTCTAGTTTTTCAAGACTAAGTTCAGAAATCATTCTAGGAGTAAGAGTGCTTGAGATGCTTCTTGCTAGAGTTTGTCTTTTTCTTTCTGCTAGGTATTCTTCTTTACTTTCTGGTGTTAGTTCTTTCAACCAGAGATGGTTTGAACCACCATAGTAAGAACCGTTTGGAGAAAACTGAACTCCGTCTACATTTATTTTCCCTGTTGGTGTTATTTTTTGAACTTGACTAATAGTTGTGTGCGAACCCCATACACCTCTACTTTGAATGAGAAATACCTCGTCACCAACTTTTAACTCTTTCAGCCAACCAGTTCTCTTGTCTTTTTCCATGTTATCACCTTTTATCCTTTTACTTTAATTTTTAGTATTAAATCCGTACTCACGGTCTGTTGCATTGTACTCAGCTATGTACTTACTTTCTAACTCCAGCAAATCCTTTCCTGAACCTTCTTTCAGTACATCTATAACTTCATACGTCCAATCTGTTATGTCGCTATCTTTCATTACTTCATGGAAGTAGCTATCAGATTGCGCTTTAAAATGTTGAAACCAGCGAAAGATTGGATGATTGACAGTCTTGCCTATATATACTCGACCTGTTTCTTTTTGGGTTATCTTATAGATAAAACCAACTAGCTCGCCTTCACGATAAGTCCTTGTATCTTCAGCAAATTTGTCAGCGTAATACTGATCGCTATGTTCTTGGCAACAGAAGTAGAGGTTGCTATGACCGTTGTTTTTTAAATCAATTCTAGTAACTGGATTTAAACCACAGTATTTGCATGGAACTGGTTCAGTCCAATAAGCCTCCCAGTGTTCGCTCAGTTCATAGACATTGACATAAAACAACTCGCCCTCAACAGAACGTTGAGGAACTTTCTCAGAGAAGTATTCTGGGTAGTCCTCTTTAATCTTGGCCAATACGTCTTTTTTCGTGTCTAAATCATAGTACAATTTACGCTCTGCTTGTTCAGAATAAAATGCGTCCTTATTGTATTTTCTATGATTTATCCTTACAAACCAATTTGCCATATATCCTCCTTAATCTTTCTCAACTAGCTTCAAATTCCTTTTGGTAAAGAGAGTTAATCTCGTTTTCCACCTTTAGACGAAAAGTAGTAGCTTCAAGGGCTATCTGATAGGCTCGGACTGATACTACGGTAGCTTGTTTTCTTTTATCTTCAAGGACGTACTTCTTAATCAAAGCACGCGCCTTATCTAGTTCATCAGAGGTATCTGTAATAGTGACATCCATATCCTCTAGGCGCTTGTCTGGATTGTAGATAGGCTGACAAAGGGAGTAGGAGAGGTCAAAGTCTTTTTCGTCCTCTTTTGTTAAAACTGAACCAGAACTCAATTTGTCCTCTATCCCTTTTAGACTAAACCAACTATTGACCGTTATCAGCACTTCAGCAAATTGGTTGCTTTCTAGGTTTTGTCGGATTGCTCTTTTAGTATCTTCAATAGCATTGTGTACCATAGTTTCTGTAATCATGTTATACTTCCTTTAAGACTTTTGTCCTTCCTTTCTCTATATAAGTATTATATCAAAATATATGCCATAAGGCAACTATATTGGACGGTTTTATCTCAATTATTTTTATCTTTTTTTACGCTTGCTATGTAGGTAAAGGTGTGATATACTAAGGTGGTAAAAATATTTTACGTTTTAGAGACAATCGCTATGGTTCGTCTGTCTGGGCAGGTGTCTGGACGAATTTTCTTGT
>ERZ773008.1671-NODE-1671-length-15346-cov-3.460336_pt1 | contig 15346 bp, 17 predicted proteins | sample MGYA00580664_ERZ773008 | MGnify/ENA primary metagenome ERZ773008 (study PRJEB29015, sample SAMEA2738016) | human oral metagenome | biome: human oral; feature: human-associated habitat; material: dental | place: China | collected 2048 ... | reverse complement strand
ATCGGGATAGCTATAAGTGATGAAACCATTGAAGTCATCGGTGTCGAAAAAAATCACCAAGCAGTGCAAGATGCCAAGCTGAATGTCAAAGAAAATGGACTGACAAAAGCGAAGTATCTACAAGCAAGTGCGGAAAAATGGATACAAAAAGAGAACTTAGATAAAACAGCAACAATTATCATTGACCCACCAAGAAAAGGCGTGGACAAAAGTTTATTAGAAACATTGGTCAAAAGTGATGTCCAAAATCTTATCTATACTTCTTGCGATCCAGCCACCCTAGCAAGAGACCTCGCCTATCTGACCAAAGAAGGCTATCAGATCAAGGCCATCCAGCCAGTAGATATGTTTCCCCAGACAGCACATGTGGAGACAATCGTGTTGCTTTCCAAACTGGACTCAAAGAATCATATCAGTGTAGAACTTCCGATGGATGATATGGACTTGACAAGTGCTGAAAGTAAAGCTACTTATGAACAAATTCAGAATTATGTGCTCGAGAAGTATGATTTTAAGGTATCGACACTTTATATTGCACAAGTGAAGAGAAAATATGGTTTAGAAGTTAGGAAATACTATAATATATCAAAAAATGGAAATCAAAAAGTTCCACAGTATCCAATTGAAAAGGAAGAAGCTATTTTGGACGTGTTGAAGCAATTTAAGATGATATCCTGATATGAAATAATAATATATTCAAAGGTTGAGAGAATGTGCTGTCTTAATGCCGGGAAAAGCCACAATAATCAAAAATTAGAGGGTTCAAAGCAGTATAAATGCATAACTAAGAAGGAAATAGTTAATTATGGAGGTACTTAGATATTTTGGGAGAAATATGAAACGTGGATAATATAGCAGTTTAAGATATGTTTAGCTTATGAAATAAAATATAAATTATTTTGGAGAAAGGAGGTTCTTATGGATTACAGAGTATTGAATAAAAATCAAAAAGATAGAATGAATGCAATTAGTAATCCTGCTTATGTCATGGAATGGGAAAATCCAGAGTTTATGGATTATCTTATGGGAGAGCTTCCGAAAATTAGAAGATATCAAAAAGATAAGGAAGCAGAATATGAAATATCATCGTTAGAAAAAATGTTGGAAACATATGATGCATTTCTTTCTGAAAAGTCAGCTTTCATAGATGAAATAGCAAAAAAAATCTCAGATATAAAGAATTTGAAAGGATCTTGGCACGGATTAAGCCTATATGAAATAGAAACATATATGAGTCTTCATAGTTTTTGCTTAATTTCAGGAGAAGGGGGTATTGGCAAGAGCTATTTTATAAAATGTTTCGAAGAACAATTGGAGCAGAATAATATTGAGCATTTATGCATTTATGGAAAGTTTGAAAAAAATACAAACAATATTAATGTTGAAGAAATAATAAAAGCAAGTGATGAAGGATTTGTTTTTGTTTTTGATGCAATAAATGAAATATCAGAGGAAGGACAGAATAATTTAATAGATATTTTAACGGAGCTTAAGAAATATCCAAGAATACGAATCATAATATCATACAGAACAAATTCAATGGATAATGTGATTCTTAAAAAGTATCAAGAAATATCAGAATATGAGTATAAGTTTCCAGGTGTATCTTTTGAATCAGCATTAAGTGAAATACTAAGGCTATCTGTGCCGGATGTTTATATGTATGAAGATATTTTGTATTCGAATAATGCGTTATTGTTAAGTATGTTATGTGATGTTCTATCGTCACAAAAACTTGTTGCTAAAACTGAAAATGGAATTGCGTCTATTACTTTTATTTTGGAGCAATATATAAAAAAAACTATAGGTAAGGTATTTAAGGACAGTTTAACTTGTCAAGGTATAGATGTTTGGAAAGATACAAAAAGAATTGCCCAATGGATGTATAGAAATGCGAAAAAGCGTATTGATGAGACTAGTTTACTGTCGGTAATTAAAACCGGGGAAAATTTTCTTTCATCCATGATACAGATGGGTTTTATGGATGCTTATGAAAGTGATGATGAAAAGTATTATTATTTTATTATTGATTCTTTGACAGATTTTTTGATTGCTCGTTCCTTATTTGAAGATATTAGTGGGAAAAATTACGAGGAACAGATTAGTATTATAAAATCAAAAGTAGAATCTTTGTACAATCTTGAAGAAGCTTTAATTATAGCAATATTCGATAATATGTCTCCAGATTATAAGAAAATAAAGGATTTAATAAAAGATACAGAGCTAATTGAACACTTGGATTTTAATACATTGGTTAAAATTCATTTTAAACGTGATGATATTAAAGTCTTTCTGGAGATGTTTCAACCTATTGACCATAGTGATTTGTTGCAGTCGATGGGAGGATATACTGACAAACCATTTAACTGTAGCAACTACTTATTTGATTATTATTGTGAAAGCCGTGAAAGGTTATGTGATTTATCAAACATATTGGCTGGATATCATTTTCAAAATGGTATAAAGAATAGACTGAAAAATGTGTTGTATTTTACAACATTAAATGACAGAACTAACAAAGGAGAAGACGAAGCATTTTATTTTTCATTACTCTGCTGCGCAGCACCTAATAAGGATGTTAGATGTTTAGCAATGAAATTGTTATATGAGGTGGTTTCTAAGAATGAGTGTTATATCGATAGGGTTATTCTTGAATATAATAGAATTTTTGATTTTTATATACAAGAGGCTGTTATATATGTTCTGAGTCAAATGAGAAAGGACAACAGCAAAATTATAGATTTCTACAAGAAGATTATTGCAGAACAGGATAATCTAAACGCAAAAAGTCTCCGTAGAATTTCGGCTTACTTTGGAAAGCCTTATTCTTATATAAATTGGAATAGAAAAAATTTATTTAAATATAATGAAAATGCAGTTGTTTCAGATTATTTAAGTGACATATTATTTTATGTGGATATTATGAATAAAGATTTTCTACCATTTAGATATTGGGGAAAAGATCATATTAATATGTATACGAAATTTCTTGCGAATGATAAGAATGAAATTAGTAGTATAAATAATTATCTTTATAATAAATACTCCTGTGTATGTGGTGGGAAATGCAGCGGTTGGTTAGCATTCGAAAATAGAATTATGCCAGAGATAGAGTCTATAGCAGAGATTAAAACATTGGATATGAATTCTTTTATGGAAAGCTTTGAAAAAGTTTTTAGATATGTTTTCGAATATTATAATATCTCAGCAGGTAGAAAATCTATGAATATCCGTGAAGGAGATTTTCATCATTCTGTCTATATGAAGGGGGTAGATATTGCAACAGGATTATATTATGGGAGCTTGATGTGTAACTATTATACAAATCAGTTTGCAACATATAATAATATTCAGAATAGTATCGGATATGAGGTGTATGATCCTTTGGAATATGGAGAAGATGTTATTATTACAGCACCAATTCCAACATATCAAGATTTTATAGAGAGACTGGGGGATTACGCAATAAATTCCTTAGAGATGCCCGTGCAGCGTGATGTTTGTTGGGTAGGAAATGTTGAATTAACTAGAAGAAATGTGTTGCATCTTCTTGAAACAATTGAATTAAAACATCAAAAATGGGTAATGTTGGCTGGTAGAGTATCTCTACATGAGGAAGATAAATATGAAACAAGATGGAAAGATACATATGATCTGTGGTGTTGCTCTTCGGAAAAGGAAACAATATACGATGATGGTAATGCTCGTTATCTGACCATTGAATTAGAAGAATATATTGGCAATTTGAATTCATATCCTGATAATGAATCAAAACCTTGGCTTTGCAAGAATGTAAAAAATATTAATAATCAATCTGAAGTTTTTGAGAAGACTTCACTAGTATTACCACCATCGAATATTATTAGATTTTTTAATCTCAAATTGAATGTTTCGGATTTATCATGGGAAACTCAAGATAAAGAAAAAGTGATAGTATGTAACAACAATAAGAATTCATATTATAGAGACCCTATCGGTGGAACTGTCTTTATCCGCAAAGACTATTTCGACAAGTTTCTTGAAGGAAATACGGTAAAATACTTTGCTTTTACAGAGCGTTTTATTCCAGATACTGGCTATGCAGATGAAACTTCTTTGCATTTTGAAATTGTTAATGGGAAAATAGAAAAAGAAATTAAAAATAATGGTGTATATAGCAGACGGAATAATGGAGACAATCCATTATGTTCTGCGTGTCCACATACAAATATTGCTGATGACGCGGTAGATAATTCATCGATTTCTAATATAGAATGGCTGGAAAATTTGTTAAAGGACTATTGAACGGCATAGGGAAATGGATGGATTATAAATATTTTTTAGACAGTTTTTATAAGGAAATACTCTTATAATCGTAGATGAATTTTACAAAGATATAATTCATTAAACTTAGGCAATCGGGAAAATATATTGTAAACATATTTAGGGCTTAATTATTCTAGATAAGAATACTTTGTTTGTTAGAGCTTAAAGATAGTAAGAAATTGAGTTTGGACAATGATACGTATGTGAAGAGTGTGGTAGTGTGACGTCCGGGGCTAGGAATAGATAGCCACTAAAGCTCAGTAATACGGCGGTTTCCGGGTAATCGGGATGATTCGGTAACAAGCGGGATAAGTACTATTTTATAATTTTTTCAAAGGAAAGAAGGTTCAAAAAATGTGAGAGTTGAGTTGCTGAATCAGATATTGTGGTTATTCCGAGATGGGGAAGTAGAAGATATAACCGTCTGTATGATAAGTTTTGTACCATAGATATAGACTATGTAATGCACGGATTATATAATTGGACATCAACAGCTAATGATAGTGAAGAAATCTTAGGTACTACACTTGATCATTAACTTATCGTAAAGTTTGCTAAAGAGTTTATGGAATTATATAATGGGATTTATTTTTAAGCAAAGAGAAATCAAAATTTATGGAGATAATTTCATTAGAAATTTAATGAAACTCTCGGTTTATTTGGAGAAAAAGAGGTATTGAATTCAGATATGAGAAAATATACAGATATAAAAGACATCATTGAATATGGGTTAAATAATATTTCTGATAAGGAAAAAATAACAATGAGCCTGAAAGACTTTCTATACATTAGACGAGTTTTAGAGGAATATATGCGTTATCTACATAATCCTGATCATTATCCCGATATAGAAGCAATTCAAAATTTTTTAGGTGATATTTCTTCGGGAGGAGCATTCGAATGTTTAAGCACAGCTATTTATGAAAAAGTATATAAAGTTGATTTGCCAGCGAAGATTGAGAAAATGATTGATGATGGTGTATTTGAACACCCTCTTTATCCCAGTTACTATAAGAAAAACGAATAAGTAATAATTGTATAGTATTGAAATGGTAGAAAATATAAATTTATATAGCTTGGAAGTAAGTTTGATAACTACATTGAAAGACTTGGAGCTTATTTTAAATATGCTTGCATAAGCGGTAACAAAAGATATAGCAAATACGAAACACCCTCGAGGCTTAGAAGAAAATAAAAAGGTTGAAAACGTGGTGGTAGCATTGCAGGAAATGCTAGAAAAGAGATTGAACAAGAAACAGGCAAACCTGTCATTACTTCTAAAAATTCTATTGATTTAGGAAAGTTAATTGGTGTTGTAGCTAAAGAGATTGGAAATGAAGAAGAGAAAAAATGATAGTTACAAATTTAAGTTTTAAAGAGAAGAATATGAAAAAATTCATATCAAATAAATGTTAGGGGTGAGTGTTTGAATAAATACAGCCGAATACTAAATAAAGAAGTGAGAATATACAAAGAATGGGTCTATAAGCATTATTCTGAGATGACTGAAGATACTGATAATGGAGAATTTCTAGGTCCTTCTTTTGATAGAATGAGAGAATCTGCAATCTCATTTGTAAAGAATGTAGAAGTAAAAGATGTTACCGAAACTGATTTAGAATCTATACTTTATTGTGTAGCCAGGGACAATGAATGCGAATATTTGGCTGACTTTATTTCGTCATATAAAGAATGGTTTAAATATTTGATTGAAAGATGTATAGATTCAATTTATACAACTGCGAAGTGGCAGCTAGTAAAAAGATTGCCAGTTTATAAAGATGATAGTTCAGTTACTGATTGGGTATTCAAATATATAAATGTAGATGATGAATATACACAGAGAATGTCTTTAAGTGCTTTAAGTGAGATAGATTATAAAAAAGCAGAACAGTATGCGATTGAATTTTGGGAAAGAGACAAATATAAGGGTGATACCTATGCTGAAGAGTATCAAAAAATAATGGCACTCAGTGTTCTTTATAAAATAAAATCAGATAAATTAAGCGAATATATTGAAGCGGCGAGACAATTAGACTTTGTTTATTTGAAAGAGAATGCAGATGAGATTGCAAATTCTGATTAATTTTCTAATTTTCTCACTAGGAGGTAGATTGAAAAGTAGCTAACTTAATGCAGCATTCATTAAAAAAAGAGGAGTTTAATTTCAACAAAAATAGTTGGTCTTTAAACTATGAGTATTTTAAAATAGAAATTAATGAAGATGATTTTAAAAATGAAGAATTAAAGGGAGCCTCTAAAAACATCAGTTTTTAGAGGGTTTCCTTAAATTTAATTTGCGATGTTTTTCATAAGTCATTAATATATAAAGACTTATGAAAAACTCGTCGGGCATCTCTATTCCGAAGGATGCGAAGCAAATCCAACAAGGTTTTTAGAGATGCTCTTTAGTTTGTTTTTGAGTAAAACAGTAAGCTATAGGAGATTAATATGAATCGGCATGATAATTTTGATTTCACTTTGGTCTGCACTGTAAAATTTTATAGAGGAAAGAGAAGCTTACCACCTGATTTGAGTAATGGAAAATATCGTCCTCATTTTATGATAAAAACAGATACAAGATATCTGGGTATTTGTTTTATTGAAGGGCAGAAAGCGGACTTTGAGACTTTAGTAAAAAGCCTGGTTGTACCATTGTATGAAGAGGTTGATTATTCCGGATTAGTCTGCGGAACTGAGTTTTATATAATGGAAGGGCAAAATAAAGTTGGAGAGGGAATTATAGATGAAATTATTAACAATAGATGAGATAATATCTTCAATACTGGAAGAAACAGAAGGACTTGATGCTGAAATAACTGATGGAATTATTCTTTGTAAAAAAGAAATTTCTCCGTCTGAGATTGAAAAATTAAAATCTGAACTTGAAATAGAGTATTTAGATCTCGTATTTACTGAGAATATTTTAAGTTATAACTGGGGAAATTTTGGTTTCCTTAGCTACCAGTTTGGATATGGAGATGAAATGAGCCTTAATTGGCTGTTGAACCGTAATCTGGAATATGAGGATTATCAGGTATTACATAAGAAGGGTTTAATAATTATTGCAAATGGAGATCCTTATACTATTTTACTAGAATGTAAATCGGGGAAAATATACGCATTTACAAGTGATATGAGTTATGATGAGATAATACCTATTGCTTCCGATTTTAGAGAATTTATAAGAGCGATAGGAACTGCTCAATATGCTGTTTGGAAACACTCTGAAGGAGAGTTTGTGGAATTGATGGAAAGCGAGGTTTCTGACAGTAGTCTTGCTTTTTGGAAAGAACTGGTGAGCGTGTACTAAGCAAAATATAGGGAGGAACTATGTAGTTTATACTAGCTAAGGAGGGTATTCCTCAAAGCATTGGTTGTGAAGGGGCGACCATTTCGTACTATGGTAGTGAAATAGAATTTCACTACGAGACAGTGCCTCCGCATGGCGATGAAATTTTTTCTGCAAAATTACCACTCTTAGATGTTAAGCTACCGTTTTGGATGTATGGAAGGAATCTGATATTTTTAGATGCTTACTATCTGCTTGCAGAAACAGTGGAGGAGCACACTTGGAATCCTATAACTAGCAGGCTTATTAATATACACACTGGGAAAAGTGCTAGTCTCGGTGGTTGGTATAATAATGTGAAGGTAAAAGCGAGTTATGTTGAACTAACAAATGACTTCACTGGGGAAACGATGGTGTTGAAAAATGTTGAGGGGCTGGATTGGGCATAAAATGCTGTGGGCAATCAAACTTCATAGGAGGTGAGTTCTGGGAGTCAACGAATAAGGATAATGCTCCCTTACATGCTCTTCATGTATTCCTAGCTAACGAGTGGAGGGGCGATCGAATTCTGTGGCTTGGCGATATTATTGGTGTGTCAGACATCAGGCCAAAGAGATATTTGCTTTTAAAGAAACTATATATGGATAGGTAAATGATAAAGCTTGGTACTGATATATCGGATAACGAAAATAGGGATAATGTCATTACGCTTTAGAGAACTTTGTCTATGACAGAAATGAAACCACATAAAGCACTACGTTATATTTACTGATATAAAACACAAGCATAAGGAGACCGATAATGATCACAATGACTGACTGGATTGGACAAGCTGAAGATCTCACAATTACATACGATGCAGTCGTTTCCCAGAACAACCTTCTCGCTGAAAGTATTTCTGAAAAAACGGGGTTACCTTCTGTAATTTATCCGACTTCAGAGAATCTCAGAGAAGTTGTTGAAGTAGATTGGACTGATAACGTAAAAAAGGCGGATAGAACTGATTACCTTTTGGCTATCACGAGCGGAGCAATAGCGGGTCTTATGGACTCTTTCTTTGCCGGCAAATTCTCGCTTGAACATGCAAATAAGTGGGGAAGTGATGAGATTAATAAATTCGTAAAGATTGTGGCACGCCGAAATGGATATGAAGGAGATAAATTATCTGGGGCAATCGCTTTCATGGAGAGAAAATATGCCATTGCTGCAGATAGTAAAACAGCTGACTTTGGAGGAGGGCTGCAGCATCATCTTCGTGACTTTTCACATCATTTCAGCCTATGTGGTCTAATGTGCTCAATTTTCACGCAGTTCTCGAGTAAGGTCATTGGAACTGACACTAACGGCAAACTGCTAATTGTTGATGTTGCTGATAAGACCCTTATTGGCGAGAATTTTGCAGAAAAGGTTTTGTTCGGAATTGTACATTGGTTTTTTCATATGGTTAGCGATATGGCTGGTTCGAAATCAACCGCAGGAAAAGGCACTGGTATTCCAGGACCGATTTTATCACTGATAAAGGAAGTTTCCGTACTTCCGTGTTTTAGAGATAGAAAAATTGGAGAAGAAGAGATTCACGTTTGGGTCTCAAAACTATTCAATGGAACACTTTTGGCAAAGCGTGACAAAAATGGAAAAATTATTGAGCCAGTAAAATTCGATTTGAGAAGCGAAATTGGTATATTGCAAGAGTTTGGTAGACAGAGTGTTCCCGTACTAATCAATGAATGCATGGTTCGCGGAATGTACTTCTTAAGAAGACTTAATATTGCGATAAACGAAGCAGATATTAATTCCGTAAAGGATTTGGGAAACATAGATATATCAGAACTCCTGCCATTCAATAACCGAATAATTAAGAGGATGGTGACAGTTTCATCTGGAACATTTCTAGCGGTCGATAGCATTGATGCTGCGATAAAATCGGCGATCAAGAATAAGGGAATAAATCCAAAGACCTTTGTAGACTTTGCGGTTAATATAAACTATGTAGGCATAGGACGATTTGTCATTGCTTGCAAAGCAGATGGGTCAATAGTTGCTGAAGATATTAGGGAAGAAAAAGAAAAGAAAGTAGAAATAGAAAATGAATTCGAGAAGGGTGTTGCAAATCTCGAATGCTTGTCATTAAATTATGAACAGCTTAGAGTTTTATATTCTCTAGAGAAACTCATCTTAGAAGATGATATTTATATTACGGAGAAATACTCCTCGAAAAAGTTGAAGCTTGAGTGGGCAAAAGCATGGGTTGATAAATTAATAGAGAATCTATCTATCGCTCAATCTGAGAAGGATGAATTTTTCTTAAGTGAAGAGGAGCTAGGAAGGCGTTTCCAGGACAATGCTAATAGAACTTGGGTTTTCCTGGTATCTATGGAGGCAAGTCTCTTTAGACCTTATTACCCAATATTCGGTGATGATAAGGACAAGAGCTTTAAAAAGCTTCAAAATAAGAGCAAATATCTAAACAACCGGTTCATTGAAATACAAAATAAGGTCAAAAAAGAGGATATTGAAGCTTTCACAAAAATACATAAAAAAGCTGGCGCAACAATTACTGGCACAAAAAGAAGCATAGTAATTAGTGCAGTCGGAACAACTGTGGTAGTTCTTGTGTCTGGAGGGCTTGCATTTACATTTGCACCTGCAATAGCAACTGCGATTATCGGCGAGAGTGCGGCAGGGTTGTCAGGAGCTGCACTTACCAGCTATAGCCTCGCAGCTGTTGGAGGCGGTTCTCTTGCAGCTGGTGGTTTAGGAGTGGCTGGCGGTACAGCGATTATTACTGGTGGCGGAGCAATTGTCGGAATGATTAGTGGAACGGGAATATCCGCAGTTACGACGATGAATCTTCTTTCGCAAGATGGATATGTACTCAATGAATGTTGCAAACTCCTAACCTTTAGCCAAGTTGTTTTACGAGATAAGATAAAAGACTATAAAATGATAGAAACTATATATAGCAAGATAGATTTTAGAGTTAAGACCCTAGAGCGAGTTGTTGAGGAATTCTCCAAACAGTCTGATGAGATGGATAAAGATCAAAAAAAGGAGATTAAGACAAAGGTTAAGGTGGCGAAAAAGAGTATAAAATATCTTAAGAGGTGTGCCGAAGCGCTACAGAAGGTTACCAAGGGCATTGATGTTGAAGTTGAATATTTATTACTCCCAGAATCGGAAAGTACAAACGATTAATGATACAAACAAGTAAATTATTACTTGCAAATCAGCATAAATACCACAACTCAACCACCAGTTCCTGTACCCACCCACGCATTCGTCATATGCTTGAGTCATGAAAGGAGGTGTCCGATATGGATCAAATCAAAATTGGGAAATTCATAGCATCCTGTAGGAAGGAAGGACACATGACACAGGCTGAACTCGCCGAGAAGCTTTGCATCAGTGACCGAGCAGTATCGAAATGGGAGACTGGAAGGTCCATGCCAGACTCGGGAATCATGCTAGAGTTATGCGAGCTTCTGAATATTAACGTAAACGAACTCCTGTCGGGCGAAAAGATCATGACAGAATCATATGACAAGAGAGTAGAGGAAAATCTTTTAGCCATGAGGCGAGAGATAGAAGAGCGCGATAAGCGTATGCTTAGACTGGAGACGTTGCTGACCCTACCGACAATCATAGTGGGAATCATCCTCATAGTTCTTGCAGTATTGCTTGTTATGCCAATTTGGCTCAGAATAGCGCTAGTTGCATTCACTGTCGCTATGATTCTTGTAGTGGGCTTTATTGCAGTTGGCATTGAGCAAAAAGCAGGGTATTATGAATGTGAGTTCTGTCATCACAGATACGTACCGACCTATAGAGAGGTGATCTTAGCTCCGCATAGAGGTAGAGACAGATATATGAAGTGCCCAAAGTGCGGTAAGCGTTGCTGGCAGAAGAAAGTACTAACCGATGAAGATTCAGAGCTATAAACCGCGATAGCACATATTGCAATAATCAATAATCATAGAGGATAGCATATGACCAAACAACAACTTCTCGCCCTCTGGCAAGGCAACTCATGGGAAAGATCACCAGCAGGAATATACTTTACGAGTTGCAAGTCCGATAAGGACTTGCACTTTAGCTTCTCTGGATACAGCGAAAAGGATGTAAAATCCATCCCAGACCCATTGATGAAAAGACTAGCTACAGAAATGGCCGAGCTGGATCAGGAGGCACTGCACCTTATAAATGAAAATTTCCCTGACGAGGACATCGAAGGTATCTCGCTCACTGATATAATGTTCGATAAGAGTGGATGCTACGATGCATTTGCGTTAGGATACTATGTGGGCGAATCGACAGCGGGCGAACTATATCTGCTAGTTAGCTTTGGCGAAGAATTTGAGGCTAATCCAGAAGTGATCTGCGAAGTGTATTAAATTGCGGTGGCGGCAAGCATTAGATATTTGCCATTAATCGGTATAATTTAACTGAACATTATATCCATATACCAACCATGAATCAACAAACACAAGAAAGAACACACAATAGGATGATTTACCGGAAAGAGATGATGTTCTATAAGATGGATAATAAAAATAATATTGTTTCCGATAATGAATATCCTTAGTTATAGTGTTCTTGCAAGTTATAAACGAGAAAATAAAATCAGCTTGAATCAAAAACTGGTAAATTTGAATTGTAGAGGTTTGGTGTGAGTAAAAAATTAGAAGAAATGAGCTTAAAAGAACTTTGGCAGCTGTTTCCGATATTTCTAGTTGAACATAATAATGAGTGGATAAAATGGTATGAAGGAGAAAGGGAAACAATCATATCAATAGTGCCGAGCAAAAATATAAAAAGAATATCTCACATCGGTAGTTCCGCTATATCTGGAATATGGGCAAAAAATATTGTGGATATGTTAGTTGAAGTAAACGATAAGGAAGCTTTGGATATGGTTAAACATATTCTTATAAATAATGGTTGGTTATGCATGAATATGAATGAAACTCGAATTACATTAAACAAAGGCTATACAGAACAAGGATTTGCAGAAAAAGTATTCCATCTTCATATTAGAATTGCTGGAGATAATGATGAATTATATTTCAGAGATTATTTGAATGAGTATAAGGAAATAGCCAAAGAATATGAAACCTTAAAATTATCCATTTGGAAAGAATTTGAACACGATAGAGATGGATATACTGAGGCAAAAACAGATTTTATAAAAAAATATACAAATTTAGCAAAAAAATTATATGGTAAAAGATATTAGATGAACTTGAATTTGCAAGGTATATGAAATTCTCAAAGTGCGGCAAAACCATAGGCAGTGCGCTACTGAGATTCGGCATAGAAGTTGAAAATGCTAGGTGGATTCGCATAATCGCAAGGGGGATATATAATGAGAAGACAAGACAGAGAGATAACAGAATTCGGTAAACTGATGGAGATTATAAATCGCTGTGATGTCTGCAGGCTGGCTCTAAATGACGACGGATATCCGTACATACTTCCGCTCAACTTCGGAACGGAGGTACATGACGGCAAGCTGACGCTGTATTTTCACAGTGCGCTCGAGGGCTACAAGGTTGGACTATTCGAGAAGGATAATCGAGCTACCTTCGAGATGGACTGTAAACATGAGCTTGAATATTTCGAAGACAAGGGATACTGCACGATGGCGTACGAGAGTGTAATCGGAAGAGGCAAGATTCGAATCCTCTCGGACGATGAGAAGATGCACGCTCTGAGGCAGCTCATGAATCACTATCATGAGGATAAAAATGCATATTTTAACCCTGCCGCTGTTCCGAGGACTCTAGTGTATGCGCTCGAGGTTGAGCATATGACTGGAAAGAGAAAAGCACCGAAAGGTCACTTCCTGCATCAGTAATACAAATCACGACGCCGTAATCTGGAATATGAGGAGTATTAGGTCCTTCATAAAAAAGAATTTAATAATTATTGCAAATGGAAATCTTTATACTATTTTATTAGAATGTAAATCTAGGAGAATATATACATTCATAACTGACATGTGTTTAAAATATTAAGACAGTTTAAAGAAAAATTATGATAATAGGTAGAAACTAGGGGTTAAATATATGGCAAGTAAGGAACGCGTACTTACCGCTACTGAGAAAAGAAGATTAGAGAGATATTCTCTAAGATGCGAAGAACTGGAATGCAAATGATACACTAAGACAGACCTAACGATGTCTGCAGTTAAGGCGAACACTGGTGCTTTGTATGGACTGATTATCACTATACCTTTTATAGTGATATATGTTTTGAGATACGACGGAGTTGCCTTTGACAGAGCGCGAACATCCATTAGCTCGGTGCTATCTGATATTGTGGTGCTCTTAGTTTTAATTGTGGTGCATGAAATGATTCACGGAGTAACATGGAGTAGGTTTACGAGAAAAGGATTCAAAGATATCGAATTTGGTGTAATTTGGAAATATCTAACACCATACTGCACATGCAGTGAGCCACTTACGAGGTGGCAGTACATAACGGGTGCGATGATGCCTGGTCTGCTGCTCGGAATAGTGCCATGCATAGTTGGATGCATTACAACCGATATACGTGTCCTATCAGTGGGCGTATTGATGACGATTGCTGCAGGTGGAGATATCCTGATAATCAAGATGATACTAGATAATAAAACGTCTAAGACCGCACTATATCTTGATCATCCGACGGATGTTGGGCTGGTGATATTTCAAAAGTGATACCTTACCATCTAAGCAGAGGCAGCATCACCAAGATGGGAATGGGATATGTTTTCAAATCAGAAGAAAGAGAATAAATCGCATTCAATCATTTCAAGGGTAACCCTTTGGTACACAGTGTTTATATCTATGATTTTTTAGTAATGTTCATAGCTTCATTTGCTATATCTGACTCATGGTCTAGTTACATTACACGGAGCGAGTTAGAACATGAGACCATGGAGGTGTCAACGGATTTAGATGATTTCGAAACGTTTGAAGACGGAATATACTTTGTAATCTATGATCAAAATAAAAAGTTGGAGAAAGGTACGCTGCCTAGAGGCTTTGATTTGAATGCACCGTTTGAGTCCGGTAGGCTTTCCAAATATAATTCATCTGGACACAAATTCTATTAGTTTGATGTGTACAACAGTGAAGAACAAAAGTGGATTCGTGGAATTCGAGTTGTATCAGTTTTAGACAAGGAACTACGCTTATTTCTGTTATCCTTAGCGATATTTGCACTGATTTCTATAGTTAAGGACATCACTGATTTGCACAGAGCAAAGATTGATATTTTTTCGGAAGAAGGGAATGGCAGTCTTTTTGTTATTATTTTTCCAATGAATAGTGATTGAATTACACTTGAGAATTACACTTGAAATCGAATTCGTAATAAAAGTGTGTTGAAAAATATGGTGTTAGGAGAAAAACCATGTCTAATGATAAAACAGTGTTTAGAAGAACTACACTACGTAAGGTCGCTTATACAGTATTAATTCTAATTGTTTTAATAAGTTCTCTGTGCGGATGTGGGAATATAAAGAAGAAAAAAACCACGTCAAAGCATAGAATGATATATGGACTTACCATTGATGATGCATGGTATGATGATACAGAATTAAATGATGTACTAGAGGGGTTGAAAAATCTAAAACATAGACCTACAGTTCGAATAGTTATGTCAATAGAAACAACTCCCGAAGAATATATAAAGCTCTTCAAATCAATCGCGCCTTATGCGGATATAATGGCTTGCCCCGTTGATTTTTTTTAAATGAAACAATTT
>ERZ773008.1670-NODE-1670-length-15349-cov-10.028050_pt1 | contig 15349 bp, 12 predicted proteins | sample MGYA00580664_ERZ773008 | MGnify/ENA primary metagenome ERZ773008 (study PRJEB29015, sample SAMEA2738016) | human oral metagenome | biome: human oral; feature: human-associated habitat; material: dental | place: China | collected 2048 ... | reverse complement strand
AGATCGACGGCCTGGTGGCCGGAGCCGCCGACTTCGAGGCCGTGGGGCGCCTCGACCTCGTCACCGAGTACCTGGACGACATCCTCCCGGACGCCGGGCTGGGAGCCACCGGTCTCGAATGCCGCAGCGAGGACAAGGAGCTCATCGGCATCCTTCAGGAACTCGACCACTCCGACACCCGCGTCTGCGTCATGGCGGAACGGGCCGCCTATGCCGCTCTCGACGTCAGCGAAGCGGTTTCGGTGGCCGCGAAGGCCAAGCGGGACGGAGTGCTGTCGCTGATCGTCGCGGTTCTGCCGAAGGACGGTTCCAAGGGGTTGGTGGTGCAGATGGGCATGCCCACATCCGAGTACCACGCGATTCGCACCGCCCGCCGAGCCGCCGCCTACCTGCGTTCCAAGGGGGCCGAGGAACTCGGACGCAACCGGTCGCAGACCGAGACCGAACCTGAGGCGGAGAGCGGTCACCGGGTCACCGAGCTCACCAAGGCCAGGATCCTGGTTCCCCGCGAGGAGGGACGGATCGCCCGCGGGCTGCGTGAACACGGCCTGGACGTCACATCCGTGACGCTGCAGCGCCGCGAGGTGCTTGCCGTCAGTTCCACCCTGGACGGCGCCGACTGGGTGGCTTTCACCTCGGTGCGCGCCGTCGAGAGCATCCGGGAACTTGGCTGGAGGCTCCCCAAGGAGGCGAAGATCGCCGCCGTCGGCGCCGGAACGGCGGATGCGCTGCGCGAGATGGGCTACCACGTCGATCTGGTGCCCGAGGGCGCGGCCGGTGTCCCCGCGCTCCTCGACATCTGGCCCACGGGTGACGGGACGGGAACAGTCCTGGTGCCCGGATCGGCCCTGCTCGCGCCGGGATTCATCTCCGGCCTCCACGCGAAGGGCTGGAAGGCCCAGCTGATTCCCGTCTACACCATGCAGCTGCTGCGGGAGGCGCCCACCGACGTCCGCGAGATGTGGGAGGAGGGCGCATTCGACGCGGTGATCGTCACATCGGGATCGAACGCGATAGCCGTGGGGCGTCTCCTCGGCTGGCATCCCGAGGTTTTGGTGTTCGCCGTCGGCGACTCCGCCACCAAGGTGCTGGAACGGGCCGGGATCAAGGTGGCCGCAGCCACCGAGAACTACTCCTCGGCCGAGGTGCTGAGGCTCCTCCGCGAGGTCATCGAGGGCTAGGGGACGGAACAAGAAGCCGCGTGGGGTGGAGCATTCGAATGCCCCACCCCACGCGGCTCGTCGATCCGATCGGCTTCGGGGAATGCCGGACCTCTCAGCTCCGGGGCTGACGGGAGACCCACTCCTCGAGGGTGACGCGGGGACCGGTGAAGAACGGGATCTCCTTGCGCACGTGCAGCCGGGCCTCGGCCCCACGCTGGTGCCGCATCGCGTCGGTGAGGCGGTGCAGCTCGTCGGCCTCGAAGGCCAGCAGCCACTCGTAGTCGTTCAGCGCGAAGGCCGAGGTGGTGGAACCCGGCACGTCGGGGTACTCGCGGCCCATGCGGCCGTGGGCGGCCAGCATCTTGGAGCGGCGCTCCTCGTCCATGTAGTACCACTCGTAGCTGCGCACGAACGGGTAGACGCACGCCCACGGGCGGGGGGCGACACCGGAGAAACAGGCCGGGGTGTGGCCGCGGTTGAACTCGGCGGGCCGGTGCACACCGATGCAGGACCACACCGGCTCCAGGTCCCGGCCCAGCCCGGAGCCGCGCAGCGCGTGGTAGGCCGCCTGCAGCTGGTGCGGGTCGTTGGCCAAGGTCCACAGCATCAGGTCAGCGTCGGCGCGGAAACCACCGATGTCGTACCAGCCGCGGATGCTCACTCCGGTGTCGAGAACCGCCTTCTCCGTGGCCGCGGTGTCGGGATCGCGCAGCGGACCCGCGGTGCGGAACACCGAATACATCACGTAGTGCGGGGTGGCGTTGACCTCCTCGGCCGGAATCAGATGGTCGCGGGGATCAGTGTGCGTGTGATGCGGATGGGACATGGGTTTGCTCCTTCTGCGGATGGGGGAGGCAGCAACTCGCCGGCTCCGTGAGGCAGGGATGGTCGGGTGGGGCGAGTTCGCCCCGCGCCACGGCGGCCTGCTCGAGAAGGAGATCGGCCAGGGTGGCGATGAAGTCCGGGTGGATGCCGGCGGTGGCGGCGCGTTCGTAGTCGAAACCGGCCGCTGCCGCTGATTCGCGGGCCTGGGTGTCCAGGTCGTAGGCAACCTCCATGTGGTCGCTGATGAAACCGATCGGGGCGGCGACCACGCCGGCGACGCCCGTCAGCTCGGCCAGGCGGTCGTTGACGTCGGGTTCGAGCCAAGCGACGCGCGGGCTGCCCGAACGGGAACAGTAGACCAGCTCCCAGTCGAGACGCTCACCCAGGTGGGCCTCGGCGGCCTCGGCCACCCGGGCGGCCACCCTGATGTGCTGGGCGTCGTAGCGGGCAGCGGGGGTGCCGTCGGCGGAAGCGGCATTCATGGCGACGGGAATGGAGTGGGTGACGAACAACACCTTCATCACCCCGTCGCCGATCCGGGACCGCAGCGCCTGCACGGCCGCGACCAGGGCGTCCACGTTGGCCGAGACGAAACCGTCGCGCTCCGAATAGGGGCCGACCTTGTCGATGACCACGCCGGATACCTGTTCCATGACGGCGGCCAGGTCCTCCCGGTACTGACGACAGGCGGAATAGCAGGAATACGCGGCGGTGGTCAACGCCACCACCCTGTCGTGACGGTCACGGTGCAGGGCGGAGACGGTCTCGGCGAAGGAAGGGGTCCAGTTGCGGTTCCCGATCACGACAGGACGGGGGCAGCCTCGTCTTTTCAACTCCGCCACGAGGGCGTCGCGGAGCGCCTCGTTCTGCTCGTTGATGGGGGAGCGACCACCGAAGAGCTGGTAATGCTGGGAGACCTCCAGCAGGCGTTCGTCCGGCACCCCCCGTCCCGCGGTGGCGTTGCGCATGAAGGGCAATACGTCCTCCGGTTGGCGCGGACCCCCGTAGGAGGCCAGCAGCACGGCCGAATACGGGCTCAGGGCATCACTCATCTGATCTCCGTGGGTTCGGTGGCGAGATCGGCGAAACTGAGCCCCGTCACCGGGCAGCGACGATGGCTCTTAACGTCGAAATCGGGTTGGATATCGATGCCGTAGAGCTCCTCCATGGCCGCCAGGTAGTCGGCGATTCTGCCCTCGGCCGCGGCGTCGCGTGCTCGTATCGAGGGAGTGTGAAGCAGCTTCGTGGTCAGATGCCGAAGCGCCAGGGCACAGTCCTCGACGGTCAGCGCGCGGCCCTGCGGGAGCCGCGCCACCTCCTCGTCGACGATCCGCAGCATCGCGGCCCGCAGCGAGGCGACCGCGGGGTCCGCGGCGCGGGAGGCCAGGCGATCGGAGATATCGTGCACCCCTTCGGCGACGATCCGTTCGGCGTGGGCGGAGTCGGCGGCCCAGGTGGGGGAGATGGCGGCCTGGATCGCGGTCAGGTCGAGGAGGGTGATCCCCGGGAGAGAGGCCACGGCCGGATCCACGTCCGGCTGCAAGGACAGGTCGAGCAGCACGGTGGGGGTGGCGTCCTTGAGGTTGGCGGTGGTCACCACGGGAGTGGCCGAGCCGCGGCAGGTGACCACCAGCGTGGCCTTGCCCAGGGCCGAATCTAGGTCCAGAGCGGGGGTGATGGCGTGCCGCTCGGCGAATCCGGTCGCCCTCCCGGACGAGGAGTGGACGAAAATGGTTCCGGCCCCGCGTTGCCGCAGTGCCGCGACGACGGCGCCCGCGTAGGAACCGGTGCCCACCAGCAACACCCGCTGGTTTTCCCAGTCCGTGATTCCGGTCATGTCGAGGCCGACGCTGACCACCGAACGTCCCGACTCCTGCAGCCGGGTCTCGGCGCTCACCCGCCGGGAGGTGTGCAGGGCGGCGTTGATGACGCTGGTCAGGGTGCCGGATGCGTCACCGGAGGCCTGTGCAGTCTTCAGGGCGCGGCGCAGCTGCCCCGTGATTTCCCGCTCGCCGACCACCATCGACTCCAGCCCGGAGGCGACCCGGAACAGGTGGGTGAGGGCGTCCTCGCCCTCGTACACGACCCAGTCGGGCTGGGAATCGAGCTCGCGGGCCAGCCTCAGGCGCAGGTGGGCTTCGGGTACCTTCGGGGAGTCGATCATGAACTCGAGCCGGTTGCAGGTCGCCAGGGTGACCAGGCCCTCGACGCCGGCGGTGCTCCTCAATGAAGCGGACAGAGTGTCCGTATGTTGAGATACGCGCTGGACCTCGGTCAGACCGTGGAGGTCATGCGTTACGGACAGGATGCGAAGGCTCACAGTGGTTCCAGTGAACCAGATTTCTGGCGATAGGGCAGAATTCGGCCATGATGAGAAGCGATCAGCCTGCCCTTCTGGCCGCCCTCGAGGGTCGTCGGCCGGAACGTCTGCCCGTGTGGTTCATGCGTCAGGCTGGGCGATCACTACCAGAGTACCGCAATGCGAGACAGGGCGTCGCGATGCTGGATGCCTGCCTCAACCCCGAACTGGCCGCCGAGATAACCTGCCAGCCGGTGCGCCGCCACGGTGTGGACGCGGCCGTGTTCTTCTCCGACATCATGATCCCCCTGGCGCTCGCGGGCGTCGAGGTGACGATCACCGCCGGGGTGGGGCCGGTTTTCGAACAACCGGTGAACAGCGTCACGGAGGTGAACAGGCTGGTGGAGCGCCGGATCCTCGATGCATCGGCCGTGGAGAAAGCGGTGGCGCTGGCCGTCGCGGAACTCGGCGAGGACACGCCGGTGATCGGATTCGCGGGCGCCCCCTTCACCCTGGCTGCCTATCTGGTTGAGGGTCGCGGCTCCCGCGACCACCTGGGGGCGCGGGCCTTCATGCACGCCGAGCCCGCGGCGTGGGACCGGCTGCTCAGCTGGTGCGCCGACCTGTCGGGTGAGTTCCTGCGCATCCAGGTTGCGGCCGGGGCGCGGGCGGTGCAGCTGTTCGACTCCTGGGTCGGGACGCTCTGCCTGGCCGACTACACCACCCGAGTCGCCCCCTACTCGCGGCGGGCGCTGGAGAGCGTTTCCGTGCCCCGCATCCACTTCGGCACCGGAACCGGACACCTGCTGGAGGCCATGGCCGAATGCGGATCCGAGGCGATCGGGATAGACCACCGCATCCCCCTGGACGAGGCCGCGCGCCGCCTGCCCGGAAAAGTGCTCCAGGGCAACATCGATCCCGCGAGACTGGCCGCGGGCTGGGAGAACCTCGCCGCCCACACCAGGGACGTCGTCGAGCGAGGCCGATCCGCTCCCGCCCACGTGGTCAACCTCGGGCACGGCGTACCACCCGAGACCGATCCCGCGGTGCTGACCGACCTCGTCGCCCTGGTGCACGAGCTGTGAGGACCGTGATCGTCGGGGCCGGGGTGGCCGGACTGGCGGCCGCCCACCGGCTGGCCCGCGCGGGCGCCGAGGTCATCGTCCTGGAGGCCTCGGAACGGATCGGCGGGATGGTGGCGCCGCTGACGATAGCCGGGAAGGTGATCGACGGCGGGGCCGAGGCCTACGCCCGTCGCCTGGGAGTCGCGGACGAACTGTGCGCGACCCTCGGGCTGGAGGTCGCCGCCCCCACGGGGGGACCGCACATCCGCTGGTCCGCCACGCGGTCCTGGCCCGGCGCCGACGGAGTACTGGGCATTCCCGCCGGCCCGGACGATCCGGCCCTGACTTCCGCCCTGGACGGCACGGACCTGACAACGGCACTGGCCGAACCCGGACTCGGCGACGAGATCGGGGCCGGCGCAGCCACCGTCGGCGAACTGGTGACCGCGCGCCTCGGCCGGGCCGTAACCGACCGGCTGGTGGCCCCCGTGACCCGGACCGTCTACCGGATGGAACCCGACCAGATGTCGCTGGCGCAGTTCGCACCCGGCCTTAGGGGACCCGGATCCCTGTACGCGAAGGTAGCGGCGGCCCGCGGCAGCCGCTCCGCCGTCGCCCAACCCATCGGGGGTTTGATCCGCCTCGTCGAGGCCCTGGCCTCCGACATCCGGGGCAACGGCGGAAAGATCCGGCTCGGTGCCCGCGTCACCGGGATCGGACGCGACGCGACGGTCACCGCAGGCGGTGACCGGCTGGAGGCCGACCGCGTGATCCTGGCCTGTCCCGCCCGCCCCGCCGTGGAACTGCTCGGCGGGCTGGGAATCACCGCATCGGCACCCGCGACGGGGACCTCGCTCAACGCGGTCCTGGCGCTGGAACCCGAGCCACTGGCGGGGGCGCCGGTCGGTTCCGGGGTGATGCTCGGCCAGCCGATCCCGGGACTCGGAGCCCGGGCGCTGACCCATTACTCGGCGAAATGGCCCTGGAGCCGCGGCGGGGTGGAGTTGATCCGCCTCAGCTACGCACCCGACGCCAACCCCACCCGGGAGCAGGCCCTGGCCGATGCCCGCCTGCTGCTCGGGTGCGAGAACCTGGTGCTCCGTGACCACGCACTGGTGCGCTGGCCCTCCATACCCAGGGTGCTCCCGGCCGCGGAACGGGCCGGGCTGCTGGAATCCCTTCCCACCAACGTCAAGGTGGCGGGGGCCTGGGTGGCGGGCAATGGAATAGAGGCCGCAATCGCATCCGGACTGGAGGCGGCAGCATGAGGCTGGGAACGCGCGCATCCACCCTGGCGGTGACCCAGTCCACCTGGGTGGCCGACCGGCTCCGTGCCCTCGGACACGAGGTGGAAATCGTCACCATCCGCACCCGCGGCGATCACGAACGCAGGTCGCTGACCCGGCTCTCCGGGCTCGGGGTGTTCGCCGCGGAGCTGCGTTCCGCGCTGCTCAGGGGAGAAGTGGACCTGGCCGTCCACTCCCTGAAGGACCTCCCGGTCGAACCCGTCCCCGGACTGGTGATCGCCGCCACCCCGGAGCGGGAATCCCCCCGCGACGCGCTGTGCTCCCGCGACGGCCTGAGCCTGGCCGAACTGCCCGGAGGGGCCCGAGTGGGCACCGGGTCGCCGCGGCGGGTGGCGCAGCTGCGTGCCCTGCGTCCCGACCTGGTCTTCATCGACATCCGCGGCAACATCGACACCCGGCTGTCCCGGGTGACCTCCGGCGACCTGGATGCGGTGGTGCTGGCCGCGGCGGGGCTGCGCCGCCTCGGGCTCGCGGGACGGATCACCGAGGAACTGCCCATCCTGCCCGCACCCGGGCAGGGGGCGCTCGGGGTCGAGTGCCGGGCCGGTGATGCCGCCCTGATCGCCGCTCTCGAAGCCCTGGAGGACGCGGACACGCGACTCGCGGTCACCGAGGAACGGGCTGTCCTGGCAGCCCTGGGCGGTGGCTGCGCGGCCCCGATAGCGGCCCTCGGGGCCGGCGACGGGCTGGCAGCGGGGGTGTACTCCGCCGACGGCACCCGCCAGGCCAGAGCCGAGGTGCCGCTGATTTCCGGTGCGGGAAGAACCGCCGCCTCCCGGCTGCTCGCCCTCGGCGCCGCCGACGTGACCCGGCTGGACGCCACCCGCGCCTCCCGGCTGGCCGAATTCCACGATGACGCGGACCTGTGGCCCCAGGCCGGGGGACGCAGGGTGTTTCTTCCCCGCGAGGCGGGCGCGCTCTCGAAGGCACTGAGCGCCGCCGGACTGGAGGTCACGACCTTCCCGGTGCAGGTCCCGGTGGTGCTGGTCGACGGGCTCGACCTCGGGCAGGCCGACTGGTCGGTGGTCACCTCCGCCCGCACCGTCGAAGCCCTTCAGGGGCTGGGTGTCCGGCTGCCCGGGCGGATCGCCGCCGTCGGTAAGGCGACCGCAGCGGCCCTGGAAGCGGCCGGGTACGCGGTGGATCTCGTCCCCGGGAAGGCCAGCGCGGCAGGACTCGTCGAGGAGTTCCCGGCCGGCACGGGACGGGTGGTGATCCCGGGATCGGCGCTGTCCAAACCGGACCTTCCCGAGGGTTTGCGGGAACTGGGCTGGCAGGTCGATGTTTTCCCCGTCTACACGATGGAGGCGACCCGGGAACCCGCCGAACTGGCGGCCCGCTGGAGGGCCGGGGAGTTCGCGGCAGTGGTCGTGACCGCTGGCTCGGTGGCGCGGGTGATCGACCAACGGCTGGGCTGGCCGGAAGAAACCCGGGTGCTGGCCATCGGACAACCCACCGCGAAGGTGTTGAATGAACTTGGGGTGGCGGCCAGCGTCTCGCCGTCCCCCGACGCGGAGGCGGTCGCAAGGGCCGCCGCCGAACTGGTTGGGAAGGGAAACGCATGATCGAGCGCCCACGCAGGCTACGCACCACCGCCGCCATGAGAAAACTGGTCCGCGAAACCCGGCCGAGCCCGGCGCAGCTCGTCCTGCCCGTCTTCGTCGGCGAGTCCCCCGCCGAGATCGGCGCCATGCCGGGGGTGCGGCGGCACACCGTCGAACAGATCGGTGACGTCGCACGATCGGCGGTAGAGGCGGGACTGGGCGGGATCATGCTGTTCGGGGTGCCTGATGATGCGGACAAGGATCCGCGGGGCACGCAGGCCTGGGCGCCCGACGGCATCGAACAGCGGGCCATCACCGCCTGCCGGGAAGCGGTGGGCGATGATCTGGTGATCATGTCGGACGTGTGCCTGGACGAGTTCACCAGCCACGGGCACTGCGGTTTCCTCGCCGAGGACGGCCGCGTGATCAATGACGAGACCTGCGATGCCTACGCGCAGCAGGCGGTGGCGCAGGCCCGGGCCGGCACGCACGTCGTGGCGCCGTCGGGGATGATGGACGGCCAGATCCAGGTGATTCGCACCGGACTGGACGCGGCCGGTTTCGAGGACGTCGGGATCCTGGCCTACTCGGCGAAGTACGCCTCCGCGTTCTACGGGCCTTTCCGGGAGGCGGTCGGCTCCTCTCTTCAGGGGGATCGCCGCACCTACCAGCAGGATCCAGCGAACCGCCGCGAGGGCCTCAGGGAGGCGCTGCTGGACCTGTCGGAGGGCGCCGACATGGTGATGGTCAAACCCGCCAGCCACTACCTCGACGTGCTCGCCGATGTGGCCGCCGTCTCGAAGGTTCCGGTGGCGGCCTACCAGGTGTCGGGGGAGTACGCCATGATCGAGGCAGCGGCGGAATGCGGCTGGATCGACCGGCGCGCCGCCATCCAGGAGTCGATCACGAGTATCGTTCGCTCGGGCGCCGATGTGGTGCTCACCTACTGGGCGTTGGAGGTTGCCGAATGGCTGGACTGAACCAGGAATGGATGACACGGGCCTGCGAGGCGATCCCGGGCGGGGTCAACTCGCCCGTGCGGGCATTCGCGTCCGTTGGCGGCACGCCGCGTTTCATCAAGCAGGCATCCGGTTGCCGAGTGACCGACGTCGACGGCACCAGCTACGTCGATCTCGTGTGTTCCTGGGGGCCGGCGCTGCTCGGGCACGCCCATCCTCAGGTCGTCGCGGCCGTGCAGGAAGCGGCCGCCAAGGGCCTCAGTTTCGGGGCACCGACGGGCGCGGAGGTGGAGCTCGCCGAGCGGATCCGTGCCCGGGTTCCCGTCGCGGAACACGTGAGGCTGGTCTCCACCGGCACTGAGGCCACCATGACCGCGGTGCGGATCGCCCGCGGCGCCACGGGCCGCGACAAGATCGTCAAGTTCGCGGGCTGCTATCACGGACACTCGGATGCGCTGCTGGCCGCCGCCGGTTCGGGTGTGGCCACCCAGGGGCTGCCGGGAAGCGCAGGGGTGACGGTGGCTGCCGCGGCCGACACCATCGTGCTTGCCTACAACGACTTCGACGAACTGCGTTCGCTGTTCGAACGGATCGGCGGGCAGATCGCAGCAGTCATCACGGAGGCCGCACCCGCGAACATGGGGGTCGTCACCCCGGCCGAGGGATTCAACGCCGAGATCCGCCGGCTGACCGCCGAGCACGGGGCACTCATGATCCTCGACGAGGTGCTCACCGGTTTCCGCGTCGGAGCCTCCGGCTGGTGGGGACTCGAAGCGGGGGTCGAGGCCCCGGAGTGGGCGCCCGACCTGATCACCTTCGGGAAGGTGGTCGGCGGTGGCATGCCCCTCGCGGCGGTCGGGGGTCGCAGGGAGGTCATGGACCTGCTGGCTCCGCTCGGCCCCGTCTACCAGGCAGGCACGCTCTCCGGGAATCCCCTCGCCACCGCGGCCGGGATCGCCACCCTCGACCTGGCGAAACCGGAGGTCTATGACAGGGTCGATGCCCGCTCCGCCGAGCTGCAGCGACTGGTCGGCGACGCGCTGACCGGGGCCGGGGTGCCCCACGTCATCCAGACCGCCGGGAACCTGTTCTCCGTGTTCTTCCGGGAGAAGCCCGTCATCGACTACGCAGACGCCCAGGACCAGGACACCGCGGCCTATGGGCGGTTCTTCCACGCGATGCTGGACGGGGGAGTGGCGCTGCCGCCGTCGGCCTTCGAGGCGTGGTTCCTCTCGGTGGCCCACGACGACGCCGCCATGGAGACCATCGCAACGGCTCTGAAACAGGCGGCTAGGGCCGCTTTGCCAACAGGGGAGAGCATCCGATAGTCTGGAGCGGCTCTGGGGCTATGGCGCAGTTGGTAGCGCGCTTCCATGGCATGGAAGAGGTCAGGGGTTCGAATCCCCTTAGCTCCACCAAAAGTGTCATGCTAGAACCTCCGGCCATTGGTCGGAGGTTTTTCGTGTTGTCAGGGGTCGTGACGTCCCGCTGCTTCTACGCTCCGGGGGAACCTCACATCACCACCGAACACGGATCAGTGGGGCTCGATCGCCCAACTCGCTACCTAATACGAAGCCATCGCCGTCGCAGCCCAATACGACCGCTGGACTACCCTCATCCATGCCTCCGGTCTCACCGTTGATCAAGCAGACCCCGTCATCAACTCCGACGCCTTCGGCGCCCTCATCGCCGAGTTACGCCGGGCTGAAGCCAACCAGCACAACGTCGACACCCTCCTACCACGCCTCATCGCAGCGCGCGGATTCGGCGATGCCGACGACATCGCTGCCGTCCTCCACTACCGGGTCGAGCGGGCGACCGCCCGTCCAGCAGGATCAGGCCGGACTCGCAAGCCACCACGACTCATCGCTGGCCCCATCCCGTAGGTACACGGAACTATCGACGCCGAGATACGAGCGGCTCTCGACGAGCGAGAGGAACTGATGGAAGCGCGTGCCGACGCGGCCTTCGAGGCTGCCCTCGCCAAGAACGTGCCGTGGACGAAGGCACTTGGAATGCCACCCGCCGACCGACCGTCGCCTGGCGCAGGTCCGCGCGTGTGGTCGCTGCATACTGCAACCGCTACCGCATTACCGACGACGCCCCCCTCGGTGTCTCGCCCGAGGCTGCCGCCCAGAAGATCGACGCCGCATGGGCGCGTGCAGCCCTCGACCGAACGCTGAACCTCGCTCGCGTCGAACAGGACCAAGAACACTTCCGACACGCTCGGACCCAGCGCACCGGGCCGTCGCTGTGAGCCCGAATGAGCTTCGGAGCACCGCGTCCGCTGTGTCGTCCAGCCTAATTCCCGACTCTTCGGGCATGATGGACAGCACCATGACAGTTCGAGCTGGATCGGCGACAGGTATCTCCTGACACCGTTCGTCAGGGCGGAGGTAGACGTGGCCGCTGAAGAGGTCTCAGTCAACTTGGGAGATGCGACGCCCCGGCGCCTGCTGGTGGATTGGGCGAACGGGCAAGACGCATGGGTGCGTCAGATCACTGCTGAAACGATCCTATCTCGCCAGGCACCGAGCAATGCCTTGCTGGACGCCGCTTACACCACCTTCCTCGCCGAGAACGGGCTTGCTGATGGTGAGACTCTGGAAGTCCCTAAGCTTGAACTCGTCGCTGCGGATGCGGCGGAAGAGGAGACTCTTGAACTCGTCAGTCTGGCGAATATCGAAGGCGTCAATGCACTCGCCGCCGACCAAGAACTCAGCTTCCATCCGGAACTGACAGTGCTCTTTGGGCAGAACGGATCGGGGAAAACTGGGTACGCGCGAATACTGAAGCGCATATCGGCTGTTCGGGCCGCTGAGGACATCCTGCCGAACGTCCACACCGCCTATCTCGACAGCCTGCCGTCGCCCAGTGCCACCATCCACTACCGACTGTCCGGCACGGACTCCTCGGTGGTGTGGAAGGACGAGGCCGGTCTTGCGCCATTCACGCGCATCAGCGTCTTCGACGCGAGCGCAGTCTCGCTACACGTTGACAGCGATCTGGGTTACGTCTACAAGCCGGCCGAACTCGCACTGTTTGGTCACGTCGCTGCCGGTCTGAAGGGCATTCAGCGGCGGATCGATAACGAGGTCAAGACCTTGGCGCCGGAGAGCAATCCGCTGCTGTCAAGGTTCAAGTCAGGTACGAAGGTGTATCCCTTGATTGAGACCTTGGGCGCTACCACAGACCTCGCGGAGCTTGACGCGCTGGCAACGTTGCACGACGGTGCCGAGGCAGACTGCGAACGCCTTGAAGGTGAGATTGCGGCACTCCGTTCCAAGTCGTTTGACGTGATCCTCTCAAGTACGCAGGAGACGGTGCGCCACCTAAACCGTCTGCACGGTGTACTTACTACGGCGATGAATTTCAATGCTGTCGTCTACGAGTCAGCCCGAGCGAGACTCCAGGAAGCGGAAGGTCGAAGGATACAAGCGCGAGAACAACTCTTCAATCAGGATGAACTGCCGGGCCCCGCAGATGGGGAGTGGCAAGAGTTCATCGTTGCGGGAGACTCGTACCGCCGACACCTTGGCCACGAGCACTATCCAACTTCAGGGGACAAGTGTCTTTACTGCATGCAGGAACTCAGTCCGAATGCCTTGAATCTGCTGACTCGCTACCGTACGTTCCTCGATGAAACGCTTGTCCGTCAGGTGGAGGACGCGAATACCGAGGTGCGCAACTCCAGCCTGAGGTTCGACGAAGCCGAGTTGACCCGTGCGGACGAGTTCGCCGCAGAGCGGCGGGATGGGGAAGACCCGCCGGTATGGGCGAGTCAAGCATGTGAGGTGCTCGCCGCGGCCCGCGACGCTGCTCAGGACACCGCGAATGGGAAGCCCGTGGCCGCAGGTGCTCTCCGAGAGAGCGCAGAAACAGTAGCCTCCATGGTCGGAGCCGAACTGGCGAATGCGCGGGCCGCAGTCCAGCAGATGTCGGAGGACAAAGCGAATGCGGCGACCGCGCTCGCCGGAAAGCAGACTGAGCTTTCAGAGCTCGCTGCACGCATTGAGTTGAACCGGAACATCGCTATAGCTCGCGAGTACGTCCGACGGGCTCTGAGAGCGCAACAGCTAGAACATCTCTCAAGTGTCATCTCAAGCGGTGCGTTGAGGCAACTTACGGCCAAGTCCAAGCTTGCTAGCGAAGACCTCGTGAATAAGAACTTCGAGACGCTGTTCGCCGAGGAGTGCGCTCTCCTCCGAGCGCCTCGCGTCGCACTTCGATTTCAAGGGCGCAGCGGACAGGCGCAACGTAAGAAGGCGGTCGCCTCCTACAAGCCCTCTGCGGTGCTCTCAGAAGGTGAGCAGAAAGTGTTGGCGCTGGCCGACTTTCTTGCCGAGAATCGGATGCGAGAGACCAAGGCACCTCTGATCTTCGATGACCCCGTGACAAGTCTCGACTACCGCAGACTTGATGAGGTTGCTTCACGCATCCAAAATCTTGCCGAGACACATCAGGTTGTTGTCTTGACCCACAACATTATGTTCGCGTCAGCGCTGATGGCGGCCAGGCAGAACAAGAAACTCAGGATGAAAATCTACGAGGTGCGCGACGGCGGAGAGATTAAAGGGATCCTAGCCCCGGACGTCGAGCCGAGGCTCGATACGCCAACCGATCTGGCCAAGCGGATCAACGTCAAACTTCAAGAGATGACGAGTGCTGAGCCGGTGGTTCAAGATGCATTCATCAAAGAGACCTACGACCTCATTCGCGCCTGGTGCGAAGCCTTCGTCGAGCAGGAACTCCTACAAAACGTCACACAGCGATACCGCAAGAATATCATGATGACCCGCCTGTCGAAGATCGACAGCTCTCGGCTCGATGCTGCCATCGCAGTCATTGAACCTCTCTTCGATCGTGCTTGCGAGCGGATGACCGGACACTCTCACGCCGCCGAGTATATGAGCACCAAGCCGACTGTGAAGGAAGTGCAGGAAGACTGGGAGAAGGCGAAAGCAGCGCGCTCGGCATACATCGCCACTTGAGAAGCAGCTCGTCGTAGAAGCGGCTCGCAGGCAACTACAGGGCGCAGGCGCTCATCGACTCCTTGGCGGTTGAGGGCCGCCCTGAATCGCGAGATGCCGCAGAAGCCCGGATCGCGCTTACGCTGTCACGTCCGCGTGGAGAGAGCAGGTCCGCGGCATCCGCGACCAGTGAAGCGCCATCTCGCAAGAGTTGCTGTGGCCCAGCGCTCGTTGCGCTGGTCACCGGGTCGGGAACAGCTCCGACGGTGCAACCGAGTTTGTACGCGTGCCGGGCAACGGTCATGGAACCGGATCGAGTACCGGCTTCAACCACGACGGTGGTTACGGAGAGTGCGGCCATCAGGTGTGCGCGAGCGAGGAAGCCGTGGCGTGTAGGCACGGCACCGGGTGGTGCCTCACTGACTATGAGGCCGAGGTCGGCTACCCGCCCAAGTAGTTCTTGGTGTCCCATAGGGTAGGGGCGATCAACGCCGTTCGCCATGACCGCGATCGTGTCGCTACCGGATCCCAGCGTCGCTCGATGGGCGGCCTCTTCGATGCCGCACGCGCCACCGGCCACGACTGTCCGCTCCGCGTCGGTGAGGTCGGAGGCCAGTTCCCCGGTCACATACTCGCCGTAGGAGGTCGCGGCTCTCACGCCGGTGATCGTGGCCCGATTAGCGACTGGGCGCGGGAGGAACGGTGTCGTTCCACGAGTCCACAGAACGTATGGCCGTCGGTCGCCAAGGTCGTCGAGTGCGGATGGCCATTCCTTGTCACTGGGGATCAACGTGCCGATACCTGCGTACTCGGCTTCAACGATGTGCTGCTCAAGTGTCTTAGCGTCCGAACGTTCAAACTGGGCGTGTTTGACTTGCGCGTCAACGGTGCTGAGGTCCGGCACCACGTCATCGCGCTCGGCAAGCTGCAACACCTCACGTGCCCCCAGCTCAGCCAAGAAACGGCCGGTCACGGCGTCGTCTGCTTTGACGATCATCGACAGCACTATCCGTGCGGTGTGCTCGTCCTGGGCTACCTGGCTCAGGTTCGTCATCTTCGGCTCCTCTCACTTCTACAGAGAGGTGCACGTGGCGGCGCGGAAGCCGGCGTATCGACAGGCGAGACGCCTGTTCCTACCATGGGGGTGGACGAAGAGGAGTGCATGATGCGCGATCTGCAAGGCGTTGCCGACACACTGTTCATTCCGCTGGTCGCGCG
>ERZ773008.1669-NODE-1669-length-15350-cov-2.480941_pt1 | contig 15350 bp, 16 predicted proteins | sample MGYA00580664_ERZ773008 | MGnify/ENA primary metagenome ERZ773008 (study PRJEB29015, sample SAMEA2738016) | human oral metagenome | biome: human oral; feature: human-associated habitat; material: dental | place: China | collected 2048 ... | reverse complement strand
ATAGGAATACTTTATGTTGTTTTTCTATGTTTTCAATATACGCACAGAGTAAAGATATCAATTTGTTAAAAGATATTTCCAATTCTGTTCCTAAAAATTGCTTTTGAATTGTGTCCTGAAATATTGCGAAGGTGCAAGACTTTAAATATTACTCTTGGAATTGAAATTTATAATGATTTAAAAAGTTGATTCTGATACCATGCTTTGGATGGAAACATGTGCTTATATTTAGGAGCAACAACTACATATCAGTACTAAGAGTGGGGAAAAGGTTGAGCCATAAATGACCAGATATATTAGATGTTTTGATAAATACTCAGACAGATATATAGAAGAGTATAAGCTTCCTATAAATTTGAACTTGAATGATTTGATAAATCATTTGGGGAGTAGAGCAAGCAATGATCCAATGTTATATTACTGCTATAAGATTTACGAGAATGAAAAGGATTTTTATGAAAAAAAATTTCATATAATTTTGAATTTTGTAAAATATGACTATTTTTTAGAGTGTGATGCCTAGCAGCAGTAAAAATTTATTGAAGTAATGGAATTTTCACGAAAAGTAAAGTTGACATTAGATGGGAAAATATATTTTAAAAGTTAAAAAATAAAAACAAACTAATATTGCAGTTATAAAAGCATAAATAATTGGATCTAGGAGATGAATTGAGTTTATTTGTTTTAAAAATAATTGGTATAACTTAAACAGTACAGATAATCCGTCAGTCAATGAATTCATTGAAAAAGCTAAGGAAAAAATGCCAGAATATGCTCGTAAAGAGTATGAAGATTATTTATCACATAAGCACTTAGAATGATCTAGGTGCTTTTCTTGTACGCAAAAAGGAGAAGGAGAAAGATATGTTTATATGGGATTGGATAGCGATTGCTTTAGGGTGGTTGCTTTTCTTGTTGTTACTTCTTTTCATTGTATCTTTAATCAACGGAATGATTAATAGCGTAAAGAAAGGATTAAGAAAATGAAGTACAGAAAGAAACCTGTTGTGATTGAAGCCGTCCAACTTAATGAACGTTGTTTGATTGAAGAAGATTGGTTCTGGGACGCAGTGACAAGAAATGAGATTATCACTCATGACAATGGTAAGTGGGCTAAGAACCCTGCATGGTGTGAGATCAAAACGCTTGAAGGGGTCATGGTCGCAAAAACAGGCGATTATATAATCAAAGGTGTGCAGGGAGAACTTTATCCGTGCAAGCCTGATATTTTTGAACAAACCTATGAGATGGTTTAAATGTTACTTTAAGATTCTAAGGTCGTAGCAATACGGCTTTTTATTTTGCCTTTATCCGCAGGCGTTAAAGAACGGAATATCAAACGTAGGAGGCCTATTATGGCAGAAGAAATCCAAAATACTGACCAGACAGTTGAATCTGGAGAGAACAAAGTGCAAGAAAGCACAGAACAAGCTAGAACATTTAGTCAGGAAGAAGTAAATGGTCTGGTAGCGAAAGAATCCAAAAAAGCACAAGAGAAGATTTTCAAAAGCCTAGGATTTGAAGACATCAAGAGTGCTAAAGAAGGGTTCGAAAAGTTGAAAGCATGGGAGGATTCGCAAAAAAGTGAATCAGAGAAAAGTGCTGAGGCGCTCAATGCTAAAGAGCAAGAGCTAGCAAAGGCTTTATCTGATAACAAAACGCTATCAGCTCAACTATCAGCTTTAAAACAAGGAGTGAATGCTGATTCTGTAGATGACGTAATCGCTCTATCAGAACGTCTAGTATTTGATGACGTATCTATTGATGATGCAATCCAGCAGATACTAACCAAATATCCTCAATTTGGAACGAAACAAGAACGGGTAGAGGAAAACCAAAAGCCGACATTTTCGGTTGGTGGCAATCCAAGCGCTGGAAGTGGTAGCGGTGTGGTTGACCCGTTTGAAGCTATTATAAATAGCTATGGCAAAAAATAGAAAGGAAATGACAAATGCCAACTAATCAAAATCAACCAGTACGTCGTTACGAAAAACAATATCGAGATATGCTCGCAACAGTGTTTGGTGTAACAGCAGCTTTTCAGGGAACATTAGCTCCTATCCAAATTTTAGACGGTGTGCAAGAAAATGCAACAGCATTCTCTGTTAAAACAAATGGAACTCCAGTTGTAATTGGGGAATATTCAACAGATGCCAATTCCGGAGGCTTCGGCGATGGTACTGGTAATTCTCGTTTTGGTGCTATGACCGAAATCAAATACGAAAACACAGATGTACCATACAGATATACACTTGCAATCCATGAAGGTCTTGATCGCTACACAGTCAACAATGATCTCAATGCAGCAGTTGCCGATCGTTTGAAATTGCAATCAGAGGCACAGACACGCCAAATCAACAAGCGAGTAGGTAAATTCTTGTCTGATAATGCAGGCAAAACAGAATCACTTGTAGATTTGAAAGAGGAAACAGTCCGCACGCTTGTAAATAAAGTTAAAGCTTATTACAAGAACAAAGAAGTCAGCGCACCAATCACGCTCTATCTTCGTACAGAATTGTTTAACGCAATTGTTGATATGACTGCAAATACTTCTGCTAAAGGCTCTAGCGTTTCTATTGATGAAAACGGGCTTGCTAAGTATAAGGGCTTCCGCTTAGAAGAAACACCAGAGCAATATTTTGCTACTGGAGATGTGGCATATTTTGCCCCAGATGGTGTGACAATCCCATTCATCGGAATTTCTACAGCTCGCACTGTCGAAGCACAAGAATTTGATGGTGTCCGTTTGCAAGCAGCAGCTAAAGGCGGAACGTATATGCTTGATGACAACAAAAAAGCTGTCGTCAAAGTAACTGGAACTATTGTTTAAGAGAGGTAACTATAATGGCACTTTATAAAGCATTGAAAAATATTACTTTTTCGTCACTTGATAAAACTGTTTTGGATGGCGACACAATCGAATTGGAGGAAGAGTACGCAAACAAAGTAATTGAGACTCTTTCTGAAGTCTTTCCGGGAGAACAAGCGCTTATTAAGGTTGCTGGTGTTGAAACAGAAGAAGCACCAGAAGAAGCACCCAAAAAAGCAACACGAAAGAAAAAAGCTGACGAGGCAGAAGAAGATGCCTCTTAAAGAGGTGAGTAAATGAACTATTTAACAAAGAGTGAATTTAATGAACTAGGCTTTGAAAAGGTTGAGAATTTTGATATCTTGTTAAAGCGAGCTGAATTGACAATAAACCTTTTCATTCGTCACTTCTACGACTTCAACGACTTTGAGACGGATTTTAAGCCTCGTAAAAAAGCAGTAAAGCTTGCTACTGCTTTTCAAATCCAATATTTAAATAGCTCTGGTATTTTAACAGCCGAAGACAAACAGTTAGTTTCTGGTATGACATTAGGACGTACAACGGTGTCCTATGGCTCACAGAATCGCTCAGGAGCGTCTGAAATTGCTTCGGGCTATAATCTGTCACTAGATGCGTTTAACGCTCTAAAATCGGCTGGGTTTGTCTATTCGGGGGTGCGTTATGATAGATAAGCGCATGTTAGTTGATTCTGTTACGATTCAAAAACCAGCTAGCAAAGACGATTGGGGGAAAGAATCTTATTCTACCCCTCTTTTATTATCTCCCGTCCGTTTTGACCGTAACTTTAACGCTCCAGGAGCTGTCAACAATCCCGCAGGCGGGAAAAATCCATCATTTAGTAAACCTGGTGTTATCTTTGTGTACACGCAATACTGCGATGTACAGCTTGACAAAAGCTATCGCAACGGGCTGATAAAGGATGGAGAAGACGAGTATACTGTAAACAAGATAGTACCTGTTTATTATCCGGCTAAGAATAAGGTGTTTTGCTACGAAATTGAGGTGATGTAATGACCTCAATTAAAATAAAAGTGGACTTGGATAAGGTTGCAAAAAAAATCTCTAAATCAAGCGTAAAAAAAGCACAGCTAGCTATTTCCAATCAAGCTCTAATTGACATGGATCCATTTGTTCCATTAAAAAAAGGCCCTCTAAGATTAAGCGGGCACGTTAGAGGTGGCGGAAATATAGTTTACAATACGCCTTACGCACGAGCACAGTTTTACGGAGGGGCATATAACAAGCACAGAAGCTTTGGCTTTAATAACTACTCAACGCCAGGAACGGGTAAGCGTTGGGACTTGAAAGCTAAATCTCTATATGCTAACAGATGGTCAGAAATTGGATTGAAAGCGATGGGCATTAAATGACGAAGAATAACAACGACTTTGCTGTTGTCTTACGTGCTTTTATCGATACTCTAAGCATCCCATTAAAATGTCGACTGGATTTTTTGGATGAAAAAGAAGGTTTAGTCCTCTATCCATTGCCAGGCGGACAGGTCAAGAAAGAGTATATGGATGGTTCAAAAGATGTGAACCTCATCTTTGAAATCGCCATAAAGACGAAAGACCAGCAGAAAGCAAGTGAGTGCTTGTGGGAAATCAACAAAGAACTGTCGGAGTTCGACCTTGATTTACCAAGCAAGAACGACTCATATATTTTTAACGACTTAACAGTAACCGCTCCGACCCTCAACGAGAGAGACAGGCAAGGCTACTACATCTATTTGCAGGATATTACTGCAAACTTAACAATTTTAAACAAAAAGGAGAATTAAATGGCACGTTATAAAAACGCCCTGCGTGGGCATTTCATTGCACCCGTAACAGATCCAAAAACAGAGCCACAAAAAACAGATTATCTGGAATTGGCTAAATGGATTGAAGATATTTCGGATGATACAGATGAGCAAACAACATCAACTGCTTATTACGACGGAGATGGTACAGAAGAAACAACTGTGACAGCTGTCAAAGGCTCATATACAGTAAAAGGAACTTACGACCAAGAAGACAAGGCCATGAAGCATATTGCGAGTCTTAAATATAAACTCGGCAATGAACGCTTGGTTTGGCACAAAATTGTGTCTGCTGACAACAAAACTCAATGGGTCGGAATTGCAACAGTTAGCGATATTAAAGCTGGTTCTGGTGCTGCTTCTGATTTTGAAGAGTTTGGATGTAAACTTTCTTATAACTCAATTCCTAAAGAATCAACGGTTGTGGGATAACTTTTTTTAGAACGCTATCCATTTAGATAGCGTTCTTTTTTTGTAAAGGAGAAAAAATGTCTATTCAAATTGAAATTAAGCGTGCAGGCTTCCCTGTAAAATTAGGTGAAGTTGAACTTTGGTTCGACACTTCTCTTGAAAATCTGACTCGTTTTTTTGATTTTAATGATGAAGTTGCGAAACGTTTTAACGATTATCAAAAAGAATTGATAGAACGTTCGAATAATGGAGAGTTCGACAACATCAAAGAGGGTATCGTTGATAAGCAAGTGGCCGATGAAGCGTTAGCGCTAGAGAAAAAAGCTACTGAAATCAAGTATGATGTGCTGTTTGGAGACGGAACTTTTAACAAATTATATGAGGTATATCCAAGTTATGAAGCGTTAGATAAAGCCTTTGAAGAAGTTGACACGCTGATTGGAGCAGAGCTTGAAAAGATGGCTATAGAACGCAAAAAAAACGCTGTAGAGCGAGCAACAAATTATAAAGCTAAAACAAAATCAAAAAGAGTAAAAAACGCAAGAAAAAAATAAGGGGGTAGCTTATGAAGCTAAACGAACCTCTAGTAAATACATTTGAATTTTGTAACAAAGTTTACAATCTTGATTGCTCTTTTGATGTGGTTTTAGATGTTTTTGAAATGTTTGAAGATGATGTGATGAATGATCTTGAAAAGATGCAGACAGCTATCGAAATCATGACTGGCGAAATAGAAACCAATCCTGATGTGATAGCGGAAATATGGTTTTATATTGACGAGAATTTTATCACATTTAAAAAAGAAAAAATAGTTTACGACCGCAATGGCAACCCAATGCCATCTGCTAAAAGTGAAGAAGATAATATTCGCTTGATTGATTTTGAGATAGACGCTCAGGATATTTATGCAAGTTTTAGACAAGCTTATAATATCAATCTTTTTGAGGAGCAAGGCAGGTTGTCTTGGCAAGAATTTGCCGCATTGCTAAATGGATTACCCGAAGATACATCTATGATGAAGATAATCCAGATTAGAAACTGGAAGCCAAGCGGCAGTGAAACAAGTGATTATAAAAGTAAGATGCGGAAGCTCCAAAGAAAATACAGATTAGATAGAGAGGAGGAAGAATAGTTTGGCAGATGGGAAAATAACCATTGAAGTTGAAGTCAATGGCAAGAAACTTGCTTCTTTATCATCAGATTTAAAGAAAATTGAATCTGATGCACGTAAGAGTGGAGACGGATTTAAAAAAGCAAGTGACAAAATCAAAGAGGCTGGAGACAGAGCGAAAAATTCCAGTCAAGGCTTTAAAGAAGCTGGAGATAAAGTGAAGATGTCCAGTGAGAGCGCTAAGACTGGAAGTGATGGTTTTAAAATTGCTGGCGATAGAACAAAACAAGCTGGAGATGTAGCGAAAGGAGCTGGCCAAGGCTTCGACGAAGCTGGTGAAAAAGCGAAAAATAGTGGCGAGAAAGCGAAACAAGGAGCGGGCGGTTTTGAAAGTTTAGCTGCGAAAATCAAAGCTTTTTCTGTTGGCGCTGTAGCTTTTAAAACGGTTAGCGCAGGTATGGATCTTGTAAAAGCATCTATGGACAGAGCCATAAGTCGATTTGATACACTAGAACGCTATCCTAAAGTGATGAAGTCACTAGGATTTAGTGCGAAAGAAGTATCATCATCTACTAAGTTGCTATCTGAAGGAATTGAAGGTCTACCAACAACTCTTGATGATGTTGTGAAGACTACGCAACAGCTAACAGCAATGACAGGAGATTTAAGAACTTCTACTAAATTAACTTTAGCCTTGAATAATGCCTTTCTGGCTTCAGGGGCTTCTACTGAAGATGCAAGCCGTGGTTTGCAACAATTTCGTCAGATGTTAGCTGCTGGTAAAGTTGATATGCAGTCTTGGAAGACACTACAAGAAACCATGCCTTATGCTTTGCAAAAGACAGCCGAGTCCTTTGGTTTTGCTGGAGAATCAGCGCAAAAAGATTTTTACTCAGCATTACAAGATGGACAAATCACTTTTAAAGATTTTAGTAAACGTTTAATCGAGTTAAACAAAGGTACAAACGGCTTTGCTGAAATGGCACGGAAAAACAGCGAAGGTATCCAAACGTCATTTAATAACATTATCAATGCTGTTGCAAAAGGTGTAGCAAATGTTATCAAAGCTTTTGATGAAATGTCTAAAGCTGTAACTGGCAAAAGCATAGCCGAAAATTTGAATGGCATTAAAGCTGTCATAAACAACGTCTTTAAATCTGTTACAGATTCAATCAAAAGTGCTACTCCTGTAATTAAAACGATAGCTCAAGTTTTAGGATATTTAAAACCAGTCTTTGATGCGCTCACTCCTGTGATTATGGGAGCAATATCAGGCATAGTTGCTTACAAAACAGCTATGCTTGGGTTAGCTATTATTAACGGTGTTAAAGGTTGGTTGGGCGGACTAGTTCAATCTTTTTTGTCATTCATCAGCACAGTTAAAGCTGCTGAAGGAGCTAGCTTGACTTTTGGAGCAGCACTAAGCTCTCTTTCTACCGCAGGGGTTGCAGTAGCGGTTGGTGCTTTAATAGGTTTGGTAAGCTGGTTAACAAGAGAAACCGAAGAGCAAAAGAAAGCCAAAGAAGCTACTGAAAAACACAAAGAGTCATTAAAGCAATTAGATGACAAAATAGCGCAAGGCAAAGAGACTTATGAAGATCGCCGACGAGAAATCAAAGCGACTGCTGCTGATAATGAACGTTTAATCAAGAAGATTGAAGAGCTTAGTCATGTTGAGAAAAAAACAGCGAAGCAAAAGAAAGAGCTTGCTACTGCTGCTCAAACACTGAATCAGCGAATAGATGGGCTGAATATCGCCTATGACAAAGCGACTGGTACGATTAATATGACCGCTGATGCTATTCGTAAGCAAGTCACAGTTTCGAAGCAGGCTGCTGAAGCTGAAGCTGCCAATCAACGAATGATTGAAATTGCTAAGCAGAAACTAGAAGTTGAATCTAAACTTTCCGAAGTAAAGAAAAAGCTTAAAGAGAGTGAAGATAAGGTCAGTGAAAGCTTAGACAAAGCTGGCATTAAAGAGGCAGCGTTGAAGCAAATTCGGGATGAAGCTGGCAAGCAAATAAAAGGTCTTGAAAAGAATCTGAAGGATTTAGAATCTCAATATGATGCAACTGCTGAGGTTGCAAGCCAAGCCGCTGCAAAAGAAGCCGCTGCGATTGAAGAATCGTCAGGAAGACAACAATTACGATGGGAGACAATGAATGATGCCCAGCGGTCGTTCGTCGAAAATATGCGCTCTCAACTAGCTTCTATGACGTCCGAAGTCCAGAATGCTTTTCAGGCTATCGAGCAACAAGCAGTCGTATCTACTGACCAGATGATAGCAAATCTGCAAACGAATATTGACGCAGTAGACCAGTGGGCGACCAATTTGGAGCAATTAGCAGCTCGGGGATTAGATCAAGGATTAATTGAAAAGTTGAGAGAGGCAGGCCCTAAAGCGGCCGCACAAACTCAGGCATTGGTCGAATCATCAGACGAACAGTTACAGTCTTTGAATGGCAAGTGGACTGAGGCTGGAGACAAGGCCAAAGAAGGATTTTTACGTGGCTTGAACGCAGCTGGAGCTGAATTGCCGTCAGAAGTCCAAGCAATGGTAACTGCGATTGGTGATGAGTTTAGAGCAGCTCTTTCTGCTGCTGGCTTTGATGTTCAAGGTAGATAGGTCACGCAAAAAATCGGCGAAGGCATCTCATCTAGCGCTGGAGAGCTTGCTCAAAGCGCCGCACAAGCAAAAGAAAGCGTCAAAAGCGGACTAGCTCCTATGCCTGAAGAAGCACGACAAAAAGGAGCAGAAGCAGGGCGAAATATTGCTGGTGCTATTTTAAATACTGTGGACGAAGTTTCTTCGAGCGCATCTACTGTTAAAAATCAGGCAATTAGCCAATTTGAAACATTCGGTTCGGATGGAACGGTTGCTGGTGCTGCATTTGGAGCTGGAGTTGCATCGGGAGTTACTTCATCTGCTCAAACGGTAGTGACACAGTCCGCAGCTATGAGCGCTGGAATCATTACTCAAATGGGAACTTTGGGAACACAAGGTACAGAGTCTGGTGCAGCCTTCGGTAGTGCAGTAGCTGGAGGTGTAACTTCTACGTTAGGAGAGACTAATAGTGCAGCTCAGGGGATTAAAGATGGAGCTAATAAAGAAATGTCCTCTCTTTCTGATGACGGAAAACAATCCGGTCAAAAACTCGGTTCAGGAGTAGCTGGTGGGATTAATAATAAAAAAGGTGCTGTATCTAATTCATCTAAAGGATTAAAGCAATCCGCCATGACACAATTCTCAGACAATTATAGTGGAGGCTATAGAGCAGGCTCTGCGATTGGTGAAGGTATGACAGCAGGTATTTACTCAATGGCCAACTCAGTTGCTACGGCAGCAGCAAGTATTGCTTCAGGAGCGCTGGGAGCAGCCAAAAGTAGATTACGTGTCAATTCTCCTTCAAAAGTCTTTCGTGATGAAGTCGGACGAGCAATTCCAGAAGGTTGGGCTGTTGGTATTGAAAAGTATAGTTGGTATGTATACGATTCGATGAAAGATTTGTCTAGAGGGGTGATTTCGTCTGGTAAACAATTCGCATCTGGTTTTAATTTAGGTCTTCCTAAATCAGCAGAATTCTCTTCTGGTCTTAATGGTTCTTTGATCAGTAAAGTTCAGCTTAGTCATTCGGATAACAATGGCTTTGAAGGTTTTGTTCAAAAAATTAGAGATAAAGCTGATGAGTTGACACAACAAGCCCTAGAATTAGCTGATGAGGCGGTGAAACGACCTGTCAATTTGATTGTAGACAGCCATACTTTGGTTGCAAGCACTGGCGATACTATGTCAGCTTACTATGAGGACAAGTTAAAAATCGATAATAGACTGCGAGGTATTTTATGACAAACACTATCACTTTTAATCAATTTGATTTATCTAAAATAATTCGCATTACAGATGTAGAGCGTGATGTGGGTAATGAAAGGACTATTGCAACAGATGATGCTCCATTTATTGGCGTTAATGTTCAAGAAGTTAAAATTGGTCCTAAAATTATTACAGTGAATTTTGTGATTCGAGGAAATAACATTGAAACAGCAAAACATGAATTAGCTAGTGTGTTAAATGTTGACACACCTAAAAAACTAACTTTTACAGATGAGCCAGATAAATATTATTTAGCTGTTGTCCGTGGAGGTGTTTCGGTTAAAAATGTTGTTAGGTGGTTTCAGAAAGGTTCTATCGAGTTTCTGATTCCTGACGGTGTAGCGCACTCAACCGCTTACCGCAAGTTTGAAACGGTAAAGCTGGAAAACAATAAGTTAGTGATTGAAGTAGAAAACAAGGGAACAACTCCCGCTTATCCAATCATCACACTAAACCATAAATCTACTAACGGCTATATTGGATTGGTCAATTCTGTTTCTGCTTTCGAGCTCGGAAATAAAGAGGGTTATGTCACAGACCCACGCCTGAGATCCGAAAGTCTATTAAATTATCGTGATAATAACATCACAGCTGGGCTTGCAGCTGGGCGAAGGAATCAAGCAATCCTAAACGATGTCAGCCAATCTTTGGACGGCACGTTAGGGATAGTAAACGCATGGAATCGCCCGCATATCCATTTGACGGGTGTTGGTCGTGGTGCAAACAATCACGCTGGCTCTTTAACTTGGGATATACCTGCGGATTCGTTTGGTAATCGTGGCTCACTAAACGAGTATATCTGGTGGCGTCAAATCTTCTGGTTAGGTGCAGCTAACCAGTTTGGCTTTATCAAGATTATGGTTTCAGACACTAATGACCAATTTTTGTATGGCGTCGAAACCATTAAGCGAGCTAATGGTTTAGATGTGGAATATAATTTCCTAGCTTCCGACGGAAAAGGCGGCTATAGGATTTTGAAACAATGGAATTTTGCAGGAACGCATCGCGACGACCAGAGTCCTTTTAATGCAGAAAGAGGATGGTCAGATTTGCTACGACGTGATGATATGGTACAGGTATTTTGGTGGGGTTCTTACCCTCGATTTTACATCCCTGAAATCAGGGGACGTAAGAGCGCCAAGATCCATGTAGCGTTAGGAACTTTTGGCGATAAACCACTTGTTACCCACATGTATCTTGATGGGATTGAATATCGAAAAGACATGGTTTCGGGAAATCGTGCAGTTCCCAATCGCTTTTCGGCTGGCTCTACAGTCGTGATCAACAGCGAAAATGACTCTGTTCAGATCAATGGCATTGACAGTGTTGTAGATGTCGTAGATGGGTCTAATTGGTTATCTATTCCGCCCGGTAAAAGTACTATTGAGCTATATCTCTCTAGCTTTGCGGGAGAGAAGCCAAGTGTCAAAGTAGAATTTGAAGAAAGGTGGCTCTGATGTTACTAACTATACACGATCAACATTTGAACAAGGTCGCTTTTATCGATAATAACAAGCAAAAGACTTTGAATTATTATGGCGACACTTGGCGCAGGCAATTAGAAACAGGGTCTTCTACGTTTGAATTTACGGTATTTAAGCGGACAGTACAGTCAGATACATCTAGCAAACAAGCTTACAAGTGCAGCGACGAGCCGATCTCGCCCCGCTCGCGCAGCTGAGATTCCAGATGCTAGTACAAGAGCAAGACCTATGTTTTTAACGTCATGAAAATCATTGAAGACGAGCAGACTATAAAATGTTACTGCGAAAATCTTAATCTTGAGCTTTTAAATGAGTATGTAAATCCTTACAAGGCTAGCGAAGCGCTGACCTTTAAGCAGTATTGTGATAACATGGGCTTGCTTAACTTTTCGATCTTATCAATTGGCATCAATGAGATTGCGGATAGAAAGCTGACGTTAGAGTGGACAGGTCAAGATACAAAACTGGCACGCCTCTTATCTCTTGCCAACAAGTTTAATGCAGAAATTGAGTTTGATACTCAGCTAAACCCAAATAGCACCCTCAAATCTTTTACAGTCAACGTCTATCATGAAAATGACGAAGACCACCAAGGAGTTGGTCGAGTGCGAACAGATATACGATTGGAGTACAAGAAAAATCTCAAGTCCATTAAGCGAACGGTCGATAAGACAAGTATTTTTAACGCAATTTGGCCCGTTGGTAAAAATAGCGAAGGTAACACAATTACGATAGGTGGCATGGCTGATCCAATCAAGGAGATAAATGTTAAAGGGATTCTTGAGTTTTATCAAGAAGGTGATATGCTCTTTGCACCAATCTCTCGACAGATGTACCCGTCGGCATTTGCACCAGAAAACAGCGATGATCAGTGGATACGCAAGGATATAACTGTAGAATCGGATAATCAGAGTGTTATTCGAGCTGCAGGGCTAAAAGCCTTAAAGAATGCAGCATATCCAGCTGTATCTTACGAGGTTGATGGCTTTCTGGATGTGGAAATAGGCGATACTGTCCAAATATACGACAGTGGCTTTTCTCCCGCTCTCAATATCAGAGCGAGGGTATCAGAGCAGACAATCAGTTTTACAAATCCTCAAAGCAATAAGACAACCTTTGCGAACTTCCAAGAATTGGAAAATCGCTTGTCTACTAACTTACAAGCACATTTAGAGCAGTTGATCGACGAAGCTAGAGCGTATATTATCCGTTTTACAGCAAGTAATGGTACGACTTTCAAAAACAACACAGGCACATCTGTGATTACTCCAACGCTTTTAAAAGGAGCAAAAGAGGTATCAAATATCACTTGGAAGTGGCAGTTAGGTAATTCAGCTGTTACGACTAGCCAGACTTACACTATCAATGCATCGAGTTTGACAGATGCTGTTACTCTAACAGCAATAGCGTACGTTGAAGGGCAAGAAGTCGCAAGAGACTATCTCAATCTCGTTAATGTCAATGATGGCGAGGCTGGAAAATCTATTAGGATGTTTACTACAGATTATCGCTATAATCAAAAAGCTATCAATCAATATAGTACAGACGGTTACATAGGAGATTGGTTAGTAAAAGAAAGTAGAGACGGTTTTAAACAAGGAGACAGTGTCCAAATACGAGTATTTAACACAGATAAAAACAGTGATAGTTGGATCATCGCAACAGTTGTAGCTGTTAATACAAATACTATCAAGACTTTATCAAAGGGATTGATAGAAAAAGGCGATAAAGGAGAAGATGGTAAATTTAACGGTGTAATCGGTCGCAGAAATTTGCTTAAAGGGACAAGGGCTTTAACTAGATATGCTCCAACAAGCGAATTTAACGGCTTTAAAGTAGCTCGTTCCGTTGCTGGTACTACTGGCTATCGAGACACTTACTCTGAGCAGATGACAATCGCAGCAACTGGTACAGAGTACATTGGCTTATTTTGGGCTAGAGCTAGTCAAAACAACTATCCGATTTATTGTTACTTTTATAATCCAGGTACGACTACGACAGTTACTACTAGCACAGGTTACACTAGAGATCGAACAGGCGACGGATTTTGCGAGTTGCGAATTGGGACGGAATGGAAGCTCTATTGGGTTAAATGGTCGCAGACATCAGCAAATACGCCGAAAAATATTATTTTCGGCCGTCACGGGACGTGGCGAGGAGGTACAGCTGGAGCATGGGTAGAAATCTGTGCTCCTGCTTTGTTTGAAGGTCATATAGTAGGTGATCATGTGGATGCCCCAGAAGATACCAATGATCAAATCAAGCAAGTAGAAGAGCAAATACCGACTAACGCTGCAGGACGGAACTATATCTTGAATAGTGATATTAGTGGGTCTTTGACATCAAATAGAATCATAGAGTTATCTGTATCTTCCGACTTTTTTGCGGACGTTAATCGTGATCGATCATTTACTATGTCTTTAGAGGTAGAAGGTAAGAATATTCAAGCGTTTAATGGTCGTAAGAGGTATGGTTTAGCTTTTCGTTTTGCTTTTACAGATGGTACTGACTGGTATCCAGAAGTTTGGCAAGAAGTAGACACAGATAAGAAGCGGATTACTAGAGTTTGGACTCTCCCCGCAGGGAAAAATTTAAAGTCTGTTAACTACGCTAAAATTTTAAATCAAACAAACTCTACAGTGAGCTATGGAAAACCCAAGCTTGAGTTAGGGAAATTAATGACAGCTTGGCTACCAGCTATCGAAGACGCACCAAAACGCTTTGAACAAGCGAGCGCTCCGACTAACCCCTCTAAAGATAGCGTTTGGAAGTATACAGGCGCTACCCCAACCAATGTTGGAGGTGTGACTGTCCTGCCAAATACAACCTATCGCTATGATGGATCGAACTGGCAAAAAGAGACGGTTAACTCTACTAATCTGACAATTCAAGACCAATTTGTCAAAAAGTCCATGATTGCGGACAAGGCGGTTGGAATAGATCAATTAGATGTTAAGCAGTTATCAGCTATATCAGCGGACCTTGGCGAAGTTAGAGCAGGGAATGTATTATTGCAGAAGCAATTCCCTGCTGGCATATCCAGAGATTATTGGGGCACGTACCAGTATAACCCCTATACTATGGGAGTCTATATTAGTCAAAATATGATTGCTTCTAATGGTTTTCCTGTACGCAAAAAGTCTACAGACCAAATCGGGACAGATATGCCTGTTGCTGCATTTACTTCTGGCGGAATTTATTTTATTAGAACTGACAGAACAGATGACCTTAAGACTTTAGCAGAAAATGCCATCTCCTCAGTTAATTCAGCCTCTATCGCGTTTGGTTATACACCCGAGGGAAAGAATGCTCTTGTGACGCGGGTGAATGGTGAGATGTATTTTCAGAGCGACAACTACACGGACTGGGCAGTTTCAACGCTCAATCCTAAAGTCAAGTGGAAAGTCCAAGGAAACCTGGTCATTGTCTACTACGACATTATATTTGACAATGATGGGACGTATCAAATCGCAACCATACCGACCAAGTACGTGCCAGGTCAGCTTATGCTCGATATGAAAGCATGGCAAATCTTTAAAGACTATGACCGAAACGCGCAACTAAACGGTGATGGTGGCCTGCATATTTTGCAAGCGAAAGGCGGTATCCAATACCGCGGCCAAGTCATCTGGTCTTATTAAGAGAGGAGAGAAAATCTTGAAAGTTAAATACAAATATCTTGACTACAATGAAAATCAAGAGCCATATTTTAAGGTCTGTATCATTGATGATTATGGTTCTGAGTTGGTTGGCTTACTAACAGCTGATGACTCGCTCAAGTCTGATGTAGAGCTGATAGACCTAGTCAAAGAACAGTTTTATCAACGGACGTATCTTAACAG
>ERZ773008.1666-NODE-1666-length-15389-cov-3.903678_pt1 | contig 15389 bp, 19 predicted proteins | sample MGYA00580664_ERZ773008 | MGnify/ENA primary metagenome ERZ773008 (study PRJEB29015, sample SAMEA2738016) | human oral metagenome | biome: human oral; feature: human-associated habitat; material: dental | place: China | collected 2048 ... | reverse complement strand
CTCTATTTCTGTTGGTGACAGTGTTAGTTCCATAGACAGTGCAAAGATAATAAATTTTTTATTTATTCGCAATCTAAATTTGTTTGACTATAAATGTTTAGATATTATGGTTATTGGTTTATAAAATCTTGTTCTTCTTTAGTAAGTAAAAACTTGGCTTCACCTTGTTTGTGAGGGGTAACGTATTCGTGAAAAGATTTTTGAATATCTATTCTATCCTCTTTTTTAATATGTTTGTTCTGTACTCCTGTACGCAAAAAACTATGCTCTAAAAAGAGTTTATCTCTTTTCCCTTTATATTCAACAGCTCCTATGAGTCTTACATAATAAGAACTAAACAGTAGTTTGCCTTTATAGTCAGTTAAAGTGAGTTCCAAACGATAATTATCTGTAATAGACTTATAAGGAACTTTAGTTTTCTCAGAAATTTTATCACTTATACCTTGATGTATGTCGTTAAAAATAACTTTTCTCACAGCATTGGTAGTATTGTCAAACACCAATACCGAGTTTTCAAGTTTTAGATTTAGCTTTTTATTGATAACGATATCAGCGTTAAAAGTTACTTTAGTAACCTCTTTATTTTTCTCTACTTTTTTGATATCAATATTTTCACCAAATTGATCTATTAATGACAAATAGGTGTTCACAAAAAGATATATAAACATCGGTTTTCTTTCTAAGTGAACAGAACGAGCTGCGACTTCTTCTTGGCTTAACATTTTAGAGTAGTCGATATTTTTAAGTTGGATTTGTAATAGTTTTTCTAAAGGTTGCTTGAAAGAAGTATAACGATAACTTTTGCTCCACCAATCTAACTGTACTTGGTAGAGCCTTGTCAAGGTGTCATTTCTTATCATCTTTTCTCGGTAGGTACACTCTAATATCTTAGCCTTATTGTCATACAATTTGAAGTAATTATCTAAAACATACTTCACTTTCTTCTTCAAATCAAAATTATACAGTACTACTTCGTCAAGTTGTATTTCCTGAGGATTGAGATAAACTGTTGCTTTGGCAAAGGTTTTATCTGTAAAAATCTTTTTAGTTGCATAGCCTATATGGCTTAAGGTAAGGGAGTCGTTCTCCACCGCAATACGCAATTTGCCTTCCTCATTGGTAATAGTGCCGTTGAGGGAGCGTGTGTAATAGGCTTCAACGTTGGGGATGGGCTGCTTTGTAGAGGCATCCAGCAGGGTGAGTTCAGCTACTTGGGCGGACAAGGATGTGGCTGTGAATAATAGGATAAGGAATAGTGTTTTCATATTGTTGTGTTTTTACATTACTTTAGAAATTAGAAATCACGCGGTATTCTTTTGGGTTGTGGGGTTTATTGATAAAATTGCGCATTTCATTGGTAAGGGGGAGCTGGTTTTGGGTCTCCCAAAATTCTTTGTTATAGGGTACATCTAATTTAAAGAGCTCTTTTTTGCCATTTACATTGGCTTTAAAAGTATTGAGGTCTGAAAAAGGGTGAGTAACAATGAGCTCGAAACTTACATCATATACGATTCTTTCACCATTATTATAACCCTCTATCTTTTGACTCATTATAGCATTGGTTATAAAATACTTATTCTTATCAGTATCTTTCTCACTTTTTTCCTTCAAATAGTAATCAATAACCCTATGTTTTCCTGACAACTTTTTAGTAAAAGGTATTTTATCTACCACTTTAGGATTGATTTTATAAATGCGTTCTTTGACGGCATAATCATCAGTACTGATGATAAAATGACCTATTCCTTTTTTGTAATCTTCTTCATTTTTAGGAGTGTGACTTACCTGTTGATGTGTTTCATCTATAACTTTAAGTCCTGAAAAGCGGTACTCCTTTGGACTTAGAAACAAAACATTACTCCACCATTGAAATAAGTCATTTAGAGAAGGTAAATTAAAATCGTCTGCTCGCATACCTTTCTTTTCTATACCAAATTTACGCATATTTAGCAATTGAAAGGTGAAATTTTTCTCGGCTCCTAATAACTTATCGCGCTTGATACGCCCACTGAAATCTTCTATTTTCACGAGTTCACCATTGCGTTTGAGCACACAACGCAAAAAGAAATCCTCAACAAAAGGTTCCATAGGATAATTGGTGCTAGCGTGATTATAGGCTTCTTGTATAATGTTTTTGTTGGAAAGGGTTACTTCGTCTAACTGAAAAGGTTTGGGGGTAAGGTACAAGGTGTCTTTTGTACGACTCAGCGCTTTGAAAGTAGTTTTGAGGGTTTCATAGCCTAACATTTTGATAGTTATGCTATTGTTGGATGAATAGAACACAAAGTGTCCATCGTCATTGGTAACGGTATAATCGTTTGCATTATGGATGGTAGCACTTTTTAAAGGGGCTTTAGTCTCCTTATCCACAAGGTATTTGGAGAGGGTGTTCTGAGAAAAAGATAGTGGAATTAGGGTTATATAGGTAAGGACTGCGATTATATTCTTTTTCATATTTATAAGGATTAGTAATTTTTGAGGGGACTTTTTGTTAATTATCAAGAAAGGTCTTTTCCTATATCTTTTCGCCAGTAAGCACCTTCAAAATGTATTTTACTGATATTGTTGTATGAACGTTGTAAGGCTTCTTTGAAATCATCACCGAGTGAAGTAATGGCAAGTACACGACCGCCAGCGGTGAGAAGTTTGTCGTCTTTAAGGGTGGTGCCCGCGTGGTATACAGTGCTATCTGTTACTTTTTCAGTGCCAGTAATCTCTTTTCCTTTCTCATAATCCTCAGGATAACCTCCTGATACCATTACCACCGTAGTAGCACTTTGCGGGGTTACTTTCAGCTCTTGTGATGCCAAAGTGCCGTTGTACAACGACTGGAATAACGGGATGAGGTCGCTTTCTATACGTGGCAATACGGCTTCGGTTTCGGGGTCTCCCATACGCACATTGTATTCTATCACGTAAGGTTCACCGTCTACTTTTATGAGTCCGATGAATACAAAACCTTTATATACAATGCCTTCCTTGTGCAATCCTGCAATAGTAGGCTTTACGATGCGCTCTTCAATCTTCTGCATAAAGGCTGTATCGGCGAAAGGCACCGGCGAAACAGCCCCCATACCACCTGTGTTGAGCCCTGTATCACCTTCGCCTATGCGCTTATAGTCTTTGGCGGTAGGCAGTATCTTATAATCTACCCCATCAGTGAGGACAAAGCAACTGAGCTCAATGCCTTTTAGGAACTCTTCAATCACCACCTTAGTACTTGCTTTGCCAAATTTCTCGTTGATGAGCATACGGCGCAATTCGGCTTGGGCTTCTTGTAAATCTTCGAGTATCACTACTCCTTTACCAGCAGCCAAACCATCGGCTTTGAGTACATAAGGGGCTTTCATCGTGCTGAGGAAAGCGCAACCTTCGTCTACTGTATCCTTGGTAAAACTCGCATATTTAGCCGTGGGGATATTATGGCGCACCATAAACTCTTTGGCGAACTCTTTACTGCCTTCAAGGGTAGCGCCCTGCTGTGAAGGACCTATCACTTGCACGTGAGAGAGTTCTTTATCGTTGACAAAGAAATCGTAAACCCCTTGCACTAAAGGGTCTTCGGGACCTACCACTACCATTGCAATCTGTTTTTCAAGCACAAAGGCTTTGAGCGCGGGGAAGTCGGTAGGGCTGATAGCCACATTGGTAGCTACGGTGTGAGTGCCCCCATTACCAGGGGCGATGTATAAGGTGTCGCAAAGCGGACTTTGGTGTAGTTTTACGGCAAAGGCGTGTTCACGACCGCCAGAGCCAAGGATAAGTATGTTCATTTTATTCATTTACTTAATAATTCTATTCATTCATTAGTTTGTAAGATTCATCATACTTGTGAGGTACAACTAATTTTCCTTGCTTGTTTATCATTCCCCATTTGCCATTGCGTTTTACTCCAATTGCATCGCCATTAAACCTCCGTATCTCTTCATATTGGCAAGGCACGATTAATTTTCCTTGTAGGTTGAGAAATCCCCAATAGTCTTTAAGGCGTACCGCTATAAGGTCATCACAAGTTCTCATCGCATCGTATTGGCAAGGGGTTACTTCTTTTCCTTCTTTATCGATACAGCCCCATTTGCCATTGCGTTTTACTTGTGCAAGTGTTCTATCAAAATCTTTAGCTTCTTCGTATATGGCAGGCGTAATAACTTTCCCTTCACGATCAAAAAAACCTTTCTTATTGTGCAGAGTTATCATAAAAGTATTATACGAGGGACCTGAAATATTATCATAGATATCAAAAGGGATAATTACTTTATGGTTATCATCTACCACACCTTTTTTGCCTTCTTTGGTAACCAAACAATAAATAGTACTTTGCCAATATTTACTGAGTAGTGTGATGCTATCATATATAACAGGGATAATAAATTGGTTATCTCTATTCATCATTCCCCATTTATTATCTTTGTTTAAAAGCACACCAATGCGATATTCTACTTTTACTTGGTCATAAGTAAATGGGAGTATCATTTCACTCTTGTCATTAGTACCTCCCCATTTATTATCCTTTTTTAAGAAAGAAGTAGTATAACCCGTAAGCATTACATCGTCATACTCAAAAGGAGTAACCACTTTGCCTTTTTCATCTACACGCCCCCACTTATTGTTTTTTTGTACACAGAAAGGATTTCTATCGGCATAACTAACTTTAAAATTGTCATACTCAAAAGGAATAGCTATTTCATCTTTAATTGTAATAGCTCCCCACTTGCCATTCATCTTTGCAAAGGCAATATTTGAAGGACATTCAAATGTACCTAAGTCTTCGTATTTCAGGGGAACAATAACCTTATTCTCACGGTCTACCAATCCGTATTTAGATGTCTTAATACTTTTTACAATATAAATACTTGGTAAAAAACTTACATATACTGACTTGTATTTTTCTCTCCACGGAAGTCCTCTTACTTCCATTGCAGCAATATTTACACTGCTATTGATATAGAGCGAACCTCTACAAAACCCATCGATTTCCATTGAAAAATCTTGCCCCATCGCTATTTCACTTGATAAAAGTATAAATAATAAAACTAATTTCTTCATCTGTTTATTTTGCAAATAGGTATGGGTTGCATTTTGTGCTGGTTAGCACGATTGAGACGGGTGTATATCTCAAATACTTCACGCTCTCTACCGCTGAAATCTTCCGCTTTTTTGCCTTGATCGGTTTGGAGCATTGCCCATTCCAGCTCATCATAAGTAGCTTTGAGCTGGTCTTCATCGCTGCGGTCGTCGCCAAAGAGACCATCGGAGGGTTTTGCTTTGAGGATACTTTGCGGAATTTGCAAGTATTTGCCAAGTTGGTATACTTCGCTTTTCATCAGGTCGGCAATAGGGCTGATATCCACGCCCCCATCGCCGTATTTGGTAAAGAATCCTACCCCGAAATCCTCAATTTTATTACCCGTACCTACCACTATATAGCCTTCGAGTCCCGCAAAATAGTAGAGGGTCGTCATTCTTAGGCGCGCACGAGTGTTGGCAAGTGCCATTTCATAAGTAGATTTATCGGTAGGGGGTATTTGTGCTACAAACTGGTCGAATACAGGAGTGAGGTCGGTGCGCAGGTTGCTCACGTTGGGGTAGTGAGCTTTGAGGAAAGCGATATGCTCCTCAGCGCGACTCACGTGGCTTTCAGCTTGGTGAATGGGCATTTCGAGGCAGAGCGTTGGCAAGCCCGTACGCGCACAAAGGGTAGAGACCCCCGCCGAGTCTACCCCGCCCGATACACCTATTACTAAGCCCTTTACACGAGCATTTTCGGCATAAGTTTTTATCCAATGAACGATTTGTGATGCTATGTTTTCCATTTTAAAAAATATCTTTAGTATTGAGTTTTAACGTAGGGAATTTTATTGAGGTGATGTCTTTGTCCTCTACAATAGGAGGTAAACCATAGTATTTGCCTTCTTGCAAAACATACACGTTTATTTCTTTGCTCTCGGGACGCACTATCCAATATTCAAGTACACCAGCTTCCTCGTATAGATGAAATTTAAGGTCTAAATCGCGCATAGAGTTATGAGGTGAAAGTATTTCTATTACCAAATCAGGAGCACCTACACAACGCTTACCATCAGCCAATTTCTCAGGAGCACACACCACACAAAGGTCAGGTTGTACTACTGAGTCTTCTTTGCCGTGGGCATTAGGTAATACCACATCAAAAGGAGCTGTAAAAAGTTCGCAAGTCTTTCCTTTGAAAAAGTTGTATAACTCCCCCGATAGCTTGCGTGATACTCTTTGGTGGGCAATGGCTGGTGCCGGACTCATTCTGAAAATCTTTCCTTTGATGAGTTCCAAGCGCTCTTCAAACTTCCAAAGCAAATAATCGGCGTAAGTATAAAACCCATTAGCAATGTCCAACTGATTGATATTAGTAACCTCCATAGTTCTATTGTTTTAGAATCGCGACAAAGGTACTAAATAATTGCGAATAACGAAAAACTTTTATACTTTTGCGGTATAAATTAGTAAAGTTGCTATCAAACTATGAAAAAACTCTTTGTATTGCTGTTTTTCTGTACCATTACCGCTCAGGCACAGCTCTCGTCATACCGCTATAAACAAGCGCTTGAAAATCTCAACCAAAGTGGTTGGCATTCTCTCACTTTGCCCATTACTATCTTCGACCGTATGGAGAGTTATAACGATTTGCGCATTTATGGCATTTCGGTTACCGATACTATTGAAGTGCCTTATATGATGGCTGATACAGTGGTTGCTACCCAAACTATTACGCACTTTGCTGTAAAGAACGACAAAGCGTCTAAACATACGATTATTGATGTGAAACTTCCTGAAATTTTGCTCCTTGGCAAAGTGGCAATTCAACCTGCAGCGACTTATGATTATTATCGTTCTGTGAAGATTTTGCAAAACGAAACCACCGATGACACCTATCTGAGCAGTGTAGTTAAAGGGGTGCTTGACTCTAAGGGGAATAACACATATACTTTTTCGTCACAACTATTTAAACATCTGCAAATTGATATTGATAACCAAGATAATACCCCTCTTGCAATTTCTGAAATTACCCTCTTTCCTATCACTTATAAACTCACCGCGCGTTTCCCCGATACGGCTCATCACTATTTTTTAGTGTATGGCAAAGCTAACGACATAGCGCCTCAGTACGACATCACTCATTTTGTGAAGCATATCCCTAAACAACTCCCCTCCATTCATTACAATGAGACTGTAGAATATGTAAAGAATCAGCCTATTACTGTAACGACTTCAGTTACTAAAAGCCCTACCAATGGTACTTTTGTGTCGGCTAAGCCACTTCTATGGGCAATTATGGGGATTGTCGTGCTGCTCATCTTTGTTTTTTCAGCTAAAATGATGAAAAATAAATAACAAATAACAAATAACAAATAACAAATAATAATTAACAATTAACAATTAACAATTAACAAGTTGTACCCCTTATTATTGGTTATTTATTGATGAGGATTAAGAGTTGAAAAAAAGATTATTTGATTTATAATCAACAAGTTGTTTCAATCCTTAATTGACACTATTACCTACTAATTGTTCCCTGTTAATTGTTAATTGAATAGTATTCTTTTTCGGTAACGATTACGTGGTCTAAGAGTTTGATATCCAAAGTGTCACCAGCGTTTCTCACACGTTCTGTGAGTTCTATATCCTCTTTGCTGGGAGTGGTGCTCCCCGAGGGGTGGTTATGCACTAAAATCAGTGAGACAGCGCCTTGTTCTAAGGCATTTTTGAAGAGCAGTCGTATATCCACAGTAGTATGAGTGATGCCCCCTGAAGAAAGTCGGAATTTGTGAATCACGCGGTTGGCACTGTTGAGGTAAAGCACCCAAAATTCCTCGTGAGGCAGGTCGCCAATAAGGGGTTGCATCAAGGAAAAAACGTGTTGAGGAGCTTCAATTTTAGGTTGAGGTTCAGGAGTTTCGGCAGCGCGCCGGCGCCCCATTTCGGTAGCGGCGAGAATTGTAATTGCTTTGGCTTCACCAATCCCTTTAAAGGCAGTGAGTTGCGCCAATGTTTGTTTGCCTAAAGCCGTGAGACTGTTGCCTACTGAAGCCAATATACGTCTGCTCAAAGCAACAGCACTTTCATTGGCAGAGCCTGAACCTAATAAAATAGCCAAAAGTTCGGCATTGCTCAAAGCTGTTTTCCCCTGAGCCATCATCTTCTCACGAGGCTTATCGGTATCTTCCCAATTTTTGATAGTCATAATTTAGTTAGGTTTTTAGGTTGTTTTAATAATAGTCTATGATTCTCTTTTTTGTAGTTGTGAGTTTGCCGTCTTCGTATTCCTTGGCGACAGTGGCACTGCCTTGGGCATCGTATTCATACTCGTAAGTGGTAGTAACCGAATAAGTAGCATACTTCCGTTCACGTTTTTCTAAATAGTCCTTGCTGTTGTAGGTACATATAGAGGTTAAAAAAAGCTCATTTTCGCTGCCTATGTAAAACTCTCCTTTAATGACTTGTCCTTTTTTGTTATAGGTTAGTACATTTTTCTGTTTACTTCCGTTCTTGTGTTCAATATTTATTTCTCTCTTGAGATTCTTATGGTCATAAGTGGAGTTCATTACAATCTTTTCGTCATCTTTTTTATAAACATCTGTTCGGGTAAGCTCTAAGCCTTCTGGGTTTAGCTTACTTATGCTTTGGTATAGGATATCTCCATCGCTGTTGTAAGCGGTTGTTTTTACTTCGTCGGCAGTGCGAGTAACGTATATTTTTCTGGCTGCCTGTTCAGCCTTGTCATCATCAGGAGGGGTTAAGCGAACTGCTTCGGTATAATAGCCTTTTTCATCAAAAGTATACAACATTGAATCAGAGGCTTTGGTTATCTCTTCAAAATAAACTCTATCAACATTGCCGTAGTAATAGGTTAGTTCGAGCATTTGTTTTACCTTGCCGTGCAATTGGTTATCTTCTAAATCTGTAGAAGGTTTAATGTGTGCTTTACAGCCTACAAAGGCTATTAAAATCATTAAGATGATTACTATTCTTCTCATAAGGGTTAGTTTTTAGTTATTAGAGGGTATTAGACAAAACTCGGACATCTGGATTGTCTTTTATTTATCTTCTCGATTCCCTTTTTATATGTTTATTAATTGATTTTCATTGCAATATTTACTATTGGATATTTCGGACAATTATCGGACATTGTTTTTGAAAATGTAGCGAGAACTCTTATTATCGCCCTCATTCTTAAGTAATTCTTTTTTGGTTAAATCAAATAAATATCTACGAGCTGTTCTCTCAGAAATATTGTTCATTTCTTGATATTTCTTATTGTTACTCATACACCCAGTTACGCCAACTCACTGGCTTTACCTGACACCTGACACCTGTTGCCTATTCCCTATTTTATTCGCCAGCCAACTTACGTAAAACAGCTGAAAACTGTGATATAGCATAATTGGTAGCAGAAACATCACTTTGTTGTCATCGGGAATACCCAAAACCATCATAAAGAGACTTCCGTGTACCAATGATTTTTTTGAACCACAGAAAGTGGTTGTAATTATGTCCTCACGATTGAAGTGCAAACGCCTTGATGTCCACCCTAAAAGGTGATACACTATAAAAAACAAGCCTACTGCAGCTAAGGCAATAATCGCAAAAGTAATAGGCGGTACACTGCTAAACACGCGATTTACAAAAGCTGTTGAAAAACTCTCGTAAACGATGAGTAAGATAATGAGTCTGTCAAACTTACTGATGAGCTTGCCATAGCGTTCTATGAATTTCTTGCACAGCGGATTGAGCAACAAACCTAACACAATAGGCAACAATACTTTCAGTAACAATTGTTGAATGATAGCCCCTTGATCTACAGCTGCCCCGCTACTGTTTTCCAAAAAAGGCTGCATCAGCATAGGAGTAGCAAAAATACCGATAAGTCCTGAAATAGAAGCGTTGAAAATCGCTGAAGGCACATTCCCTTTGGCGATAGAAACCATCACCACCGATGAGGAAACCGTAGAAGGCAAGCACGCCAAAAAGTATATCGAGAGCCATAACACGTAAAACTCAGTGCCTTGCGCTATCTTGTAGAAAGGCATTACCAAAAGCGGAAACAGTACAAAAGTAGCTACCTGTACTAAGAGGTGTAACTTCCAGTTTTTGATGTCGTTCAATACCTCACGGAGATTTAGTTTGAGTCCGTAGAGCAGGAAGATAATCACAATTCCCCAATCGATAAAAGTACCGAGGTTGAAATAAGCATTATAACTTTCGCGATAGGGGAGGAGGTAACCGAGGAGCACCATTGCTACCAAGAGCCAGAGAAAAGCGTTTTTAGTAAGTATTTTGTTCATATTCTTTTATCCATTCTTTAAGTTTGTTAATGTAGTCAAGATAAACGAGATTCATTTTGAAAACTGTAAACAGTGTTTACGATTTTTTTATGATTGTAATAACTAAGAAAAATTTTGTTAAACAGTTCATTTGTTCCTTTGTTAAATAGTGTTTCACTCATTTGCTATAAGTTTGATTTTGCAAAGCTAAGAATAATTTTGCAATTGAAAGCAGAAAACCCTATAAAACAACAATTAGCGCCCTTAAAAAAACTACCTCGCATAATTTCTCAATGTTTAAAAATGAACCCCTATTACTCTTAAATTAACATTTTAACATTAAAGATTATAAGATTTAACAGTAATTTAACATAATGGGGGGGGTAAAATTTGTATCTTTGCCCCGAAATATTTGCTTTTATTTTAAAGTCCTGATTTTTTTTATCTCCTTTCATCTATTCTCTGTAAAGAAAAATCAGGCGATTACAAAGAAAAGTAGGGGATACTCTTTTCTCTCTTATCCCCGCTTTTTCTTTGTAATACTACAACGAGTATCACTCCTTAATAAAAAAATCTTTTTTTATTTGTTACTTTCCAAAAAACTTCCTACATTTGCGCGATATTAGAAAATAGAAATTAGGAAATAGGAATTTTTCTTACTTCCTACCTCTTAACTCTTAACTGAAAAAATATGTTTCAAAAAGGTAAAGTAGCTCAAGTTATTGGTCCGGTGGTAGACGTAGAGTTCGCATCGGATAAAGAACTGCCTCGCATTTACGATTCTTTAGAAATCACTAAACCCGACGGCACTAAACTTATATTAGAAGTACAATCGCACATAGGCGAAGATGTGGTACGAGCCATCTCTATGGACTCTACCGAAGGGCTTAGCCGTGATACCGAAGTTATCGCTACCGGTAGCCCTATCAAAATGCCTGTAGGTCAAGATATCTATGGTCGCCTCTTCAACGTAATTGGCGATGGTGTAGACGGTCTTGGCGACCTGCCAAAAGATGGCGATAATGGTTTGCCTATCCACCGTGAAGCCCCTAAATTTGAAGAACTTTCTACTACTACCGAAGTGCTTTTCACCGGTATCAAAGTAATCGACCTTATCGAACCTTATGCCAAAGGTGGTAAAATCGGTTTGTTTGGAGGTGCTGGTGTAGGTAAAACGGTACTTATCCAAGAGCTTATCAACAATATCGCCAAAGGACACGGCGGTCTCTCAGTATTCGCTGGTGTAGGCGAACGCACTCGTGAAGGGAATGACCTCCTCCGCGAAATGATTGAATCGGGCATCATCAAATATGGCGATGCGTTTGTAGAATCAATGGAAAAAGGAGGTTGGGATTTGAGCAAAGTAGATAGAAAAGTTCTTAAAGAATCTAAAGCTACTTTCGTTTTCGGACAAATGAACGAACCCCCTGGAGCACGTGCGCGTGTAGCTCTCTCTGGACTTACCATTGCCGAGTACTTCCGCGATGGCGCAGGCGAAGGACAAGGAAAAGACGTGCTTTTCTTCGTGGATAATATCTTCCGTTTCACCCAAGCAGGTTCTGAGGTATCAGCCCTTTTAGGTCGTATGCCATCAGCGGTGGGTTACCAACCTACCTTGGCTACCGAAATGGGTGCAATGCAAGAGCGCATCACCTCTACTAAACACGGTTCAATCACCTCAGTACAAGCGGTATATGTACCTGCCGATGACCTTACCGACCCTGCTCCGGCAACTACCTTTGCCCACCTCGATGCCACTACCGTATTGTCGCGTAAAATCGCTGAGCTAGGTATCTACCCTGCCGTAGACCCACTCGACTCTACTTCACGTATCCTTACTCCTGAAATTCTCGGTAAAGAACATTACGAGTGTGCACAACGCGTGAAAGAGCTCTTGCAACACTACAAACAATTGCAAGATATCATCGCTATCCTCGGTATGGAAGAACTTTCTGAAGACGACAAGATTGCAGTAGCTCGTGCACGCCGTGTACAACGTTTCTTGTCACAGCCTTTCCACGTAGCCGAACAATTCACCGGATTACCAGGGGCTTACGTAGATATCAAAGATACTATCAAAGGCTTTAATATGATTCTCGACGGTGAACTCGACCACCTTCCTGAAGCTGCCTTCAACCTTAAAGGTACTATTGAAGAAGTAATTGAAGCTGGTGAAAAAATGCTTGCTGAAGCGAGTTAATTAGAATATCATATACTTTTTTGTCAAAGTCCTTAATTGCGCCTGTGCGGCTTGCACCTTTGACAAAGTTTTAAACAATAACAAAAAAAGCCCGTGCGGCTCGCACTTATGACAGTAGAAATCCTCTCTCCCGAAGCCCTTTTGTTTAAAGGTGAAGCAACCGCAGTGAATGTACCTGGGGTTAAGGGGGCATTTGTAATATTAGATCACCACGCCCCTATTATTTCAATGCTTACAGCGGGCGAGGTAACCCTTTTTGAAGGTAAAAATGAATTGAAATCCTTTACTATTAAGGGGGGTACCTTGGAGTGCAATCACAACAAGGTGGTAATCCTTGCCGATTAGTAGTGTAGTAATTCATATAAAAAATCCCAAGTATTGTTTTAAAATACTTGGGATTTTTATTTATCACAAATTCTTATTTGCTAATTCCTTACTTTCTACCTGAAGAATCCTCTCTTCAACACTTCCTTTTAAAATCTGATATTTTATACCTCGCGCATCTAATTGTTCTTGAAAGAAAGTAAAAACACTTTCCCGTTCGTGAGGTTTGTCGCGCAGGTCATCGGCTTGCCAAGGAACATCTATATAGGTAAGGAAAATAGCGTCGTAATGATGGGCAAGGGCAGCTCGTTCTATTTCAGGCTCACATTTGCCATAATAGAGGTATGAATAAATCATAAGTTCTAACAAGCAGGTATCGCAGAATAACACTTTATTTGCTTGCGAAATGCGCTCATTTTCAAGTGCTACTTGTCCGCGAGCGATAGGCAACAGGTCGTCGGGGGTACAGGTGAGGCGCTGGGTATCCCACTTGTGCTGCAAGTAAGTGCGCATATACTCTTCAGCCCATACCGTTTGGTAATGCTGGGCAAGGGTGCGACTCAGCGTGGTTTTGCCCGTGCATTCCGGACCTACAAAGGCGATACGCTTGATGTCGCTCTTTCGTTGCGCAAGTGTTTTTTCCATTCGATATAGCCCATTATGGCGATGATAGTGAATAATAAATACTGAAAAGAAGTGAAAAGCATTCCTTTTTTGAAGTAGAGCGGCACCGAAATAAGATCTCCGAGAATCCAAAAGAGCCAATTCTCTATCTTGCGTTTTGCCATTAGCCACATTCCTACTAAGAAAATGGCGGTAGTAAATACATCAACATATTCGGTAGGGAGGAAGTTGTGAAAACCTAAGGAAATGCCCTCCATTGAAAAGTTGTTTTTGATGTAGGGTTTCAGGTAATATACTATGGTTACAAAACTCAAACTAAACAAGCCTAACAGACCGCAAATTTGCCAATCGCGGCGCGTAGTAACCGAAATGGTAATCACATTATCCTGTGCGTTCTTTGCCCATAACACCCAGCCGTAGATGCTCATTGCTGTATAATAAGCATTGATGAGCATATCACCCCACAGTACATAGTGCCAAAGCAAGTATACAAACAACACCGTACTGATAATCCCCGTAGGGTATACCCATATATTCCCTTTTTTAGCATACCACACACTGAGGAATCCAAAGATAACCCCAATAATTTCGAGTACTACCAAATGTGTCTCTACTCCTCTATATTGCGCAAAAAAATCAGTCATTCGTTCTTACTTTTTACCTCTTACCTAAAAAAATGGTTTATACTCGTGGCGGTCGGATTTTACGATTTTCACGTACATCAATCCGCGTTCTACTAGCTCGAGAGCTTCTTCTATTTCGGTAGTGAGCACGCTCATTACTTGGGCGTAGTCGCCATACACTTGAGTGCTAAGAGGATTTTCTTGCACGATAAGCCCAGAGGCGCGCAATTTTTTGATAAAATGAATGATAGGTTGCTCAAAATCATCTTGCAACGGACTGAAGGTAAGTTCTACTGATACTTTCATACTTATTATTGATTAATAACAAAAAAGGCTACCTGATGTAGGCAGCCTTTTGCAAGTGCGGGTGAAGGGACTCGAACCCCCACGCCGTGAAGCACTAGATCCTAAGTCTAGCGTGTCTACCAATTTCACCACACCCGCAAGTGATGAACTCCAAACGTTTTTTCGGGCGCAAAAGTAGCTATCTTTTTTATTCCCTGCAAGTATTTCGACAATTATTTTCAAAAATAATCATCAACACCCTATCATTCAAATGCTTATAGCGAGTAAAAAACAAACAATAGCTACCCTGTCAGATCTTAAGCTCACTTAAAACCCAACACACCTCACTGCATTATCTCTGCAAAAACCCTAAAAACGCGGCAATTTCTCAGGCGTAATATGCGTAGTATCATACCCTGCAAAATGCTTCAAATAATTTTGCAACGTAGTGCCATTCTTATCGGCAGCCGCATAATTCCCTTTCCTCTTTAAGAACTTTTTCACTCTGCTCGCCCCTACTAAGTGCGCCGCAGCCAATATGCCCGACTCGGTAACCTCTATCCCATTGATACGCTTACCCGCATATTGGTTAATCTCATTGCGTAAAAACCACTTATTACGCTGCAAACTCAGGGTAAACAACCGCTCCTGTTGCTCAGGCGATTTCAAAAACTCATCGGCATCCTTCACACCATAAAATGCTAAAGCCGACTTACCAAATTGATATTTACCCATATAGCCATATCGGTTCACGATGGAGTAATCACCCCTTGACTCCCGATAAGCTAAGGCCTCCCTGAAGCCTATAAAACTCTTCCCCGTTGAAAGCATCTTAAAGCTAAACAACTCAGGGTCACTACTTATTTCTTTTGGCATAGTGGTAACCAAACGAGGTATGTCAACTACAAAACTCGGAGGAATTATTGAACGCTTCTCTTCCTCATTCTTCACGGTGAACCCAAAACATAGGGTCGCCAAAATAATCAACAAATACCTCTTCTGTGCATTTTTCATATATTTTGTTTTTATTTTTTCTTT
>ERZ773008.1665-NODE-1665-length-15400-cov-25.092929_pt1 | contig 15400 bp, 15 predicted proteins | sample MGYA00580664_ERZ773008 | MGnify/ENA primary metagenome ERZ773008 (study PRJEB29015, sample SAMEA2738016) | human oral metagenome | biome: human oral; feature: human-associated habitat; material: dental | place: China | collected 2048 ... | reverse complement strand
CGCCGGCTGCAACCTTGTATTGCTTGCCACCGGTTTTTATGACCGCGTACATGGAAACCTCCAAAGAACACACCTCCCCACCCGGGAAGGCGCAACCTGAAATTATAGAATCGGCCTGCCTTGGCAGTCAAACATCCGGCTGAGGCCACCACGCCCTGACAGCCTCAGCCTCGGCCTCGGGGGCACATGCCCGAAAAGGCACCTCCCACCCCGCGACGGCCCCGGATTCGGTCGCACAGCCCCTTGAAACTCCTCCCACACCCCCTGAAAAGCGCCCCATTCCGGAAGAATCGGCCACTGCCGATCGGCATCGGCCATCCGCCCATATAATCAGGTCTTTCCCAGGGTCTTCCCGTCTGGCAACGTGGCATCATTCCGGGCGTTCCTGCCGTCAGGCAGGGCCCCTTGCCGGAACCGGGCACCTTGGTCAGGCCAACGCACAACAGCTTCCCATCTTGAAACCCTACGACGCCTATCCGATCATCTCTGAAGATCTCGCCGAAGTCGATCGGGTCATCAAGGAGCGCCTCGACAGCCCCGTCGCCCTGATCCGCACCATTGCCACCTACATCATCAATGCAGGTGGCAAGCGGCTCCGGCCCGTGCTGCTCACGCTCTTCGCCCGCGCTCTTGGCTACGGACAGACCGAACAGCAGCGCGCGCAGGGTCACCACTGGCTGATGGCCGCGGTGGTCGAGTTCATCCATACCGCCACCCTGCTGCACGACGACATCGTCGACGAGTCCACCCTGCGGCGGGGCGCACCCACCGCCAACGCCCAGTTCGGCAATGCCGCCTCGGTGCTGGTCGGCGACTTCCTCTACTCCCGCTCGTTCCAGATGATGGTGGAAGTCGAGCAGCTTCACATCCTCAAGACCCTGGCCGACGCCACCAACGTCATCGCCGAGGGCGAGGTGCTGCAGTTGCTCAACTGCAACGACCCGGACGTGGACGAAGCCGCCTACCTGCAGGTCATCCGCTTCAAGACCGCCAAGCTCTTCGAGGCCTCGGCGCGCATTGGTGCCGTTCTGGCCGGCGCCACGCCCGAACAGGAAGATGCCGCTGCCGCCTACGGCCGGCACCTGGGCACCGCCTTCCAGATCATCGACGACGTCCTCGACTACTCCGGCGAGCGCGAGACCCTGGGCAAGAACATCGGTGACGACCTGCGTGAGGGCAAGGCCACCCTGCCGCTCATCCGCGTGATGGAAGTGGGTTCGCCCGAAGACCGCGAGATCGTCCGTCAGGCCATCCTGAACGGCGAGACCGAGCACTTCGACCTCATCCACCAGGCCATCCAGCGCTGCGACGCCCTCGGCTATGCACGCCAGCTGGCCGAACAGGAAGCAAACCGGGCACATGCGGCTTTGGCGCAAATGCCCCCCTCCCAATATCGCGAAGCTCTGGTATACTTATCTTCTTACTCGGTTTCGCGCAATATGTAGTATCATTGCAGCAAGCCATTCGGGGTGTAGCTTAGCCTGGTAGAGCGCTACGTTCGGGACGTAGAGGCCGGAGGTTCGAATCCTCTCACCCCGACCAAACAAAAAACGAAAAAGCCTAAGTGGATCAAGCACTTAGGCTTTTTTACTTTGGATCGTCATTCATGCCGATTCAAAGCAAATTCTCCCCCTCGGTGTCCCAAGGTTGTCCCAAGCGCTCGATGTCGTTATGACTCGATGGCTCGGCTTACGCCTTGACCAGCCCTGTGCATTTATCCATACTGTTGTTCATGTGTGAGAACAACACAACGGCCCTGCCGGACACCCATGTTGCCGCTGTGTGAGCCGTTGGCTCGGGGCAGGTGAGGTTCGGGGAACGAGAGATAGCCGAACCAAGAGAGCCATCAACGCTCGGCGTGTACCCGCCAGGGTGGTGATGTTCGGGTTGCATGCGCAATGGCCCCTACATCCAGCCTCAGTGAACTAAGGCACCGTGAGGTGCGGCAACGAAGGTCGTGTGAGCCTGGTAACTCCATAAGCACGATCTGCCGTATCAACAGCACCGGCTCTCACAAGCGCGTTCGCTTGTGAGAGCCGTATGCCCACGACATCGCCTTTGGTCGCCACTGCCAGCGACCTGCCCAAAATTCTGTTCATCGAGCAGCTGTCCGCCCTGATCGGGAAGACAGCAACCAAGATCCGCACTTGCGCGACCAACGCCAAGTACGCGCACCTGATCCCTCGCCCCTTCAAACTACCGAACAGTCGTCGCCTCTGCTGGTACGAGCACGACGTGCTGGCGTGGATCAACTCCACGCGCCCGGCCGAGCCGCCGCCGAAGAAGCGGCCACGCGGCAGGCCCACCAAGGTAGAACAACTCGCGCGACAGCGCTGGGCGGAAACAGCATCATCCCAATCGAATGCTTGAGGGGTGAGGCATGGACTCACCGTTCAAGGGGGTTGCAGCGGCCGCAGGCGAGCTGCTGAGGCCGCTGGCCGGGCATGCCGCGTCGGCTCGACAGACAGCCCACATCACCGACAGCCGCGAATGGAGAGAGGGCTATCGCCGCCACCTAATCACCAGGTCGGTGCCGCCCCACCAGGCCGCCGACATGGCAGCGAAGGTGGCATTCCGGCCTGATCTGTACCCGCTGGGACACGGCGCACCGCTTCAACCGCCAGTCCAACCGGCGTCGATCATCACGGTCAGGCAACCAGCGGACGCGACCGTCGCGTATCCGAAGCGCTCAGGCAAGCTGCTTGATGCTGGCCACGAGATCGCCACCACACCGCCGACTGGCAACGACATGGCGTTCACCCACGCCGTGCTCTGCCAAGTCGGCCTTCCGCGCAGCAAGGTCGAAGGCCGCGAGTTCCATCGACAGTCGGGCGATATGTGGATCAACGTCCAAGCTGGGTGGCTCGATGAAGGGCGGGGGCCGGTGGCCCAGCCCGTTCCGTATGGCGCGATGCCACGCCTTGCGCTCGCCATGATTTCCACGCTCGCCAAACGACACAAGACGCGCGAGATTCCCATAGGCGAGAGCGCAGCCCAGTTCCTCAAGCTCATGGGCATGGATGATCAGAAAAACCGCTACGTGAAGCTGCGTGAGCAGATGCACGCACTGGCAGCGTGTCGTCTTCAGTCTGGGCCACGGCTGAGGACACCGTGCTCGACACGTTTCAGGCGCTGGTGCGCCCCGTGGTACGCCCTCAACTCACGCCGTTTTGTCGGCAGCTCACCAACATCCAGCAGGCCGACGTGGACGGTGCCGAGTTGTTCCCGACCGTCGCAGCAAGGCTCGCCAGCTTCGCCCACCTGCATCAAGCCGAGGGGGCAACGTGAGGGAGCTGGGGACAATTTGACGCCAAGCAGCTCTCTCGCGACTGCGCGCGACACGGCATCGAAAGCCCGCTCGCAGCCTTCGAGCATGTGAACCTCAAGCGCCGCTTTGCCAAGGCCCGAAAGATCAAAGAGGTGGGCATGGCCCGCGCGTTGCAGATGGTGGGCCTGGCGCTCAATGGCGCGCACCACCGAGGCCTCGACGACGCGCGCAACATCGCCAAGCTGTTGCCCTGGACATAAAAGAGCCGCCCCAACGACGTGGGGCGGCCAAGACTGCGGGCATCAGGGAGGAAAAACGCCACTACAGGGCAGTCAGATTGATTATCCGGCAGTTGCCAGGCAGCTCCTGTCGAGCAACGCTGCGATTCGCTCCAAACGTCAATTCGCCCGATGCATGGCATTAGCCAGGGCCAGCCGCAAGGGTTCCAGCAAGTGCTCGATGGTGTCCTCAGAGCTAAGCGCCGCAAACCCACCTGACGACAGCACCACCGTCCCTCGGTGAGGGCCAGAGAGTCGAAGCTGGATCTTCTCCATCGCAAACTTCCTGTCTTGGGTTAGTGCAGCACAGGCGGCACGCACGTCCCGATCACCCTTGACAACCACCTTTGCGACGATGCCTGCCTCGATCTCCAATGCTCCGATTTGGAGAGAGTCCACAACGGACGACACCCCGCCGACGTTCTGGAGCACAGCCGACCAGGACAGAACATCGACCACCGCAGGCGTTATGGCGACCTCAAAATCTACCGCCTCAGACAGCCTATTCATTAGCGCCTGGACATTGCGCGGCGGGTCAATTAGTTCCAGACCGGGCGCCGCTGAAGAGGCCCTAAACAGTGTTTGGCGAAACTCGACTCGATCAAAAGTCAACTCTTTCCCAAAGGGATCAACGACGACATCGGTGTACTCCACCCGCTCCACGTAGCGAGCCTCAAGATAATCGTCACGCACTCGGTCAATGAAAAATCCATGCCCCGATTCACCTTCGAATGTACGCATCTTGATCCGCTTCGCCAATGTGCGAATCGAAGTGGGCCATTCAACTTGGAACCAACGAAATCTTTTCACGGTCACTCCTTGGAATCACCGGATTCGTCATCGGCAGCTTCTTTAAGCAGGTCAGCCAATACCTTCCTGGCGGTTTCTTCAACGAGCGAAAATAGCTGACCTTTCTCTGCATCGGTCACGTGCACAATTGACTTTCGGTGGGTCCCTTTATGCGCTCGAAAAGCGCCTTGCGCTTGATACCTAAAACCAGTGCCCGTCTTGCGATTTTCGAACCCAGCATCAAACTGAATAATGTCGTTGGGTTCACGCTCATGCTCTGAGCGCCACGTAATTGCCGTAATGAAAAACCCGCGAGCAGTGAGGTCTTTGTATTCCTGAGACTGAACAAGGTTTTGCCCTGATAACGCCATGCTATGCACAACTGCTGCGAACATCTCCTTTGCAGCTCCATCCTCAAGGTCATCTTCCAAATCAAGGCCATCTTCATCGTCCTCGCTCTTTGTTTGCAGCGACGACACCTTCAAATTCATTACGTTCTTGAGCTTGTAGCCCGGCAAGGACGAGATTAAGCGAGTGAAAAATTTGGATCGCAACGCAGGAGTGGTGAGGCCAGTCAGTTCAATCGTTTCCTCAACGATCTTTTCCTTCCGTTTCTGCTCGACCGTCTCTTTGATTGCGGCCACAACGCGCTTCGCCTTGTCCGTTGCAGGGAGCCTAACCACGGTCTGCCCGTTCTCCACAAAGAACTCAATACTGGCCTCATGGCGTTCGCGCTGAAGCAGACGGGTTCGCGTGTGGTTGAATTCCTCGTAGGAAATGTTGACCGCGTAGCCCGTTCCGCCCTTCGGCCGATGAGTGACGTTCTCGCTGATCCCCACGGCCTCCGCGTAGGCCGTTGCCGCTTCCTTCATCTCCTCAACAGAGAGCTGCGAACCCAAGCGCACGAAGGTCGTTTTCTCGCGCCGATGCGCTGGTTCTCGCTTCTGCACAATACCTGCAATATCATAAAAATCATGCGGCAACAGCGATAGGCGATCAGCCAATTCTTCCCGAGAGTCCTCGGGAGAATAGAAAATACCTCTATCTCGCGCCAATTCACGCAGCACGGCGGCAGTCAGTCTTTGCTTGCCTGAAATCAGCAAGTCGTAAATATCGTTATCGTTGGCGCTCAGGTGATCGAGAAACTCAGCCATTACCATGTCCCCAAATCGATTGGTGAATAGGTGCTCTTGACCTTATTCATCGGTTCGTACTTGATTGCATTAACATAACCTGCCAAGTCAGTCTTGCTGGCATCAACATTGATGCCTTCAATGTATTGCTGCTGGGCACGCTGAAAGGTAGGCGAGGAAATTGGAGACGCGCCGAGTGTTTTAATGGTGACTGCGGTGTTCTCATCCAACAGTTCGTACTTGCGAAGGGTATCAATCAGATACATAAACTCGTCCGCAGTCTCCCCTTTTCTGGAATAGAATACCACAACACCCCGCTTCGCACTCCCTTTCGGGTCGCGATGTTCGAGGATGATTATGGGGGAAGTCAGCATTTCCAACGTCGCAGCTTTGGCGGTTCGCGCCTGAAGATTCGCACGCCGGTTCAACTGCGGATGAAAGTATGTGCAGAATTCATGCGATGGCAGCTCGGCGGGCCGCTTGCCTCGCATTCTCTGCACCTCATCACGGATGTTGTCTAGCCAGAAAATCTCTTTCGGCCCAAGCACGAAGAGCTTTGCACCCCTGGGCAGGTGCAAGGATTCAGGATTAATTCCGATCAGATTCTTTTGGAAGTCTGCCTCGTATTCCCCGTCATGGTTATATACGAACAAGAGCCCACAGATTGAAGCAGTCACATGATCGTGACCATGTAGCTCCCGCCAACGATCACTCTTGTCAGCGCACGCAACCTGCTTTGCCAGACTCTCGACGGCGGACTTGACCGAAGCGGGACGTATCGTGCCCTTGGCATAGCTTTTCAGGTCGCAATGGACGTAAGTTCTAACCGGAGAATATGGTTCGTCGTAGTAATAAACGACATCACATGGATGTGTTTTTACGTCGTGCCGCTCTTGATCTTCGCATGGCCAGTCATGGTTCGTCGGGCCACTACGCTCCCAAAAGAACTCGCTGAAAAGCTCTGTTGCTGCGATCTCAGCAAGTTTTGCAGTATTCTCATTCTCCGCTGACATTTACGCTCCCTGTGAGTTAACCCGGTTTTCTGTTGTTACGGGCGACTTGCACTGTCAGTATATCGGCGCACTTTGTTAACTGGCCTCAACTGCTCTACCAACTCCTGGCCGTAGGGCGACCACTTCGCATGTTCAAAATAGCTCGTCACCTTCCTCCAAGGTGGCTCGCTTTGAAGCCGAAACCTTGGCTTTGATCTTCACCTCAAGCGACTTGATGAAGCGGACGGAAGCGGCCACATGGTTGAAGATCAAGAGGCTTTCCTCGTAATTCAGTATGGGGTTGTCGTGGGCAAGGCTCTTGTTGTTGCGCACGTCGTTGAAGGTTTCCAGCACAGAGATGCTGGATTTGAGGATGCGTTCGGTCATTGCCGACTCAAGATGACCGCCATCGCGTAAGGCCTTCACATACTCCCCAAAGACACTGTGCAGCGGCTTGTCACGATTGATCGTGATGCCGTGTGGCTCGCAGGTCACGCGAATGAACTTGTGGACGAAGGTGTGCAGTCGATCCAACCCTCCCTCCAGTTGGTTCTTCTCGATAGCTTCCCGCACATGCTCAGCCACCACCTCGAAGTCACGCTCATCGGCGATGGCAATCAAGGCGTCCAGCTCGGCCACGGGCTGGTCGCTGAGCAAACGCTGGGCGATCTTGCGGCAGTCCTCGATCAGGTCGGCATTGCTGTCGCCGAAGCACTGCTCTTCGGTGGCATAGGCGATCAGTCCCCCGATGACTCGACCGACCGCGTGATTGCCATCAATGTCCCAGAAGACCCGCATCCGGTTGGCCTTGGACGTGCCCCGCGTCTGGTAGCGCTCGGCGTCGATCTCCACGCGGAACTCATCAAAGAATTCACCGAAGGTGCGGTCCTTGAAGTTCAGCACGTAGCCACTGCTCATGCCAAGCAGCCGTTCCAGCTTTCGTCGGTCGCTACCGGTGAGATCAGACATGCCGAGCCCCTCAGACCTTGTATTTGAACCAAGCCAGCGCGGCCAGTCCGCTGAGCAACAAGCTCACAAAGACCGTCTGTGAATATCGCCACCAAAGTCGCTGCAAGGCCCACCGGATGGGTCGCGCCTCGGCCCGCTTTATGTCGCTGAGCAAGCTACCAACCGCGCGCTCACGCTGGGCAAGTTCGAGCCTCATGCGGTCATGGTCGTAGATCACTTCTCCGATGAATTCCCGCACATCTCGCTTTCGGATGTTGGCCTTCCATGTCTCAACCGGCGTTAGCGCGCTGGCGTACGTCGGGAAGGAAGAGCCTTCGCAATGATTAGGATCGCGATAGTCGAACACCAAACCGAATTGCTCGTAGAAGCGATTGCGCCGAGCCTTGTTCTCACCATGAGCCTGCCCGTCAAGCAGCTCGACTGAACGAACCGTGGCTTCCGGCCATTGGCGGACCCAGGTCACGATCTCATTCATCAGGTAGGTGCCTACGCGATGCCCCTGCAAGTCTTGCGGATCAAGAAAGACGGCACCCTTGCTGGTTGTATCTGAGGTCAGCGACACGGAGGCGTCCCCGCTGAAGTCGCGAGAGTAGCCACCGGAAAAGTACCCCTTCCCCGGAATACGATACCCGTGTTTAGGCTCGACGCGTTCATATGAGATTCGGATGGAAGCCTCATAGATCGACCCGTCTCGCTCATCACGGCGGATGACTTCTTGCCGTTCAATCAGCAGCCACGCAATAGGAGAACCGTCCGGCTGGTCGCGCGCTCGAACCTCCTGTACATAGATGCGCGGCTTGAGACGCTTGTCGCCCTGCCAACCTGTATCGAACGACGGAAGCGCCATGGCTCGCCTTATCCGATGCTCGGAAGCTTGGACACGATCTCGACCGTCTCCATGCTCACGCGGATCACGCGCTTGAGCAGGTTAAGCACATAGGCCGGGTCGTTGACCTCCTTGCACCATTCGTAGGGGTCGTTCTTGATGCCGCTGTCCTTGTCGGTGGAGGCTTCGTAGCGATCCATCACCCACTCGACGGCGCTCTTGCCGTTCACCATGTAGTCGTAAGCCTCCAGCGGGATGCCTTTGATCGTGATGCGGCTGTTGAACACGATGGCCGTCTTGTCCTTCTCCCGGCCGCCCTTGGACAAGAAGCGCATCTTCTCGACCCGGTAATAGGCCAAGTCGTTGAGGTCGCCCTTGTCCTTGGCCTCTTCCGTGAGAGGCCACGGCTCCACCGTCTCATAGTCAAGGTGCAACTTAGCGAGGGCGCGACCGGCCTTCTCGAAGGCGGCAAAGTCGGACGCGAACGGGATACGCGGCAGCACCTTCTTGAGGTCGGCCCCGTACTGGTCGCGGTATTCCTGCGAGTGCAGCACGCCGTAAACGTAGTAGAAGATGGCTTCCTTGGTGATGGCTTTGTTGCCATAGTGCTTGCGGAAGTGGAATGGTTGTCCTCGATACGCCGTACAGCTCGGCGATTCGTCCGATGGGGAGCTTCTGGGCATCCACCATCTCGTTGATCTCTTTGATCTGGGCCTCGGTGAGCTTGGGCTTCCGGCCGCCGGCGCGGCCTCGGGCACGGGCGGCCACAAGACCGGCCCGCGTGCGCTCACGGATCAGGTTGCGCTCGAACTCGGCAAGCGCTGCAAAGACGTGGAAAACCAGCTTGCCTGCCGCGCTGCCCGTCTCGATCTTCTCCGTCAGGCTCTCGAAGCTGACGCCCTTCTGTTCCAGCTCGCCGACGATGCGCACCAGGTCAGGCAGGCTGCGGCCGAGGCGATCCAGCCGCCACACGACAAGGGTGTCTCCCTCGCGCAGCGCCTTGAGGCACGCTGCCAGCTCCTTGCGCTCGGCATCCTTACCGCTCGCGGTGTCGGAGTAGAGGCGGTCGTCGCCGATGCCAACCTTGTGCAGCGCGTCGAGCTGCAAATCAAGGTTCTGGTCATCTGTCGAGACTCGGGCGTACCCGATGCGCTGCCCCATTGGCCGATACCCGCCTTCCAGACACAAAAATGTCCAGCAAAGGTGTGTTTGCTGGACGTTGATAAGTTGACGGCCATTTTAACAGCCGGGCGGCACTTTGGACAGGCAAAACCGCCCCTTGCGGCAACTGTCCAACAAACCACGGTTTTCGCCGCTCTTGCTACCAGTGAAGTTAAAGGCAAAGAGCTACAGGCAACCTTACAGGTTTAGGGAGGGGTGGATTTAACGGAGAAAGGGGGGCGACTTTATCGGGGGAAGTCACCCACAGGGGGGTGACTTTATCGGCGGAGAGGGGGGTGGATTTATCGTGGACAACCTGTCCCATCCACAGGCTTGTCCCCCCTCGCTCGCCCAAACGAGGGGGGCGATTTATCGGAGCTACCCCAGCTTCCTGGCGAGGTCTTCGGCGCGCGGGTGGTAGTAGCGCTTGAGCATGCGCAGGTCCCGGTGCCCGGTGACGGCGGAAAGCTCAAAGACGTTGGACAGCTTCTCGGCCAAGCGCGAAGCGGCCTCGTGGCGCGTGTCGTGGAAATGGACATCAGCAAGGAACCCGGCAACTGGCTTGCGCTTCGCCGCCTTGCAGTCAGCGATGTACTGCTCGCGAGCGCGCTCGACAGCTCGCGTGAATCCCTTGCGCAACGCCAATGCAGTGGTCGCAAAGACTCTTCCTGAACGCTTCGCCTCCGCGCCATCCCCCTCTTCGTCGCCATCCAGGCGAGGAAGCGCAGCCAAGATGGCTACAGCCCTTGTCGAGAGGGGCACCGTCCGGGCGTCGCCGTTCTTCGTATCGGGCAGGTGAGCTGTCTGGCGCTTCAAGTCCACGTTCTCCCACTCCAGCGCAAGCAGTTCGCCACGTCGCATGGCCGTCTCCATGGCGAGTTGAACGAGTGGCTGCAACCACGGGTTGCGAGCCCCCTTGCTGAACGTGCCATCAGAAAGCCGCTCACCCCCGGTAAGGGCCGCCAGCGAGTAGGCCTCTTCTTCCGCCGAAAACCGGCGATCTCGCGCCCTCGCCTTCTCAGGGCGCTTCACGTAGGGAATCGGGTTATCGACGTGGATACCCCATTCCCGGCGAGCATGGTTGAGCACGGTGGACAGCACATCGATCTCACGATTGACCGTTGCGCCGCTGACCTCCTTCAATCGGCGGCCCCGCCAGCTCGCCACGGCGGCGCTGGTGATGGCTGACATCTTCAGCTTGGGAAGCGAGGCGTCCTTCAAGATGACATCGATCTTGATCGACTCGATGTCGGCCGACTTCTTGGCGGGCGTGACCTCCTTCTGATACCGTTTGAGCACCTCCGCCAGCGTGTTCTTGTCCGCCTCGCGCCGGTCCACGAAGCCAGATGTCTCCAGCTCGCGCTCGACGGCACGAACCCACTTCTCAGCGTCCTCCTTGTACGAGAAAGTGCGCGACTGCGTTGGGAAGCCCCTGCGCCTCACCTTCGCCTGCCACCGCAACTCTCCCCGCTTCGTGATGGTTCCCATGTCCCGTGTCCCAAATTTGTCCCAACAAATCGGGGATCACCTTAAATCACCAATAGAATAGGCGCAAGGGCTAAGCGTTCGGGACGTAGAGGCCGGAGGTTCGAATCCTCTCACCCCGACCAGGACATCAAAAGCCGGATCGTGCCACGTGCCGATCCGGCTTTTTTCATGCCTTCGTCCAAAACACAGCCCCACGCCATGAAGTGCGTTTCCAAGCACTTTCACAGATGATGCACAATAATAACTCTCGTTAACGTTAGCATCCTCAAGCCCAGGAGATCGATCCCATGCTGCAACCTTCCCGTATCGCCCTGGCCGTGGCCACCGCGCTGGCCTGCGGCACTGCCCTGGCAGCCCCCACTGGCAAGGCCGGCTCCGCACCCTCCAAGCCCGTCAGCCTCGACGCCTCCGACTTCAAACCCACCAGCGGCTGCGAAAAGCTGGAAGGCTACGACCCCCAGTGGGCCAATCACGGCGACGACTACGGCCTGAATCAGCCTGAAGCCAAAGCCGACAAGCCGAAAGGCGACAAGGACAAGAAGCCCCAGTACGTCTGGGGCTTCTATCAGCTGCACGAACATGGCGGCACCCTGTACGCCGCCTTCGGCGGCAAGATGACCAGAAATGTCACCCCGGGCGCCCTGGTGGCGCTGGATGCCGACACCCTAGCCCTGAAGAACACCATCAAGCTGCCCTTTGCCACCCATGCCCTGGCTCTCAGCCAGGACGGCAAGCGTGCCATTGCCACCCACACTTCTGTCAACGCCTTCAGCCTGGTGAACCTGGCCGATGGCAAGATCACCTGCCGCAAGGCCGACTCCGACGTGAAGGGGCAGAAGTATCGGGGCCGCTACGTCGTGCTAGACGAGGCCGGCAACTTCTACATCAACTACAACACCTTCGCGCCCGGCAAGCCGCCCAGCTACCTCATGAAGTACACCCCAGAAGGCGAGCACGCACCGGGCTTTGCCGTGCAGTCCATCGGCAACGGTCTGGTCATCCCGCTGGCCTACCTGGATGGCCGGGTACTGACCGGCACCCATGGCGTGACAGCCGTGGACCCGAAGACTGGAGCCGCCACCCCGCTCACCGGCATGGACGAGGGGCTCAACGTCTACAACTATGTGGCGGGCCCTGGCAAGCAGCTGCTGGCCAGCGTCTACGGGGTGGGCGCACTGCCCAACCTGCTGCTCATCGATCCGGCCACCGGGGCGCGCAGCAGCCTGCTCACCGGCAGCGGCACCGTCGAGGTGGGCTATTCGCCTGAATCCGGACAGGTCTTCTCCACCAACTACGACAGCCACACCCTCACCGTGGCATCCCTGCCCGCCCAGGCCACAGGCTTTGTGCCGGGCCAGTTCGTCAACATCGTCTTCCAGGATGCGCCGTCCAACCTGCACGTGCGCCACACCGCCAACGGCACCGATGTCTACCTGACCACCAAGGACTGGGAAGGCGGCAATGCGACCCGAGGTGCCCGCCTGCATCGCGTTCACATCGCGCCTTCCGTGCAAGGCATCGATGGCCTGGACAAGCCCGACGCCTGCACCGTCACCACCTTCGACATGCGGGACCGCTCGGTCTCAGCCCCGGTTGCCTGCAAACTGCTGGATCCGAAGGTCACCTGGAAGGTCGAGTACGAGCGCGCCGGGAAGAAACTGCCCGATCTGCAGAAAAGCCTGCGCAAGGCCGTCACGTCCGAGCAGGACGCCAAGGTCAAGCTGAAGCAGGCCAAGGCCCAGGCCCGCAAACAGCCCGGAAAGGCGAGCGCCCAGGCCGTGAAGGACGCCCTGCAGGAAGTGAAGCAGGCACAGATGCTGCAAGGCTTCCTGAAAGACCAGATGCCGGCCGCCGAATCCGGCCTGCGGATCTTCCAACACATGGCGGGCCAGTAAAGCTACCGTCAGACCTTCCGGGTATCATGCCCGGACCCGTCTTACCCAGGGAACCCCGCGTTCCCTTTTCATGTTTGCGGAAAGGGTTGCCGACACTGACCTGCAGGTCCGCAGGTCCGCAGGTCCGCAGGTCCGCAGGTCCGCAGGTCCGCAGGTCCATGGTCGCAGCGTCCTTCCCACCCATCCAGGAGATCCTCATGAGCCAAGTCACCCTCGCCGGCAACGCCATTAAGGTCAGCGGCACCTTCCCCGCCAAGGGCAGCAAGGCCCCGGCCTTCACCCTCACCACCGGTGAGCTGGGCGAAGCCACGCTGGCCACCTACGCCGGCAAACGCAAGGTGCTCAACATCTTCCCCAGCGTCGACACCGGCGTCTGCGCCGCCTCGGTGCGCCACTTCAACCAGGACGCCGGCAAGCTGGCCAACACCGTCGTGCTGTGCATCTCGGCTGACCTGCCCTTTGCCCAGGCCCGCTTCTGCGGCGCCGAAGGCCTGTCCAACGTCGTGATGCTGTCTTCCTTCCGCAACCCGGAATTCCGGACCGCCTACGGTGTGAACATCGAGAACGGCCCACTGGCTGGCCTGTGCGCCCGCGGCGTGGTGGTGCTGGACGAGAACGACCAGGTGCTGCACAGCCAGCTGGTGTCCGAAATCAAGGACGAGCCCGACTACGCCGCCGCCCTGGCCGCCCTGTAAGCCCTCTGCATGCCGGACGGGGGCGTGAGCCTCTCCGTCCGCCCCGCAGAAGACGATCCCGGTGCCCGTGCCCAGCCGCGCGGCACCGGGATCCGGTTCATGGTGTCGAATATCATTGAGCGGGCGTTGCAAGCCACGAAGGCTTGCGAAACCCCGATTCCCATCGCGCTCACACCATGGCCATGTCCCTTCCCAGCCGCCTGCCGGATGTCGGCACCACCATCTTCAGCACCATGTCGGCCCTGGCCGCTCAGCACGGTGCCGTCAACCTGGGCCAGGGCTTCCCGGATTTCGACTGCGATCCGGCCCTGGTGGAAGCCGTCAACCGCGCCATGCAGGCCGGCCACAACCAGTACCCGCCCATGCCCGGCTGGCCAGCCCTGCGTCAGGCCGTTGCCCGCAAGATCGCGGCCTGCCACGGTCACGCCTACGATCCCGACACCGAGATCACCCTCACCGCCGGGGCCACCCAGGCACTGTTCACGGCCATTCTGGCCGTCACCCGGCCTGGCGATGAGATCATCGTGCTTGACCCGTGCTACGACAGCTACGTGCCCGCCATCCGCATGGCCGGCGCTGTCCCCGTGCGCGTGCCGCTGCAATCCGGCAGCTTCGCGCCAGACTTTGAGCGCATTGCAGCCGCCCTCACGCCCCGCACCCGGCTGCTCATCATCAACTCGCCGCACAACCCCAGCGGCACGGTCTGGACGGCCCAGCAGATGCAGCAGCTGCAGACACTGCTGGCCCCCACCGACGTGCTGCTGCTCAGCGACGAGGTGTACGAGCACATGGTCTTCGACGGCCAGCCGCACCAGAGCGTCTCCCGGTACCCGGAGCTGGCCGCCCGCAGTCTGGTCGTCTCCAGCTTTGGAAAGACCTTTCACGTCACCGGCTGGAAGGTGGGCACCGTGACCGCACCGGCAGCTCTGACGGCAGAATTCCGCAAGATTCATCAGTTCAACGTCTTCACCATCAACACCCCCATGCAGGCCGGCCTGGCCGACTACCTGCAGCATCTGGAAAACAGCCCTCAGGATCCGGGCCACTACCTGAACCTGTCGGCCTTCTATCAGCGAAAGCGCGACCTGTTCCGGCAGGGCCTGGCGGGCACGGGCTTTCGGCTGCTGGATTGTGCCGGCACCTATTTCCAGGTCGTCGACGTGACCGACCTGTTGCAAGACACGACCCTGCGCACTGACATGCTGGTGCACCGTGACGGAACATCAGCCGCTCCGACGGTCACAGACTGCGGCAGCGGAAGCGCGCCGAATCATCCCGCTGACGGGCAGCGCCCCGCTCATTCGTCGGACGCCCCCACCGAAGCCGCCTTCTGCGAATGGCTCACCGCTCGCATCGGCGTGGCCGCCATCCCGCTGTCGCCCTTCTACGGCGACGGGCGCAACCAGAACCTCATCCGATTCTGCTTTGCCAAGAAGGACGAGACCCTGCACGCCGCCCTTGAACGGCTGACCCGGCTGTAGCCGGAAGGCGCGTTTCCCCGTCTAGGTCAGGTTCATGGCCTGACCCCGACCTGTTCGAGGTGCACAGGCCTGCCTTGCACAGGTGCATTCACCATGGAACAATGAATGCACATCCATTCCACGGAGCCAGACCGCCATGGCCATGCTGACCGTCCGCAATCTGCCTGATGAAGTTCATCGTGCGCTGAAGGCACGTGCTGCCTCCCGTGGGCACAGCACGGAAGCCGAGGTACGTGCCATCCTGGCTGATGCCGTCAATCCTGCCGAGCGAATCCGACTGGGATCGCTGCTGGCCGGCATCGGCCAGGAGGTCGGGCTGACCAATGAAGAATTCGCCATCTTCGAGAACATCCGGGACAGGACATTCACGCCAACGGTGGATCTTGAATGATCCTCCTCGACACCAACGTCATCTCCGAACCCAT
>ERZ773008.1663-NODE-1663-length-15410-cov-5.192055_pt1 | contig 15410 bp, 12 predicted proteins | sample MGYA00580664_ERZ773008 | MGnify/ENA primary metagenome ERZ773008 (study PRJEB29015, sample SAMEA2738016) | human oral metagenome | biome: human oral; feature: human-associated habitat; material: dental | place: China | collected 2048 ... | reverse complement strand
CGAGCCGCAGACAGTACACACGTTACGGCAAGGCGAGCCAACGCCGTACTGGTTTAAATTTAATTCACTATATTTCGATGAGTTAGACCTGCTCTCCCAGCTCGATGCCGTTGCCTATGCCCAAACCATCGACCGCCTGATGGGCGATTTGCAGCAGATTGTGGCGACGCATTCCGAACCGTACGATGCCCATTTAAGCGTAAGCGGCTAGTTTCATCGTGAGCTGAAACCCTACCACTCTGCTTCCACCATCATAAAAGGCTACCTGAAAACCAAAAAATCGGTTTTCAGGTAGCCTTTACTATGCTTTCAGATAATTACTGCTTCATCGCATTCACCAGCGCGTTCACGTTGTAGCGGAACATCTGCTCATAAGTGGCGGCGGGGGCGCCGCGGCTCAGGGCGTCGGAATAGAGCTTGCCGTTGACGCGGATGCCGGTTTCGCGCGAGATGCGTTCCACCATGCGCGAATCTTTGATGTTTTCGCTAAACGCGGCGCGGATGCCCTGGCTGCGGATTTGGCGGATGAGGGCGGAAACCTGGCGGGCGGAAGGCTCGGCTTCGGTGCTCACGCCTTGCGGGGCGATGAATTCGATGCGGTAGCGTTTGCCCATGTAGTTGAAGGCATCGTGCCCGGTGAGCACTTTGCGCCGTGCCTGCGGCACGCTGTTGAATTGGGTTTGCGCCCATTGGTGCATAGCGTCGAGGCGGGCTTGGTAGCCGCTGAGGCGCTGCTGATAATACGCGCGGCCTTGCGGATCGACTTTAATCAGCGCGTCGGCCACATTTTGGGCATAGGTCTTCATCAGCACGGGATCATTCCACACGTGCGGGTCGAATTCGCCGTGATGGTGGTGGCCGTGGCCATGACCGTGGCCGTGGTGGTCATGGTCGTGATCGTGGTCGTGATCGTGGTCGTGATCGTGGTCGTGATCATCGTCGTCGTGGTCTTCGGCCTTCATCGGCTGGATGTTTTTGGTGGCCTCGGCAAACGGCACGCCGCTTTGGCGGATGCCGCGCATCACCGCAGCCTGCTCAAAGCCCAAGCCGTTCACCAAAACCAGCTTGGCATTGCGGATGCGCTGCATATCGCGGCTGGTAAGATTGTAGGCATGCGCGTCTTGGTCGGGGCCGACCAAATTGCTCACGTTCACGCGCTCGCCGCCCACCTGCTTGGCCACGTCGCCCAAAATACTGAAGCTCGACACCACCTCCAGCGGCTCGGCATACAGGCTGCCGGAAAACAGCGCGGCAATCAGGCCAAGTTTCCAATGCTTCAATTTCATCTTTTACTCCTTATGTTTGGTTGTCATATGAGCCTTCCGGCTCGTCCGTGAGGCTACCTGAAAAATTTCAGGTAGCCTTTAAAGCTTGCCCAAACCAATACTACTGTATTGGCATATTATTGGTTTCATTATTCCTTATAATTTCCAGGCGACTATCATGGTCACACCCTGTTCACCTTTGCGCCTCATGCCGGCGCGGGCACTTCCTTTTCTTTGCCTCGCCAAAGAAAAGGAAGCAAAAGAAAGGCGACTGCGGGCACAGGTTTGGCTTCGCCAAACTTCCCTCACTCCACACGGTTTTTCGGGCGGGCTCGCAACTTGCGGCTGCGCCGCTTCGAACATGCAAGCCCTTATTCCCCGAAAAACCGTGCTCCGCTCGGCTGTGCCAGCAGACAGATGGCAAGACCGGTAGATTGTTGGTGGAAATACGGTTTAATTCATGATAAGCACAAAGGCTACCTGAAAACCGGAAACAAACCGGGTTGTATGGCATCAATGCCCGACTTGAGGCTGCCGTATTTTCAGGTAGCCTTTAGCCGATGGGTATCTGCCAAATATCAAGCCTGCAAATGCCTCCCGCGCCACCATTTGGGCAGCATCCCGCCCTCGCGCCCGATAAACAGCGACACGGCATACACGCCGCCCAGGCACAAAATAATCGCCGGGCCGGAGGGGATATCCACATGGTAGGAAAACAGCAGGCCGCAGAAGCTGCAGGCAAGCGCAATCAGCACCGCTAGCGCAATCAGCCCGCCCATGCTGCGCGACCACAGCCGCGCGGTAATCGCCGGCAGCATCATCACGCCCACCGACATCAGTGTGCCGATGGCCTGAAAGCCGGCCACCAAATTCAGCACCACCAGCATCAGAAACAGCACATGCCACAGCCCGCCGCGCCCGTTTACCGCGCGCAGAAACAGCGGATCGATGCTCTCCAGCATCAGCGGGCGGTAGATCAGCGCCAGCGTCAACACCGACACCGCACTCACGCACAGCACCAAAATCAGCGACGGCGTATCCACCGCCAGTACCGAACCGAACAAGAGGTGCAGCAAATCCACATTGCTGCCGTAGCTGCTCACCAGCACCACGCCCAAGGCCAAACTGGCCAGATAAAACGCGGCAAAATTCGCGTCTTCCTTTAAGTTGGTGTGGCGGCTCACCAAGCCGGCGAGCAGCGCCATCGCCAGCCCGGCGGCAAAACCGCCCAGGCTCATGGCGGGCAGGCTGAGCGAACCGGCGGCAATATAGCCCGCCGCCGCGCCGGGCAGCACTGCATGGCCGAGCGCATCGCCCACCAGGCTCATGCGACGCATCACCAAAAACACGCCCACCGGCGCCGCGCCTACGGCCAGAAACAGCACGGAGGCAAGGGCATAGCGCATAAAATCGTCGGCAAAGGGTTCGATCAGGAGCTGGGAGAGGGTCATGGCGTGTGCTTTTATCGTGTTTCGGGTGGTCTTTTGGATTTGGGTTGATAGCTAAAATACTGATTCCAGCCATATCGGCAGGCTATTTGCCATGAGGGTGAAACACAACAAGTTTCCCCTCCGGATAATCGCCTAGCCAGCCGCAAGGGAAAACGCCTTTTTTATAGGCTTTGAAAACGGCATTCCAAAGCGGATATTTTTGTATATGTTTGATATTCAAGTAACAGTTGAGCAGGTCTGCTTCGATGTCGTTCAGATAGTCGGCATATCCGACTTCTTCCAGTCGGGATTGGATAACGGGCACAATCTCTTTATCCCAATAATCACGAAATTTTTCATCTGTCAGTTTGAAGATGAGCGAGCAGTTTTCCCGCAAATCCAGCCAGCAGGTTTCCACTTCTGTTTGGCTGTAGAGATAGGTTTTCATTTCATCGATATTGGAAACGAAATGCCAGTTTGGGTTTTCGGCGGTTTCAAAATCCAACAGGCGGTTATCAATGATGTCAAACATTTGTTTCATTTTTATACCTTTTTATATTTTCGATGTGCGGTACGCAATATTTCCAGCCCGGCTTTCAGGTAGCCTGCTTGGCGGGCGGGCTGTCGTTGCGGGTTATCACGCCTTCGCCCACGGCGGTGCCGCCTTCCATAATCCAAAATTCCGTGCCGGGGCGTAGGGCGGAATAATCCACGCGGCCGGGGTAGAGGTAGTCCAGCCCGGCTTGCAGCGGCTCGCCGAATCGGGTGTGCTCGAACGCGGCAAACACGATGCCGAGCATTTCGCGGCTGCCTTTGGGCGCGAAGTGCGGGCGATAGCCTTCGGCGGGGAAGTGCGTGCGGCTGCGGATGCGCTGCGGGAACGCTTCGGCCGGGAAATCTTCGCTGCGGTTTTGGAAGAAAATAACGGTGGCGGCAAACATGGCGTTCAGGCTACCTGAAAACTCAAGCGGCGCACCATTCGCGCGGTTCGGTGCGGTGCATGGCTTCGGCGGCCTGTTTCAGGTAGCCTTCGGTGAGCACGTCGGCTGTGGCGCCGCTGGCAATTTTTTCGCGGGCAATCAGGAAGGTGTGGGGGAAGTAGGCGCGCACCTGCTCATAATCGTGCAACACGGCAATCACGGCACGGCCTTCGTTTTGGTGGCATTGGCGCAATACTTCCAGCAATTCATAAGTGGTGCGCGCGTCCACGGCGTTGAAGGGCTCGTCCAACAGCAAGAATTTGGCGTCCTGCACCAGCATACGGGCAAACAGCACTCGCTGGAATTGGCCGTTGGAAAGCTGGCCAATGCTCCGGCGGGCGAAATCGACCATGCCCACGCGCTCGAGCGCGGCGTGTACCCGTTCGCGTTGCGCGGGCTTGGTGCCGCCGAAAAAGCCGATTTCATACCACAAACCCATGGCGGCCAGCTCATATACGGAAATGGGCTGGCTGCGGTCGATGTCGGATTGTTGGGGCAAATAGGCGATGTCGCGGCGGGCGAGGCCTTGCCATTGCACGCTGCCGGTGCTGGTTTTCAACAGCCCCATGATGGCTTTGAGCAGGGTGGATTTGCCCGCGCCGTTGGGGCCGAACACCGCCCACATGCTGCCCGGCGCGAATTCGCCGCAAATGTGGTGCACGGCAGGATGGCGGCGGTAGCTCACGGTGAGGTTGTCGAACACGATGCTCATAGTGCGGCGCCCGTCCAGGCAAACACGCCCAGCATCAGGGCGATGAGCAATACGGCCAAAAGCAGGCGGCTGCCGGCGCCGCGAAGTAACCAAGAGTGCATAGCGTGTGCTGAGTGTTATGTTGTAACGGGCGGCATGATACTCTATAACATGTGCTTTTTCCATAGCCGGAAGGCTACCTGAAAAGCAGGCAGAAAATGCCGCTGCATTAATTTAGCGCCGACAAAGTGCCAATTTGTTGGCAATATTGAAAAATACTTGCCGCACAACACAGTTGCCCCAACCACGCCGCCGCGCCGTTTCCCCAGCCCAAGGTATGAAGGAGCCAAGCGTTTGGCTATAATGACCAGATTGCTTGCGCCCACTTACCCTTCCCTCCCCGCCCACCAAGGAATAACAATGAAGAAACTGCTCCTGCTCGCTATTTGCGCCGGCCTGCTCGCTGCCTGCGGCGGCCAAGCCCAAAGCGAGGCTTCCGCCCCCGAAGGCAACAACGCCAACCTGCTCAACCTCTACAACTGGGCGGATTATGTCGACCCCGCCACCCTCACCGCCTTCACCGAAAAAACCGGCATCACCATCCGATCCGCCTACTACGACAACAACGAAACCCTCGAAGCCAAAATGCTCAGCGGCAGCAGCGGCTACGATTTGGTGGTGCCCTCCATTTCCAACGTAGGCCGCCAAATCCAAGCCGGCGCCTACCAGCCCATCGACAAAAGCCAAATCCCCAACTACAGCAACCTCGACCCGCAGCTGCTCAAGCTGATGGAGCAGGTGGACCCCGGCAACAAATACGCCGTGCCCTATTTCTGGGGCATCAACACGCTGGCCATCAATACCCAAATGGTGCAAAAAGCCCTAGGCGGCAAGCCCATGCCCGAAAACGTGTGGGATTTGGTGTTCAATCCCGAATACACCGCCAAACTCAAATCCTGCGGCATTTCCTATTTCGACAGCCCGCTCGAGCAATACCCCCTGGCGCTCAACTATTTGGGCAAAGACCCCAACAGCACCAAGCCCGAAGACCTGCAAGCGGCCACCGATATGATGCGCGCCGTGCGCAAAGACATCCGCATCTTCACCGCCTCCACATACATCAACGACCTCGCCGCCGGCAACCTGTGCGTGGCCGTGGGCTACGGCGGCGATTTGAACATCGCCCGCAACCGGGCCATCGAAGCCGGCAACGGCATCGACATCCAAGTGCTCGTGCCCAAAAACGGCCTGGCGGTGTGGATCGATTCCCTGATGATTCCCAAAGATGCGCACCACCCCGCCAACGCCCTCAAATACATCAACTACACCCTCGACCCCAAAGTGGCCGCCGCCAACGGCAGCTTCGTGACCTATGCACCCGCCAGCCAGCCGGCCCGCGCGCTGATGCCCGAGGCATACCGCAACAACGAATCCATCTTCCCCAGCGAAGAAGCCATGGCCAACAGCTTCGTCATCCTGCCCAAAGACCCACACACCAGCCGCCTGATGACCCAGCTCTATCAAAGGCTGATGGCGATTAAATAACGGCAATGCCAGCAAACCACAAAAGGCTACCTGAAAATTTCAGGTAGCCTTTTTGCCATGCCCGCTGTAGGGACAGACCACTCTTCAGTCGTCGTGCCACAAGCAATTGCCACGGCAGGTGTGAAGCCGCCCTGCCCTCAATCCACCCGCTTCACCGGCAACGCCCGATACACCAGCAGGGTTGCGCCCAGGCACAAACACAGCGGCAGCCACAGCGCGGGCGACTGGCGCGACAACTCCAACATAAACACCAGCGCAGTAATCGGCATTTTCTGCCCCACGCCCAAAAACACCGTTGCCCCCACAAATGCCGCCGCACCCATGTCTACCCCCGGCAGCAGGGCACTCCACGCACAGGCAGCCAAAAGCGCAATCAGCCCGCCCAGCATCATCGACGGCGTAATCCGCCCGCCGTAAGCCCCGGCCAACATAGCCAACAACAGCGCCGCCCACTTCGCCGCCAGCAGCCCCAAAGCCTGCCGCCAGCCCAAAGCCGCCTGAAAACTCAACTGGTTGCCCGCCTTACCGTTGCCCATAATCTCCGGAAAATACCAGGCCAGCAGCCCGATAAACGCAAACGACAGCAAAGCCACCCACACCATCGCCGGTTTGCGCCGCGGAATTTCAGGTAGCCTTTCCGCATTCCGCTCAAATGCCCATACACCCAGTGCCAACAAAGGCGCAGCCGCCAGCGCCCACGCATTTAACCACCCGTCCGGCAAAGGAAAATCCGGCAGCGGATACTGAATCACATCGCCCAACGCCGCGCGCACCACCAACACCGCCGTGCCGCAAGCCAACAGTGCCGCCAGCAGCCGCTCGCGCGACCACGACAACAACAGGGTTTCCAAAGCAAACACCGCCGCCGCCAACGGCACGTTGTACACCGCCGCCAAACCCGCACCCGAAGCACAGGCCAGCAGGATTTTGCGCTCTTCTTCGTCCAAACCCCGCGATGCCGCCCAACGCTCCGCCAGCGCCGCACTGATTTCGCGCGGCGCCACTTCACGCCCCAGCGGCGAGCCCAAGCCCACGGTAACAATCTGCAGCAGCGCATGAATCAGCGTGGCCGCCAAAGGCATTTTCTGCCCGTTCGCCACCGCCGTTTTAATCGATACCAAAGGCGAGGCCAGCCGGTGCAGCATCACCCAGCCCACCCCCACCAAACCGCCGCACAACAGCAGCACCATCAAGCGCCGCAGCGGCGAGCTCTCCTCCACCATCACGCGGTACGATAACTCTGCATTCAGCGGATAACCAAACGCCAAATGCTGCACCATGTGCAGCAGCAGCGTCAGCACAATGCCGGTCAGGCCGGCCGCCGCGCCGATGAGCAGCAGGGAGAGGATTAACTTGGGAGACAAGGTTTTCATATGTCGGATGTTGAGAAAATAGAACGGTAATATAGCGAATTAACAAAAATCAGGACAAGGCGGCGAGCCGCAGACAGTACACGGCAAGGCGAGGCAATGCTGTACTGGTTTTTGTTAATTCACTATAAACGGCTTTAGGCTACCTGAAACCTGCCGGGCCGTTTATGCAGATGGTTTTCAGGTAGCCTGTATAGCGGATTGCAGCAAACCAGACTGCTTTGCAGCATTAGCATATGCAGCTGCCTTGCCTGCAAAAATCCTGCTATAAAAAGGCTTCAGGCTACCTGAAAATCCCTGCATCTTTCGGCAGACGGTTTTCAGGTAGCCTGTATGGGTATGGGAATATTAAGCCTTATGCTGCCGCATGCTCAACGGCAGGGGTTTGGAAGACTGGGTACACAAACTTGGCGCATGCTGCAATGCACCCATGGCAGTGCGGATAACCTGCGGCGCAATTTTGCCGATGCTGAATTGCTCGGGCATATTCATCCAAATACTCATCAGCCCGCTGATTACCGACATCATGAATATCACGGCCAAATTAATATTCAAATCTTCCGGCAGTTTTTTCTGTTGCAGGCTCAGGGTTAGCACATCGGTCAGTTGGCGCTGCCACATATCCTGATAGCTGCGCATAATTTTCACCACAGAATGGTTTTGCTCGGTATATTCGCACTTCAAATGAATAATATTGCAAAACTTCCTTACCGTTTCATTTGTTTCCACCTTGCGAAACAAATTGATGGTGGCCACTTCAAAACTTTCCCAAATATCCGGCGACTGGTTTTCTATATCGTGCGCCAGCTCGCTTGATATTTCAGCAAATACTTGTTGAAACAAACCTTCAAACAAATCTTCTTTGTTTTTGAAATGCCAATACAGCGCACCACGGGTTACACCGGCGGTTTGAGCGATTTCGTTTAAAGATGAACGGCTAACCCCTCTTGTATAAAATGTGTCTAAGGCTGCCTTAAGTAGGTAGTTGCGTGTTTTCTGCGCTTCGATTTTCGTTTTTCTCATCGTTATTTCCAGATCATTAACTGGTTTATTTTTTTAATTAATTCTGTCATGCCTAGAGCAGGCTTTCAAGTTCCCTTTCAGCCTGCCTGCGCAATAATGTTGCTTTTTAGTATATTAGCATTTCTTCATTCAGATAGCCATAGACGACATACATTGATGTATGTAAAATGCTGATTTTATTCTCTGCGGCTGCTTTTGCCCCTCAGGTTCCAAGCGGTCATAATTCATTAATTAAACATCAACTTAATTTAAGGCCATCATAATGACATATTTCAGCATATCAGGGAAAACGGGCTTCAGGCTGAGCGCAATCGCCGTAGCTGCCGTATTGGCGCTGTCCGCCTGCGGTAAAGGCGCACAACAGCAACAGGCCGCACCGGAATTAGTGGTCAGCGTACTCACCGTTAAAGCAGAAGACACCACCATCAGCACCGAGCTGCCCGGCCGCTTGGAATCTTTCCGTTCCGCCGAAGTGCGCCCGCAAGTGAGCGGCATCATCAAACGCCGCCTGTTCCAAGAAGGCAGTTATGTACAGGCCGGTCAGGCGCTATATCAACTGGATGACGCCAGCTATTCCGCCAGCCTCGCCAGTGCGCGCGCCCAGCTGGCTGCGGCCGAAGCCGCCCAGGCCAAAGCCAATGCTGATTTGGCACGCTACCAGCCTTTGGTGGCCGCCGATGCCATCAGCAAACAGGAATACGATGCCGCCGTGGCCGCACAACGCTCTGCCGTAGCCAATGTGAACGCCGCCCGCGCCGCCATCCGCTCGGCACAAGTTAACGTGAACCATGCTCGCATCACTGCGCCGATTTCCGGCTATATCGGCCGCTCCAACGTATCCGAAGGGGCACTGCTCACTGCCGGTGGTACAACCGTGCTGGCCACTATTCAGCAAACCAATCCGATGTATGTGAACGTTACCCAGTCTGCGCTGGATGTAATGAAAATGCGCCGCCAGATTGCCGAAGGCCAGATGAGCGCGGTAAACGGTGCGGTAGAGGTAACTGTTATTCTGGAAGACGGCAGCGAGTATCCGCAAAAAGGCCGCCTGCTGTTTACCGACCCAACCGTGAACGAAACCACCGGCCAAGTTTCCCTGCGCGTAGAAGTGCCGAACGACGACAACATCCTGCTGCCCGGCCTGTATGTACGCGTACGCCTGCCCCAAGCGCAGGCCAATAGTGCCTATCTCATCCCGCAGCGTGCTGTTACCCGTGGGGCGAAAGATACCGTGGTTGTCGTGGCCGCCGACGGCTCGATGCGCCAGCAGGAAATAACCATTGCCGGCCAGAACGGCAACAACTGGATTGTTACCGGCGGGCTGAAAGATGGCGATAAAGTAGCCATGGACGGTACCATGATTGCCGGCATGATGGGTGCGCAAAAAGTGAAAACCCAAGAATGGCAGGCTTCTCAGCCGCAGCAATCCGCCCCGGCCAAGCCCAACAACGCTTCTGCTCCGGCCACCCAAGCCGCTTCCCAAGCCAAATAAAGGGGCGTGTGTAAATGGCTAAATTCTTTATCGACCGGCCCGTGTTCGCATGGGTTATCTCCCTTTTCATTATTTTGGCGGGCGTGCTGGCCATCCAAAAACTGCCGGTATCGCAATATCCATCTGTTGCCGCGCCCACGTTCAACCTGACCGCCACCTACCCCGGTGCTTCCGCCCAGGTGATGGAAGACAGCGTGTTAGCAGTAATCGAACGCAATATGAACGGCGTGGAAGGTTTGGATTATATGTCTACTTCCGCCGATTCCAGCGGTTCAGGTAGCGTTACCCTCACCTTCACACCCGATACCGATGAAAACGTGGCGCAGCTGGAAGTGAACAACAAACTGAACGAAGTGTTGTCCAGCCTGCCCGCCACCGTGCAGCAATACGGCGTAAACGTATCCAAATCCCGCTCCAACTTCCTGATGGTGGTGGCACTCTCTTCGCAAACCCAAGATTTGGAAGAAATGGCCGACTACGCCAAACGCAATATCGTGCCCGAATTGCAGCGTGTTGAAGGCGTGGGTGCGGTACGTCTGTTTGCGGCCGAGCGCGCCATGCGCATTTGGGTAGATCCGCAGAAACTGCAAAACTTCAATCTCTCCTTTGCCGACGTTTCCGCCGCCATCAGCGCGCAAAACGTGCAAATTTCCGCCGGTTCGCTCGGCTCGCTGCCGGCCAGCCAAGGGCAAACCATTACCGCCACCATCACTGCCGACGGCCAGCTCAGCACGCCGGAAGAGTTCGGCAACATCATCCTGCGAAGCAACACAAACGGTGCCAACGTTTATCTGAAAGACGTGGCCAAAATCGAGCTGGGCTCGGAAGACTACTCCGCTAGTACTCGCCTCAACGGCAAACCCACCGTGGGCATGGCCGTGATGCTGTCCAACAGCGGTAACGCCACCGCCACCGCCGCGCTGGTAAAAGAACGCATGGCCAAATTGGAGCAGTATTTCCCCGGCGATGTTACCTGGAGCGCCCCGTACGATACGTCCACCTTTGTGGAAATCTCCATCGAACAAGTGGTACACACCTTGGTGGAAGCCATGGTGTTGGTGTTCATTGTGATGTTTGTGTTCCTGCAAAACATCCGCTACACCCTGATTCCCACCATCGTGGTGCCGATTTCGCTCTTGGGCGGCTTTGCCGGTATTTACTATTTCGGCATGTCGATCAACGTGCTGACCATGTTTGCCATGGTGCTGGTAATCGGTATTGTGGTGGACGATGCCATTGTGGTGGTGGAAAACGTGGAACGCATCATGTCGGAAGAAGGCCTACCGCCGCGCGAAGCCACGCATAAAGCCATGGGGCAGATTTCCGGCGCCGTGGTCGGCATTACCGCCGTGTTGATTTCCGTGTTCGTACCGCTGGCCATGTTCAGCGGTGCCACCGGCAAAATCTACCAGCAGTTCGCCATCACCATGGTGCTCTCCATCGCCTTCTCCGCCTTCCTCGCCCTGTCGCTCACACCGGCCTTGTGCGCCTCGCTGCTCAAACCGATTGAGAAAGGGCATCACGAGGAAAAAACCGGCTTCTTCGGCTGGTTCAACCGCAAATTCACCGCCGGCAACAAGCGCTACGAAGGCTGGGTGGCCGCCCTGCTACACCGTGCCGGCCGTATGCTGATTGTGTACTTGGCGCTGGTGGCCGCCGCCGGCCTGCTCTACACCCGCATCCCGTCTTCCTTCCTGCCGTCGGAAGACCAAGGCAACCTGATGGTCAGCATCCAGCTGCCGGCCGGTGCCACCAAAGAGCGTACCGACCAAACCCTGCTGGCCGTGGAGCAGATTGCTCAAAATACACCCGGCGTGAAAGATATATTTACCGTATCCGGCTTCAGCTTTTCAGGTAGCGGCCAGAACATGGCCATGGGTTTTGTGATTTTGAAAAACTGGGACGAGCGCAAAGGTCCGGGCGAAGACGCCGCCAGCATCACCCAAAAACTCACCGGCGCATTTATGGCCAGCGGCCTGATCCGCGACGGTTTCGCCATCGCCGTGAATCCGCCGCCCATCCGCGAGCTGGGTAACGGCGGTTTGGAGTTCTACCTGCAAGACCGCAACAGCCGCGGCCACCAAGCCTTGGTGGAAGCACGTAACAAGCTGATTGCCGAAATGCGTAAAAACCCGATGTTCGGCGATACCCGCGCCGCCGGTTTGGAAGATGCGCCGCAGCTCAAGCTCACCATCGACCGTGCCGCCGCCGCCGCACAAGGCATCAGCATGGCTTCCATCCGCAGCACCTTGGGTTCCGCATTGGGCGGGGCGTATGTGAACGACTTCCCCAACAACGGCCGTTTGCAGAAAGTGTATGTGCAGGCTGTGCCCCAATCCCGTATGCAGGCCGAGCAGATTTTGGCCATGACCGTGCCCAACGGCCAAGGCGTGGCCGTACCGCTTTCCACCGTGGTCAGCGCCTCGTGGGAAACCGGTATGGAGCAGAGCACCCGTTTCAACGGCTATCCCGCCATGTCGATCAGCGGCGCGGTCAAACCCGGCTTCGCCAGCGGCGATGCTATGGCCGAGGTAGAACGCATCGTTTCGCAGATGGACGGCTACAGCGTGGAATGGGCGGGCGAATCGCGCCAACAGGCCAGCGGCTCTTCCCAGCGTACCATGCTCTACGGCTTCGTATTGCTGGCCACCTTCCTCGTGCTGGCCGCCCTGTATGAAAGCTGGTCGATTCCCGCCGCCGTGATTCTGGTTGCTCCATTGGGCTTCCTCGGTGTGGTGGTGGGCGTGTTCGGCCGCAACCTATTCAACGGCGTATTCCACATCCGAGAGGTGTTCTTCAACGACATCTACTTCATGGTCGGTATGATTACCGTAGTCGGCTTGAGCGCGAAAAACGCGATTCTGATTATCGAGTTTGCCAAAGACCTGCAAGCGCAGGGCAAGAGCGCGATGGAATCGGCCTTGGCCGCCGCCCACCTGCGTTTCCGCCCGATTCTGATGACCTCCTTCGCCTTCATCTTGGGCGTGGTGCCGCTGTATATCGCTTCCGGCGCCAGCTCCGCCAGCCAACGCGCCATCGGCACCACCGTATTCTGGGGGATGTCTGTCGGTACACTGCTGTCGGTGTTCTTGGTACCGCTGTTCTACGTGTTGGTACGCAAGCTGTTTAAACCGTCCCGACACGAAACCGAAATGGCCGCCGCCCACACCAACATCAGCCCCGAGCAGGCCGAACTCTACGTTGCCGCCGCCGAACAAGGGCTGAGCGAAGAAGAGAAACGCGACCTGCATAACGACCAGTAAAACGTTTTCAGGTAGCCTCTGCCGCATTGGAGGCTACCTGAAAACCATAAGGACCAAGCACATGAGAACAACCGTTTTAAAACCGATTGCCGGCAGCCTCGCCTTCAGCCTGCTGCTTTCCGCCTGCACCCTTGCGCCGCGCTATCAGCAGCCCGAAGTAAACGTGCCCGCCAATTTCCGCTACGACACCGCCGCCAGCCAAAGCAGCCGTGCCGCCGACACTGGCTGGGAAGACTACTTTGCCGACCCGCGCCTCAAATCCCTGATTACCCTGGCGCTGCAAAACAACCCCGACCTGCGCATGGCCGCCCTGAATGCCGAAGCGGTACGCGCCCAATACGCCATCACCCGCGCCGCCTCCCTGCCCGGCATCAATGCCAGCGGCACCGGTCAACGTGCCCGCGTGGCACAAGATTTGAGTGCCACCGGCCGCTCCTACATTGCCGAATCCTACAGCGTCGGTCTCGGCATCGCCTCCTACGAGCTCGACCTGTTCGGCAAAGCCCGCAGCAACAACCAAGCCGCACTGCAAGGCTACTTCAGCAGCGCCGCCGCGCGTGATTCGGCACACCTGTCGCTGGTGGCCTCTGTGGCCAAAGCCTATTTCAACGAACGCTACGCCGAAGAATCCATGAAGCTCGCACAGAGAGTGCTGCAAACCCGTGAGCAAACCTACCGGCTCAATCAAATCCAGCACAACGCCGGCGTGATTTCTGCCGTCAACCTGCGCGAAATGGAAGCCCTGATTGAATCGGCCAAAGCCGACTACGCCGCTGCCCTGCGCGCCCGCGAGCAGGCACACAACGCCCTGGCCGTGCTGATCAACCAGCCCGTGCCCAACAACCTGCCCGCCGGCCTGCCGCTGAACAAGCAGTTCCGCATCACCCGCCTGCCCGCCGGCCTCTCCTCCGACCTGCTGCAAAACCGCCCCGATATCCGCGCTGCCGAGCACAACCTGCGCCAGGCCAATGCCAATATCGGCGCCGCCCGTGCCGCCTTCTTCCCCAGCATCAGCATCACCAGCAACATCGGCACCGGCAGCACCGAGATGAATCGCCTGTTCGACGGCATAAACCGCACCTGGGTGTTCTCCCCCACCATCAAAGTGCCCATTTTCAACTGGGGCAGCCTGCGCGCCAGCCTGGACGTGGCCAAACTGCGCCAGCAATCGGCCGTGGCCGCGTATGAAAAAGCCGTGCAGTCCGCCTTCCAAGACGTATCCAACGCCCTGGTGGCGCGCGAAACCCTGCAACAGCAATACGATGCCCGCGTGCAAACCCAAAAAGCCTACAACGACCGCCTGCGCCTGATTAATCTGCGCTACCGCCACGGCGTCTCCAGCTCGCTGGAAGTGCTCGATGCCGAACGCAGCAGCTACTCTGCCGATGCCGCCGTGCTCGCCACCCAGCTTTCCATGCTGGAAAACCTGGCCGACCTCTATAAGGCCCTCGGTGGCGGCCTCAAGCAACACACTGAAGCCACCCCGGCCGCAGCAGCAACGGCCCAAGCCACCGCAGAAGCCGCTTCTTCCCCGGCCGCAGCCAACGGCAAATAATCCGGCTGCCCAATTACGTTTTCAGGTAGCCTGACCTGCCGACCCTTCCGCACTTATCATGGAAAGGTCGGCAGTTTTTTATCCGGATTCACCGCAACCAAGGCTACCTGGAAACTTGAGGCTACCTGAAACCGGTACTTTGGCCATGGCCAAAGCCATGATTTTTCCCACCGATCTGAAGGCAGCACCGCAAGCAGGTTCACGCGGTAGGAAGTGAAATGCGCTTTGGCTATAATCCTGCCCACTTTTCAGGTAGCCCCAATCCACACCATGCCTTTTCCCCACACCCTTTCCGCCCTGCTCTTCCAAATGCAAAACCGGCTCGGTATGTATATCAACCCGCCCACGCTTCCCAGTCTGATGAACTTCATCAGCGGCTACACCATGGCCACCCGCTGCCACCATATCGACGAACCCGACACCCTTCGATCCTTCCACAATTTCGTTGCCCAACAACTGGGCTATGCCGAATCCACCGCCGGCTTTGCCAACATGATCCTGGCCTACGTCTACGGCTTCAGCCCTGCCAATATCGATTGGCCGAATTTCCTATCCCAGCCGATTTCCGCACAGCAGCACGCCCAAGCAGTAGAACTGTTTTACCGGCTGCTAAAAGCCCACCAAGCATCCCATTGAGTCATCTGCCACACAGCCCTTCCGCAGGCTACCTGAAACCGCATGACTAAGCGCAACAAACTCAAACCGCCCTATTCCGCAACAGCCGGATGTTCATTTTCAGGTAGCCTCAGGCCGATTCAAAACCAGGCTACCTGAAAACACCAATTAACCCCGCCCC
>ERZ773008.1661-NODE-1661-length-15416-cov-10.211510_pt1 | contig 15416 bp, 13 predicted proteins | sample MGYA00580664_ERZ773008 | MGnify/ENA primary metagenome ERZ773008 (study PRJEB29015, sample SAMEA2738016) | human oral metagenome | biome: human oral; feature: human-associated habitat; material: dental | place: China | collected 2048 ... | reverse complement strand
TCGGGGTGTCGAACAGGGTTCCCGCCGAGCCGTAGTTGGTGATGGTGAAGGTGCCACCACTCAGTTCGTCGGGGCCGACCTTTCCGGCGCGGGTGCGCGCCGCCAGGTCACCGATGCGCTTGGCAAGCCCGGCCAGGTTCAGGTCCCCGGCGTCATGAATCACGGGAACCATCAGGCCGCGATCGGTGTCCACGGCAATGCCGATGTTCTCCTGCGACGCGTAGGTCACGGTCCCCGCTTCGAAATCGGGTGAGGCGTTGAGCATGGGCATCGCCTTCAGGGCCTCGATCGTGGCCTTCGTGATGAACGGCAGATAGGACAGGGAGGCGCCCTCGCGTTTCTTGAACTCGTCCTTCGCCGCCCTGCGCAGCTTCGAGATGGCGGTCACGTCCACCTCGACCGTGGCGGTGAGCTGCGACGCCACCCGAAGCGATTCCGTCATCCGCTCCGCGATCACCTTGCGCATCCGCGACAGCTTCTCCGTGGTGCCGCGCAACTTTGCCGCCTCCTCCGAGACGGCGGCAACCTGGGGGGCCGCGGCGGCAGGCGCGCTCGCCTTCGCAGCGGCGGTGGGGGCGGGCACGGAAGCGGCCTTCTTGGCGGCCTCGGCGGCATCGAGGATGTCCTGTTTGCGGATGCGACCTCCAACGCCGGTGCCCTGGACGGAACTCAGGGCGATGCCGTGTTCGGCAGCGAGCCTGCGAACCAGAGGCGTGACGTAGACCCCTTCCTCGGAGGAAGCCCGGCGTGCGGTGACCGGCGCGGCAGGGGCGGGTGCCGGGGTAGTGGTCGTGGGCGGGGCGATAGGTGCTGGTGCCGGGGCAGCGGCAGAAGTTTGCGGGGCCGGTTCAGGGGCCGGCGCCGGTGCGGACGCGGAGGCGTCGCCGACCAACGCCAGAACGGCGCCGACCGCTGCGGTTTCGTCCTCCGCGACACGGATCTCCAGGAGGGTTCCCGCGACGGGGGAGGGGATCTCGGTGTCGACCTTGTCGGTGGAAACCTCGAGGAGGGGCTCGTCCACCTCGACGGTTTCGCCGACGGCCTTCAGCCAACGGGAGATGGTGCCCTCGGTGACCGATTCTCCAAGTACGGGCAGCACAACCTCGGTCGCGTTGCCCGTGGGGGCGGCTTGCGGCGCAGCAGGTGTCGGTGCAGGAGCGGGGGTGGCCTCGACGACTGGCTGGGGTGCGGGCGCTGCCTGCGGGGCGGGAGCTTCGCTGGCCTCGCCGATCACGGCCAGAACGGCGCCGACCTCCGCCACGTCGTCCTCGTTGAACCTGATCTCCAGGAGGGTGCCGGCCACGGGGGAGGGGATCTCGGTGTCGACCTTGTCGGTGGAGACCTCGAGGAGGGGCTCGTCCACCTCGACGGTTTCGCCGACGGCCTTCAGCCAGCGGGAGATGGTGCCCTCGGTGACCGACTCGCCCAGTACCGGGAGTGTTACTTCAGTTGACATGTGAACATTGGCTCCTTTTGTGTCTGGCGCGTCGCTATCCGTTCCAAGCCTATCCTTCAATCAGGTGTGCATGTGCAGGGCCGACCCGGCAAGGGCGAGGTTTGCCTCCGCCAGTGCCTCGCTGAGGCTCGGATGTGGGTGTATCAGTTCCTTCACGTCGTCGGGGGTTGCCTGCCAACCCACCATCAGGGTTCCCTCGGCTATCAGTTCGGCGATGTCATCGCCGATGGCGTGAACGCCTACGATCGGGCCATCCGGACGCTGAACCACCCGTACCAGTCCCGCGTCGCGGTCCCCGGGGGTCAGCATCAGGGCGCGGGCGTTGCCACGCAGGTCGAAGTCCGAGATCTCACAGCCCCCGGTCGCCGCGGCCTGCTCCCGGGTCAGCCCAACCGATGCGAGCTGCGGACTCGAATAGGTGATCCGCGGGATGTCGCGGTCCTCGGGGGGCCGGGGACGGATGGGACGCCCACCCGCCAGGTGGGTCAGGTGCTCGGCCAGGAAGATGCCGTGCGCGTAGCCGCGGTGCGCCAGCTGCGGGCCCGCGACCAGATCCCCGACCGCGAACACCCCCGCCGCAGTGGTGGTGAGCTCCCGGGTGACGCTCACGTGCCCCGTGGGCGTGAGGGCGACACCCGCGTCCTCCAGCCCCAGACCGTCGGTGACGGGTCGCCGCCCCACCGCGATCAGCGCGACATCCGCGGTGACGGTCCCGTCGGGCAGTTCCAAGCGCACCTGGTCGCCGTCGCGGACGATGCCCTCGGCCTTCGCCCCGAGCCGCAGGTCGACGCCCCGGGCCCTCAGGCGTCGTTCCAACACGGCGACGAGGTCCGGATCCTCGTTCGGGAGCAGGTGCGGCCTGGCCTCCACCAGGACCACGTCGACCCCCAGATCGCGCCAGAGGGACGCGAACTCGACGCCGATCACGCCGCCACCCAGGATGACCGCCCGCCCAGGAAGCCGTTCCAGGCGCAGCGCGTGTTCGCTGGTGAGGATGCGTTCCCCGTCGGTTGGCAGACCCAGCGTCACGGGGGCCGATCCGGTTGCCAGGACGACGTTGTGGGCGCGCAGCAGCTCCCCGTCGACGTCGAGGGCAGGTCCTTCGGCATCGACCACCAGCCGGCCGTGTCCTGGGACCACCCGGATGCCGCGGGAGCGGATCAAACCGGTCAATCCGCGGTGCAGCCCCGAGACCAGGGAATCCGCGAAACCCCGCACCTTGGCGGCGTCCACCCCGGTGAGGATGGCGCCGATCCCCAGCCTGTCGGCCTTGGCGACTGTGGTGCGGGTCTTGGCCGCCTGCAGCCATGCCTTGGTGGGAACACACCCCCGGTGCAGGCAGGTGCCGCCCAGATCCTTCTCCTCCACCAGCGCCACGTCCAGCCCGAGCTGCGCGGCCCGCAGGGCGGTCGCGTAACCGGCGGGGCCGCCGCCCAGGATGGCCAGGTCATGAACTTGCGTCATGCGGGACAGTCTTCCATCCTCCCGGCATAATGTTCGGGTGGGTTGGTTCTCGAAACGCAGGGTCGCTGCAAAGGTCGCCAAGGAGCAGAAGGAAGTGGACGGTGTGCTCCTCGACCATCTCGACGGTTTCGTGACGACCCGCCGAGGCGTCGAGGCCTGGCTGGAACAGCCCACCAGCTTCAACAAACCGTCGATCCTGCTGGTGGCCGCCGACGGGGAATCCACCCGGCGCGCCATCCCCTCGATCGCCTTCGGATACGACTTCGCCTCCCGCCACGACATTCCCGCCTACGACGCGGGCGTGGTGCCGTATCCGCAACGCATGCGCGAATACGGGACACGGAAGAAGAAATTCTCCGGATAGAGTCGGTTCCAACAGGGGATTCGCGGCTCGAATCAGCCGAGAAAACGCCCATCCAACGCACGGCGGCCCGCGGTTTTCCAGCCCGGGGACCGGGGCGAACCCGCCGCAGGTCACGGCACGGGAATGCCGGGGGCGACTCGGGCGCTGCTGATTCCCCGGTTTCTCTTGCCCAGACGGAAACGTACTCGTCCCTTCAGAACCGTTCCTGATGCGGCCTTTTCATCCACCAGGGGTTCTGCGGGGAAAAGGGTGAACGTCCAGGTGTCGTTGTAATCACTGTCGGGTATCGTCCCGGCCGGTGATTGAAGCAGACGTGCCCCCCACAGCTGGCGGGTCATGGCGTCGCGGGTGTCGTGTCCCAGAACCTCGAAACGTCGCCGCTCCGCATCCCGGACATCCGTGTGGCTTCCCGCCGAGATGCCCTGGGGACCGATGACCGAGACGAACGGGGTCCACGGGATCCCGGGGAGGGTGAGATCGACGCCTTGTCCCAGCGCAGGGTCCACGAAATCCTCGCCGAGGTCGGGGCTCTGCTGTTTCCGGGCCGCAGAGGGAAGATGGGAACGGGTGTCAATTTTTCTCGGGGAAGGGACCAGCAGCAACCCGAACTCTGTCCTCTTCCCGAACCGGAATGTTGCGAAATGTTCCCGGAGCGCTGCCGCCGCCCGTTCGGCACGTTTCCACCAGTCATCGTCCTGGATGCCTTCGAGATGTTCTACCGGGGTGGGCAGCCCTCGAACCGCGAGCATTTCCCGGACAGCCGGGCCCATCCACCCCGACCGGGCCATACGGTCGAGCTCGCTTTTCCGGAATGTCATGTGCTCGGGGGCTCCTGGGCTTCGCATCGACGGATCGGGTGCCTTCCCGGGTCGGTGAGATGGCGCCGGGTGCCGTGCCAAACTATCAGTCGCGGGGTCTTTTCGTGGGGACGAGGTGGCGATGCCCAAGGGCATCGGCGCGGCGCTCCCGAGCGTGTGCCCGGAAGTCATTGCCGATCATCGAGGAAACGAAGAATGACCTCGGCGCTGCGCCGTGCCCCGTCGATGTCTTGTGTCAGGGCGGCCAGTTCTCGCGCGCGTCGCCGCAGGGTGGCGTCGGTGAGCAGCCGCTTCACCAGGGAGGGGATCCTGTGCCGGCGGATGTCACGCATCGTGAAGGCCAGCGCGTTGCCGAAGTCCACGCATTCTTCGATGTTGAGTTTCTGCTCCATCTGCATGCCGATGCCTGCGAAGGGGACACCCGAGGCGCAGGCCGTCTGCACCGTCCCCTCGCCCCCGTGGATGAGCGACGCGTCGATGAGTCCGCCCAGTTTGTGGGCGGGAAGGAAATCGAAGACCAGAACCGAGGGAGGCAGCCCACGACGATCCCGTGGGGTGAGGTAGCGGCCCGCCGTGGAGACGACGTCCACATCGAGATCCCCGAGGGCGGTGAGCAGCGGAAGCGCCACCTCGCGGCGGGCGGAGGAACCCAGGCCCACGTGGATGAGCGGACGCCTGTGTTCCCGGGCGAGTTCCTCCACTTCCGGGGGTAGGTTCCCTGCGGCATGGGCGTAGATGGGGCCGACCGCCACTTCACCGGGCACCAGGGGCCGCCCGTCCAGCAGGGGGGACAGGGAAACGATCGGCGCCAGATCGGCGTCGAGCATTGCTGCGGTGCGCCCGGGAAGCCGGAGGCCGTGTTCGCGGGCCACACGGCGGAAAGCCGCTGGTTTCCACCGGAGATGCCTGGCGAGTTTCCCGGCCAGGAATCCTGCGAGGCGGTTGATGCAACGAGAGGCGGGACCTGTGTGCACGCACAGCGGAAGGTCAGAGACCGAAGCCAAGTGGCTTGCGCTCAAGGGGTAGGGACGCAGGTACACCAACGGCACCCCGGCGATCCTGGCAGACAGCAGGAGAGTGAGGGTCGTCCCGATGATCACCGCGTCGGGTTGCCAGCGCGCGATCAGGTCCAGTTCGTTTCGCACCCGGGTGCGCACCGTGTGCGTCGTGAACGGGAAACGCAGCGAACGCCCTTGCTCGAAGGCGAAGAACCCGGCGGCCAGGGCATCGTCCACCTCGGGGGCGAGGAGGTCGAGATCGAAACCCGCCTCCCGGATGTAGGGGGCATAGGTGCGGGAGTACCCCATGAAACGTACGTCGTGTCCCGCCCGGGCGAGTGCTCGGGCCACCTCGACCCCGCGAGACGTCTCACCCAGGTTGAAGGTTTCGGGGGCGAAGAGGAAACGCCGCCTGGGCGTGCCGGTGCTCATGGATTCCCTCCGGGTGGGGAGGCGATGCGCCCGGCCTGCTGGGCGAAGAACTCGCCGATCCTCCGGCTGCCGGTGCGTTCCGCGACGCTGTCCGTGCGCATGTTCCACGCCAGGAAACGGAGCATGTCGGCCCTGCGTGGCGCGAAGGGGCGGGCCAGCAGCGCCACCGCGTCCAGGGTGCGGGAGGGCAGGCGGGTGATCCTGGGGCGGGTGCCGAGGGCCTTGAACGCCAGTTCGGCGATCTCGCGGAAACTCAGTTCCTCCGGGCCGCCGACCTCCCTGGTGCCGCCGTCGCCCCGGTAGAGGTGATCGACGCACACCGCCGCCAGATCCGCCCCGTGGATCGGGGTGATGCGCGCTCCGGGTGCCGTCAGCGCCACCCGGCCCCGGCGCGCCATCAGTAGCAGCTGCGCCAGGTCGGAGAAATAACCGCTCGGACTGACGACCATTCCCGCCACCGGTGAGGAACGGAGCTCGGCAACGAAGGCGCACTTCGCGCGGGTGAGTCGCGCCGGGCACCGCTCCGCCCCCAGCGCGTGCACGTACAGGAAACCTCCCACCCCGTTCCTCTCGGCTGCTCGCAGCATGCCGAGGTTGGCGTCGTGATCGATCTTCCACGGATCGGTTCCCTGCCTGGTGACCCCGAGCGCCGAGACGACGCTGCCAACGCCTGCGGTCAACCGGTCCTGAAGGTCCGGATCCCGCACATCGCCGACGATCTGCTCGTCGATCAGACCCGACAGCGCGGGGGCGCCCCAGGCGCCGGGGTTCTCCGCGCGCCGTGCGTCCCGGACCACGGCCCGGATCCGGCGACCGCGCCGGTGCAGTTCCGCGGCGAGATGGCGTCCCAGGTACCCGGTGGCGCCCAGCAGGAGGACATCCGGGGCGCTCACCGGTCCGCCGCCTTGAGCATCCGGGTCAGGAGCACGCAGGCGATCCGGGTGCTGTCGTCCATGTGTTCGGGATGGGTGGCGAGCCACCGGTCCAGTGCCACCATCATGTTCCATGTGAGTTCCACGTGAAGGTCGGCCGGGAGATCCCGCTCGAGCTTTCCGAGGGCGCGGCCGCGCTCCACCATGAGCGTGCACCACTGGTGGGCGGCCCGTTCGAACCGGTCCCGCGTCGCCGACGGTGGCGCGTCGCGCAGGTGGAAGAGCACGGGAACGGCGGCCAGGTCCTCGTTGCGGCAGGCCCTGCCGAGGGCCTCCACGAGGCCGAGAACCGTGGGCCAGTAGCTCTCGGCCGTGAGGGTGCCGGGATCGGCCACCTCGATGCGGCCCGCCAGCAGGGTCAGGCCGTCGGCGAGCGCGGCGTCGAACAGCGCTCCTTTCTCCTGGAAGAAATGGTAGAAGGAGCTGCGGGGGAAATCGGCCTCCGAGAGGATCCGCTGCAGGGACGCTCCGCGGTAACCGTGGCGGGCGAAGTAAGCGCGGGCGGCGCGCATCAGACGGGCGCGGCGCTCGGGGGCCAGGGGTTTCCGGGGGCGCGGCATCCTCGCTGCTCCTTCTCGTTGATCGGGGATGGTACGAGGATACCTATTTCTGGACCGAGTTGTCCAGGAATTCTGTCAAACGAAATCCGGAGGTGTGTTCCCGGTGCTCGTCTCCCGGCCGGGAGACGAGCACCGGGAAACGACCGCGGGGTACCGATCCGTGGATCGGTACCCCGCGATGTCGTTGTGGCTGGAGCTCTCAGCCGGCCAGCTGGGTGGCCAGGGCCACCAGCGTGCGTACCGCGGCGCCGGTGCCGCCGAGCGGCGTGTAGCCGTACGGGGACTCGTCGTTCCAGGCCGGGCCCGCGATGTCCAGGTGCGCCCAGGAGACACCCTCCGGGATGAAGTGCTGCAGGAAGGCGGCCGCGGTCAGGGCGCCGCCGTAGCGGTTCTTGCCGCTGGACCGCAGGTCCGCGACATCCGACTTGAGGCCCTCGCGGATGTCATCGGTGATCGGCAGGTGCCAGAAACCCTCCCCGGCCGCCTCGGCCGCGTCGAGCAGGCGATCGGCGGTGGCGTCGTCGCTGGCCATGAGCCCGGCGGTGCGTTTCCCGAGGGCCACCATGCAGGCCCCCGTCAGGGTGGCGACGTCCACGATCAGGTTCGGTGAGTCGGTGCCGGCCCGCCCCAGCGCGTCGGCCATCACAAGGCGACCCTCGGCGTCGGTGTTGGCGTTCTCGACGGTGGTTCCATCGAACATGGTGAGCACGTCGGCGGAGCGGTAGGCGGTGCCGGAGGGCAGGTTCTCGGCCATGGCGGCGTAGGTGGTGACCTTGACCGACAGCCCGAGCGCCGCGATGGCCCGGGTGGCGGCGATCACGGCGGCCGCCCCCGACATGTCGCAGGTCATGGAGGCCATCTGCCCGGCGGGTTTGATGTCCAGGCCACCGGAGTCGAAGGTGATGCCCTTGCCCACCAGCGCCAGGTGGAACTTCGCGCCGCGCGGGGCCCAGGTGAGACGGAGCAGGCGCGGGGATCTCGATGAGCCCCCGCCCACCGCCAGGATGCCGCCGTAGCCGCCCTTGGCGAGGGCCTTCTCGTCGAGGATCTCGGCCCCGACCTTGAGGTCCGAGACGTGGGCCTTGGCCGACTCCGCGAAGGTTTCGGGGTAAAGCAGGTTCGGCGGGGTGTTGATCCAGTCGCGGGCCTGTACCACGGCGGCCGCGATGACCCCGGCCTCCTCGACGGATTCCTTGAGCTGGGCGCGGCCGGTCACGAGCGTGATGGTGGCCACGGAGCTCTTCTGGGGTTTCTGGGTGATGCGGGGAATGCGGTAGGCGCCCAGCACGGCGCCCTCCGCGGCGGCCCGCGCCAGCTCGGGGTCGTGCAGTTCGAGGGAGATGGTGACGTTCAGATTCTCGGCGTCCTTCGTGCCGCTGATCTTCCGCAGGGCGACCCCGCACGCGTGCCTGAGGGCCGACGGGGTGACGTCGACGTCGCCCAGGCCGACCACGACGAGTCGCTGAGGTACGGGGGGCAAGGTGGTCAGTGTGCCGAGTTCGCTGCGGGCGCCCAGTGCGACGACGGTGTCCAGTAGCGGTGACGGGAGCTGTTTGCTCCAGGCCTTCTCCAGATCCGTCGGCACCCCGACGAGGGTCGGGGTCCCGCCGACGCTGGTGAGGCCGACCACGACGACGTCGGCGTCCCGGTCGATGCTCTTTGCGGTCTTCAGGGCGGGAATGTTGGTGCTCACCGGGCCAGCTTAGAGGCTTCGGCGGGGAGCCGCGCGTGGGCCCCGTGGGCGGGATTCCGCAAGGACGTCGTGCGTGGCGAGGGGAGCGGTATCGCCAATTGAGACCGAGGTTCATTACCAATTCGTCTTTAACTAACCTAAATTTGTTTGTGGCCCGGCAAACCTCGCACAACGCCGGTGCCAGTTGATCGCTTGCCTGAATCCACTGTTGTCGGAAGGGAGATCGATGCTGTTGCAGCATCAGTCGGTCGTCAGGGCGGCTGGGGTGGGCGTCCGGTTGTTGGGTTTCCCGGTGCTCGCGGGCCTGACAAGTTCCGCTCTGCTCATCTTGGCGGCCTGGGTCAATGCCGCGCTGTTCAACGAACTTCTGGGGCAGCGGCGCCCGGGCGAGCTCGCGTGGCTGGCCGGAGCCCTCGGAGTCGTCCTGGTGCTCCGTCCCCTGGTCGAGTTCCTGGGGGAGATCGCCCAGAACCGTTCCGGTCTGGTCGTAAAACGCAACCTGCGGCGCGCGCTGCTGGCCAAGTTCGAGGAACTCGGGCCGATGCGTTCCGGTGCGGGCCGCAGCGGCGCGCTGCACTCCGTCCTCACCGACGGCATCGAGGCGGTCGAACCCTACTTCGTGAAATACCTCTCCCAACTTGTGGTCACGGTGGCCGTCGCCCTGGCCATCACCGTGATGATCGGGATGCACAGCGCGCTCATCGCGGGCATTCTCCTGGTCTGCGGCATAGCGGTGGTCGCCATCCCGCGGATCTGGGACAGGGTGCTCGCCGAGCGGGGAAGGGAGCACTGGGACGCCTACGAGAACATGAACTCCGACTTCATCGACGCCATGCTGGGGATGACCACGCTCAAGTCCTTCGGGGCGGCCGGGTACTACGGACGGCAGCTGGAGACGCAGTCCACGCGGCTGCTGGAGTCGACCCTCGGCCAGCTCCGGCTCTCCCTGGGTGAGACCGGGCTCAGCGGGGCCATGAAGGTGCTGGGACCCGCCGTGGCCCTCGTCCTGGGGATCGGCCAGATCAGAGGGGGACCGCTCACCCTCGGGTCGCTTTTCCTGGTGATCCTCCTGTCCGTCGAGTTGTTCCGGCCGTTCACCGCCCTCTCCGGTCTCTGGCACGAATCCTTCTACGGAATCTCCGCAGCCAGCCAGATGAGCGCGCTGTTCCGGCTGGCTTCTGGGGATCCCCGGCCGTCCGGGGAGGGATGGGGCAGACCCCCGGCGGGGGACATCGAGTTCGACAACGTCGTCTACAGCTATCCGGAGGCCGAGCAACCTGCGTTGGACGGGGCATCGTTCCGGATTCCCGCCGGCGCCGTCACCGCGATCGTCGGTCTGTCCGGTTCGGGGAAGTCCACCGCGCTCGGACTGCTGATGGGGTTCGACCGGCCCGCTGAAGGGAAGATCCACGTCGGCGGGGTGGACCCTGCCACCATTCCCGTCGAACGATTGATCACCCTGGTGCCGCAGGACCCACTCCTGTTCCCCGGAACCGTCCGTGAGATTCTCGCCGAGGCCAGTCCCGGGGCCGGTGAGGCGCAGATGCTGGCCACCCTGGGAACGGTGCAGGCCCAGGAACTGAGGACATTCGAGACCGGGGACATGAACGGCATCCTCGATGTGAAGGTCCTGGAACGGGGAACGAACCTCTCGGGTGGTCAGAAACAGCGGCTGGCGATTGCCCGGGCGCTGATCAGGGAAACCCCGGTCCTGATCCTGGACGAATCCACCTCGGCCCTGGACTCCCGCACGGAGCAACGGCTGCTGGCCGGGATCAGGGAGAAGCACCCGGGCCTGACCCTGATCCTCGTCACCCACCGGATCGACGCCGCATCGAGCGCCGATCACGTCATCGTCATGGAACACGGCCGGGTCGCCTGCCAGGGTTCCCCGGGGGAACTGCTGGCGGAACCCGGGAGCCCCTGGGCCGAACTCGTCACCATGCAGACCGGACGGGAGGCCGTGTGAGAACCGCTGCTCGTGAAGTGCTGCACCTGTTCGGGATGCTGAGAACCTGCAGGGGCCTGTTCGCCGCCTCCACGGTGGTCACCATGCTGTCGCAGCTGACGTTGGTGTCGGTCAGCATCACATCGGTCTGGATCACCACCACACTGATGGCCGGCCCGGACGCCGGACTGTCGCTGCTGACCGGAGTGCTGTTCGGGGGCGTCGCCTTCCACGCTTTGAGCCTCCTGCTCGAGGTCTGGTGGTCCCACGAGGTGGCCTACCGGATCCTCCACATCTTCCGGGTCCGGATCTATGCGGCGATCAGGCGCATCGCCCCGCTGGGACTGCAGGGGAGAAGAACCGGGGACGTGGCCTCCGCGGCCATGGGTGACGCGGAGACCCTGGAGTGGTTCTACGCGCACACCGCGAGTACCGCCATCTGCGCGGTCATCAGCCCCGCCCTGATGATCGGTGTCCTCTGCTGGCTGGTGGGGCCGATCGGCCTTGTGATGGCGCTCGCGTGCGTGCTGCTGGTCGCCTGCCCGTTGCTGCTGATGGGAGTCCAGACGAGGCAGGGGATCAGGCTCAGGAAGAGCCTTTCCGACCTGCGCGTCACGGCCCTGGACTTCGTGCACGGGCAGCGGGAGCTGCGCAGCCTGGGAATGGTGGAACGCCAGGAATCGGCGATCCTGTCGGGAACCGAATCGATCCAGCGGATCAAACTCGGACAGTCGCTGAGGCAGTCGGTGGAGAAGGCCTGCGGTGGGATCCTCACCGCCATCGCGACCCTGGTCCTCATAGTTGTACTGACCGGTGGGGTCATCGAGGGCAGGATCGCCCCGGACGTCCTGCCCGTGGCCATCGTGCTGGCCGGGATGAGCACCGCCCCGGTCATCTCCCTGACCGGGATGCTGGCCCGGGTGGGGGAGATCGGCGCCTGTGCCGGGAGAATCCGGGGAATCCTGGAAGTGGAGGACCCGATCCCCGCGGCCCCGGAGCCGGGACTGCGCTCGCGCCCCGGCGAGCGGGGAGCGCTCAACCTCGAATCGGTGTCGTTCGCCTACGGCGACGAGAAGGTGCTGGAGGACATCACCCTGGCCGTGGAACCGGGACGCTCGATCAGCCTGGTGGGTCCCTCCGGGGCGGGAAAGACGACCATCGCCAACCTGGTGATGCGTTTCCTGGACCCCGGCGAGGGGGAGGTGCGTTTCAACGGTGAGAACCTGAGGGCCGTCGCCCCCGACGAGCACCGCGAACGACTGGCCCTGGTGCCGCAGGACTGCCACATCTTCGCCGGAACGGTCGGCTCCAACCTGTCCCTGGCTAGGCCGGAGGCATCCAATGCCCAGCTGTGGGAGGCCCTCGAGAGGGCCGGCCTGGCGGAGATGGTGCGCCGGCTGGGTGGGCTGGAGGCCAGGATCGGCGACCGCGGGGCCAACCTCTCGGGAGGCGAACGCCAACGCCTGGGGATCGCGCGGGCCTTCCTCCGCGATCCCGAGCTGCTGATCCTGGATGAGCCACTGGCGAATCTCGACCCATTCCTGGAGGCCGAGATCTCGGCGAACATGGCCCGGCTCCGATCGGACAGGACGACCGTGGTCATCGCCCACCGCCTCACCTCGATCAGGATGGCGGAGAGGATCATCGTCCTGAACGACGGGCGGATCGAGGCCAGCGGGGACCACGACGAGCTCCTGGGCAACCCGTTCTACAGGAACCTGCTCGGAACCCAGATCGAGGACGAGACATGACCTCCCCCGCAGGCACGGGAAGGAAGCGACACGTGATCGCGACCTTCACCGGGAGGGTTTGCTGAACCTCAGACTGACGGTCCTCTCTGATCCTCGTCATCATCCTCGGGGTTGCCGTCGGTGCCACCGACATCGGCCTCGAGACCACGCCCAAGGGAATCTGGGCCACCGTCGGGAGGCAGGGCCCCGATGCGCTGGGGTGGTCCACCACTACTCATCGCCCAGATCTGGGAGGCCCGCGCCTCGGAGGTGGAGGACGGCGGCGTCAAACAGTTCGTGGTCCAGGGCGCGTCACGCGGTGGTCCCGGCCCCGGCGAGACCTCCCGTGGCGTGGACGGCGGTGTCCGGCCCGAGGGGGGCCGGGTCGTTAGCATGGTGGGATGAAACTGACTCTCATCGGAGCCCCCACTGATATCGGCGCCAGTGTCGCGGGCTGTCGCCTCGGACCGGGGGCGTTGCGTGTCGCCGGCATCGGGAAGGCCTTGCGGGCCTTCGGAGTGGATGTCCGCGACGCGGGCGACGTCACCGGGCCGCCGAATCCCCAGAGCCCGCCGGTCGACGGCTACCGCCACCTGCCGGAGGTGATCGAGTGGAACCGGGCGGTGCGCGACGCAGTCGCCGCCGAACTGGCGGACGGCCGGATGCCGGTGCTGATGGGCGGCGACCACAGCCTGGCCATCGGCAGCATCAGCGCCATCGCCGCGCACTGCCGCAGGGTCGGCAAGAAGCTGCGCGTCATCTGGGTGGACGCCCACGCCGACATCAACACCAATGAGCTCACCCCCTCCGGAAACATCCACGGCATGCCGGTGGCCTGCCTGCTCGGCGACGGACCGGAGGAACTGACCGGCATGTCGGACCGGAAACCCGCCATCGATGTGGGCAACATCCGCCAGGTCGGGTTACGCAGCGTCGATCCCGGCGAGAAACGGGTGCTCGTGGACAAGGGCCTGGAGGTGTTCGACATGCGTTTCCTCGACGAGGCCGGCATGCGTCACGCCATGGAACGCGCCCTCCATGACATCGACGAGGACACCCACATCCACCTCAGCCTCGATCTCGACTTCGTGGACCCGCAGGTCGCGCCCGGGGTCGGGACCCCGGTCGTCGGGGGACCGACCTACCGGGAGGCGCAGCTGGCCATGGAGATGATCGCCGACACCGGGAGGCTGGGTTCCATCGACCTGGTGGAGATCAACCCGGCACTCGACATCCGCAACACCACCGCCGAACTTGCCGTCGACCTCGTCGAGAGCCTGTTCGGCAAGTCCACCCTGCTTCGTTTCACCGAGGCCTGAGGCATCGGACCGCTTCGGGCAGGGCCGGGGCATGATCACGCCGGGTTCGTCGTTTCCCAGCAGGAACTCCTCGCCGGGAAGCGGCGGACCCGGGGCTGGGCACGCCCTGTGGATCGGATCGCTGGGCGGAAGCGGGCGGTCAGGAGGACAAGGACATGGGCGGCTGGATCTGCCGGTCGGCGTCCCAGAGAGCGACCTCGGTCACCCCGGCCTCCAGCAGATCGGACCAGTACAACCCGAGCCAGTCCTCGGCCTCCGGTTGGCTGCCGAACTCGGGCAGCAGGTCCTGCGACCTGAGGTCGTCCATGTCGTGGGTGCCCGCTGCCGGGCGCCACTGGTAGCTCATATCGTCTCCCCACGGTTGATCCGGGGCGTTGGCCGCCGGAAACGGCGGATCATCAACGACCGGTTGAACATGTACATCAGCAATCCCCTGAGGTTCGCCCTGGGGACGCGCTGCAGCAGGAGGCGTTTGAAACCCCGCCACATGAACCACGTGTTGATGAAACTCAGGATGAGCATCGCCCACAGCCCGAGCCCGATGGAGACGCTGATCAGCGGCCACTGGGCCGTGGCCATCGTTCCGGCCATGATCAGGATCATCGCGGGGAACATGAACTCGGTGATCGTCCACCGGGTGTCGACGTAGTCGCGTGCCAGAACGCGTTCCGGTGACGCCTCCACCCTGTCCCAGGCGTCGATCCGGGCCTTGGCCTGGGCCTCGCGGTCGGCCTTGCGCTGTTCCTTCGGGCTCAGGTTCGGATGCAGTCGCTGCATCCTCGCGGCCTCGGCCTGTTTGCGGGTGAGGGTTGGTTCGGATTTGCGCACCGGTTGGCGCCGGGCCACCCTCACCTTGCCGGAGCCGTCCGAGGACTTGTGCTGCGTCACGGCCTCGGGCTTCGGCGTTTCCCGGGGCTCCTGGGTCTTCTTCTCTTTTTCCGTGGGGGCAGCGGTGCCGGCCTTTTTCCCGGTTTCCGGTACCAACCGGGTGCGTTGGTGAGACTCGCGTCCCGATTGTTCGGTCTTGCGCTCATAGGGGCGGAACAGTGCCACGGAATCTACCTTCGGGTGGAGGAGTGAATTCGAGTGGTCATTCTAACGGCCTGTCAACATCAGGGTCGGAATCAGGGTGGTACCGTCCCCACGCAAGCCTCTGGGACGGTACGGTTGACGGAGTAGATCAGCAGTGGAAGGACCCCAATGGCAGGCATCTTTGAGCGGATCGCCTTGATGTTCAAGAGCAAGGCTCACAAAACACTAGACAAGTACGAGGACCCGCGCGAGACCTTGGACTACTCCTACGAACGCCAGCTCGAGTTGCTCCGCAAGGTACGCAGAGGAGTGGCGGACGTGGCCACCAGCCGCAAACGCGTTGAACTCCAGGCCCAGAAGATGAGCTCCGAGATCGACCGTTACACGGTCACCGCGCAGCGCGCCCTTGAGTCCAATCGCGAGGATCTCGCCCGAGAGGCCCTGACTCGAAAAGCCGGTCTCACCACCCAACTCCAGGACCTCCAGAACCAGCACTCGGCCCTTCAGGCCGAGGAGGAGAAGCTGGTGCGGGCCAGCACCCGACTCCAGGCGAAGGTGGATGCCTTCCGTACCCGCAAGGAGACCATCAAGGCCACCTACTCGGCGGCCGAGGCACAGACCCGGATCAACGAGGCCTTCACCGGCATCTCCGAGGAGATGAGCGATGTGG
>ERZ773008.1657-NODE-1657-length-15437-cov-4.294890_pt1 | contig 15437 bp, 7 predicted proteins | sample MGYA00580664_ERZ773008 | MGnify/ENA primary metagenome ERZ773008 (study PRJEB29015, sample SAMEA2738016) | human oral metagenome | biome: human oral; feature: human-associated habitat; material: dental | place: China | collected 2048 ... | reverse complement strand
GTCTGTCATTTCGATTGGCGCAACGGCTCCAAAGTTTTTAAGTCCGAATGCAGAACTTCGTGTGAAGTATTGGAGTAATGACCCGCATGAAATTATTAATTTATCGATTCCGTCAAATACGGAAGGGCAAAGAATTCCTTATTTGAACACTCCAAGTCCAATCGATAAAGCCAAAGACCCAACCGTAATGTATACAGCAAAAATTAGTGTAGGTGAAGTGAAATCAGGAGACGCAATCTCTATTAAAAATACGGTCTTTGCTCAATTTCTTTCACAAGGGCAAACCTACAATGTAACGTATGAATTAGTAGATAATGATGAAGTGATCACAAGCGTTACAGAGACGTTTACGGCAAAACTTCCAGATCCTCAATTTTTAGCGAAAAAGTATACTCAAACAGAATATTTAACCAGTTTTGATAGTAATGGGAAAGTGAGAAATTCAGCTCCACTTCCATTCTCAGTTGTGCAGCACGAAAATTATAATACGGGATTAATTGAAAAGGTTACTTTAACCGTTCCAGAAGGATTTAAGATTACCGAAGATTCTAAGAAAAATGGATGGAAACAAGTTGGGAATACGGTCGTTCGTGATCATTATTATTATGATGCGGATGTAATTCCGAATTCTAGTTTTGGTAGAGCTAACTTAGGTGAGGGATACGCTAAGATGGAAAGTTTCTACACTAATGTGTACACTTCAGGTTTGTCCTTTGATACTTCTGCTTATGGAACTGTAGAGGAACTTAGTTCTCCTTCGGGAAAAACTTGGACAATTACATCCAGAGTAGATACTCTTGATGAAATGGGATATAAAACTTCTCAAACATTTGACACATCAGGTGTTTTACGCGCACAAGATTCTGAAAATAGTGTAGCTAGTGCATCTGTTACTTCCTATGTTAATGATTTAAAAGAATATAATGCATCTGATAGGTATCCTACGGAAGATTTTTATAGGGATGAAATTATTATGGATGAGGACGATTATGCTTCAGGAAAGTCTAAGGAGCTCTCCGATATTGTAATCAAGTTTGATGAAAAGAAAACTGTTGGAAAATATAGAGCAATTTTTCATGAAATTCAAGGGATAGATGTGAATTTAGCTGCTTTAAAATATGATGAAGCTACTTTCGATGTGTATTCATTAGATGACCCCACTCAAAAAATTACGAGTGTTCATTTATTTAAATACACGAATTTAACATTGCCGGAAAATATTTCGGGGATTATTTTAAGACCAACAGGAAAAATGACGCAATTATCGGCTGCACAAGCAAAAGGGTTAAGAATTTTTACACGATTCCAACCAACGAGTGAAGCAGATTTACCTTCTAAATCTCCGGTTACGCTGAATCATACGATTTCGATGGGAGATGAAAGTAATACATCTATCACAAAGTATCAACGTCAAGAACTAGTTTTAAATACGAAACATTATTGGGGAACAGATATTTCAAATTCATCAATGCCATTTTCTTTTCAACAAATCGCGATTGAAGTATCCGATTATAAGGATACGTCCAATAAATTAGTGAAATTAAAGTATGATGAAATCGTAGAAAAAGCCAATGCCATGGTGACATTTTCAATTCCGCCAGAGCTGACTATGACCCTTAAAACTGGAGAAACGCTGTCTGGTGGAACGTATACTAGATTACTTAGTGATTTTGTGGAAAATGGATTTGATGCGAATCTTGTTTGGAGATTTGATTTCCAACTAAAACCGACAAGCCCAGATGTGAAAGATGGTCGCTATGATTTATATTGGTATTTAACATGGGGAACTGCGAATGAAGAAGTTAAAGAAAATACTTACGGAAAATATCCGATTCCTGGAGATGAGGAAACAACAAAAAACGTAAAAACTTATACGATTTCAAATAATTTAATGTTTGGTTCTCAAACAAGAGTTTCTAATAAAACTGGCTATTACACTTCTGATAAAGCAGATGTGGAAACAGATGTTGATTTTACAATCCAAACCACTTTAATCAACACATTTGATTCTTCTCTTACTGGAGGAATTGGAATTCAATACTTACCTAGAAAAGGTATTGAAAATTCAACTTATGATGTACTGTTAACAGGTCCAGTAACTCCAGCTCCTGAATTTAAAGTACAGTATACAGTTGATACACCGACAAGAGATCGTTCTCAAGATAATGACCAGCTTACTTGGACGGATTCTGTTTCAGATTATTCCAAGGTGACCGCTGTAAGGTTTGTGCAAACTGGATCTACATTCCCGAACTATAATGATTTCTATTTGCCCGTGAAGACGACTGATCCATTGAAAGTGGAGGATGTCGCATATACTCAAGTAGGACTGAAAGCGACACAGTTTGAGAAGTTCATCATGTCAAATCCAGTACAAATGACACCACGAATTTGGACAGAAGATTTTGTGCTTATCGATAAGAATGGAAATAAGCTTTGGAATCTAGCGCAACAAAAGACAGCTACTAAGAAATTCGTGGCTTTCACGGATGAAGAGTTCCCAGGAGTCCGTTATATTCGTTCATCAGAGTATTCTAGTGGCAATGTAATTCATTTCTATGTACCAACAGGTTCTGTAAAAGTGAATTATCAAGACGAAGCGGGAAATCCGATAAAGGACTCTGTAGTAGATACACTGAATGCTCCCGAAGGAAACCTATATGATACAACAGAACATAAACTACCTCTGATTAAGACTGATGAAGGTAAGTTGTATGATTTGTTGCCGGATGCCACCAAAGGGACTGAAAAAGGGGAAGTCGAAAAAGGTGAAACTGAAGTTACTTATGTCTATAAAGAACGCGCTAAAGGGGAAGTCGTTGTTAAATATGTCATTGAAGGGACTTCAAACGAGATTAAAGACGCTGTTACAGATACATCCTCTACTTATATTTCAGACGAGAACGGAACTGTAGCGACGTATGACACGACAGATCATAAGCCATCGACTATTACAAAAGATGGAAAAGAATATCAGCTCGTTGATAAAGTTGTTCCAAACGAAAAAGGAAACTTAACGGAAGGAACAACAACCATTACGTATGAATACAAATTAGTCACAGGAACTGTGACAGTGAAGTATGAAGATGAAAATGGTCAACCGATAAAAGAGGATAATGTCATCACTCCAGCAGACACTCCGAAAGGGACACCATATGATACGACTCCAAATCGAGATCAAGAAATTGTTGCTAAAGATGGAAAGACTTATGAATTATCTAGTGAGACTCCTAAAGAGGGTGCGGATAAAATCTCTGGCATTGTCCTTAAGGGAAATACTGATGTCACTTATGTTTATCGTGAAGTGAAAACTTCCATTACTATTCAATATGTAGACGAGGATGGAAATATTCTTCAAGATAAGGTTGAGAAAAAAGAACTTTCTACTGGGGAAAAATATGATACTACATCTGATAAGCCAGTAACGATTACAAAAGATGGCATACTGTACACGCTTATTCCGACGAAAACTCAAGGAGAAGAGACTGGAACTACGACGAAAAAACCTATCGAAGTGACTTATGTATATCACAAGACAATGACGACTTGGGTGGATACGAATGGAAAAGAGTTACGTCCTTCTAAAGATGGTCAACATCCAGATACAAAAGGTACACATCTTCCAGGATACAAGCTGGTGTCAACAACAACGAAAGAGAACGGCGATGTTGTGAACGTATACCGTCAATTGACAACGATTTGGGTGGATACAGATAATAATGTATTAAAACCTAAAGAAGATGGTGAAAAAGAGCAAGGAAATATTGAAGGATATGATTATGTGAAAACGGTAGTGGATGACGATGGGAATAGAACTCATATTTTCAAGAAGCATTTGGAAGAAACTACAAATTCGCAATCTTCAAATCTTACAAGCTCTAATGAAGAATTGCCAAATACAGGAACTGGGGGCGATAGTGTATTCTTTGGTTCTGCCGCCATTAGTGCGTTAATGGGATTAGGCCTTCTGAAATCGCGTAAAAAAGAAGAGGAAGAAGGAAAATAAAAATCATTGGTATTGTGAATTGACAAAGCGAACATCATTTGTTAGTATATACGAGTGTGAAACTCAATGAGTTAATGAAATAAATTGAATGAGAGGTGTCATCCATGCGTATCAACATTTTATTAGAATGTGCTGAAACAGGTGAACGTTTATACTTAACAAGCAAAAACAAACGTAACAATCCAGAGCGTTTAGAATTAAAAAAATATTCTCCAAAATTACGTAAACACGTTGTCTTCAAAGAAACTAAAAAATAATTTTGAGAAATTCCAAAGAGTTAGGCTAGTTGCCTAACTCTTTTTTTGTGCTTTGGTACTAAGACCGCAGGTCTTTTATGAATCATTTGGGTCTCTATAGTAGCTACAATAGCTGTACCGGCGTGAGCCTTAGGTCTCACTGCCTATCGAGCCTCAAAGTAGGAGTAAGGAATCAATTCCTAACTCCTACTAATTCGCATCGATTACATTCGCTATTGTTGCTACTATGGACCAAATGATTCACGAGACCTGTTTGTATAAAAAGTTAGGAAGTGCTTAACTTTTGAATTGCTTATTTTTTGTTTCTTTGAGAACGTGTTTAGAAATTTTGTCACGGAGGGGCGGAAACGAGTTTGTGTGTGCTTCGTACGGGCTAAAGACAGAATGAGGTGCTACTTAAAAATACTTGCTGTGAAATTTTGTTTTGCAAAATAATTGGAAGTTGTTTATTTATGCAATCTGGTGATGAGAGACAGAGCAGGGCACTTTTTCTCCCTTTTAAGATGCAGTGAGGCCTGCGAGGGGACATGGGATTCTATAATAGCAGTAATAGGGGATGGCGCTAAAGGCGAATTAGCGGGAGTTAGGAAGGGTTCCTTACTCCCGCTTTGAGTTTTAGAGGTGAGAGACTTTTGCTCGAACCGGTGCCCTATTACAGCTATTATGAAGAAGTCCCGTGTCCCAAAGGCGAGCCTCCTTCACTCTTTGGAAGGAACAGAAAAGTGAAATTGTTCATGGTATGTGTTCACAGAGGTAAGGATATCATGTATACTAGAACAGGTGATATTGTTGGAAAAACAAAATTTTATAACGACGGGGCATATTAATCGTGTTATTTTAACGATTGCGACTCCGTTAATGATAAACAATTTAATTCGGACTTTATACAATTTGACGGATGGATTATATGTGGCGCAACTCTCAGCAGAAGATTTTGCGGCAACAGCGTTTATTTGGCCGTTGAATTTTTTATTTATTTCTCTTGGAATGGGGATAAGCGTTGGAGCAACCGCGCTGATTGCTCAATACTTTGGAGCAGGAAAATTTAGAGAAGCTAAACGTTATGCGGGGAATGCGATGATTTTGACGTATTTCTTTGGATTCGTGTTATCCGTGATAGGCTATTTCTTAGCACCTCTATTCGTGGAATGGATGGGGGCAGAGGGGACTTTCTTAGCAAAATCCGTAGCGTATTTGAAAATTAACTTTATTGGACTCTTCTTTGATTTTTGCTATTTTGGATATCAATCCTTGCTAAATGCACAAGGAAGAACACGCACGATTACGATGATTAGTGCGGCTTCTTCAATCTCAAATGTCATCCTAGATCCTATCTTCATTTTTGCGACCATTCCATTTGTCGGACTCACCGGGTTGAACTGGGGAATTGAAGGGGCAGGATGGGCAACGGTTATTGCTAAAGCATTTTTACTAGTTCTTGCCATTCGTGCGGTTCGTAAGGAATCGGAAATTCAAATCTATTTGAAACACGTCAAAATTGATAAAGAAGTGATGAAAGAAATTCTCAAAGTCGCATGGCCATCTGCATTTGGGTATGGAGGAGCGGCATTAGGATTCACAGTTTTAAATGGATTGATTCAGTCATATGGGACTTCGGTGCTGGCCGCGTACTCGATGGTCAATCGCATCTCGGATTTACTGACGCAACCACAGATGGGAATCGGTGCAGCGCTAACTGCCATTATCGGACAAAATATGGGGGCTGGTCTTTATGAACGTTCTCATGCCATTTTTAGACGTGCGTTACTATGGGTGCTGATGATTTCAACAGTCGGCTGTGTGGTTGTCTTCTTCTTCCAATCTCCAATTCTTGGAATCTTTATTAAAGACAGAAGCGATGCCGTTCTTTGGGCGAATGCCGTTGAGTATTTAAACTATACCGCCTTTATTATTTTCTTCATGGGCTTATTTTCAGCGTACAATGGATTCTTCCAAGGATGTGGCGTGACGAAATACTCCATGAATATGTCAGTTGGGCGTCTTTGGATCTTGCGCTTGCCGATTATTTGGGTGCTTGGAGCCTTTACAGCACTCGGGGCAACCGGTGTATGGATTGCCATGTTATTATCCAATGCCTTAACCGTGCTTTATGGGCACATTGTCTATAAGACAAAAGACTGGAGTACATTACATTATGCGAAAGGAGAGCAAACGTGATTAAAGATTTTATTCATTACTACAAACCCTATAAGAAGTTATTCTTACTTGATTTTACTTGTGCGGTAATCGTGGCCATTCTCGAGCTCGCCTTTCCGATAATGGTGAGAAGTGTCATTGATAATATCGTGCCTTCTCAGAACTTACAACAAATTTTGCTGGTAGGGGCAGGGTTACTTGCGCTTTATGCCTTCTCGACGACTTTAAACTTTATTGTAGTTTACATGGGGCATATTTTAGGGATTAACATCGAAACGGATATGCGCCGTGAGTTATTCGCGAAGGTTCAAAAACAATCTTTCTCGTTCTTCGATAATATGAAAATCGGAGAATTGATGAGTCGCCTATCGAGTGATTTATTCGATATTAGTGAGTTGGCGCACCATGGGCCAGAAGAATTCTTCATCGCCATTATGACCTTAATCGCTTCGTTTGTGTTGATGTATCAAGTGCATCCAACACTTGCACTATTGACGATTTTCTTCGTACCGATTATTGCGGTGGCACTTGCGGTATTTAACCGCCGCATGTCTAGTATTAATCGGAATATTTATAAAGGGCTTGCAAACTATACGGCAGGCTTGGAAAATGTATTGAGTGGAATGCGTGTGGTGAAGGCTTTTGCCAACGAAAGCCATGAGCAACAACTCTTCGAAGACCTCATTCAAGAGTATCGCTCGAATAAAATTGCGTTCTATCGCACAATGGGGACAAGTAGTAGTTTCAACTACTTATTAATGCGCAGTATTAATCTCTTTAGTTTAATTGTGGGGGCATACTTCACGGTCATTGGGGATTTAACTCCGGGGGAACTTGTAGGATATATCTTACTAGCCAATGTGTTCGTGGGACCAATTAATAAAATGAACTCGATGATTGAGTTGTATCCAAAAGGGTTCGCAGGATTCCGTCGTTTCAAAGAATTAATGAATGTGGAAATCGATATCGAAGATGCACCCGATGCGATTCCGGCGCCTGCTTTTGAAGGACGTGTTGAATATAAAAATGTTGGTTTCGGATACGAAGAAGATAAGAAAGTGTTGGAACATATCAATTTAACGGTTGAACCAGGGCAAACTGTTGCCTTCGTTGGACCGAGTGGAGTTGGGAAAACAACGCTTGTAAACTTACTTCCTCGTTTCTATGATTTAAAAGAGGGGGAAATCTTGATCGATGGAACCAACATCAATCGTTTCACCTTACAATCGCTTCGCCGTCAAATCGGTATCGTGCAACAAGATGTGTTCCTCTTTAATGGAACGATTCGCGAGAATGTGTTGTATGGAAGACTTGATGCAACGGACGAAGAAGTAGACCGTGCCATCGAGCAAGCGAAACTGAAAGAAGTCATTGAAGATTTAGAAGATGGAGTAGACACGCATATTGGAGAACGCGGTGTGAAATTATCCGGTGGACAAAAACAACGCCTCTCAATTGCCCGTATTTTCTTGAAGAATCCTTCTATTTTAATCTTGGATGAGGCCACAAGTGCGCTCGATACTCAAACGGAGAAATTTATTCAACAATCTTTTGACGAGTTAGCAAAAGGAAGAACGACGTTTATTATCGCTCACCGTCTGGCTACGATTAAAAATGCAGACCGTATTATTGTAGTTACTGAAGAGGGACTGACAGAAGACGGCACGCATGAAGAATTGCTCGCCAAAAACGGAGCGTATGCAGCTTTATACAAAGCACAATTTAAATAGTAGAAAAATGCGGAGTAGGAATTCGTTTCTTGCTCCGTATTTCTTTTGGCATTTTTTGAATTTATCGCAAACTATGATACAATGTCCCAGAGAAAACTTAAGGAGAACGTTGATGAGTATTTTAAATGTAGAAAGATTAACACACGGCTTCGGTGAAAGAGCCATCTTCAATGATGTGAGCTTCCGTCTATTAAAAGGGGAGCATATCGGACTTGTTGGAGCAAACGGTGAAGGGAAATCCACCTTCATGAATATCGTGACAGGTCAATTACAACCCGACGAAGGGAAAATCGAATGGTCGAAAAATGTAAAGGTCGGATACTTGGACCAACATACGGTGCTTGAACCAGGAATGACGGTTCGCAGCGTCCTTCAAAAAGCATTTGACGATTTATTTGTTGCAGAAGCTCGTATTAATGAATTGTATATGGCAATGGGAGACGCAAACGAAAACGAGATAAACGCGATGTTAGAAGAAGTGGGCGAGTTACAAGAGCGATTAGATAGCCATGACTTCTATATTCTGGATGCTAAAATCGATGAAGTGGCGCGTGCATTAGGCGTTGCAGCATTTGGGATGGATAGCGACGTGAGTGAACTCAGTGGTGGTCAACGTACGAAAGTATTACTGGCAAAACTATTATTAGAAAAACCAGATATTTTATTACTTGACGAGCCAACAAACTACCTAGACGCAGAACATATTGAATGGTTAAAACGTTACTTACAAGAATACGAAAATGCCTTTATCCTTATTTCGCATGATATTCCATTCTTAAACAGTGTAGTCAACTTGATTTACCATATGGACAATCAAGAGCTGAACCGTTATGTGGGGGACTATGATCAGTTCCAAGAAGTGTATGCGATGAAGAAAGCGCAACTAGAGGCGGCGTATAACCGTCAACAAAAAGAGATTGCGGACTTGAAGGACTTCGTAAACCGGAACAAGGCGCGCGTAGCAACTCGTAATATGGCGATGTCTCGTCAGAAGAAGCTGGATAAGATGGAAGTTATCGAATTAGCCAGCGAGAAGCCAAAACCAAAATTCGACTTCAAGACTTCTAGAGCTCCTGGTCGTTACATCTTCCAAGCCGAAGATTTAGTGATTGGATACGACCGTCCATTAACAGGGCATGTGAATCTTGAAATGGAACGCGGCCAAAAGATTGCGATTGTCGGTGCGAATGGTATCGGGAAAACAACACTCTTGAAGAGCTTGTTAGGGATTATTAAGCCATTGAACGGAAAAGTAACGCGTGGAGACTATATCGATCTTGGGTATTTCGAACAAGAAACGCCAAAAGGAAATCGTAAGACCGCCTTAGAAGAAATCTGGGATACTTTCCCATCGATGACACAACCAGAAGTACGTGCAGCGCTCGCTCGTTGTGGATTAACCAGTAAGCATATCGAGAGTCAAGTGCAAGTCTTAAGTGGGGGAGAGCAAGCAAAAGTTCGCTTCTGTAAGTTGATGAACGAAGAGACAAACGTGCTCGTACTCGACGAACCGACAAACCACTTGGACGTTGATGCAAAAGAGGAATTAAAACGCGCCTTACAAGAATATAAGGGAAGCATTTTAATGGTTTGCCATGAGCCAGAATTTTATGAAGGTTTGGCAACGGATATTTGGGATTTTTCTTCATTATAAGAATCCTACAGACAGAAACTAGTTTCAAAATGATTAGAGGTAAGAGAAAATTCTTCTTACCTCTATTGTGCGAGATAATATCAATAGACTTCACTCTAATAAAATTGTATATTATTCTATATTATTATGTTTATTTATAGAAGGGGAGGTAAATATGAAACAAAAACAAAAATGGCTCATGTTATTTGTTACTGTAATGTCACTCTTTTCATTAATTTTTTTAGCAAAGGAACAATCCGTTGCTTCTGAAGTAAAAGAACTTGAAAAAGTAGTGACAGGAGTTGCTTTATTAGATCAATTAGACAACACATTGGAACCTGACAAAGATGGAGTGTATCAATTAAGAACGAATCAAGGATATCGTTTGAGAATGACTTTTGATTTGTCAAGATATAATGGAAATCTATCAAATGGTGATAATTTTAAAATAAATATTCCTGCACCTGTATCATTATACGGAAATAATGATATGGAATTAGTCGACCCTACTACTGGTGTGACAATTGCGGATTTGAAGTTTAACGATAATGGAGACGAACAAGGGGGTACCATCACGGTTACTCTTAAAAATCTAGAGGAGTACTTAAAAGCGAAGGGTGCCAACGTCGTTAAGGATGTTAATGGGAATTTTTCTCTAAACTTTTTATACAAAAAAGACCTTACGAATCATAAATTAATTTTAGATTCTAAGTCGTTAGTAGAGACTTTTGAACAAACCCATACAACAACGACACAACAAGCAAGACCAACCGTTGGGTATGAAAACTTCGCCAAAAATGGGGGAACAGCCCAAAAAATTTCTTGGACTTCTGATAAGTTAAAAGAAATTGGTTCAGTAAGTTCTGGTCAGTTCCTTTCAAGATGGAGAGTTCGTGTAAATACGGGCGGTCAAGATTACGGTCCTAACTTGGTATTAAATGATGACTTACCAAATGACCCAAGTGTTGCAGCTATTCAATATATTCCAGAATCGTTAAAAGTGTACCGTTCTCCTTCTCTAACAGATAGAACGTCTGCGACTCAAACAGACTCGGTTCTATTAACAGAAGGGGTCGAATATACCGTTAATTGGAATGAAAATTATACGAATTTTAGTGTGACTTTTAAAGATGGTTCTCAAAAATATTACGTAACTTATGATACTACGACACCAAATAATGGTGCTAAGGTAAAAAATGTTATTACACTTGCTAAACAAGATGGAACATTATTAACACAAAGAAGTAATGTTACAAGAACTGCTTTTGAAGCAACAGCCACTTCATTGTATTCAGGGACGATTGTTGCGTCGACTGCGTATCAAATTCGAATTGTAAAAGTAGATACCTTTAAACTAAACCCTGTTGCTGGTGCAGTATATGAAATTACAGATCCAGATGGTGAAAAATTCGAAGTAACAACGAATGAAAAAGGGATTGCTACTTCAAAAGCATTTGATGCAAAATATGTTGGTCAAACTTTTACAATTAAAGAGAAAAAAGCACCTGCTGGATATGAGATTGATGACAAAACATATACATTGGTTCTTGGAAAAGATGGGGTGTCTTTAAACTTAAAAGATAAGCCAATTACGACGACAACTACGACAACGACAACAACAACGGAAGCACCAACGACAACAGTAGCGCCTACAACAACGGAAGCTCCAACAACAACGGAAGCACCAACGACAACAGTAGCGCCTACAACAACGGAAGCACCGACGACAACAGTAGCGCCTACAACAACGGAAGCACCGACGACAACAGTAGCGCCAACGACAACGGAAGCTCCGACAACAACATCTGTTTCAACAACAGTTACTACGACAGAGTCTAGAACGGATAGTCTAAGCACTACTCAAAACTCAACAAGTAATTCAGGCGTCATCAACGGAATCCCTTCTGAGGACACTTCGAAGGAAGAGTCTCAAAAGGACACAGAGTTGCCAAATACTGGAACATCTGTTGGAAATACTGTTATGGTAGCGATGATGCTAATTCTTTCAGCAACAACTCTTCTTTTCTTTAGAAAAAAAGATGCTTTCAATAAATAATAGATAAATAAAAAAAGAAGCAGAAATTTCTGCTTCTTTTTTATTGAATCAATGATTTTAGAGCCGCCTAGGGGAGTCGAACCCCTGTTATAAGAACCGGAATCTTATGTGATATCCACTACACTAAGGCGACATTCGAATAATAGTGTACCTAATTTTAAGGAGTTATGCAAGTTTGGTTTGATGAGGGTTTAAATTTTAAATAAATTCGTGTATAATAGATTTATTCTAAATTGAATTTTCTTTTTTCACCTGAGATCTATGTGAATTTTTAGCGTGTTATCTGTGAAAAAGTAAGGAGAAAGGGGATAAAAATGATTAAAAACAAGAAGTTAACTGTTCTTTTAATGACATTATTGGTTGCTCTTTTTGTAATATTTCAACAACCTAAAATAGAATCTGCGGTTGTGGATAATGTGATTACAAGAATAGATATACAAAATAGCCAAGGAGAACCTTTAACTCAGGGCGTTGGTTCTTGGGAGAACTTTCGATTAAATGCAGAGTTTGCATTTAATAACGGTCAAGTACAGCCAGGAGATACTGCAACGATTCAATTGCCTGAAGAGGTAATATTTGTCGGAAAATCATTTGAAATTCGTGATGTGAACGGACAAGTAGTAGCGAATGCAACCATTGACTCTACAAGTAAACAAGCTGTATTAACCTTTACAAACTATGTAACACAGCGTGCAAGTTTCTCAGGGAACTTCACTATGACGGTTCGTATCGACCACAATGTAGCGCGTACAGCACAACAAATTCCTTTAACAGTAACCGTAAACCACACTCCAATGTATTCAGGAGTTGTCAATTATACTGGGATTGCCGGAATGGAACCTCAAGATTTCGCTAAATCTGGTTGGCAAGATCCAAACGATAATAGCAAGTTACATTACATTATATATGTTAACCAAAATTATCTTAATTTTACGGATATAATGATTGGTGATACAATTCAATACGAAAATGCGAAGATTGATAAATCAAGCTTTAGAGTGATATCTGGAACTTGGTATACAGATACAACAGACAATTCTATTCGTCTAGGGTATCAAGAAGACGTAACAGCAAGTTATAGTCCACAGTTTTCAGCAGATGGCAAGTCGTTCACGTTGAGTTTAAAACCATTTAATCCAAACCGTGGTTACTATGTAAAATACGATGTGGATTTACTAGGTGCTCCAGCAAATGGAATGCTTTTAAATAACAACGCTACGATGGAAGATTCGACGGGTTGGAAATCAGTAGCAGATGCCCAAATTGTTTACCAAGAAGATGGTGGTAATGCAAGAAGTAATATTTTCAAAGTAGAATTAACGAAAAAATCAGACACTGGTGAAAAACTACAAGGTGCGGAATTCGGATTATACTATGAAGGAACATTAGTGAAAACCGCAACTTCCGATGCTAACGGCGTTGTAACATTTGATAGTTTAATCAAACCAAAATACACGATTAAAGAAACAAAAGCTCCAGCCGGATATGTTCTTTCTGAGGAAGAAATTACAGTGAACGTAGCGGATGCAGAAAGTGGCGTTGTTCGTAAAGATGTAGTGAATAAACCAGAAACTACTACTGCAACTACAACAACTACAACGACGACTACAGAAGCGCCAACAACTACTGCAAGTACTACAACTGAAGCACCAACGACAACGACTGAATCTACAACGTCTTCAACGACGACAACGGAGTCTACAACAGAATCTACGACAACAGAAGTGCCAACATCTTCATCATCAACAACAGAAACTAGTACGACGGAAGGAGCTACTACAGAAACAACAGTGACGCCAAAAGAGTCCACGACTACTTCTGAAGCAGATCTTCCAAAAACTGGAACTTCTACGACTATTTTCACTACGATTGTTGGAGCACTTAGCGTATTAGGTGGATTTGCGATTTTAATGAATCGTAAAGACGTAGACGTAAATCGTTAAAAATAAAATATGATTTGTATAAAAGACTGGAATGATTTCCAGTCTTTTTTGTTGAAAAGAGAGCAAAAAAGTATACGAAGAGAGCAACATTACCATATATGGTAATTACCAAATATGGTAATGATTAAGTGGGAGGGAAAAATATGAAAATAGAACATCAGATTGACCCAAGAACGTTAGAGTTTGTGGATAGTAGACCGTATAAAGAGAAGATAAAAATGCTTGCTGCTCTTAAGCTGTTGGATAAGGAAGGATTAAGTCCTGCGATACTCGAAATGTGGGGGAATAAAACGAAGACTAAATTGAACATTCCAGTTGTATATACTAAAGAGGAGGCTTTAAAAAATGGATCAAAATCTGAAGCGTTCGATAGCAGGCTTGTCATTCGATTGGGAGAACTACGAAAAAGACTTAGATTTAGATTTCACTCTAAAAGAAATGGCAGCAAGGATTACAGAGTTGAGACTTGTGTCCGGACTCTCTCGTACCGAGTTTGCAGAAAAGGTTGGGATAAAACCAGCACATTTGTCACGGTTAGTTTCAGGACACCATAATCCCTCGATTTTATATTTGGAGAAGATAGCTCAAAAAGTCGGAGCCCATTTAGAAATTTCTTTTGTGATGGACGACGGAGAAACCTGCCATGAAAAGATTAACAAGCAAACCGGGACGAAATGTGTCCCTGTGCATCATAGATTTTAACCAATTTGTAATGTGAGTATAGTTGCATTTTTATTGTTTTATGGTAAAATATACTTGTATTCAGCAATAGACGTTCAAAGATACTAGAAAGAGTACGGGACGTAATTAGGCCCTATTAGGAAGCGATTGGAGGAAGGTTTCGATGAATTATCTTAATCTATCTCATTTGTTGGTCCCAGAAAGCAGGGTTGCACTTCAAACGCGTTTTCGTATCTTACAAGCTATTGCAACGTATCAACCCATTGGGCGTAGGGCACTTGCAAAAGTGGTTCAAATGTCTGAGAGAACACTGCGTAATGAATGTGAGGCGATGAAGAAATTAGACCTCATTGAAGTGCAAGGCTCAGGGATGCGTCTTACGGAAGTTGGCGAGTTTATATTAGAACGTTCGGATGATTTAAAAAACAACTTTATTCAGATGAGTCTGGTGGAACATAAGGTGGCTAAAACCTTAGGTGTTCAGTATGTAAAAGTTGTAGATGATCCGGCAAAAACATCTGAGTTGGTACAAGAAATTATGGATGTGCTTTTACCACTTGGAACTTCCATTATTGCCATCACGGGTGGTCAAACGATGGTCCGAGTCAGTGAAGGGTTCACAAAAGAGATTTCAGTGAACCGAGACCTTACAATTGTTCCTGCAAGAGGGGGAATGTTTGGATCGATGCTGATTCAGGCGAATAATGTCAGTGAAAAAATGGCAACTGGAATCGGTGCCCATCATGAAGCACTCTTTGTTCCAGAACATGTCCAACAAGCAACTTATACGCCCTTAATGCAAGAACCTTCCGTCGCAAAGACGATAGGTCTCATGAAAAAGGCGGAGTGTTTGTTATATAGCGTTGGAAGTGCTATTATTATGGGAGAGAGACGTGGCCTCTTGGAAGAACAAATGGCTACGTTAAAAGAGAAGAAAGCAATTGGCGAAGCGTTCGGTTGTTTCTTCGATGCAG
>ERZ773008.1656-NODE-1656-length-15439-cov-3.274636_pt1 | contig 15439 bp, 9 predicted proteins | sample MGYA00580664_ERZ773008 | MGnify/ENA primary metagenome ERZ773008 (study PRJEB29015, sample SAMEA2738016) | human oral metagenome | biome: human oral; feature: human-associated habitat; material: dental | place: China | collected 2048 ... | reverse complement strand
CCTCTCCCCCAACCCCTCCCCGAAGAGGGAGGGGAGTAATATGCTTTTTTGTCTAAAAACTCAATTGGAATAAACTGACATTATATGACAGGAAAAGAGGTAACTCCATTTGATTATATGAGTTCTTCGCCTGACCGCTACGCACTACTAAAGGTGTATGCCAAAGAAAACCGACAGAAAATGACATTTGCCGAAACTATACTTTGGGATGAATTGAGGTCACTTCCAAGAACTTTTAAGTTCAGACGACAGCATATTATCGGTGACTTTATTGTTGATTTTGTATGCTTGGACTTTCATTTAGTTATTGAAGTAGACGGTGGTTATCATCAAGAACTGCAACAAGAATATGATGACAGACTACGCACAGAATCCCTAAACAGAATGGGATTTACCGTGATACGCTTCACCAATGAACAAGTAACAGAACATCTGCAAGAAGTAATAAAAGAGATAAAAAACATATTATATAATGAATAAAACAGCCCATCGCCAACCCCTTTCTGCTTTGTGAGGAGAGAACACACTACTCCCCTCCCTCTTCGGGGAGGGGTTGGGGGGAGAGGCTTCGTTTTCCTCGTTCTTCCTTGGGGAGAGGTCAGCAGAGAGGCTTCTTTTCTCTCTCATCTGCTTGCAGAATAGAGAAATGATGCTTATATTTGCAGACATAAACACCATAATCTATTAACTGAACACAATGAGAAAGAGAGTTATTCTGCTCTTCGTAAGCTTCTTCTCCCTGCTGAATGCCCTTGGAGAAAACAGCATCTTAGGAACGATGTCGACGGAGGCGGTGAAGCAACAACAGCACCCAATGACTGCAAAGCAATGGGAAAGCTTGCATGCCGCCTATGCTGCCAAGACCTATCAACCTAAGGACAGCTGGGAATATATTACGGATTTTGACCCCAAAATGAAATGGGATGAAGCGACACAAGACCTATTGCTAAATATGAAAATACAGCTTTCGGGCGACACCCTGCTCTCTCTTAACGGACAAAAGATAAGCGTGAAACGCGCGAAACGCCGTCTAAGGATGAAGAAGGCGCAGTCGCCTTGCTTTTCACTCCTTTATAATTATTTCGCCAATCGGGGCATTCGTTTCATCAAAACCGTACCTGTCTTGCAGATAAAGTCGTCGAAACGCGATATTTATAGTGAGAAATTGGAATATATCTACACAGGCGACTATCTCGTGCTTTACCACAAGGGAAAGGCCGCTATCTATAAATATATCCGACGAAAAGACCAAGGAAAGCCCGAGGCTACGGCCAAACTCGTCTATACCATGGGCGATATGTATATGGATTTCAAGAAGGAAGGGAGCAGTGAACACGCCCGAAAGTATAACATCCGACCTTATAAAGAAGTGTTGGTAAAGGCAGAACATTACTCGAATTACGCGATAAACACCAATTGGAACTTCTTCATTGAAAAGCTATACCATGTGAACGGCTTCCCAATCTTTGCCTGCTATAACTACAATGAGGATGATGAGTTTCTGCTATATGTTTATAGAAATGGAAAAATCGATGAAGACAACAACCTCCAGATAGATGCTTTCAGCTCTTATAGTGACGTAACAGAGGACTTCGCCATGTTCTCTGACGGCACTGTTTACATCAAAATTAAGGAGGGAAAGAATACGGAAATCGAAGTTTATCGGATTAACAAGCAAGGCGACTTGTATAGGTTGAAATAGAGATCAGGCTTTCGAAAAGCGACAATAGGCCTAAGAGTGGCTTATCGGGAATAGCTATTGAAGAATAAAATAAACTTTTTATAAGCAATAGAATGAGGAAAATCATTTTTCTTTCACTACTTATGGTGGGTGTTTCTGGTGTGGGACAGCCGTGCAAATACGCTGCTGTTGCCGTGGCAAAAAGTAATGATAACGCAACAAAGCATCTTTCATGTGACGAAAAGCTGAGGCAATTGGTTCTCTCATGTGCAAATTTCAAGACGCTTTTCAATAGGAAGACGATGTGTGCGGAGATAGAAGAAAAGCGGCAGAATGGTGTTTACTCCATTCGTTTGTATGCGAAAGAGCATGGTGCAAACAGTGAAAGCACACAGGGATGGCTGCTGCTTGACACGAAAAACAGACTGTTGAAAGATGTGACTTTCGACCCCGAAGCGCCGATTATATTGCGTTATGACGAGGGGAAATATGAGGACTATGTGGCGAATTGCTTAGGAATAAAGGGCTTTTCTGCCAAACATGAAAGTGTGGAGAACCTGCTTCATCAGCTCCCCATGCTGCCTCTGCCCTTGGAATACAGCTATGATTTTATCATGGACATGGGCGGAACAGCAGTTCCCGACAAGGCGCTTATGCCGCTTCTGGAGTCTTGTGTGGATAGCGAAACAGACCTTATGGACTGCCATGTGGCTCAACTGCCAGCGGTAGATGGCTGTCGTGTGTTCATAATCTGTGGCAGAGATCAGATTGGGGAAGGGCGATTTTTCCTCTGTTCGCTGGATAAGAACAACAAACTTACCGATAAATTGCTCATCTATATGGCTCGGACGATAAGGTGGAAAGGTAAGGAAGACAACAGCTATCTGCATTTCAAAATCAACGACGGCGGTCAAATCACGCTGCACAAAACTGTTATCCACAACGAAAAAGAACTTGTTATCGGCAGTAAGCACTATCAATTGAAAGGCGGAAAGTTCTGCAGTTTATAAATCGAAGCACGCCATGTGCAGAATAAGATATTCCTCTATTGACGACTACGAAATCCAGAAGCAAAGCTGTCTTCAGTTAAAATATGTGCTATGTTTTAGCAGTATTGAATGCATTGATAAGCTAATCGTTATGACCTTTGAATTGAAAAATGAGAAAGATAACGCTGAAACGCGTTGAGATTTGCATCAAATTACTGCGCAATATGACTCAAAAAGCAAGGCAATCTCAGTCATATTACACGATAAACTGACTGAGATTGCCCAACAAGAAATAGTGTAAAGTAACCTGACACAGTTTACTTTATACATGCTTTAGAATGCTATATATTTTTCTTTACTTTGTTACGGTGACAGAAATACGCCCCTTTCTTCCGTCTCTGTCAGACACATTAATGACTGTTGTACCAACTTTTAAAGCCTTGATTGTAATAGTAGCGTCTGAAACATCTACCTTTACGATATTGTTGTCCTCTGCACTTGCCTTATAGGGATAGGCTCCTGACTGGATGTTTACTTTCTCCATCTGCCCAACAGAGAGGCCAACGCTGGCCTTACTGAATTTAAGTGCCGACAGCTTTTGTCCTTTAACCTTTACTGTAATCTTTGCAGTCTTCTTGTTTTTATCAGTGACAACAATCTCTGTTTCACCGCTATAGCCTCCTGTAACGACAAAGAAATTTCTGTCATTATGAAGAGTTATCAAGGCAATCTTTTTATCCAACGCATTCACTTCGTATGGAGCTGTACCATTTTTTATATAGACATTCTTTGCTTCTATAGGTGAGAGCGTCAGCGTGGAAGGGTCAAGAACAAGCTGAGTCTTCTTTCTTTCCTCCTCTTCTCGTCTCTTTTTATCTTCTTCTTCCTTTTTCTTTTTCTCTTCTTCTTGCTTCTTTTTCTCCTCCTCCTGCTTCTTCTTTTCTTCCTCTTCCTTTTTCTTCTTCTCTTCTTCCTGCTTTTTCTTTTCCTCTTCTTGTTTCTTTTTCTCGCTTTCCTTGCGTTTCATTTCCTGTCGTTCTTTTGCATCAAAATCTGTCTTATCACACGAAGTAAGTGAAATAAAGCATACACAAAGCAGCGAAATCGTCCATTTTGATAAATTCATTCTTTTCATTTTCCTTTTGTTAATGTTTAGTGAGTTGCTATAAAAGAGTGTTATCCCCCGATTACCTTGTATTATATAACGCTATAAAAAAGGTGTTGAAGTGCAATTATCGGAATGGCTAACATTAAATTGGTCGCAAAGGTAAGCGTTTAATCTTACATATTGTTCATTCTAAATACTTTTTAAGTACTATTTGAGTTCATTTGTAACCTTTTCGCATACAGTTGGTATTCAATGTTCCTGTCTTAGACTTCAGCTTTGATTTTGATGTGTATGAGTTCCACATTACCTGAAGAATAAAAGATTATACATAAGAAAAAGCCGGACGCAATGGCATCCGGCTTTTTGATGTATGAATGTAACGAGTTCTTATTCCTGGGGTAACATCACAACAGTTATCTTGCTTCCAGAAGCTAAGAAATCCTTAACGAAAGCAGAGATACTTTGTGGTGTCTGTGCCTCTACTAACTTCTTGTAGTCGGTATAGGTATCAATGCCGAGCTTATCAAACTGATAAATGGTGTTATTCCAGAAGCTGTTGGTCTTTGCCTTGTCGTCAATCTGCTTCAACATCAAGGCTTTTACCTTACTCAACATCTCTGCATCACAGGCTGTTGCAAGCTTGTTGGCCTCATCAGTCATAATCTTCAAGGCGATTTCTCGCTTCTCAGGCTTCATCGGACAAACGCCAATCATGTTGTAAACCTTATAGCCGTCATCGGCTAAAGAAGCACCACCATAAGCGCCACAAGAGTAAGCTGCACTGGCTTCCTCACGGATCTGTTTCAGATAAATCATGGAAAGCACTTGGCCGGCCATATCCATCTGGATGCTCTTTTCAAGGGTGTAAGGCAGGGTTTCGTTGTGCCATACCATGTAAGCATTGGCTTTCGGCGTCTCCATCTTACGCTTGAAGATGTTCTCAATCTGGCCGGTAACCATCTTGTTCATACGCTTTGAAGCCACGTTGTTTGCCTTTGCAGGCAGCGCACCGAGATACTGACAGATGAGAGGACGAATGGTTGCTTCGTCGAAGTTACCAATGATGGTGAACTCCCAACCGCGTGCACTTGCGGTGCGTTCTTTAGCCATTTGCAGAATACGGTCATAGTTGACATTCTTCAAATCCTTAAGAAGCAGCGGCGCAACACGTGGATTATGGCCGTAGAGTGTAGCCGTCAGAGAGTCGCTGAAAGCTGTTTCGGGAGAGAGCTCACGGTTCTTCAGCGACACTTCATACTGCTGCATGAGGTTGTTGAAAGCGTCATTGTCTTTCTTGATGTTGGTGAAATAGAGGTAAACCATTTGCAACATGGTCTCTACATCCTTAGGAGTAGCGTTACCGTCGATACCCATCTTGCGCTCGCCCATGGTCAGATTAGCATTTGCAATCTTACCTGCGAGGGCCTTTTGAAGTTCAGTACTTGTGAAATCTCCAAGGCCGCTGATGCCGATAACATCATCGAATGTGTTGAAGTTTGCAAAGTCTTGCAGGCCATAGGCGGTCGAACCACTGCCTCCATTGCCATTCAAGAGCACCTGATCTTTCTTGAAGTCGGTCTTCTTCAGAATGACTTTCACACCGTTGGAGAGTTCCAATGTGGTGTAATCAAACTTCTTGCTCTTGGTTTCTTTCTTTATCTTGCCTGCCTTGGGCATTTGTTTGATGAGCGGTTCGTTCTTAACATTGTCAACATATGCCGTGATCTGTTCCGTGCGTGCAGCCTTCACAGCATCAAGCAACTGCTGTTTTGTGGGATAAACATTACCTTCTTTCTCGTTGTTGAAGTTGATAATGACCATGTTACTGTCGTTGGCCGGAACCAATTCCTTTATCTGCTGATTGACAGCTTCAAGTGGAATCATCGGCACAAGTTGCTTCATCGTCTGGTAAGTATATTCTATTCCAGGCATCGGTTCATTAGTGAGGAAGTTGCCAAGACACTCACGATAGAACTGCGCATTATAGCGTTTGTCCTTGTTGCTGTACTGCTTTTCGAGTCCACTTAGATAGTCCTGCTGGAACCTACTGTATTCCGTTGCGGTGAAACCAAACTCTGCAGCGCGGCGAGCCTCAATCAAAGCGGCCTTCAAAGCGTCTGCAGTCTTGCTCATATCCTTTGGAGAAGCATCGATAGAGAAGGCATCCTTGGTCTTTGCAAAGATATAGTTTCCATCGTAAGCCATGGCGTTCACGAATGGGCAATCGGCCTTCTGAGCTGCTTCTGTATAGCGTTTGTTGAGCATATTGGCTATGGCATCGTTCACATAGTCATAGATAAGATAGTTGATAGTGTTCTTCAGTGAGTCGGGGAACACGTCATGTTTGAACATCACTTCTACGCTTGAGCTTTGCTCTTCCTTATCCTTGTCGATGACAACGATAGGTTCTGCATTGTCTGGTACTTGCTCATCAACAATCGGAGCCTCGTTTTCGGGGTTCTTGATATCGCCGAAAAGCTTCTTGATCTGTGCTTCTACCTTGTCTACATCAACATTACCAACGATGATCAGTCCTTGGTGATCAGGGTGATACCACTTGTGATAATAGTCGACAAGTTCCTTGCGCTTGAAGTTGTCTACGACGCTCATCAAACCGATAGGATAACGCAAACCATACTTGCTTCCGGGGTAGAGTGCGGGCAGATTGCGTTCGAACATGCGGCTTGAAGCACTCGTACGCAGACGCCATTCCTCATGGATAACACCACGTTCGTTGTCGATTTCTTTCTGATCGAGCGTCAGACCGGTTGACCAGTCACGCAGAATGATGAGACAGGTGTCAATAGCTCCCGGGCGCTGTGTAGGCACATTGTTGATGTTGTAGACGGTCTGGTCGATGCTGGTATAGGCATTCAAGTCGACACCGAATGCAATTCCGTTGGCACGGCACCATTCAATGAGGTTGTTTCCCTTAAAGTGATCCGAGCCATTGAAAGCCATGTGCTCCAAGAAGTGAGCCAGACCTCGCTGGCTTTCTTCCTCTTGAATAGAGCCAACTTTCTGTGCAATGTAGAAGTTTGCACGGTTTTCGGGCCAGTTGTTGTGGCGGATGTAGTAGGTAAGACCATTCGAAAGCTTACCTATTCTTACGTCCTTGTCTACTGGAATCGTCATCTGCGGCTGTGCTTGAACCATTCCGGCAAGCATCAACAGAGCTGCAACCAATAAATTTCTAAGTTTCATGTATAAGTAAATTTGTTAATAAATATTCGTCCTTGTGAACCAACAGGCGAACTGATAAGCATCAGTCAGCAAACTGACTATATAGCCTAAGAATAATGCAAAGGTAATATAAATAATGTATCTTTGTTCACTTTTTATCATTTTTTTATTGATTTTACTACGAAACTGAAAATCCTTCACCTCACATTCCCTGTCTCATTGCTCAGGAAAATGCGGAGTGAAGGATTGCCTTCTGTTTGAAATCAACAGCAGATTTCTATTTCTTCATCGCCAAAGCGTTACTGGTCTTCTCTGTATATTGTAGCAAAGTGAGTGTCGCCTTGCCCTTGACAGCCTCAACATTGCTGCCTACAAGGAACGTATAAGTGCCTGCATCAGCCAACCACTGACTGTTCTTTTCATCGTAACTTGCAAGGTCACGCACAGCGAGTGTCATCTGCAAAGTCTGTGTTTCGCCAGGCTTCAGCGTGCGCGTCTTACCAAACGCCTTGAGTTCCTTAGTCGGTTTTTCAAGTTTTCCCTTTGGAGCTGCCACATAAACTTGGGCAACTTCCTTTCCAGCTAGGCTTCCGGTGTTTTTCACAGTCACTGAAACCGTAATCTTATCACCGCTGCGTTTCACCGTAGGAGCACTGAAATTAAAGGTCGTATAGCTAAGACCAAAGCCAAAGGGATAAGCCACCTGGCGACGGTTAGTGTCGAAGAAACGATAGCCAACCCAAATGTCTTCTTCGTGCTTGGTGACGTCGCGTGTAGGGATTGGAGCACCACCTGCACCGAGATTTTCATAGGTGAAAAGGTCTATGTCCTGCGGGAAGTTCTTCGTTGAAGGGTGATCTGTGGCTGCAAGAGGCCATGTCATAGAGAGGCGTCCCGATGGACAAACCTTGCCTGTCAGTATATCTGCCACGGCATTTCCACCCTCTTCGCCCGGTTGCCAAGCCAAAAGAATGGCATCGGGATAGGCACTCCAACTGGTAGTTTCCATCACCGAACCCGAGTTGATGACTACAATGACGGGCTTGTTTTCGGCATGATAGGCCGTCGTTACGTCTTGTATCATCTTCATTTCCTGCGGAGTGAGGTTGAATTCGCCGTCAATCTTGCGGTCAATTCCCTCTCCGGCCTGACGCGAAATGGTGATAACGGCCATGTCAGACTGCTTCAATTGCTTCTTGAGAAGTTCCTGAGTAATATCTATCTCGGGCATCTTCTGGTCGCCCATCAACGGTGCTTCAAACCAACGATAGCCCGAACGGTCGGCTTCAAACTTTAGTTTTGCATAGTCAATATACTTCTTATAAATCTCTGTCAGATCGGCGGTAGCCTCGATACCGACATTCTTCAGCCCCTGAACGAGGTCTATAATATAAGGTGTATGAACGCAACCGGAGCCTACACCGCCTGAAAGGAAGTTGTAGGAACCCGTGCCATAGAGCGACACACGCTTCGGGAGACTGCCCTTGGCGCCTAAAGGCAGCACGCCATTGTTCTTTAAAAGCACCATACCTTCTTCTGCCACTTCGCGGCTAACGACTGCATGTGCTTTCAAATCAGGGGCATTATTGCCCTTATAGCCATTGAAATGAGGGGTCAGCACAATATATTCAAGGATGCGACGCACGCACTTATCCACATCTTCCATGCGCAGCTTGCCACTCTTCACGCCCGCAACAATATCATCAACCTGCTCTCTACAGCCCGGTTCCATAAGGTCGTTGCCCGCCTTAACCTCATCAATGGTGTAGAGACCTGCCTGCTCTCGCTTGCCACACCAGTCGGTCATGACGATGCCTTTGAAGCCCCAGTCATCGCGAAGTATCTTTGTCAAGAGGTCGTAGTTGGCTTGAACGAATACGCCGTTGATGCGATTATACGACGACATGACCGTCCAAGGATGACTTTCGCGCACGGCAATTTCAAATCCACGCAGATAGATTTCGCGGGCTGCACGCTGTGACAGTTGCTCGTCAACTCCCGTCCGGTTGGTCTCCTGGGAATTCACGGCGAAGTGCTTGATGCTTACACCTGCACCCTCACTCTGCACCCCATTGACGTAGCCTACAGCAATCTTACCCGTCAAGAGTGGGTCTTCGCTGTAATATTCAAAGTTTCTTCCGCACAAAGGATTACGGTGAATATTCATTCCCGGGCCGAGAATCACGTCACAATTATACGCTTTCACCTCGTTGCCGATAGCCTTTCCGACTCTTGACGCAAGCTCGGTGTTCCAGGTTGCAGCCAGACATGAGCCTACAGGAAAGCCTGTTGCATAGAATGTTTTGTCGGTTTCCGGACGCGTAGGATTAATGCGGACACCTGCCGGCCCATCGGTAAGAATGGTCTCAGGGATACCAAGCCGTGGGATAGCGATAGTCGAACCGGCTGCCCCGGGCACTGTACGTGAGGAATTTCCTGCCACAGCTGTGGTCGACCAGAAATCGTATTCACCACCGATAAGCAGTGAAGCTTTCTCTTCAAGAGTCATGGCATGCAGCACCTCGTCAATGTTGTTCTTCGATAATTTCGGTGTTTGTGCCGTTGCAGTAATGCTCATTGTCATTGCAAATGCTAAAATTTTAATATTCATAATCAGGTTATATTAGGTTTTATGTCACATCTGTCATTAGTCGTTCATCAGGATTTTAGTTGTTAAAAGCTGTTGCAAAGATATGGAAAATTCATGAAACAGCACTGCATAAGATGTTTATATTTCATGCATCATCCGTAAATAACACCCCTCATTTGAAATCATCTCTGCCCTTTGTTGATAGCAACAGCGCAAGAAGAAAACTGTAATCATCTGTAAACTTCTTTCCTGTTGAATTTGCATTCGCCCCTGAAAATCATTATCTTTGCCGTAGGGAAAGGTTCGTTAGGGTCTTTCCTTTTTTCATGTCTAATTGCAAACAGCCTTGTAATTACATAGGAATGAGCCTGCAAAGTGATAGAGATTGGGTTGCAAAGTGATAGAGATGAGTACATGAAACGGTAGAGATGGGCGCATGAAAGGATAGGAGTTAAGGCAAGAAACAGGTTTAAGTGCTACCTGAAATCATGCCATCAGTAAATCGAGCGTACTGATGTTGTAAACTTATCTGATTATTTTGTTAAATAAACATAAACGAAAGAAACCCTTGGTTTATGCTGTGTAATGAGAGGAAGGCAGGCGAATGAGTCATTGCAGTGGCTTAAAAAGCCACCCCCACTTTCACTGGTAAGGACTGTAAGTTAGGCTTTTTCCCCTTTTAGGGAGGGGCTGGGGTGAGCATTAGGCCTTAGTGAAAGCCTTCTGTTTCTACTTCCCATTCGTCCTTTACCGCTTTCCCTGCCTTCATTCCTTTTGCCACAATACGGTTCAATCCGGGTTGAAGCGTAATGTGGAAAGTGCAGAGTGAGATGTCGTTGGGTGTGAGGGCAGGCAACGGTTTGCCGTTAATGGTGAGCGTAACCGACTTACAATTGGAGAACACCCATAGGTCGATATCCCCCTTTTTGCGTTCCGTGCATCGCTTTCCTGCAATATATACCATTGGTTCGGGGTTCCAGTTGGCCTTGTAGAAGTAGTAGGCATCCTTCTTTGTCTTGCGGTCATGCGTCACAAGTCCTTTGTCGTTGATGCCTGGGCGGTCGCCTTCTGTGCGATGAGCAGCACCGAAATCAAACATGTTCCATACGAAAGAGCCCCAGAGGAAAGGCCTGTGTGAGATGATATCCCAATTGCGGATGTGGTAGAAAGTCTGCCAGTTTTCGGGATGCCACCAGCTGTTTGGTTGAGGCTGGAGCAGCGAGTCTTGCTGTTGTCTGACGGAGGCGCCGGCTCCATATTCACTCAATGCGATGCAAAGTTGCGGGTACTTGGCATGCATTTCGTCAAGGAATGTGGCTAAGGTTGAGGGCGTAGAGCCATACCAACCGTCGTAACGGTTCCATGCCATCACGTCGGTAATGAAGTTCATTTCGCCCATTTGGTTGCTCGCGCAGGTAGTGAGTCGCGTGCTGTCTTCGGCATGTGCCAGCGTGTTTAGTTCGCGGATATAGTCTGAAGGATTGTCACCTTCGTATTTAAGTTCGTTGAACAATCCCCAGAAACAAATGCTTGGGTGGTTGAAATGCTGTCGGATGAGTTCGCAAAGTTGCGCTTTTCCGTTGGCACGAAAACGCTCGCTGTCGACAAATCCCTTGTCGGCATAGCCGCCAGGCCCAACAAATGGGATTTCAGCCCAGGTCACAATGCCTGCCCTATCCATTTGATCGTAGGTGTAGCTTGAATGTGGATAATGGGCCAGACGCACGGCATTGACGCCCATTTCGCGCATCAGTTTCACGTCTTCCCGGATATCTTCCGGCGCGAGGGCATTGCCTACAACAGCTCGGTCTTGATGTCTGCAAACGCCATGCAGCTGTAAATGGTGACCGTTGAGGAAGAAACCGCGGGCAGGGTCGACTTTATAATAGCGTAGGCCCAAGGGCTGTTCAACCTCATCGAGCAGTGTTTTACCCTGCCACAGACTCACTTTCACCTTATAAGTAAAGGGGTCTTGCGTGCCATTCCATAGATGAGGACGGTGTATGGTGAATGGAATCGTGTGCTTTTCCACCATGGCTTGCGCCTCAAGACGGATGCTCTTCTGCTGTTTGCTGATGGATTTTCCGCCTGAAAACACTTCCACGGCAACCTCTACCTGCTGTGTTTTGTCGGTAGGATTGTCGAGCATGACATCGGCTTTCACGTCGGCCTGCTGTGCATCTACTTTCGTTTGGCGCAGGTAGATGCCTGGCGAAGCATAGTCAAGGGGCGAAATACAGACGTCGTTTGTCAGCAGTAAAGCCACGTTTCTGTATATTCCGCCATAGAAATTGAAGTCGCCCACGAGCGGCATTACATCGAGTTGCTCGGCATTGTTGACGCGGACGAGCAGTTGGTTCTTGGCGCCATAGATGAGTTTGTCGGTCAGTTCGAAGATGAAAGCGCCGTAACCTCCCCGATGTTCTCCAATGTGTTTGCCGTCCAAGAAGAGGTCAGTGGTGGTGTTTGCGCCTTCAAAACGGATGAAGATGCGGCGTCCCTGCCATGATGCGGGCACAAAGAGTGAACGGCTGTAGTTGCCTATTCCACGCTTGTAGTCGGGTTTTCCGCTGAGGGCATCAACGGCATTCCATGTGTGGGGAAGGGCGACTTTATGACCGCTTCCCTTATGCACTTCATGGGAAAAGCGAAACAACCAGTCGTTATTCAGAGGGATAACGGCGCGCTGGGCGCTTGAAATCGTAGTCACAAAGACCAACGAAAGCAGCAGAAACAACCGCTGTATGGAGTTGCTTCTGCTGTGTGTAAAAGAGGTATAGTTGAGCATAAACAATCTTTTTTAAGGGTTGTCACGGATCACTGTGCAGCGATATTGACCGCTGAGCGCTTGGTCATTGGCCGTGAGCGTGATGCGATAGATGCGGTCGCCCCACACCTTAGAGAGTCTCTGGTCGGTCAGTTCAACGGCTTCAACAGTGGGTTTGAACACGTTGGCATCATAGGAAAGCGTGGCTTTTACCTTGTTGATGTGCAGCTTGATGCGTCCTTTCTCGCTGATATCTACGTTTCCCCAAGTCATGAAATTCAGCTGATTGGGAGCCTTTTTCATTTTTAAGCGATAGTCATCTGTAATGACAAGACGGTTTTTCTGGAGCTGATAAGCGCGTATCCAGCTGTCTACGGCAGCCTCTTCCGGATAGGCTTTGGCAATATCTGCAGTAAAGATGCAACGCTTTTCATCGGCACGAACCTGCGTTGCATGATATTGAGTTCCAAAGCTTTCGGGCTGTCCATTGATGATGGGAAGATTGTGATAGTTGCTCTGCATGGTCCATATCGTGTAGCGTTCGCTGCTGAAAGTCTTCTTGGTATAGGTGCCCACGCCAGCATCAATCAGCAGAGGAACGTTGTCAATGGCAAGGATGCAGGTGCCCACATCATTATGGTTGTGGCTTTCGTTGTTGTGTCCTCCCTTGGCAGCGAGGAACATATTGCCGGAGCGCATGTAGCAGAACTGGGTCTCAGGATACCACATAAAGCGTGGTGGACGATAGGCCGTTGTCTCGCTTTTCAGCTTTGGAAGGCTGCGCAGATTTTCGAGTTCTTGATACAGGTCGAGCCAGGTGGAGGGCAGTTTCGGAGGATAAGCCTTCGCACGCATAACTGCCATAGCCTTCATGACAGGGCTGTTGACGGCGACACCATAGCGATAAACGAGCATCGTATTAAGTTCGTTGGCTCGTGCAGAAGCGTCGGCAAAGTTGACAACCCATTCGTCTCCGATGTATGAAGCAGCGATATATTCGCCCATTTTCTTGATTTGTGGCTGCGAAAAGAAGTTTACTTTGCCCCCTGTGATGAGTGACAAGCCAGAGAGATATTCAAAGAGTTTGCCGGCTGCATGCCCCCAATAGGAGGGGCCCTCCTCACATGCTCCGTCGCTTTTAACGTAGTTCAGGTATTCATCTACAGACTCCATGGAAAGACGGATGGCCTTGGTGAGTTCTTCAGGATTGTTTTCCAAGAGCATGAAGCAGAACAAGGCGTTGGCGTTACACCATGGTGTCCAGTTGTTGAGCAGACGGTCTTGTTTGTAATTTCGTGCCATCCACCAGAAGTCATTGCGTTTGAAGAAAGGGTCAAGTTCGCGTCGTTGCAGTTCATAACGCAGTCGGTTGGCGATTATCGGGTCGACTTTATCAAATTCATCTTTCATGAAATAATACGTCCAAGCAAGCAGTTGTGCAATATCTCCTTGACGTAGTTCGAGAATTTCCTCACGATAATCAGGTAATGCCCTGTGGCTTTTCTGGTAGGCAGCAAGGTGGGCAGACTCGGCCCAAGAGGTCATTTCGCAGAAGAAGAACACGCCATTAATCAGGTCATCTACAAAGCGTCCACGTCCTTCTGCAAGTTCAGCTACGAGCAAACGACTCAGCACGTTGATGTTTTGGTTGTAGGGTTTTTGCATGGTTGTACGGTTCCCTGACCGTTCATAATCAAGGAAATCTGTGGCCCGGACGACCTGCCATTGATAGTCAAGATAGCGCTCGCCAGCCTCTATAATAGGCTTTTTCTCAGCACCAAGCAAGGTTTCCCAACCTGCACGGTCGGCATATTTGGGATAAGGAACCCACTGTTGATGCATCACAAGTGAACTCTGTATGAGGGCTTCTGAGACGTTGTTTTGTAGTAGATTTCGCTTTTCATAGGCCTGCGAAGTGCACAGAACCGTGAAGAGTAAGCATATTATGAAAATCGTTTTCTTCATCATTTTAGCATTAAATCAAAAAAGATTCCCGCACAGATTCACATCTCGCGGGAATCACCATTCATGTACATATATAACCTAAAACTACCAATCTGGGTTTTGAGTGAGGTTTCCGTTCTTTTCTATTTCGTCTGCCGGTATCGGCCATAGATAGTCACGTTTTGTCACAGAACGCACGTAGCGGAACTTTCCTGTGATATCGGTTTCTTTCCGTTTGTCAAGAGTTTCCAAGAGTTTCCAGCGTTTGAAATCACTGAAACTCCATCCTTCTCCTGCAAGCTCGACAGCTCTTTCATGCTTGATTCTCTCGAATACTTCATCCTTGGTCGTTGCTTTCAGATAGGCAGGCCCACTGTTGATGCCAGGCATCTCGACACTCTTGCGTGCTCTTACCTGATTGATCAAGGCCACAGCTTCGTTCTGATGGCCTAATTCATTCTGACATTCTGCCATCATGAGCAATACGTCTGCGTATCTGATCAATGGGAAGTTGATAGGTGTGTGAGCGCGGTTGTTGATGGCTCCTCCCATATTTCCCTCGGGAACGAACTTGCGCCAGAGATAGGTTTCATAGTTACCATTGACGCGGATGTAGCCTTTTCCACTCGTAATAGAGGGCGCAATAACAAACTCGCAGTCCTCTTGTGCATTGGCAAACCAGCCGGTATAGTTTGTATAAGGCAAGATTACGGTTGCATTCATGCGTGGATCGCGCTTGCCATACATTTCCAACAGTTTTGCTTTTCCTGCCGGGTAAGCCTTCACTTTGCCTTTCTCCATTGTGGCACGGAAGGTTTTTACCTTGACATTATTATCGGTCTTGATGCCTGGGAACCAATCATCCCAGTCGAAAGGACGCCCATCTTTATACTCATAAGTGTCTACAAAGTGTTGAGAAACCATGACATTGTTCCAGCAACTGCCAAAGGTTTCACGGGCTCCCATGTAGAAACACATCGGCATTCCATGGTCTGTGCCGACTCCCCCCATGTTCTGAATGGCGAAAATCATTTCAGATGACTCGTCACCTCCTGGCTTAAAGAGTCCTGCATAGTCGTTATAAAGCGCGTATTTCCCTGAAGCTACGACCTTCTCAAAGCACTCTAAGGCTTTCTTATACTCTTTAGCATACAGATAAACCTTACCGGTCAATGCA
>ERZ773008.1653-NODE-1653-length-15461-cov-3.819291_pt1 | contig 15461 bp, 12 predicted proteins | sample MGYA00580664_ERZ773008 | MGnify/ENA primary metagenome ERZ773008 (study PRJEB29015, sample SAMEA2738016) | human oral metagenome | biome: human oral; feature: human-associated habitat; material: dental | place: China | collected 2048 ... | reverse complement strand
TAGTCAGGTGATTTAACACAATATACTTCAAAAATATCTATATATATCAGCTATTTCTAAAGATTAGTAGCTATTTTAGTTCACATAAAAAATACGGTGGAAATTTATAAGTTTAAATTGTATTTTTTTGAATGATATTATAAAAAAAATAGTATTTTAATATAATATTTTATTTTATAAATGAATACGTTGAAATCGTTTTTCTTTTATCTTTGTAGCATATATTGTATAATAAAGATGAAAAGTTAATTAAATTTCAGAAATCAAGGGGGATAATTTTATGTACAGCATTGATAAACTTGAAAAAATATTAAATGAAAAAGTCTACTCTATTGAAGAAACAAGTTATGGAGTAACTAATAAAAATTATATAGTAACTACAGAAAATAAGTGGTAATTACCACATTTTAGAAAATTATTGAGGAGTAGTTATGAAACTTGAAAGAATGAAAAAATTTGTGATTTTTAAAGGAATGTCTGATGAAGAAATTCAGTCTGCTCTTGAAGTTCTTCGCTATGAAGAAAAGAGCTATGAAAAAGGAGAAACCATCTTATATGCAGGCTCTACCACAAAAAAAATGGGAATCGTGTTATCCGGAAGCGTTACGGTAGAAAGTATTGACTTATTGGGAAATAAGACCATACTTTCCTATATAGGAGTCGGGGATTTCTTTGCGGAAACCTATGCGTTTTTGGGAAATGAACCTTTGGCAGTCGACGTTTGTGCCAATGAAACTTGTAACATATTCTTTTTGAATATCGGAAACATAACAACATCCTATCACTCAGGTTTTGAATCTTGGAAAACAAAACTAATCACAAATCTGCTCACCATATCCACACGGAAGAATTTGTTTCTTTCCAACAGAGTATTTCATACGAGTTCCAAAACAATTCGAGGAAAATTGATTTCGTATTTAAGTTTTGTTTCGATCAAAAAACAAAAAAATGAATTTACAATCCCGTTTGACAGACAACAGCTGGCTGATTATTTGAATGTCGATAGAACCGCATTGTCAAAAGAGATAGGCAAAATGCAGAAGGAAGGTTTGCTTGTGTGCAAAAAAAATCATTTTTTACTGAAAGAAAGTATCTATCAAGACGCTGATATGTTCTAAAAAATAGTTAAGTTGTTATTCTATGGAATGAAGAAAGCATAGAATATTTTTGTCATGAAATTTGCAAATTTTTGTTCACTGATACTGTTTCAGTTGTCAATATCTATGGTATTAATATAAGGAAATATTTTAAAAAATACAAAATATAGAAAGTGAGTGCAAGAGATGCAGATTTTGAAAAGAAGTGGAGAAAAAAGAGAATTTGACACTTCAAAGATTGAAACAGCGATTCAAAAAGCGTTTTTGAGCGTAGGTCTTCCGGTTGATTCCGAGAAGATTAGGAGTATGGTAGATACCATTGAGGAGAGAGTAAAAACACAGTTTCCGAAAGGGCATATCGTTACAGTGGAAGAAATTCAGGATTTGGTAGAAATTGTGTTGATTGAGAACAACTACTACGCTGTGGTAAAATCTTATATTCTATATCGAGCAAGTCATCATACGATGCGAAAAGTGATAGAAGACTTTGAGGATTATTTTTCGGATAAATCGATTGTGGAGGAGTTAAGAGAGATACAAAAAATTTTTACGGAAGATGTTTACAATCTTACTTTCCTGTTCCAAAAATTCAAAGCTTTTATCAAAACAAATATGACAGAAGAAGAATATTTGGGCATCTTGATTCGTGCGGCAAGTGAACTGACAAGTAAAGAGGCTCCAAAGTGGGAGTTTGTTGCGGCAAGGCTTTTATCTTTGCAACTAAATAGACAAATCGAAGAGAAAGCCAATCGATTAGAGCTATACTCTTTTCGTGATAAAATCCATTACTTAACAAAAGAAAAACGCTATGGAGACTATATTTTGGAACAATATCAGGAGGATGAAATTGATGAACTGGAATCCTATCTGAAACAAGAGAGGGATTATCTGTTTAACTATAGCGGACTGGACTTGGTAATCAAGCGTTATTTAATTACCGATAGAGAAGGCGAAGTATTGGAGAAAGTCCAAGAAATGTTTATGGGAATTGCAATGCACTTAGCGATTCCGGAAAAAGAGAATAAGGTGAAATGGGCAAAAAAAATCTACGATGTCATCAGCCAACTGAAGGTAACGATGGCAACGCCGACAATGGCAAATGCACGAAAGCCGTTTCATCAGTTATCTTCTTGCTTTATTGATACAGTACCGGATACCTTGGATGGAATTTACCGCTCCATCACCAATTTTTCACAGGTGTCAAAGCATGGTGGAGGAATGGGACTTTATTTTGGGAAAGTTCGTGCGATGGGTTCGGATATTCGAGGTCATAAGGGAGTCGCAGGAGGTGTCATCCGTTGGATTAAGTTAGCGAACGATACCGCTGTTGCAGTGGATCAGCTGGGAGTTCGTCAAGGTGCCTGTGCAGTATATTTGGACATTTGGCACAAAGATGTGCCAGAGTTTTTGCAGATTCGTACGAATAACGGAGACGACCGTATGAAAGCTCATGATGTGTTTCCTGCAATCTGTGTTCCGAATTATTTTTGGAAATTGGCAAAAGAAAATCGTGATGCCAACTGGTATATGATGTGTCCTCATGAAATTGAACAGGTAAAAGGTTTCCGTTTGGAAGATTGCTATGGAGAAGAATGGGAAGAAAAATACCAAAGTTGTATAGAAGATTCCCGCATTGACAAGAGAGTTATAACAATTAAAGATATGGTACGATTGATACTGCGTTCAGCAATCGAAACCGGAACACCATTCGTGTTCAATCGTGATATCGTCAATGAATACAATCCGAACTCACACAAAGGAATGATTTATTCATCCAACCTCTGCACAGAAATTGCACAGAATATGCAAGCGATTGAATCCATGTCGACAGAAATTGTTGTTGTGGACGGGGAAGAAATTGTTGTAGAGAAGAACAAAGCAGGAGATTTTGTAGTATGTAATTTAGCATCGTTGGTTCTTGGAAACATAGATGTAAAAAACAAAAAAGAGTTGGAAGAAGTGGTGTCTACTGTTGTAAGAGCATTGGATAATGTCATTGAGTTAAATTACTATCCTCTTCCTTATGCAAAGATAACAAACCAAAAATATCGTGCTATCGGGCTTGGGACAAGCGGATATCATCACAGTTTAGTTAAAAACGGAATGATGTTCCAAAGCGAAGAGCATCTGCAATTTGCCGATGAAGTGTACGAAGATATCAATTATTTTGCAATCAAAACAAGTTGTGAGCTGAGCAAAGAAAAAGGTGCTTATCCCTACTTTGAAGGTTCCGATTGGAGCAGCGGAGATTATTTTGATAAGAGAAACTATCATTCCAATCGTTGGAATGAGCTGAGAAAAGAAGTAAATCAATACGGAATGAGAAACGGCTATCTGATGGCAATTGCGCCGACAGGTTCCACATCCGTTATTTCAGGTACGACAGCCTCAATCGATCCGGTGATGAAACGATATTTTTTGGAAGAAAAGAAAGGACAGATTGTTCCTCGGGTTGCGCCTGATTTGACAGCAGAAACGTTTTGGATGTATGAAAATGCCCATGAAATTGATCAAAACTGGGTGATTCAATCCGCGGGAATCAGACAGAGACACATCGATCAATCACAGTCGGTCAACTTGTATATTACAACCGAGTTCAGTATGAGTCGTATGTTGAAGCTTTATATCAGTGCGTATGAACATGGTGTAAAGACAATCTACTATGTGAGAAGCAAGTCACTCGAAGTTGAAGAGTGTGACAGTTGCAGTGCATAAAAAGATTGGGTAACTTAATCGGAACAGTAGAGAAACGGCAAGAAAGAATGAAGAAATAACGAAAACAAGGAATAACAAAGATAAATTCCTTTTTAACAAGAGAAGAACAAGGAATGTGGATACAAAAGAGGGGGAGAATGGTGGAGGAAGTTAAACGAAAACAGCTGTTCAATGAAAATGGAGATATTGAACTTTCCAAACGCAGAATGATAAATGGAAATACAACCAACTTAAATGATTTCAACAATATGAAATACACATGGGTAAGCGATTGGTATCGACACGCGATGAATAACTTTTGGATTCCCGAAGAAATCAATTTGACACAAGATATCAAAGACTATCGCAATTTGGAAATAGAGGAAAAAGAGGCCTATGATAAAATTCTATCCTTTCTAATCTTTTTAGATTCCTTACAAACTGCGAATCTTCCTAATGTCGGAGAATTCATTACTGCAAATGAAGTGAACCTTTGTCTTACGATACAAGCATATCAAGAGGCAATTCACTCCCAAAGTTACGGATATATTTTAGACACCATCTGTTCTCCTGAAGAGAGAACGGAAATCCTGTATCAATGGAAGGATGATCCGTTTTTGCTTGCTCGAAATAAATTTATCGGAGATCAGTACAATGACTTCTATTATAATCGTACAAAATATAATTTGGTGAAAACAGTCGTTGCGAACTATATTTTGGAAGGAATTTATTTTTACTCCGGATTTATGTTCTTCTATGCCCTTGGAAGGAATGGTAAAATGCCGGGAACCGTTCAAGAGATTCGATATATCAACCGAGATGAAAATTCCCATCTGTGGTTGTTCCGTTCCATTATTTTGGAACTGAAAAAAGAAGAACCGGAACTTTTTACACCGGAAAATATTGAAGTGTTTCGTAATATGATTCGACAAGGAGTCGAAGAGGAAATTAAGTGGGCAAACTGTGTGATTGGAGACCATATCAAAGGCTTAAATATGCAAATGGTGGAAGATTACTTGAAATATTTGGGGAACTTGCGCTGTAGAGGATTGGGATTTGAGCCGATCTATGAAGGATATCAGAGAGAGCCTGAATCAATGTCTTGGGTCAGTGAATATTCCGACCCCAATGCAATCAAAACAGATTTTTTTGAAGGGAAAGTCTCAGCGTATGCAAAATCAAGTGTGATAGAGGATGACCTGTAAAAGATTTGACAACAAAAAATAGAATAGATTGGAACAGAAGAACGATGAATGGTAGCAATTCAATTCCGATATTCTGTAGAGACGTAGAAACCGATTTTCGAAGAAAAACTGTCGCAATGAAATATTTAATAGTAACATTTGATAAAAAATGGATAGAAACAGAACACATCAGTTTTTGAAAAAGGCAGACACAGGTTATGAAATAAAAAATAGAATTTGCAATGTTCTCTATGATGTTTTAATATGATAAGTGTATAGTAAGAACAAGGTGGAGGAGGTTGCAATGAAAAAGTATTTTTTGATGACATTCCTACTTGTTTTCGTCATCTTATCGGTAGGTTATGTTTCCGACAAGACTGAAGAGGAAGCAACATCTATGGGTATCCATTTGGAACAAGTGGAAAAGATTACAGTATCAACTCAAATGACGAATCCGAAACAGGATATTGTATTAGAAAATGAAGACCTGGAAGATTGCGTAAACAAACTGAACGAGTACTCCTTGAAACAAACGAATGATGAACAGAAAAAAGGATGGCAATATCTGTTCAAAATAGAACGAGAAGGAGGAGTAGTTACCGTATTATCTTTTATGGATGACAGGGTTACGGTGGATGGTACTGTATATGAAGTGGAAGGTTACGACAGTAGAGACTTTTTATATTTGTTTGAGTAAATGACAGAATCCGGAGACAATAGAGAAATATTCTATTGAAACTCGATGAAACGATGAAACTGATTCAATCTCTGCAAAGGGTACTTTTGATTGTTTCATTGACTCTTTGATTCCTTTATTGATACTTTCACAGAGTCTGTTCACAACTTTTTCAAGGTTCTGAACACTTGATTTTTCACGAAATAATGAAATGAATTTATTTAGTTTTTGAGTAATTTTGCAAAACAAAAACATATAGAAGTATCAGAAATAGAGAAAGAAACAAGAGAAATAAAAAATGAAACCTTCGCTGAAAAAAGAAGGTTTCATTTTTTTGTATCTTTTACGTTATCTGTTTGGTTAATTTGTTTCATATCCAATCAAGAAACCGTCTTTACTTGCATAATAGCTACATAATCCGCCTGTTTCCATAATTTGAATCGGACAACCGGGAAATTGTTTCAATATGGTTTCTTTGACAGCAAGGGCAATTGACTCATTGTAAACATGAGAGATGATTACTTTTCCGCCTTCGAAATGGTCAGAAATCATTTCAGATAAAATCAAGCGAAGCCCTTTTGCGGTACCGCGTACCTTATGAAGAGGTTTCAATGTTCCTTCCTCACTTGCAGCGCCGAGCATAGAAATTCCTAAAATGCTTGTTGCAAAGCCTGCGATTTTCGGTAATCGACCATTTGAAATCAAAGCGTCTAAATTATATAGCATGAACAATAACTTTGTATTGGAATTATAACGGTTTATTGCAGATACAATTTCTTCAAACGAATTGTTTGCAGAAATCAATTCAACGGTTTTTTCCACAAGTAAACTGATTTCAGGTCCGGCACTCAAGGTATCAAAAACATGAATCTTCACATTCGGATTTTGTTCAAGCAGCATATCTTTTGCAAGTACGGCAGAGCTGTAACTTCCGGATAGGTTGCTTGTAATGGTAAATACATATAGTTCATCAGCACCTTGGTAGGATTTGAGCCACGCATCAGGAGACGGACAAGCAGTAGAAGAACGCTTTGTTTTTGTGGCAATATCATCCAACATTGCGGTAACATCGATAGAATCATCATCAACATATTCTGTTTCTCCTACTCGAATAGTGAGCGGAACTCTTTCATATAAAATAGATTCTGTATTTTTTAATTTTTTGGTATCGCAACTCGAATCTACAACAATTTTTATCATAATCATTTCCCCTTTTTTGAAATAAACAGATATTCTGTCGAAGAAAGCAGTGTATCGATAGAAGACTGTTTGATTGAACATATTTTTTAAAATATATCTATATTATACATCAAAAATAAAATAAAAATAGGTGGAATACAAAATTATTTGTTATAATACGGTTAGAAACAAAGAAATTTATAGTTATTTTGATTTTTGGATATAGGAGAACAGCATGACGCGTTTCAATATAGTTTGATAGGATTTGTGATTTGTGGCTGTTTGATATCTATCATAGTTTGTGTCTGAAAATAGTAGACAGTAAGGGGAAACAGTTCCATAGAATAAGGTTTATCCGGAATGAAATAATGAAAAATGTTTAAAAAATATAACCTGATAAATGTTTGATTCGTTAGTATTTAAAAGAAAGATATGTTATAATAATATATATGTTTTTTTGTATTCATCGATAGCAAGAAACTTCTTATTTTCAACAACTATTCAAAAAGAAAGGAATGAAGCATATGAGTAAAAATAAATACATCTGTCTTATAGTATTGCTATGCAGTTTATCCTTTTTGATGATGGGTTGTGAGAGTAAAATCGGAAGTTCAACACAGATTTCAACAGCAGATATCAGAAAGAACAACAAAATGAACTATAAGATAGTATCTGAAGAACGAGAATTTGCAGGAGTCGGTATAGAAGCGAATGATTTGTCTGTTTCGATTGAAAAAGCGGAAAAATCCGGATATGCTATTTTTTCAAAAGAGAATCATGATAACGAAGAGGGTTATTTTGATATAGAGCATGTAGAATCAAATGGAAAAAAACTAATTCGATTTAGACAGCAACAAACAGAGAATCAAACTTTTCACTTGGTGATTTACAGTACTCATCCCGAGCAGTTGGAATGTGATTTTTTAGGGAGAAATACTGTTTTTGTCACAAAAGAGAGTTTGAAACAGTTGAAGTTGGATTTGAAAGACGGAATCGTTGATTTAATGGGAGAAGCTTCTTATCCGATCAATATCAATACAGAAGCTGTTGTGACAAGTATTCAATTCAAAGATTGGAATGCGACCGTTTCGGTCGAATCGGAAGGCGGAGCACTGACTACCTTTGGAAACAAGAAACAGTTATCGGAAGGAGAGAATGTCTTACATCATCAAAAATACGGTGAGGGGCGAGACTTTATTCGTATTGATGCGAAAAATAGTACAGTAGAGCTATCTGACTAAAAGTTGTATGGATTGAACCTGTTTCTCAAAATGGATTAAGTTTTCCTTGGAATTGTATTGACAAATAATAATTGTTCAAGTAAAATATGTTACACAAAATGAATAATTTCTTGATAACCTTATCAAGAGTGGCGGAGGGACTGGCCCGTTGATGCCCGGCAACCAGCAGAATGCATGGTGCTAATTCCTGCAAAAAAGTATTTTTGGCAGATGAGGTTTTTAGTTACAAAATTGTAGTTAAGACCTCTCTATTTCAGAGAGGTTTTTTATTGCGCAAGCTGTAAATTCAACTATTCATCAAGCAATATAAGAGCAGTTGTTCCATTTGTTGTCTCATGTGAGGCGGAATATTGATTTACAGAGGTGTAAGACAGAATGAATCAGCTATAGTAGAATACAAAATTATTTTGTAAGAAATTGTTTAAATTGGGATAAATATAAGGTAGAGAAAAGATTTATTAAAATGAAAGTGAAGTAGGAGGAATAAAATGAGAAAATTATTTACATCAGAGTCGGTAACAGAGGGACATCCTGATAAAATCTGTGATCAAATTTCGGATGCGATTTTAGATGCACTTTTGGAACAAGATCCAAATTCTCGTGTTGCTTGCGAAACAGCAGTTACAACAGGGTTGGTAATGGTAATTGGAGAAATTTCTACAGAGGCATATGTGGATTTTCAAAAAACAGTTCGTGAAACTATTCGCGAAATCGGATATGATCGTGCAAAGTATGGATTTGACTGTGATACTTGTGCCGTTGTCAATGCAATAGACGAGCAAAGTGTAGATATTGCATTGGGTGTGGATAAAGCAAGAGAAAGCAAAGAAGGAACGGCAGCTGACCTTCAAATCGGTGCGGGAGATCAAGGGATGATGTTCGGTTTTGCTTGCGATGAGACACCGGAATTGATGCCGCTTCCGATTTCGTTGGCGCATAAACTGGCTTTGAAATTGACAGAAGTTCGCAAAAAAGGAGTGCTTCCTTATTTGAGACCGGATGGAAAAACACAGGTAACCGTAGAGTATGAAGATGACAAACCTGTTCGTATCGATACTATCCTGATTTCATCTCAACATAGTGAAGAAGTGAGTATCGAACAGATGCAAAAAGATTTGAAACAGTATGTAATCGATGAAGTGCTACAAGGACAGTGGATTGATAAGGACACAAAATATCTTGTAAATCCGACAGGTCGTTTTGTGATTGGAGGACCTCATGGAGATTCCGGATTGACAGGTCGTAAAATTATCGTAGATACCTATGGAGGATATTCCCGTCATGGCGGTGGAGCATTCTCCGGAAAAGACTCTACCAAAGTAGACCGTTCGGCATCTTATGCGGCAAGATGGGTTGCAAAAAATATTGTTGCGGCAGGACTTGCGAAAAAATGTGAAATTCAATTAGCTTATGCAATCGGAGTAGCTGAGCCGGTATCTATCTTAGTAGAAACATTCGGTACAGAAACCGTTGCAGTAGAAAAAATTGAGCAAGCAGTACGCAAAGTATTCGATCTTCGCCCAAGAGCAATTATAGAACAACTTGATTTGAGAAAACCAATCTTCAAAAAGACAGCGGCATATGGTCATTTCGGAAGAGAAGACCAAGGTTTCCAATGGGAAAAAACAAATAGAGTAGAAGAGTTGAAACAGGCAATTCAAGCATAGTAATTAAGTTAACCGGATTCCTTCTGTTTTGTTACAGAAAGAATTCGGTTATTTTTTATGTAGACTTCTATTTTATATCCCGTTACAATAGAGAAAGAGAGTATTGTTTTTATGATATGAAACTTCTTTTAGAAATAGAGAAAATAGGAATACAGAAATTTAAAAATAATTTTTAGAAAGAATGCCAAGATAAAATTTCATAAAATTTTCATCTATTCAACTTAAGAGTGTCACTTGAGCTTTTTTCTAAAATGGATAGAAACAAAACGGTGTGTAATCGCTTATGGGGAACAAGGATTGAAATTATGTAATATAATAATGTAATAATGTACTGGAATAGAAAACAGTACAGTTTCAGGATCATTCACAAAGATAGTTCCAACCAAAGATAAGAAACCAAAGATAAGAAACCAAAGATAAGAAACCAAAGTCAAGAAATCAAAGATAAGAAATTAAAGAATAAGAAATTAAAGAATAAGAAATTAAAGATAAGAAGAAACTTATTAAGTTTTGAAAGAATAAATGTGTGAAACAGAATAGGTAACAGAGCTTTCAGTTATCATTCAGTTACTGTAAAAATAAATTTGACTTGAAACATTGGACAATTGCTCTATTTAAAAGAAGAACAAAAGATATTGACAGTAATCGGTAATTTGTGAAACAAAGGTGAAATTTTGTTGTCATTACAATCATATATGCAACAACCAACTGACGAATAGAAATCATTAAGTAATAAAAACGAAAGAAAGAGAGAAACTATGATGATAAGAGCAGATTTGCATATGCACACTACCATATCAGATGGAAGTGATAGTATCCAAACAATCGTACAAAAGTGCAAACAGAACGGATTGACGCATATTGCCATAACCAATCATGATGATTTGGACGGATATGAAGAAATACAATATTATACGAAAAGTTTAGGAATTCAGACGGTGAAAAGTCTTGAGATAACTACCGTTGACAGTGAAACAGGAACAAAAGCGCACCTTCTTGGGTATCGGATACAGGATGAAATGCCGATTCGTCGTTTGACAGATGCCATGTTGCAAAGAAGACATAACAATGCGTTGGAGCAGATTAAACGATTACAGAACGAAGGATATGATATCAATGTGGAAGAATTAAAACAAAATGTGTATAAAATCATCTACAAACAAAACTTGATTCAGTATCTTGTGGATAAAGGAATTGCAGATGGAATATACGGAACTTTTTATCGGAACTATTTTTCAAAAGGAAAACTATGTGATATCAGACCGACCGACATAGAGTTGAGAGATGCAATTGTTGCAATAAAGAAGGCGGGAGGGTTTGCCGTATTGGCACATCCTGCACAACAAAACAACTATCATTTACTTCCAATGCTATGTGAATTGGGATTGGATGGGATAGAGTATCGACATCCTTCCAATGATGAAAATGCGAAACAAAAAATTTTGGAACTCTCAAAACAATACAATCTGTTTTTGACGGGTGGAAGCGACTATCATGGAACAAATAACAAAAAACCGGTAAATGTCGGAGATTATCTCTCTACAGAAGAGGCAGTGAGGAAGATATTTTGTATGGAATAGGCTATGTGTAGAGGAAGAACCATTTTGTAGGAAATTATCAGATTTTTAGTGATGAAATGTAGGAAAGTTCTATAAGATTGATATGATTGTTTGAATCCACAATCATTTTGATTAATAAAACACATTATTCAATCGTTCGTTGCTTGAAACAACTTTATGGCAGGAAAGAGATAGAGAAGAAGATAGAGAAGAAGATAGAAAATATAGTAAGGATATAGAATAGTTTTAAAGCTTGATAGTATGAAACACGAATGATGAGATTCAAAAAAAAGAAATCTACCTAAATGATTTAGTTATATGGATTATCTTATTTAGGTGGATTTGTTCACTTAGTATCGACTACTACTCAAAAAGCAAACCGATATTTCAAAAATATAGGAATAAATGATATACTGTTGATAAAGTTATGAATAAAAGTGAGGGAAAAAGTATGGCAATGAGTACAAATTATTCAAATGAAACAGCACAAAGAGCGGAATTGCACAGAAAGATATGGTCTATTGCAGACAATGTAAGAGGTGCGGTAGATGGATGGGATTTTAAGCAATACATATTGGGAATATTATTTTATCGATTTATATCAGAGAATATGACAGAATTTTTTAACTTTGCAGAGCACGAAGCGGGAGATTTGGATTTTGATTACGCCAAGCTTAGTGATAAAGAGGCGGAATTAGATTTTAGACCGGGTACGGTAGAAGACAAAGGGTTCTTTATTTTGCCGAGTCAACTTTTTGAAAATGTTGTAAAAAATGCAAAAACAAACGAAAATTTGAATACGGATTTGGCGAATATATTTAAATCGATTGAAGGAAGTGCGACGGGTTTTGCATCAGAAGACGATATTAAAGGCTTGTTTGAAGATGTAGATACGACAAGTAACCGATTGGGCTCCACTGTTGCAGAAAAAAATAAACGATTGACAGACATCTTGACCGGAATTGCAGAAATCAACTTTGGAGATTTCAAAAGCAACGATATTGATGCCTTCGGTGATGCGTATGAATATTTAATTTCTAATTATGCAAGTAATGCCGGAAAATCAGGAGGAGAATTTTTTACTCCGCAAACTGTATCCAAATTACTTGCAAGGCTTGTGATGGACGGCAAAACAAAAATTAACAAAGTGTATGACCCGACTTGCGGAAGTGGGAGTTTGCTTTTGCAAATGAAAAAACAGTTTGAAGAACATATTATTGAAGAAGGATTTTTCGGGCAGGAAATCAATATGACCAACTTTAACCTTGCTCGTATGAATATGTTTCTTCATAACATCAATTACAATAACTTTTCGATTAAAAGAGGAGATACGCTGTTAAATCCACTTCACAATGACGAAAAACCGTTTGATGCCATCGTTTCCAATCCGCCATATTCCATCAAGTGGGTGGGTGATGCAGATCCGACACTGATCAATGACGAACGATATGCACCGGCAGGAAAGTTGGCACCGAAATCCTATGCGGACTATGCGTTTATTATGCATTCACTGAGCTATCTTTCCAGTAAAGGAAGAGCGGCAATTGTATGCTTTCCGGGAATTTTTTATCGAAAAGGAGCAGAAAGAACAATTCGCAAATATTTGGTAGACAACAACTTTGTCGACTGTGTGATTCAGTTGCCTGAAAATCTGTTTTTTGGAACATCCATTGCAACTTGTATTTTAGTGATGGCTAAGAATAAGACTGAAAACAAAATTTTGTTTATTGATGCGAGCAAAGAATATAAGAAAGAAACCAATAATAATATTTTAGAAGAAAAGAATATCCAATTGATTGTCGAAGAGTTTAGAAACAGAACGGACAAAGAATACTTCTCAAGATATGTAGATTTATCCGAAATAGAAGAAAATGACTATAATTTGTCAGTATCCACCTATGTAGAAAAAGAAGATACAAGAGAAAAAATTGACATTAAGGTGCTGAACAAACAAATTGAAGAAACGGTTAAAAGAATAGATGAGCTTAGAGCTTCCATAAATGAAATAGTAAAGGAGCTTGAAAATGAGTAAAGAAACAGAAAAGATTCATGGAGAAGTTGTGATATATACTGCTGATGATGGAAACACTAAGATTGATGTTAATTTTATAGATGAAACGGTATGGCTATCACAACAGCAGATGGCGGAGTTATTCCAAACATCAAGGACAAATATTGTAGAACATATAGGAAATATTTATGACGAAGGTGAACTTGATAAAAATTCAACCTGTCGGGATTTCCGACAGGTTCGAAAAGAAGGCAAGCGTAATGTTTCAAGAGATATTCCTTTCTATAATTTGGATATGATAATTTCACTTGGTTATAGGGTAAAATCAAAAATTGCTACTGATTTCAGAAAATGGGCAACAGAGAGGCTGAAAGAGTATATAATCAAAGGATTTACAATGGATGATGAACGACTGAAAAATTTGGGTGGTGGAGTATATTGGAAAGAACTTTTAGAGAGAATCCGAGATATCCGTTCGTCAGAAAAAGTATTTTATCGTCAAGTTTTAGATTTATTTGCTACGAGTATAGACTACAATTCCAAAAGTGAAGAGGCAACGGAGTTTTTTGCGACTGTTCAAAATAAACTTCACTATGCCGTCCATCATCATACAGCAAGTGAAATCATTCACAGCCGTGTTGATAGCGAAAAAGAATTTATGGGACTCACTACTTTTTCTGGGGATTTTCCAACAAAAAAAGATATCGGAGTTGCAAAAAACTATCTTACAGAAGATGAGTTGAAAATATTAAACAGGCTTGTATCAGGATACTTTGAAATCGCAGAAATGCAAGCCATGAAACATAAGCCTATGTATATGAGCGATTATGTGGAAACTCTGGATAATATTCTTAAATCCACAGGGGAAGATGTATTAAAAGATGCAGGCAAGATTAGTCATAAGCAAGCAATGGAAAAGGCTCTTTTTGAATATAGAAAATATCAGGCAGAAAACCTTTCTCCTGTTGAAAAAGACTATTTAAATGAGATAAAAGCCATTGAGCAAAAAGCCAAAAAAGGTGGAAAAGAAAATGGGTAAGATAGATGAACTATTGAAAAATGAAAAAGTGGAATGGAAGAAGTTGGGGGATAGCGATGTTTGTACATCAATTAGAACAGGTCTAAATCCAAGAAAAAATTTTCGTTTGAATAATAGTGACGATGGAGAATTAGCAGCATGGTATATTACTACAAAAGATTATTCAATCAATGAAAAAATAGAATTTATCGAAGGTAAAACAGCAAAAATAACAGAGCAAGCCAGACAACTGATTAATAAAAGAAGTAGATTGCAAAAGGAAGATATATTATTTTCAGCAGTAGGAACTGTTGGTAAAATAGCGTTTGTGGACATAGAACCAAAGAATTTTGATGTAAATGAATCTACATTTGTTTTAAAACCTAATAAAGAAAATATACTTCCTAAATATTTGGTGTATTATTTGAAATCTGATTTTATACAAGATGAAGTTAGAAAAGCTTTGAAAGGTAGTACTTTAGCAGGAATTAGGAAAGATAAGTTAGAAAGGTTAGAAATTCCAATTCCATCAATAGAAACGCAAGAAAAAATTGTAAAAACCCTTGACAAATTCACAAATTATGTTACTGAGTTACAGGCTGAGTTACAGGCAAGAACCAACCAATATCAGTATTATCGTGATATGCTGTTAAGCGAAGAATATTTGAATAAAATTTCTGCAAAAATAGATGGAATTATAAATAATCAGGAGATATCTTTTTATACATTATCCCAAGTGTTTAATACAAGAAATGGATATACACCATCTAAATCTGTTCAAGAGTATTGGAATAGTAAAGATGTCCCATGGTTTAAGATGGAAGATATTAGAGAAAACGGAAATATATTAAATTTTGCTAAAAATTATGTTTCAAATTCTGCGATAAAAGGACAACCATTTGAGAAAAACTCTATTATTCTATCAACATCTGCTACTATAGGAGAACACGCTTTAATAACTGTTCCATTCTTAGCAAATCAAAGATTTACTTGTTTTTCATTGAAAGATAGTTACAAAAAAGAAGTAAATATGAAGTATGCATACTATTACTTTTATTTAATTAATAAATGGTGTAGAAACAATATAAAAATTGGTAATTTTCCGTCTGTAGATGTTAGTACATTGTTAACACAG
>ERZ773008.1644-NODE-1644-length-15492-cov-10.442314_pt1 | contig 15492 bp, 13 predicted proteins | sample MGYA00580664_ERZ773008 | MGnify/ENA primary metagenome ERZ773008 (study PRJEB29015, sample SAMEA2738016) | human oral metagenome | biome: human oral; feature: human-associated habitat; material: dental | place: China | collected 2048 ... | reverse complement strand
ACTCCTACGCACCCAACGCCGATGCGCCCGGTGAGACGCTGGCCGATGAGGCCGTAGACCCCTCGCAACTGACCGCGGACGACCGGGCCTTCCTCGACGAGGCGATCCGCGACTACAACGCGCAGTTCGGCACCGCCTACGACACGAGCGCGCAGGGCTTCGAGGGCTACTACGAGGACATCTCCCGACGGCTGGCGGAACGGACCATCGACCTCGTCATCGTGGTCAACATGTTCCTCACCGGGTTCGACTCCAAGACGCTCAACACCCTGTGGGTGGACAAGTCGCTACGCACACACGGGCTCATCCAGGCGTTCTCACGCACGAATCGGATTCTCAACTCGGTCAAGACCTACGGCAACGTAGTCTGCTTCCGGGACCTGCAGGAGGAAACCGACGAGGCCATCGCCCTGTTCGGCAACGAGGCCGCCGGCGGGCTGGTGCTCCTCAAGCCGTACAAGGAGTACCTGGAGGACTACCTGGAGAAGATCAGCGAGCTGCGGGCCAGGTTCGAGCCGGGTCAGATGATCGCCTCGGAGGCCGAGCAGAAGGAGTTCATCCGGCAGTTCGGGAAGATCCTGCGGCTGCGCAACATCCTGGCGAGCTTTGACGACTTCGGAGACGACGACGTCATTGGCGAGGCCGAGTTCCAGGACTACCGCAGCGTGTACGTGGATCTGTATGCCGAGATGCGGCGGGCGGCCGACGTCGAGAAGGAGGTCGTCAACGACGATCTTGTTTTCGAGATCGAGCTGGTCAAGCAGGTGGAGGTGGGCGTCGACTACGTCCTCATGCTGGTGGAGAAGCACCGGGGTGAAGTGGGCGACGGCGAAGACAAGGAGATCCCGTTAGAGATCCGCCGGGCTGTGATGTCCAGTCCCAGCCTGCACAACAAGCGCGATCTCATTGAGGACTTCGTACACACAGTGTCCGCATTCGGGGACGTGGATGAGCAGTGGCGGGCGTTCATTAAGCAGCGGCGCAGCGAAGAGCTGGCGGCGATCATCCGCGACAAGCGGCTGCGTGAAGGGCCTGCGAAGGCACTGGTAGAGGCCGCCTTGCGGGACGGGTACGTGCCCACCGAGGGGACCGCGATCACGAGGATCCTGCCGCCCACCCCAAGATTCCGCAACTCGGCTGGCGACAGCCACGATGAGAAGAAGCGCCGCGTCCAAGCCGCCCTGGCCGCCTATGTTGAAAGGTTCCGAGGGCTAAGCTACGGAGCGAACTAAAGAGGAGGTACCCAATGGGTGAACCGATCAGCAATGGAATTATTGGAGCGCTGGCAAACTTCACTCAAGGCGGAAGCGGGCCAGAACACCGTAAGCTTACACAAGTTTTCGTCTCCTGTGGCTGCTCCGACGCAGATCCGTTTGATGAGATAACGAGAACACCAAACAAAGTAGAGAGAATCACCGCAGTTGGTCGAGCCGCCCTAAGACGACCAAGTGCCGGAAGGAAATTCACCGAAGGCCTGATAGATCAATTTCGAATTTCCAACGTTTTCGGGAGTGAGCGCCAATCCTACGAAAACAGCATCAAAGTTCTTGCCGACGAACTCAAACACGTCGGCTGGTCTCTTACCAGTGACGGACGCCTCCAACCCCCAGACAAGATCGACCTCGAAACCGGAGGTAGGCCAGCATTAGAGGAGCAGATAAACCGATTAAGGCACAGCGAAGAAGATCCAGGAGCACTACTGGGCACCGCCAAGGACACCATCGAGTCGGCTTGCAAACTTGTTCTAGAGGACAATCATCGGTACCCGGGAGCTAACGCCTCCTTCAGCGCTATCCTCGCACAGACGTTCGAGGTTCTCGACATGAAAGCTGGGGGAGTTGACACAGAACAACCCGGAGGAAAAGCCCTAAGAACCATCTACGGCAGTTCGCAGAAGATAGCCGGCGAAATCAATAGTTTACGCAACGCTCAAGGATCGGGGCATGGTAGGACGCTACCTACCGGTGTCTCAGTCGAAGCAGCGCGATTTGTGGTGAAACAGGCAATTCTTCTGACGGAGTTGATTCTTGCGGCTCACGACCGCCGTATGGGTGCGGTACGTAATTAAGGGGCTTATTCATAGGGGTGTTTATGGTTTTTTATCGGTAATTGCGTGTTGCTAAGCAAAGTGGCGGCTTGCTCTTGAAGGAACTCTGGTGTTTAAGTCGACTCGACCCAGAAGCAGGCCGCCACCATGAATAGTAATACGAGGATCACCCGCGGCGAGGTTGTGGACCTGAGCGAGACGATGTACGCCGCGGATCCCGATTTACCGGTGCTCGGGGCGCAAGTGCTGGGGCTGTACCTGTGCGTGCGCCTGACCCTGACCTACCTGAGACGCGACCTGCCCCAGGAGTTCCTCGCCGAGGTCTACGGGTCTGGCAGGCCACCGTTTCACGGGCCATCGGTGCCTGCACGCTCCTGATCGCCCGGGCCATCAACGACGAGGTACCCACCGAATGGGTGACGAGCGAATTCCTCGTCGTTCTCTCCCTGACGCTGATCATGGTCTGCATCGGATACGTCAGCACGGGCCGGATGCGCACCGTGTCGAACGAGGGGTGATCGGGCGGAGCGCACCGCTCCGCTCCCGCCTCAGTCCTCGTCGGCGCTCATGACGATGCGATGACCGCCCAGCAGCGCCACGGCCACCACCGCGAACATGAGGATAGCGGGAATGCCCACGATGCTGGAGGTGACCGGGTTCCAGGAATCGCCCACGGCGACCAGGGCGAGGGGCATGGTTCCGTAGGCGTTGAGTGTCCCGTGGGCGACGGCCGCCGGCAGGACGCTCCCCGACCTCGTCCGCAGCCACGCCAGCACGCAGCCGAAGGCCACGCAGGAGACGGTGAACAGGGCGATGCCGGGCACGGGCGGGATCTGATTGTTGTACTCGTACCCCATGGCGATCAGGGGCGCGTGCCACAGTCCCCACGCGACCCCGGTGAGCACGACGGCGCGCGTCGCACCGAGCGGAGCCAGCGCGAACAGGAGCCAGCCCCTCCACCCGGTCTCCTCACCGAGCGCCACAGCGGCATTGATCGTGCAGCCGGCCACAAGGGACTCGATCGGGAGGAGGGCCAGGAGGACGCCCGCGGGCGGAAGCGGCTTCGAGGAGTTCGTGTTCAACGCCGAGATCCTCGCCATCAGCCCGGACAGGGTCCAGTCCGGCCGCATCCACCCGGCGGCGACCGCCACCGCCAGGCAGGCGGCGCTGACGGCCACGACCAACGCGGCTCCGATCAGCGCCGACGTCAGAACCCGGCCCCGGCCGCCCGGCGCAGGCCGCCGGAGCCCGACGGCCCGCAGCCAGGGCTCGCCGGTGACGAAGCGGCAGACCACCCACGAGGCCAGAGCGGGGGAGAACATGCGAACGGCGAGGAGCGCATAGGACAGGGGCGTGCCCAGACCGCCCGTAAGGGCGCAGACCGCGTCCAGCGCGAAGGCGGTCCCCATCGCGACCGCGACGAACAGGCCGACCGCCCGCCATCGCACAGACTGAAGTGCGATTGTATCCATGCAGGGCACCTCCTGCGCACCTGGGCTAGGGACGACATCGACGGTCACTCTAGTCGCAGGACGGTACCGGGGTGCGCGGGACGGAGGCTAGGATGCGGCCATGTCGAATCTCCCTGCGCTTCGTCTGCCCCGCAAGAAGGCGCGATCGATCTTCCAGATCGTCGGGTCGGCCGGCTTCGTGCTCATCAGCCTTGTGCTGATCGTCACCGGTCTGACGGCGAGGTCCCTCGACGCCGAGGCCCTGATCTTCGTGGTGGCAGGACTCCTGGGGGTGGTCGTCTTCGGCTTCTTCGCCTTCCTGAGCCTGCGCACACTGGCCCGCCCGGCCCTGATCGTCGACGACCAGGGCATCTGGGACAACACCTCGGGGCTGTCGATCGGCTTCATCCCATGGGAGCAGACGCTCGGCTTCCGACCGGTGCGGGTGATGCTCAATGACCTCGTGGCGGTCTTCTGGGTCGACGAGCGATGGGCGTGGGACCGCATGGGGCTGATGTCCCGGTGGCTGAATCGGGTCAATCGGGGCGTCACGCCCGTCGGCCCGATCAGCGCGGACCTCCTCGAGGTGACCGGCCCGCAGCTCGCCCTCATGCTTCTCGCGCAGCGGCGCCAGCGTCGCCCGGAGCTGTCCGAGGTCCCCGGCATGCCCCCGACGACATGATGATGATGACGGCGCGGCCGATCGCGGCGACCGTCTCCCTCCGCCGATGGGGCCCCGCGGAATGACCCCGCGCGGACGCCGGCCCGTCGGCAGCCCGGACGCGCGCGAGGCGATCCTCACCGCGGCGCGCACGGCCTTCGCCCGCGACGGCTACCAGACCTCCCTGCGCGGCATCGCCCGCGATGCCGGTGTGGATCCCGCTCTCGTGCACCACTACTTCCCCGAGCGCGCCCGGCTCTTCACCGCCGCCGTCCTGGCCATGCCGGAGGGGCGCGAGCTGGACGCCTCCGTGCTGATCGACCGCGTGCTCGATCTTCCCGGCTCCAGGCAGGGCGAGGCCCTGGTCCGGGCGTTCGTCACCCAGTGGGATGAGTGGGATGCGGAGGGAGGGCGATTCGCCGCGACCATCCGCGTCGTGCTCGAGGACGGCGCGGTCGCGGCGCGAGTCCGCGACATGATCGTCGCGGGCCTGGTGACTCCGGTGGTGGCGCGCATAGCCCCCGATCGGGCGGACCTGCGGGCGCAGCTGGTCGCCAGTCAGTTGATCGGCCTGGGAATGGCGCGGTGGGTCTCGCGGCTGGAGGCCGTTCGCGCCGCGGACGCGGACGCGCTGGCGGCCGCCGTCGGGCCGACCATCCAGCGCTACATGACCGGCGACCTGACCTGCTGAGCCCGCTGCGAGGCGGTGCCCGTGAGCACCGCTCTTGAAGGGGCGGCGCTCCACGCCATATATTCATCACATGATGAAAAACCTGAGTGCGTCCCTACCCGCCACCGCGGCGGCTCCGGGGGGCGAGGGGGCCTCGGACGGATGCGCGCTCGTTCCCCCGTCCTCCGACTCGTCCTCGTCCGCGGCGGTTCACGTCCGCGGGCTGCGCGTGAGGCGCGGCGGCCGCCCGATCCTCCACGGGCTGTCCTTCGACCTGCCCGCCGGCACCATCACCGGCCTCCTCGGTCCCTCCGGATGCGGCAAGACCACGCTCATGCGCGTCCTCGTCGGTGTTCAGCGCTACGACGGCGAAATCCGCGTCCTCGGCGCCGCCCCCGGTGCGCCCGCTGTTCGGGACCGCGTCGGCTACGTCACCCAGGAGGCTGCCGTCTACAAGGACCTCACCGCCCGCCAGAACCTGCGTTACTTCGCCGCACTGGCCGGGACCCGCGCCCGCGATATCGATGAGATCCTGGAGGCGGTGGGCCTGGCTCCCATGGCCGACCGCGTGGTCGGCACCTATTCCGGCGGTGAGGCCAACCGGGCCTCCCTGGCCTGCGCCCTGGTCGCCGGTCCCGAGCTCCTCGTTCTCGACGAGCCCACCGTCGGTCTCGACCCCCTGACTCGTGAGGATCTGTGGACCACCTTCCACTCCCTGGCCGCACGGGGCATCACCCTCGTGGTATCCAGCCATGTCATGGATGAGGCCTTCCGCTGCGATTCCGTCCTGCTCATGCGGGACGGGAGCCTGCTGGCCACCACCACCGCCCCCGCGCTCCTGGAGCGCACCGGAGCCGCGACCCTCGACGAGGCCTTCCTCGCCGTCATCCGCGAGACCGAGGAGGACCCCGTCCGATGAACGCCCGCACCTACGCGGCCACCGTCCGTCGCGTGCTGGCGCAGCTGGTCGCCGACCGGCGCACGCTCGCGCTCATTCTGGCCGTGCCCACGGCCCTGCTCACCCTGCTGTACTTCGTCTACCGCGACTACCCCGGCGCCGCGACGCTGTTCAATCACGTCGCCGTCTCCATGATGGCGATGCTCCCCATGATCGTCATGTTCCTCGTCACGAGCGTCACCATGCTGCGCGAGCGCGGCTCCGGGACTCTGGAGCGCCTGTGGACCACGCCCCTGCACCGGGCCGATCTCCTTCTCGGCTACGCCACCGCCTTCACGGCCGTCGCCGTGGGCCAGTCCCTCATCCTGTGCGCGGTGGCCGCCTGGTTCCTCGACGTCGCGATCGCCGCCTCCTGGGCCTGGGTCATCCTGACGGCACTCATCGACGCCTTCCTCGGCGTCGCCATGGGACTGTTCGTCTCGGCGTTCGCCCGCACCGAGTTCCAGGCCGTCCAGTTCATGCCCGTGGTCATCGGCCCGCAGATCTTCCTGTGCGGGCTGCTCGTCGCCCGCGACCAGCTTCCCCGCGCCCTCGAGCTGTGCAGCAACGTCCTGCCGATGAGCTGGGCCGTGGACGCCGTCGGCGAGCTCACCGTGAGCACGACGCCCACGGCTGACTTCGCCGCGGACGTGGGCCTCCTGGCGGCCGCCGGTCTCGCGGTCCTCACCATCGCCGCCCTGACCGTGCCGCGCCGGACCCGGTAGGGGGACTTCGTCCCTCCTCCCGGGGCCTGTCTCGGGCGGCTGACGGACATTAGGATCGCCTTATGTGGATCGTCTTCGCAAGTGGTGCCGCACTCTTCGCCGGGGCGACCGCTGTGCTGGCCAAGGAGGGGATCCGCACCACCGACTCCACGGTCGCGACCGCCCTGCGCACTCTCGTGGTGCTGGCCGGCGCCTGGGGGATGGTCCTCATCGTCGGCTCTCAGAGGGGGCTCGCCCATATCGACCCCCGTAGCACGGTGCTGCTGGTGCTCTCCGGCCTGGCCACGGGCGCCTCGTGGCTGTGCTACTTCAGGGCCCTTCAGCTGGGCAGCGTGAGCAGGGTCGTGCCCATCGACAAGCTGAGCACGGTGCTGACCGTCGTCATGGCGCTCCTGCTCCTGGGGGAGCGGATCGGAGTTGTCGGCGCCGTCGGTGTGGCACTGATCACGGGAGGTACCTTCCTCATGCTCGACGCCGAGGATGTGCGCCGTCTTCCCCGGTCCGTGCGCGCCGGTGGCAGCTGGCTGCTGTACGCCCTCGGATCGGCGTTCTTCGCGGCGCTGACGGCGATTCTCGGCAAGGCCGGAATCACCGGGGTGGAATCGAACCTGGGCACGGCGATCCGCACGGCAGTGGTTCTGGTCATGGCCTGGGCCATGGTTCTGGTGACCGGGAGGATGCGCGAGACGCGGGCGGTGCCGCGCAGGGAGCTCGGCTACGTGCTCGCCTCCGGAGCCGCGACCTGCGCCTCCTGGCTGTGCTACTACCGCGCCCTTCAGGACGGCCCCGCCAGCGTGGTGGTGCCCATCGACAAGCTGAGCGTCCTGGTCACCGTCGCCTTCTCGGCGCTCGTGCTGCACGAGCCCATCACCAGGCGCTACCTCACGGGCCTCGCGCTCCTCGTCGCCGGAACTCTCGCCATGCTCGTCCCATGACGGCCCCGGGCGTCGGCGGCTGTCGCACGAGCGGCGCGGGACGATCACAGTACGATCGGGGTACGATGACAGACGACTCCTTCGCCGCGCCCGCCGAGCCGCCCCCGGGCCGCGCCCCCACCGGGGACGGTCCCATGAGCGGTGAGCCCGTTCCCGGCGTCGGCTCCGCCTCCGGTCCCGGGGCCGACGTCGTCCGCACCCTGGTCCTGCCGGAGGACATCTCCCCGGTGACGCTCCTCGGCGCCCGCGACGAGGTCCTGCGCGCCGTCGAGGGGGGCTTCCCCGACGTCGACCTCCATGTGCGCGGCACCACCGTCACCATCACCGGTGAGCGGTCCCGCGTCGACGTCGTCGTCCTGCTCCTGTCCGAGCTCATCGACGTCGCCCGCGCCGGCGCGCCGCTGACTCCCGACGCCGTCGAGCGCGCCATCGGCCTGCTGGACGCCTCCGCACGACCCGCCGAGGTCATGACCGACCGCGTCCTGACCGCGCACGGCCGTACCGTCCGCCCCAAGTCGCTCGGCCAGAAGGCCTACACCGACGCGATCGAGACGGCCACCATCACCTTCGGCATCGGGCCGGCCGGCACCGGCAAGACCTATCTGGCCATGGCCAAGGCCGTGGACGCCCTGGCGCGCAAGCGGGTCTCCCGGATCATCCTCACCCGCCCTGCCGTCGAGGCCGGGGAGAACCTCGGGTTCCTGCCCGGGAGCCTGGCCGACAAGGTCGACCCCTACCTGCGGCCCCTCTACGACGCCCTCCACGAGATGCTCGAGCCCGAGGCGCTGCCCCGGCTCATGGCCTCGGGCGCCATTGAGGTCGCACCGCTGGCGTACATGCGCGGGCGCACCCTCAACGACGCGTTCGTCATCCTCGACGAGGCTCAGAACACCAGCCCCGAGCAGATGAAGATGTTCCTCACCCGCCTCGGCTTCGGCTCCAAGATGGTCATCACCGGCGACGTCTCCCAGATCGACCTGCCCGGGGAGCGCTCCTCGGGCCTGCTCGTCGTGCGCGGTATCCTCGACGGCGTGGACGGCATCGCCTTCTGCGAGCTGGGGAGCGCCGATGTCGTGCGGCACCGGCTCGTGGCCCGCATCGTCGACGCCTACTCCCGCTACGAGGCGCAGGAGGCCGCCGCGGAGGCCGCCCGATCCGCGGCCTCGGCCGCCCGCGGGCGCCGTCGCGGCCGTGCGTCCTCAACCACCTCAGAATCCCTCTCAGGAACCGCCTGAGAGCTCCGCGAGAGGAACCGCCCGTGAGTACCGAGGTCGTCAACGAGACCCAGACCGTGATCGACGGCGCTGAGTTCGCGGCGCTGGCCGACCACGTCCTGCGCAACCTGCACGTCAACCCCCTGGCCGAGCTGAACATCCTGTTCGTCGACCCCGAGCCCATGGCCGAGCTGCACATGCGCTGGCTCCAGCTGCCCGGCCCCACCGACGTCATGAGCTTCCCCATGGACGAGCTGCGTCCCGGCACCGCTGAGAACGAGACGCCGGCCGGGACCCTGGGAGACATCGTGCTGTGCCCGCAGGTGGCCGCCGGGCAGGCCATCGAGGCGGGTCACTCCGCCGTCGAGGAGATGCTCCTGCTGACCACCCACGGAATCCTCCATCTCCTGGGCTACGACCACGCCGAGCCGCAGGAGAAGAAGGAGATGTTCGATCTCCAGCGGACCCTGCTGCTGACCTTCCTCGCGGAGCGGGGCCAGTGACGGGCACGCCCGTCGCCCTCCTGGTCGTCCTGGCCGTCATCGTCCTGGCATTCGGCGCCGCGCTGACCGCCGGGGAGGCGGCCCTGACGCGCATGACCCGTGCCGCCGCCGAGGACCTCGTCCAGGACGGGCGGCGCGGCTCGGGCCGGGTCCTGGCCCTGGCCGAGAAGCGCGGGCAGGTGCTCGGCTCGGTCGCCCCCATCCGCGTCGCCGTCAACATGCTCGCCGCCGTCCTGCTGACCCTGGCCGTCGCCGGGGTCCTGAGCCGGTGGTGGCAGGTTCTGGGGGTCGCCGTCGGGCTCAACATCGTCCTGCTCGGCCTGGTCGTCGGCTTCTCGCCGCGCTCGATCGGACGTCGCAACCCCGACGGCACTCTTCTGGTCCTGGCCGGAGCGCTCCTCAACGTCGATTCCCTGGGCGCCCCGTGGCGCTGGGTCGACTCCCACTACGGGCGCTCGGCCGCCCTGACCGACGCCGAGACGCGGGCCGAGGTCACCGAGGACCTGCGCGAGATGATCGACGAGATCGGTGAGGCCGAGACCATCGAGGACGAGGACCGCGAGATGATGCGCAGCGTCGTCGAGCTCGGCCGGACCCTCGTGCGGGAGGTCATGGTGCCCCGCCCCGACATGGTCACCATCGACGCCGGCAAGCCCGCCTCGACCGCCATGCGCCTGTTCGTGCGCTCCGGCTACTCCCGCATGCCCGTCGTGGGGGAGGACGCCGACGACGTGCGCGGCATCCTCTACCTCAAGGACGTTCTGCGACGCCTGTCCGACCACCCCGAGCACGAGACCCGCCCCGTGTCCTCCTTCACCCGTGAGGCCGTCTGGATCCCGGAGACCAAGCCCGCCGACGACCTGCTGCGCGAGATGCAGACCGGCCACGTCCACATGGTCCTCGCCGTCGACGAGTACGGGGGCACCGCCGGCCTGGTCACCATGGAGGATCTTTTGGAGGAGGTCGTCGGCGAGCTCACCGACGAGCACGATCACGCCGAGCCCGAGGCCGTCGAGGTCGGACCCGGCACCTACCGGGTCCCCGTCCGCCTGGGGCTCGACGAGCTCGGCGGACTGTTCGGCCTGGAGATCGACGATGACGACGTCGACACCGCCGGTGGCCTGCTCACCAAGGCCATCGGCCGTGTTCCCCTGCCCGGTGCGCACGGCAGCGCCCAGGGAGTCGAGCTGACCGCCGAGGAGGCCGTCGGCAGGCGCCGTCAGGTCGCCACCCTCATCGCCAGACGCGCCACCGATCCCGATCCCGCCGACACCGAGGAGCAGTGAGGAGCCCCCATGACCGACACGCCCCCCCGTTCTCCGAGCCCTCCGGGAGACACCGGGCCCGGGGACGCCCCCGACGTCGTCGCGGCCCCCGGCGGCGAGGACCCCGGTTCCGAGCCGCCCGCCTCGGCGCGTGTCGAGATCATCGTGCCCGAGGTCCCCGAGGGCTTCCGCGCGGGCTTCGCCTGCCTGGTCGGGCGCCCCAACGCCGGCAAGTCGACCCTGACCAACGCCCTGGTGGGCGCCAAGGTCGCCATCACCTCCGGGCGCCCCCAGACCACCCGTCACAACGTGCGCGGCGTCGTCCACCGAGCCGACTCCCAGCTCGTGCTGGTCGATACCCCCGGCCTGCACCGTCCCAGAACCCTGCTCGGCAAGCGCCTGAACGACCTGGTGCGCGAGACCCTCGCAGACGTCGATGTCGTCGCCTTCTGCATTCCGGCCAACGAGAGGATCGGTCCCGGCGACCGCTTCATCGCCCGCGACCTGGCCGAGACGCGCACGCCCGTCGTCGCCGTCGTCACCAAGACCGACACCGTCTCCAAGGAGGCGCTGGCCGCCCAGCTCCTGGCCGTCGATCGGCTCGGCGAATGGGCCGACATCGTCCCGGTCTCGGCCAGGCGCGACCAGCAGGTCGATGTTCTGGCCGATGTCCTCGTCTCGCACCTGCCGCCCTGTCCGCCGCTGTATCCCGCTGACGAGATCACCGACGAGCCGCAGGCCGTCATGATCGGCGAGCTCGTCCGCGAGGCCGCCCTGGAGGGCGTGCGCGACGAGCTGCCCCACTCCCTGGCCGTCGTCGTCGACGAGATCCTCGACCCGGGCACGGACACCACCGGTTCGCGCGTCAAGGGCGCGGGAGGCCGCCTGCAGGTGCGTGTGAGTCTCGTCGTCGAGCGCGACTCCCAGAAGGGCATCATGATCGGCAGGGGGGGATCGCGCCTCAAGGAGATCGGCATCACGGCGCGCGAGGGCATCGAGAAGCTGGTGGGAAGGAAGGTCTACCTCGATCTGCACGTGCGGACGGCCAAGGACTGGCAGTCCGACCCCAGGGCCCTGGCCAGACTGGGATTCTGACCCGTGCTCTCCCGTCCTCGGCCCAAGGGGGAGCCCGCCCACGTGACCGCCGTCCAGCTGCGGTCGGGCTGGTTCTGGATACGAGCCTTTCCGCGGCGCTCGATCATGCTCGTGCGCGGCCTGTGGCGCACGGAGCGGCGCCGCACCGTTCTGACCCTCCTCGCGGTGCTGGGCGGCGTGATCGCCCTGGCCGTCCTGGGCGCGGGCGGCCGGACGATCTGGGAGATCCTGGTGACCCTGGGCCTGGGGGCTCTGGTCGTGGCGGTCTCGGCCGACCACCGCACGGTGGGGTCGGTCGTCGTGGCCGTGCTGAGCCTGAGCCTCATCGGGACTCTCGCAGGCCCCCGCTGGACTCCCGAGCCCGTTGCCGCCCCGCTGGTCCCGGCCACCGCCGACACGACCATCGGCGGTGACGCGCCCACGGCCGCGGTGGGCACCTACCGCGTCGAGGCCGCGACGGTGTCCATCACCCAGGCCGACGGGGAGCAGGTCCCCGCCCTTCTGCGACGCCCCGTCGGCGCGGACGGCCCCACACCCGGCGTGGTCTTCCTCCACGGCGCGGGCACCCATGGCGTCGATGGCTTCTCCGACCAGGCGGAGGCGCTGTCCTCCGCGGGCGCCGCGACCCTCGTGCCCGCCAAGCCCATGGAGGACTACTCCCTGACCTCCCGCGACTACCGGGCCATGGCCGCCGACTACCGGTGCAGCGTGGACTACCTCATCACCCTCGACGGCGTGGACCCGGAGCGGGTCGGCCTCTACGCGGAGTCCGAGGGCGCCATCCCCGGGGCCGTGCTGACCGCCGACGACGAGCGCGTCGCCTTCCTCATCATGGCCAGCGCCCCCGTCGTGCGACTGCGCGAGCAGATGGCGCTGGCCATGGACTCCTACATGCGCAACGTCGGCGTGCCCGAGCCCATGCTCACCCTCATCCCGCGCGTCCTGGGATCCGCCGAGATCCCCGGCGGCGGCTTCCAGTACGCCGACTTCGACTCCGTGCCCTATCTCAGGAGGATCACCGTCCCCGTCCTCATGCTCTACGGCACCGCGGACGCCTCCATGCCCCTCGTCCAGGGGCCGATGACGGTGCGGGAGGCGGTGCGCCAGTCCGGCGACGACGCCCTGACCGTGCGCTACTACGAGGGCGCCAACCACGGGCTCAGGCTCGGCGCCTCCACCGACGGCGACCTCGCCCCCGGCGTCGCCCGCGATCTCGCCCGCTGGGTGGTCGGCCTTCCCGGCACCGCCGATGCCGCTCCGCACGTCGCCGGCGCCACCCCGACTCAGGCGTACTGGGCGCGGACCCCCGATCCGACTCGCTGGTACGCCTCGGGCGATCTCATGCTCGCCGCCTTCATCCTGGGCTTCGGGCTGCTCGCCCTGGGCGGCGTCGTGTGGGGCGTCGGACAGGCGCCGCGGCTGCGCGGCCGCCGCGGCATCCACCTGCCCGACCCGATCGGGCGCTGGACCGCCTCCCTCGTCCTGAGCGTCGTGGCGGCCTGGGTGCTGTACCTCGCCTACATCCTGGGCGTCGTCTCCCTGGCGACCAGCTATCGCACCAACCACCTGTTCTCCTATGGCGGCTGGGTGCTCGTTCAGATGGTCGCCCTGAGCACCGTCGTCCTGGGCGTCAAGCTCACCCAGCGCGCCTGGCTCATGCGCGGGCACGTGCGTCACGGCCGCGAGGAGGGCGGCCGCTGGCTCACCGGGCCGGCCGCCTGCGTCCTCGGCTCCGCCCTGAGCGGCACGGCGGTTCTTCTGGCGGCCCTGGCCTACTGGGGGCTCTTCCCGATCCTGTACTGATAAAGACTGATAAAGACTGATAAGGACTGTTAGGGACTGATGCCGACCCGCTCCTGATCTGCTCCTGAATCCGTCCCGCCCGTTTCGGGCGGCCCGCGCCGGGGCGGAGCTCCAGGCGGCGAAGCAGGGCGCCCGGCCGAGACTGCCGGCTCACGGAGGCGGTGGGATAAGGCACACTTGGAGATGTTCCGTACCCGAGCCAGGAGTACTGCACATGTCAACCACCGTCGATCACCCCCTTCCCGACGACACCGGACGCCGTTGCCCCGAGGAGCTGTGGGACCTCGGCGGCAAGGCGACTGCACGCGCGCGCCGCTGGGCCGACGAGTCGGCATCCCAACCCGTTCCCCGCAGTGCGCGACTTCTGGCGCGCATCCTGTCGGATCCGGAGGGACTGGGCTTCACCACGCGCTTCGTCGACAATGTCGTGCGGCCCGCCGATCTCGATGTCGCCAGTCGGGCCCTGGCGCGCCTGTCCGCCGAGCGCACCGACTTCCTGCCGCGCTCCCTGGGCGCCGCCATGGGCCTGGGGAGCAGGGCCGCCCGCCTGGCCCCGCATGCGGTGACCACCATGGCACGTCGCGTCTTCCGCGAGATCGTCGGCGATCTCGTCGTCGATGCCACCGACCGCAGCCTCGCTCCCGCCCTGGCCCGTCTGCGCGCCGGCGGAGACCGCCTCAACGTCAACCTCCTGGGCGAGGCCGTCCTGGGGGACAAGGAGGCCTCCCGGCGCCTGGCCGAGGTCTCCCGCCTCGTGACCCGTGAGGACGTGGACTACGTCTCCGTCAAGGTCTCGGCCGTCACCGGCCCGCACAACCCCTGGGGCTTCGACGAGGTCGTCGCCCACGGCGTGGAGGTGCTGTCGCCCCTGTACCGCCTGGCCCGCGACCACGGCACCTTCATCAACCTCGACATGGAGGACTACAAGGATCTCGACCTGACCATCGCGGTGTTCACCGCCATCCTCGATCAGGAGGACCTGGCCGCCTACGAGGCCGGTATCGTGCTGCAGGCCTACCTGCCCGATTCTCCGGCCGCCATGGAGCGCCTCCAGGCCTGGGCGGCCGCCCGGGCGGATGCCGGCGGGGCGCGCATCAAGGTGCGCGTGGTCAAGGGCGCCAACCTGTCCATGGAGCGGGTCGATGCCGCCCTCCACGGCTGGGAGCCGGCCACCTGGCCGACCAAGCGGGCCACGGATACGAACTACAAGCGACTCCTCGCTCTGGCCATGAGCCCCGAGCGCACCCGCGCCGTCCGTCTGGGAGTGGCGGGGCAGAACCTGTTCGATATCGCTTTCGCCCATGAGCTGCGGATGGCCCGCGGCGTGGTGGACGACGTCGAGTTCGAGATGCTCGCGGGCATGGCCCCGGGCCTGCAGGAGGTCGTGCGCCGCGACATCGGCCACCTGCTGCTGTACGTGCCGGTGGTCGATCCGGCCGAGTTCGACGTCGCCATCTCCTACCTCGTGCGTCGCCTGGAGGAGAACGCCGCCCCCGAGAACTTCATGTCGGGCGTCTTCGACCTGGCGGCCGACGAGACCGTCCTCGCGCGCGAGGAGAATCGCTTCCTGGAGTCGCTGGCGGACCTCGACCCCGACGCCCCCGCGCCGGCCCCCAATCGGATTCAGAACCGCTTCGCCGAGCGCGAGGCCGGTCCCCCCGACGCCACCGCGTCGGCCGAGCGCGCCCGGCGCCCCTTCGCCTCGACCCCCGACTCCGATCCCTCCCTGGCCGCCAACCGTCGCTGGGCCCGCGATATCGCCGCCGCGGTCCCCACCTCCGTGCGGGGGATCGCCCAGGTCGAGGCGAGCGCGGTCCGCATGGTCGGGGCCGAGGGGGTCGACGCGGTCGTCAACGCCGCCGCAGCCGCCGCCGCGACGTGGCGGCGCCGCGATCCCGTGGAGCGGGCCGCCGCCCTGAACCGGGTCGGGGACATCCTGGCCGCCCGCCGCGGTGAGCTCATCGAGGTCGCCGCCTCGGAGACCGGCAAGACCATCGATCAGTCCGACCCCGAGGTCAGCGAGGCCATCGACTTCTGTCGCCACTACGCCGAGACCTCTCTGCGCCTGCACGACCCGGCGCACATGGCCGGCGCCCGTTTCGTGCCGGTGGACCTGACGGTGGTGGCCTCGCCGTGGAACTTCCCGCTGGCGATCCCCACCGGGGGCGTGGCGGCGGCGCTGGCCG
>ERZ773008.1642-NODE-1642-length-15509-cov-27.107933_pt1 | contig 15509 bp, 9 predicted proteins | sample MGYA00580664_ERZ773008 | MGnify/ENA primary metagenome ERZ773008 (study PRJEB29015, sample SAMEA2738016) | human oral metagenome | biome: human oral; feature: human-associated habitat; material: dental | place: China | collected 2048 ... | reverse complement strand
CAGATCCTGGTGGCCGGAACCTACGGCTCCCTGGGCGACGCCCTGCCCGTGCTCGCTCAGACCCCGATCGAGGCCGTGGGCCTGGACCTCGTGGCCGGCGCCCTGCCCGAGGCCGGAGACCTGGCCTCTCTGGAGGGCAAGACCGTCGTCGCCGGCGTCGTCTCGGGCCGCAACATCTGGCGCACCGACCTGAACCGGGCCATGGACGTGCTCGAGCAGCTGCGCCAGCGCCTTCCCGAGGGCACCCCCATCACCGTGGCGACCTCCACCTCCTTGCAGCACGTGCCCCACGACGTCGAGCGCGAGACCGCCATCGACCCGGAGATCCGCTCCTGGCTGGCCTTCGCCGACCAGAAGGTCGGGGAGGTCATCACCCTGGCCAAGGGTCTGGAGCAGGGGCGTGACGCCATCGCCGCAGAGCTGTCCCAGGACGCCGACCTGCGCAAGCAGCGCGCCGCCCACCCCGGCGTGCACCGCGACGAGGTCCGCGCCGCCGTCTCCGCCGTCACGGACGCCGACCGCACCCGCGCCCCCTACGGTGAGCGCAAGGCGGCCCAGGACGAGCGCCTCGGCCTGCCGGAGCTTCCCACCACCACCATCGGCTCCTTCCCGCAGACCGCCGAGATCCGTAAGGCCCGCGCCGCCTGGCGCAAGGGCGAGATCGACGACGCCGCCTACGACGCCGCCATGCGCGCCGAGATCGCCAGCGTCGTCGCCCTCCAGGAGCGCCTCGGCCTGGATGTACTGGTGCACGGCGAGGCCGAGCGCAACGACATGGTCCAGTACTTCGCCGAGCTGCTCGACGGCTTCGTGACCACCGAGCACGGATGGGTCCAGTCCTACGGGTCGCGCTGTACCCGACCCTCCATCCTGTGGGGGGACGTCGTCCGCCCCGAGCCGATGACGGTGACCTGGTCGGCCTACGCCCAGTCACTGACCGACAAGCCCCTCAAGGGCATGCTCACCGGCCCGGTGACGATCATGGCCTGGTCCTTCGTGCGTGATGACGTCCCGCGCGCCCAGGTCGCCGACCAGCTGGGCCTGGCCCTGCGTGAGGAGGTGGCGGACCTCGAGGCCGCCGGTATCGGCGTCATCCAGGTCGACGAGCCCGCCATCCGCGAGACCCTTCCACTGCGTCGCGCCGACCGCCCCGCCTACCTGGAGTGGTCCGTCGGCTCCTTCCGTCTGGCCACCGGGGGTGCCGCGCCGGCGACTCAGGTCCACACCCACCTGTGCTACTCGGAGTTCGACGTCGTCATCGACGCGGTCGACCACCTCGACGCTGACGTGACCTCCATCGAGGCATCCCGCTCGCGCATGGACATTCTTCCCGCCGTGGCTGAGCACGGCTTCGAACGCCAGCTCGGCCCGGGTGTGTGGGACATCCACTCCCCGCGCGTTCCCAGCCAGGCCGAGTGCACCGAGCTGCTCCAGCGGGCCGTCGACGCCCTGGGGGCGGAGAAGGTCTGGGTCAATCCCGACTGTGGCCTCAAGACCCGCGCCTACGCCGAGACCGAGGCGAGCCTGACCAGTCTCGTGGGCGCCGCCCGCGCCGTGCGTGAGTCCCTGTAGTCGCTGACACGGATCAAGACGATTCAGGCGGCCTGGGAGAGGACGTTTCTCCCAGGCCGCCTCGTACGTGGTCGGCGGAGGCCGTATTCAAGCGCGCCATCACATAGGTGGCCCGGGCGGCTGCGTGTGCGGCCGGTAGGCTTGCACGCATGCTCACCCGTACTGATCTGCGCAGCTCCCGACTCGGCCCCCGCGAGCTGGCACAGGCTCTTCCCCGGGCCACCCTCGATGTGACTACCGCTCAGGCCGCTGTGGCTCCGTTGATTGAGGACGTCCGGTCCCGGGGCGCGGCCGCTCTGCGCGACGCCGCCGAGCGCTTCGACGGCGTACGCCCCGTTCACCTCCGTGTGCCCGCCCAGGCCATCGACCAGGCGCTCGGCGACCTGGACCCTGCCGTGCGTGAGGCCCTGGAGATGTCCATCGCCCACAACCGTGCCGGGCACGCCGCTCAGGTGCCCACCGAGCGCGCGACCCAGATCGTTCCCGGCGGCACCGTCGCCCAGTGTTGGGTGCCGGTCAGGCGCGTCGGGCTCTATGTCCCCGGAGGACTGGCCGTCTACCCCTCCAGCGTGGTCATGAACGCCGTGGCCGCCCAGGTCGCCGGTGTCGAGCAGATCGCCCTGGTCAGCCCGCCTCAGGCCGAGTTCGGCGGACTGCCCCACCCCACGATCCTGGCGGCCTGCGCCCTGCTGGGCCTGACCGAGGTCTACGCCGTCGGAGGCGCCCAGGCCATCGCGATGCTCGCGTACGGGGCCCACACCCAGGACGACACCGACCGTGCTGACGTCGAGGGAGAGGTCCTGTGCCAGCAAGTTGATGTCATCACCGGCCCTGGCAACGTCTACGTGGCCGCCGCCAAGCGCGCCGTCATGGGGGTGGTGGGTATCGACGCCGAGGCCGGCCCCACCGAGATCGCCGTCCTGGCCGACGCGGGCGCCAACCCCGAGTACGTGGCTGCCGACCTGCTCTCCCAGGCCGAGCACGATCCCAACGCGGGCAGTGTCCTCATCACCGACTCCCCGGAGCTGGCCGACGCCGTCGATGCCGCGCTCGAACGCAGGCTCAGTACGACCCGTCACCGGGCCCGGGCGGCGGACGCCCTGACCGGTCCGCAGTCAGGGACCGTGCTGGTGCGCAACATCGATCAGGCCATCGAGGTCGCCGACGCCTACGCCGCTGAGCACCTGGAGATCCACACCGCCGATGCTCCCGCGGTCGCCCGTCGCATCCGGAATGCCGGTGCCGTCTTCATCGGCCCCTACAGCCCGGTTCCCCTGGGGGACTACCTGGCCGGTTCTAACCATGTGCTGCCCACCGGCGGCACCGCCCGTTTCGCCGCCGGGCTGAGTGTGATGTCCTTCCTCAAACCAGTCCAGCTCATCGAGTACAACGCGAGCGCGCTGGAGGCGATGACGCCGGCGCTGGAGGTCCTGGCGAGGTGCGAGGACCTGCCCGCCCACGGTGAGGCGGCCCGGGCCCGCCAGGGGTGAGAAAGTTGGCTGAGCAGGCCATCTGAGATCATTCTGTTATCTCTTGTGACCAACTCTCCGGTCCGTCAAGGAGGGGGTGCCGATCGTGGAGCACCCCCTCCTTGATGTTTCAAGCGTTGAAATAGCGGGGATTGAGGGGGCTCTGAGTCTTCCTCTAAGATCTTGCCGATCGGGTAGGTGATTGACACAGTGTTGCGAGACGTTATTCGTTTGTTATATTTGGTTTCGACGCACGGTGTGCCGTGCCCGACGGGCTGAGTTCCCACATCCCGTCACCCCCGGGCACGCCGCACCGAGGCGTTGGTGCCGGCTGGCTCTGCTTGCTGTCCCCGGTTTGCTGCAGCCGGTGATGCCGGTCGGTACCGGCCCTACCCCTTGGATCCAGATGGATGGCCTTATGCACTACTCCCCATTCGCTGCCGGAACCGGATTGTTCGTCGTGTGGTACGTCGCCCCGGCAGGCTCCCCTCCCGCCCTCGTTGCCCGTTTCCTCATCGACCTGGCCGGACTGTTCTTCGTCGCTATTCTGGTCTTCTTCCTGCTGACCAATCTCTACGGCGCGGCAAGCGGCCTCATCCCGCGCTCACGGCGTAGCGGCGGACGCCATGCCCAACGGCGCAGCGGCATGATGAGTCTGCGGGCGTGATGAGTACGCAGGCCCCTTTCATGCGTATGGAGCTTGGTCCTTCAAGCCTTCTGGGAATCCTCGACCGGGTGGGCTGGTGGGGCGCTCTGGGAATGATCGCTATCGCCCTCGTCTACACGCTCTTCATGCTGCTCGTCTCCCGAGGCGCCCCGCGTCACGGCGGACCCTCGCACCCGGACGCGCCACTTCTCGTCGTCATCCTCATGCCCTGCCTCAACGAGGCGGAGGTGATCGGTGCCAGTGTCAGGCGACTCACCTCGATCCCGGACCCGGGGCTGCGCATCATGGTCATCGATGACGGCTCCGACGACGACACCGCTCAGGCGGCCGCCCAGGCCGGGGACCAACGCGTCGAGGTGGTCCGCCGCCGGCCGCCCCATGCCCGTTTGGGCAAGGGGGAGGCGCTCAACGACGCGTTGTCGATCGTGCGCTCCCGCTGCACCGCAGTGTCCTCCTCGAGAGTGGTCGTCGGAGTCATGGACGCCGACGGCAGGCTCGACCCCCACGCCATCGGCGAGGTCCGCAAGGCTTTTGCCCCTCAGGAGGTCGGTGCCGTCCAGATGGGGGTGCGCATCAACAACCGCTTCGGTTCCCTGCTCGCCCGGATGCAGGACATGGAGTTCGTCATCTTCACCGAGGTCTTCCAGCGGGGACGGCGTCGGGTCCGCAGCGTCGGTATGGGTGGAAACGCCCAGTTCGTCCGTCTCAGCGCGCTCGACGCCCTGGGGCCCCGGCCCTGGACCCGGTCCCTGACCGAGGACTTCGATCTGGGGATCAGGCTCAACGCCACCAGCTGGACCAACGAGTTCTGGCCCTCGGCCTCCGTCCACCAGCAGGGCGTGACCAATATGCGGCGCCTTCTGCGTCAGCGCACGAGGTGGTTCCAGGGGAACCTTCAGGCGCTTCACCTCCTGCGCTCCGTGGCCCGGGAGCAGCGGGGGCTGGGGCGCGCCGACACGCTCTGGCAGATTCTCACGCCCTACCTGCTTCTGACCGGATCGCTGCTGACCCTGTCCTTCCTCATCACCATGGTGACCGCCGCCGTGGCTGCGGTACTGCGGTGGGAGCAGTCATGGATATGGCTTGTCGGGGCCTACGTCATCGCCTTTGGGCCGGCGCTCATCTATGCCTGGATCTACTGGCGCATCGAGCGCCGCGAGGGCCTGAACCTGATCAAGGCCGTGGGCTACGCCCATCTGTTCGTCCTGTATGGGCTCCTGCCCAGCCTCTACGGCTGGCGTGCCTTGGCCAGGGAGCTGACCGGACGCACCGGGTGGGCCAAGACCGCTCGGGAGGCGGAGTCGGCCCAGGTCGCACAACCCTTCCAGGCCGCTGCCCCCGTCGCCCCCGGCGGGCCGGTACCCACGGGACCGCCGGCGCTGGGCAGTCAGCCTCCGCCCCATGAGGCCGTTAGGAGGGCTCCCATCCCGGCACCCGGGACCATGAGGACCGCTAGCGCCGCTCCGGCCGGATCCTCACTGGGCCATCCGGCCTTCGTGGGGCGTCGCACCCACCGTGCAGCCAGCAACCTGAACAACGAGGAGATGAGATGACAGCCACCAACGCGCCTCAGCGCGCAGGAGCACTCGACGGATTCGGTCACAGCAGGATCCTGCGCCGCGTTGTGCTGGTGGGCTGCGTCCTGGCCCTGATCCTAGGAATCACTGTGTACTGTCACGCCAGAGAGACCGACGCCCAGAAGTGCTCGCAGTGGGAGATCGTCTTCGACGGCTACGGCGAGGCCTCATGCGCCGACGGCCTGCTGCGTCTGAAGCCGACATCTGCCAACTCTCAGGACAAGACCCACGCAGGACTGGCGAAGTCCACCACGGTCGAGATCGAGTCAGGCAGCGTCCACACCATCCACACCACGATGACCACTGTCGGCCAGCTCCGCCAGGACGGCAGCCCCAACGCCTGGGAGGTCGCCTGGCTCCTGTGGAACTACTCCGACAACAACCACTTCTACGCCCTGGCGCTCAAGCCCAACGGCTGGGAGGTCTCCAAGCAGGACACCAACTACGACGGGGCCCAGCGATTCCTGGCCTCGGGCAACACGCCGGTCTACCCGCCCGGGACGAGCCACAACGTCACCGTCACTATTGACACCACCAACCCCGCAGCGGCCACCTTCGTCGTCACGGTGGACGGCCAGGAGCTCGGAAAGGTCACCGACTCCGAGTCCCCCTACCGATCCGGTGCCGTAGCGGCCTACTGCGAGGACTCTGACGTCACCTTCACACCGATCACCGAGGACGAGTGAGACCGGCTCGCGGCAGCCACCACCTGGCCGGACCACCGGTCGGCTCTGCCCGCTCCCTCCCCAACGCACCTGAGCAGGAGAACTCATGACAACAGACTCCACCCCAATGGGCGGCCCCCTCCGGGTCATGCTCGTCTACGGCACCCGGCCGGAGGCGATCAAGCTCGCTCCCCTGGTGACCGCCATGCGCGACGACGAGCGCTTCAACCCGATCGTGGTCGTCACCGGACAGCACCGCGAGATGCTCGACCAGGTCCACGACTTCTTCGGCATCGTGCCCGACGACGACCTCGACATCCACTCTCCGGGACAGACCCTCACCCAGATCACCAACCGCTCTCTGCAAGGGGTGGGGCGGGCGATCGAGGCCCACCGGCCCGACGCCGTCGTGGTCCAGGGAGACACAACCTCCGCCTTCGCCGCGGCGCTCGCCGCCTTCTACCACGAGATCCCGGTTCTTCACGTTGAGGCCGGCCTGCGCACCGGCGACATCTCCTCTCCCTTCCCCGAGGAGGCCAACCGGCGTCTCATCAGCCAGGTGACCGCGCTGCACCTGTGTCCCACCACCAGCAGCCGGGACAACCTCCTGCGAGAGAGCACCGATCCCCAGATCGTCCGTGTTACCGGAAACACGGTCATCGACGCGCTCCTGGTGGCCGTCGACCGCCGGGTTCCGCCACCCGACGAGGACCTGGCAGCAGCCCTGGCCGACACCTCCCGGCGGGTCGTGCTGGTGACTGCCCACCGCCGCGAGTCCTGGGGGGAGCCGATGCGGGCGATCGGACGTGCCGTCGCCCGCCTGGCCGGGCAGCACCCCGAGGTGCTCTTCGTGCTGCCGGTTCACCGCAACCCCAAGGTCCGCGAGGACCTCCTGCCGCAGATCGAGGGCCACGGCAACGTCATCTGGTGCGACCCTGTGGAGTACGGCGCCTTCTGCGCGCTCATCAACCGCTCCGACGTCGTCCTGACCGATTCCGGGGGTGTCCAGGAGGAGGCTCCCGCGCTGTCCAAGCCGGTCCTGGTCATGCGTGACAACACCGAGCGCCCCGAGGCGGTCGCCTTCGGGGTGGCCGAGCTGGTCGGAACCGACGAGGACCGCATCGTCGAGCGGGTCTCCACCCTGCTGACCGACGAGACGGCTTACGCAGCCATGGCGCAGGCCGCCAATCCCTACGGCGACGGACACGCCTGCAAACGCATCCTGGCCGCCACCGCCGCTCTGTTCGGCCGTGGTGTCCCCCTTCCTGAGTTCGATCCTGTTCCCAACTCATCCAAGGAGGAATCATGATTTCCCCGACTCTTGGGTCCGCTCGACGGCGTCGCTGCGCACTGGCCGCCATCGCGGTGTGCCTAGGCGCCTCGATCGGCTCCGCGGGCCCCGCCCAGGCCACGCCGGCCGCCGGCGTGCAGGCCCCCATCGTGGCCCGGGCCGCCGCGGCCAAGCCTGCGGACGGCGCACAGGCCAATGACGCGGATCCGGCCAAGAACCCGCTTCCGGCTCCGCCCGAGCCTGCCGCCGCGGCCAAGAAGGAGCTCCCCCTCAAGGGTGATAAGCAGGCCGGCGTTGATCTGAACAAGCCCGCGCCCGGCGCGGGGCAGGTCCAGATCCGCGACCTGAAGAAGAATGCGCCCGACGTTCCTGCCGGTGCGGTGAGCTTCTCCAACCAGGACGCGGGACCAGCCTCGACCCTGGTCCTGTTCGACACGACCGGTGACTACGCCAAGTTGGGGGAGTACTACGCCCTGAGCATGGGCACCCTGGCCAGCCACTCCGGAACCGTGACCACCCTTCCCGTCAAGGACTATGTCGCCGGTCTGGCCGGTCGCTTCACCAACGTGGTCTACATCGGTTCGACCTACGACGAGCCCCTGCCGCGGGCCTTCATCGACGACGCCCTGACCGGCAACGTCCCGGTGATGTGGTCCGGCTTCAACATCTGGCAGCTGGCCAAGACCGACGCCGACCGCGCCGCCTTCACCCAGCGCTACGGCTGGGACGCCGCCACCTCCTACATCGACTCCACTGACCGGGTCACCAAGATCAGCTACAACGGCGCCTCCCTGAAGCGCAATGAGCTCAACACCGGTGGGATCACCGCCCCGCACATCACCCGCGAGAAGGACGTCAAGGTCCTGGGGCGCGCTGAGTGCTCCAAGCCCGACGGTGCGGCCACCGCCTGCGCCTCCGTCGCCCAGTCCGGCACCAGCTCCTTCCCCTGGGCGGTCAGCTCCTCCGGACTGACCTTCATCGGTGAGATCCCCCTGACCTACCTGGGTGAGCAGGACCGCTACATCGCTGCCGCCGACATCCTCCTGGACACGCTTCAGCCCAATGCTCAGCAGTACCGTCAGGCCGCCGTGCGCCTGGAAGACGTGACCCCTGACAGTGACCCCGAGGAGCTGCAGGCGATCGTCGACTACCTCCACAGCGAGAAGGTGCCCTTCCAGATGGCGGTGGTGCCCAAGTACGTCGACCCCAAGGGCACCGAGAACAACGGCACGCCCAAGGAGCTCACCCTGAAGGACTCCCCGGAGCTGGTGGCCGTCCTCCAGGACGCCGTGAGCAAGGGCGGAACGATCGTCCAGCACGGCACCACCCACCAGTTCGGAACCCTGGACAACCCGTACAACGCCGTCTCCGCCGACGACTTCGAGTTCATCCGTTCGTGGTGCTCCACCACGAACGACACCAAGGCTCCCGCCGTCGACTGCGAGGACAAGTCCTACGTGCAGATCGGAGGCGCCCTCCCAGGCACCTCCCAGGCGTGGGCCGCGGAGCGTGTGGAGCAGGGACGCGAGATCTTCGGCGAGGTCGGGCTGCCGACTCCGGAGATCTTCGAGACCCCGCACTACTCGGCCACCCGCGAGGCCTACTACGGCATCGGCGAGCAGTACTCGGTGCGCTATGAGCGCGAGCTCCTCTACGCCGGTACTCTGACCAACACCCAGGCCGGTCCCCACGACTACTACGGGCAGTTCTTCCCCTACGCGGTCAACGACCCCTATGGGACCCATGTCCTGCCGGAGAACCTGGGCAACTTCGAGCCCAATGAGATCAACCAGCACCCGCCGCGCCTGGCCCAGGAGGTCGTCGACGCGGCCAAGCTCAACCTGGTGAACACCCACGCCACCGCCAGCTTCTTCTTCCACCCCTACTATCCGCTGCCCGAGCTGAAGAAGATCGTCGCCGGCATCAAGGCCGAGGGGTACACCTTCGTTCCGGCCTCGGAGCTGAAGTGACGAGGGCGCTGGGTGCAGCACATGACTGTTTCGGATCCATCAGTTCGGAACCGTTCGGTCGGAAGAACTCTCAAGAGACGGGAATAATGGCCTCATGACTCTTGAGACGAACCGCAGAAGGGCGCTGGCGCTCCTGGGAGCCGGGGTTCTGGGAGCGTCAGTGTCCTCCTGCGGTCACGGACATGTGACTACGCCACCGGCTGTGGGCGACGGGGCAACCACCCACTTGAGCCTCCACGTCAGTGACGCGCAGGGCGGTGCCATCAACCTCGAGGCGCTGCGTCGCATCCAGTCCAACGGTAAGGGCGAGCCTGGTTACGACGATGCCCTGCTGGACGCCAAGACCCTGGAGGTCATCGCCGTCGGACCGCTCTATCAGGATGAGAACGGCACCATCGGTATCGATGTGCCCACTGGGCGTGACTGCACACTGACCATGTCGTGGCCCACCAGTCATGGGTACTCGGCCCTCATGGCGGATCTGCCCGCCTCGGGCGAGCACGACCTCCTGGAGCTGGCGGCCCGGACCCTCCACGAGCGGCAGGCCGAGCGCTACCAGCAGGCCACCGCGCAGGGCCTCAAGGGCGCTGACGAGGCGGTCACGCTGCGGGACTCTGCCCAGCAGTCCCTGGACGCCTGTGCCACGGCCCAGTCCTGGGCCGACAGAGGCCGCCTGGCGAACTCGGCGCTGGAGTCCGCCGCAGGGGCGCAGCTGGCCCTGGACCGGGCTCTGGTGGCCCAGGCGCCGCAGGATGCGATCATCGGGGTCACCTTCACCCGGGTGCCCACAGCCGCCGAGGTCGCCGCCGCCCTGGCCTCCAACGGTCCGGGAGGCGGGAAGCGGAAGGTGTCGGCCCGCCTGGTGATCGGTGATCCCGGCGACGCTCAGGAGATGGCTGGCTGGCGCACCACGGTGGAGTCCCTGCACGCGCAGGGAGGTCTGGCCCTGGCCCAGATCTGCGACTCCCACGACGTGGCAGCCCTGACTGACGCCGCCTGGGACGCCCGGGTCGATGCCCTCATCAAGGCGCTTCCCAATGTCGATGCCTGGGAGATCGGCAACGAGATCGGAGGGGACTGGCTGGGCACCGGCCCGGTCGCCAAGGCCCAGCGCGCGGCCAAGGCGGTGCGTGAGCGCACCAGCGCCACGACGGTGCTGACCCTGTACTACCAGCTCGGTCAGGCGGACCCGGCCTACTCCCTGTTCAGCTATGCCGCCAGGGAGGTCCCTCAGTCGATCAGGGAGCTGGTCGACGTCGTCGGACTGTCCGTCTACCCCCAGCTTCATCCGCTGGGAACAGCCGCAGACCGGGTCCTGAGTGCCCTGGACACTGCCTTCCCGTCCTCCCGGATCGCCGTCACCGAGCTGGGCTACGGGGCCGAGGACCTCAACGCCGGCCCCTGGTGGTTCGGTTCGGCCTCCGACCCCGTGGTAGCTCGCACCGCTGTCGCCGAGCACGTCACCGGCGCCGCGCTGGGCCGATCCGATGCCTGGGGAGCACCATTCTGGTGGTACTACCTTGAGGACCAGGTCGGAACCCCGGGGGGCAAGGTGGCACCGGCGCTGGCCGCCGCCTCCAACGGGTTCTAGCGCGTCGGAGCCGGGTGGGCGCTGGGACGACCTCTGCAGCGCCCACCCGGCTCTACCGCTGCGCCAGGACAAAGGGGTGAACCGTTGCCGCCCCCGCCTCTCGCAGGAGGTGGGTCGCCACCGTGAGTGTCCAGCCGGAGTCGCTCCAGTCATCCACCAGGACGACGACGCTGCCCCGAAGCTCCTCAAGCGCCTGCGCCGGCCACCCCTGAAGCGTCAGGTCACGGACCACCTGCGCCAGGCGGAACGCAGAGCCCACGTCGTGGCGCGGGGGATCCTGGTCGGCATGCCCGACGATCCCCAGCGGCTTGGCGCCCAAGCGCGTGGCCACGGCGCGCCCCAGCTGGCGAACCAGGTGGGGGCGGGAACGAGAGTCCACAATGACGACGACGATCGGCCTGCTCGGCGTTTCGGTGCGAACGGGGTCCTGACCGCCTTGGACGATCTCGCCGAGCCGGTCCACCGTCTCAAGCACCAGCGGCCTGACATGCACCGGGACCTCGCCGTCGGAGTCGGAGGTCACCAGCTCACGCAGCGCTGCCGAGGGTCCCAAGCCATCCAACCGCCCCACAGCCAGACCGGTCGCCGCCTGCTGCTCGGCACCGATACGACCCTTGAGGCGGCCCAGCCCCAGCCTCTCCATCCCGGTGGGCCACTGACGGCGCGCTCGTAGCTCGAACCCGGCGCGACGGAGCGCCTGCCGAGCGGCACCGACCTGCTTCTCATCCGGGGCGTCGGGCAACTCCAGGCCTCCGCACAGGTCGCAGGCTCCGCAGCGCCATTCCCGGTCGAGGTGCGGATCATCGAGCGCCGACCTCAGGAATGCCATCCGGCAGGAGACGACAGTCGTTGCGGGACCGGCATCGGCGCCGAGCCGCTCATAGGCGGTCATCGCCTCCTGCTCGGCCAGGCGTGCGGCATCGACTCTCGCATAACGCTGGGCGTCATAGGACCAGGGCTGACCGGTGGACTCCCAGCCACCGCGAACCCGGCGCACGGCGCCGTCGACGTCAAGGACCTTGAGCATGGACTCCAACCGAGTGCGCCGCAACGAGGTCACTGTCTCCAGCACCGCCGTCGACATCGGCCCGGCCCCCGACTCCCGCTGCTTGTCCAGTCCGCCCAGGACCGTACGAACCTGGTCCTCAGGAGGGAAGCCCTGGGAGCCGAACCACTCCCAGATGGCGCGGTCCTCGTCCCCTGGCAGCAGGACCACCTCGGCCCGCTCCACGCCACGACCGGCGCGCCCCACCTGCTGGTAGTAGCTCACTGGCGAGGACGGTGCCCCCACGTGCACCACGAAGGCCAGATCCGGCTTGTCGAAGCCCATGCCCAGGGCCGAGGTCGCCACCAGCGCCCTGACCCGGTTGACCTTGAGATCCTCCTCGAGGCGCTCACGCTCGGCGGCGTCGGTCTGCCCCGTGTAGGCGGCTACCTCCACACCCGCGGTGCGCAGGTACTCGGCGACCTCCAGCGCCGCCGAGACGGTCAAGCAGTAGACGATGCCGCTTCCAGGGGCGTGCCTGAGGTAGCCGGCCAGCCATGCCAGGCGGGTGGCCGAGTCCGGCAGTACCTTGACCCCCAGGTGCAGGGAGCGGCGTTCCAGGGAACCGCGCAGCACCAGGACCGGGGAGTCGTCCAAGCCATCGGCTCCGGTCGCGCTCAGGGACGCCCCCAGCTGTTCGGCGACGTCGGCACTGACCCGGGCGTTCGCGGTCGCCGTGGTCGCCAGGACCGGGGTGCGCGGTGGCAGACCGGCCAGCAATGTGCGAATGCGCCGATAGTCCGGGCGGAAGTCGTGCCCCCAGTCCGAGATGCAGTGGGCCTCGTCGATGACCACCAGTGCGGCTCCAGCCGCCAGGTGCGGCAGGATCTCGTCACGGAATACAGGGTTGTTGAGTCGCTCGGGGGAGACCAGCAGGACATCCACCTCGCCGGCACGCACCCGGGTCTCGATCTCCTCCCACTGGGTGACGTTGGCCGAGTTCATGGTCACGGCCCGGATCCCGGCGCGCTCAGCGGCGGCGACCTGGTCGCGCATCAGGGCAAGCAGCGGCGAGATGATGACGCTCGTCCCGACAACTCCGGACCGGCTGCGAGTGCCGGATACAGGCGGCGGCGTGCCGGGTCGCCAGTCTCCCCAGCCCTCGCGCAGCAGCACCGTTGCCACGAAGTACACCGCCGACTTGCCCCAGCCAGTGCGCTGGACCACCAGGGCCCGGCGGTGGGCGAGGACCAACGCCTCGATCGCCCGCCACTGGTCCTCGCGCAGGTGCGCATCGCTGCGGCCCACGAGCTCACGCAGGACGGCCTCGGCGCGCTCATGCAGCGGCGAGGTGAGTGGCTGCGAGCGCTCGGTGTGCTGCGGGTCCTCAGTGCCTGGGATCGTCATGGACCCACGGTAACGCCGGCGATCGCAGAGGTCAGGCCTTGGATACCCTTGGCCCATGGACCTCCTCATTATCGCCGTGCTGGGCATCCTGGCCATTGCTGCGGCCTCGCAGCTCAGTGACCGCATCGGTGTCGCCCCGGCGCTGATCCTTCTGGTGGGCGGTACGGCGGTCGGTTTCCTGCCCTTCATCCCGGCGATCGAGCTGGACTCCCAGGTGGTCCTGGAAGGAGTTCTTCCTCCGCTGCTGTTCTCCACGGCGGTGAGCATTTCGACGATCAACTTTCGTCGCGAGCTCGCCCCGGTGGCGGTGCTGGCCATCCTGCTGGTGGCCCTGTCCGCCGCGGTGATCGGTGTAGCCCTGGCCCTCGTGGTCCCGGGACTCTCCCTGGCCTGGGCGATCGCGATGGGAGCGATACTCAGCCCGACCGACGCCGTGGCCATCTCCATCGCACGCCGGCTGGGAGTCTCACAGCGCATCATCACTGTTCTGGAGGGGGAGGGGCTCCTCAACGACGCCACCGCCCTGGTGCTTCTGTCCTCGGCCGTCTCCGCGGCCACGTCGGGAGGCATCAGCATCGGAGGCGTGCTGGGCGGTTTCGCCCTGGCCGTCCTCGTGGCCCTGGGGGTGGGCTGGCTCGTCGGCGAGGTGAGCCTGCGGGTGCGCTCCCACATCACCGAACCCACCGTGGACACGGTCGTGTCCTTCACCGTTCCCTTCCTGGCAGCGATCCCGGCCGAGCACATGCATGGCTCGGGCCTGGTGGCCGCTGTCGTCGCCGGACTCATCACCGGTCACCGTGGCCCGCGGATGCTTCCGCCGGCCCACCGGGTGGCCTCACGCACCAACTGGCACACCGTCGAGCTCACGCTGGAAGGACTCATCTTCCTGTTCATGGGGCTGGAGTTCTTCGGCATCGTCGAGAAGGTGGACGCCTCGGATCTCGGCGTTCGGCGGGCCATCGGCGTCGCTGTCCTCGCCGGAGCACTGACTGTCGTCGTCCGGGCTCTCGTCGTCGCCCCGATGCTCAAGCTCCTCAGCCACCGCACGGCGCGCTGGGTGGTCCACTGGGAGGAGAATGAGGAGGCCATCCACCAGTTCCAGAACCGCTGTGCGGCCATTGTGCGCGGTGAGGCGGAGATGCCTCAGGTCCCGTGGGACCGCCGCCGCTTCATCCAGGTCCAGCGCAAGCTCCGGCGAGACCCCAGCCACGAGAGCATCGCGCGGCGCGCCCGCCGAATCTCCAGCCGGGTCCGACGTCGAGGGGCCGACCTGGACTACTTCGCCGCTGATCCCCTGCGCTCCCGTGAGGGCGCCGTCATCGTCTGGGCGGGTATGCGCGGCGCCATCACCCTGGCGGCGGCCCAGACCCTGCCGACCACGGCGCCGCACCGGCCCTTCCTCCTCCTGGTGGCCATGCTGGTGGCGGCCGGCTCCTTGACGCTTCAGGGGCTGACGCTGCCAGCGCTGGTGCGCTTGTCCAGGCCCGCGATGGCCGGTTCCGCCGACGAGGAGGAGAGGGCTGCCGTTATCTCGCTGCTGGTCAACGCCGCCCGTGACGTCGTCGGCGACGGCCACGATCTCACCGGCCGCAGCGTCCACGAGGCCGTCGCCACCAGCGCCGAACCGGTTGCTGAGGTCTCGCGTCCCGCACCGCAGGCCGAAGGGACGACTGTCCTCCAAGAGCCTGACGCCTCCGAGGCGAAGGCGGAGCTGGGCACGTCCTCGACCTGTGCTCAAGACGGCGAGAACCTCAGCCCAACGCTCGATCAGCACGCCCTGCTGCGGCGCGAAGGCACTGACATCGTTCTCTCACCGGCCGCAGTCGCCCGGGCATGGACCGACCCCACCTGGCGGCACGACGAGCTCGCGCCGATGCGAGAGCGTGCCCTGGACATGATCCGCGCTCAGCGCGAGGCCCTTCTGGACGCCGGTGACGAGGGGCTGTACTCGGCAGACTCACTGGAGCACGCCCTGGACCGTCTCGACTTCCAGGAGATCATGCTGACCAGCGAGCCCCACTGACGATCTGAGCGGATCCTCCTCCCAGTGGTGTCCCATCCGGTGACGGATCCCGACCATGCCCGGAGACGGGGCCGTAGACTCCAACCCGTGAGCGCGAACCTGCCCCTGAGACCTGACCTGGAGGGCGAGGCGCCCTACGGCGCCCCCGAGATTGACGTCCTTGTGCGGCTGAACGTCAACGAGAACCCCTACCCGCCCTCGACGGCAGTCATCGAGTCGATCGCCACCGCCGTGGCTCGGGCCGCCCAGGGCCTCAACCGCTACCCGGAGCGCGACTTCCCCCGGCTGCGGG
>ERZ773008.1639-NODE-1639-length-15521-cov-3.624919_pt1 | contig 15521 bp, 17 predicted proteins | sample MGYA00580664_ERZ773008 | MGnify/ENA primary metagenome ERZ773008 (study PRJEB29015, sample SAMEA2738016) | human oral metagenome | biome: human oral; feature: human-associated habitat; material: dental | place: China | collected 2048 ... | reverse complement strand
TATCTTCTATTGATTTTCTCTCTAATTTACCTAACCTAAAAGAAGTTCGTTTTATCGGGAAAACTTATGTAAAGGATAATCGCATCAAGCATCTTCTGAATAATAATAACTTACAAAGATTTTTTATTCCAATAAGAAATAAATATATTTAAATATTCATCTTATATTCAATGATTTATAAAATCAGTGTTAAGTGCAGTGGTAAGTTTAGCTGCAAATTTTTTTATTCATCTGTTTAACAATTAAACGAACGAGGCTCTCGCTGATATTAAATTGTTCAGATATGAAAGTATAACGCTCCATCTTTGGGGCGGTACTTTTTTGATACTCCTCGTAAATCTCCAAATCACGAAATATCTCACACGCTACCCTACCTCCGTGCTTGTATATCAAGCGCAGATCTTTTTCCATTGGTTTTAATTTATCGTATATATTCATTGCTATTCCCATTTATTAAGTTCGCATTTTTTTTCATCTTGTCGCAAAAGAGTAGAGAGCGGACAACCACATACACCGCACACCATACCTTCTACATCTTTCAGAGTGTAGTCCTTCATTAGTTGTGGGTATGTACCCTTTTTAGCCATTGGGCAACTCGCGCATATCTTTGCCCGCTCTTTTGCCTTTGCCTCCACTGCTGGGTCAGTAAATATGTAATTCTCCCAACCCTTTAATATTGCTTTTAACTTTATCATATACTTGCCGATTGTCTCGCTCGTTCATTATCACTAATGCGTAAAATGCTATCCGAAAGCCCCGATGTAGTTCCTATTGTTGCTCCCTCAAATGCACCTTGCATTGACCCCTCAAGGCTACCAGCACGCGCTCCCTCGAATGCTCCTTGTTGAGTTCCTTGTAATGCTCCTTGCATCGAGCCTTCATACGCACCTGCTTGAGTGCCTTGCATAGCACCCTCTTTGATAGCATTCATCATTTCCTTGTAGTCAATTTGCATATCAGGAACTTGTTTAATCACTCCCCCTGCTGCCATATACACGGGGTTATAATTGCCATAACCTGCACTTCTATTGATAGCCTCCAATACTGGGAAATACATAGCCGTTGCGCGCTTGTTCACTATATATTCGCCCCCTTCAGCCTCAAAACCTCCACGACCTGCAACAGTGAAAGGAATACCGCCCTCAGAGTGGCTCTTACCTTTGAGCAAACCGCCTTTTTCGTATTTGACATCGGTATTTGCAATCTTAGCCACATTCATCATACCAGTAGCCAATGTAACCGCTGCCATAACTGCACCCATAGGCAATCCTTGTGATATAGCCTTCGATACACCCAAATAAGTGTTTATAGTAGCCTCTGCAATTGCTGCCGCCTTTCCTAATGCTGATTGTTCGCCTGCTAAACTTTTCAAACCTCCAAAAACCGATTGAGCCAAAGATAATTTAGCCTCCTCTTTTGCTTTCTCTAACTTCAATTCATCTTGCGTTTTTTTCTTTGTCAGTATAACCGACTTCTTGTTATACTCCTCTTGTGATATTTGCTTCGATGATAGCAACTCGTCTAATTCTCCCTTCTCTTTTTCATAATTCTGACGAATTTGCTCCTGCTCAATATCAAACTTAGAGGCGTTTTGTTCCTGCATAACCAGTAAACGCTCCTGAAAATCTAAATCACGCATCGCATTATCCTCATCCCTTTGCGCCTTCCTCTTCTCAGCATCCTCATTTGCCGTTTGTGTCTCAATTTCTCTTTTCTTTCCGTCAAAATCTAACTTCAATTCCTGCAATCTCTCTTGGTGCTCCTCCTCAGCCTTATAGTCCCAATCGTGCGCCTCCTGCTTCAGTTGCTTTTCTTTCTCTAATGCTTCTACTTTCTTTTGATATACAGCCTCCTGCAAAGCCAACTCCGTCGCAAACTTCATAGCATTCAAAGTCTCATACTGCTCCGCCTCTTTTTTCACTGCCTCGATAGAGAGTTCCACACGTATTTTCAAATACGCTTCCTCAATCTCTCGCTTTTGCTTCTCATACTCATTCTTTTTAATAAGTCCATTAGCCTTTTCCTTATCCAATAACGCTAATCTATCCTGCATACCCTTTTCCTCAATTGCAAGTCGTTCCTGCAACGATTGAGCAACAGCCGAATTTGTCTTAACATACTCCTCTACCGCCTCTTTTTGCCACTTCAATTGCTCCTCTAAGTGCGCTCGTGCTTTATCTGCTTGCTCCTTGCGCCTTGCGTTCGCCTCATCATCTGCCGCCTTGCGTATTGTATTCACTTTGTTATTTTGCGTAGTTATTGCCTCAATACGCGCCGATGCTTGCTCGGCTAATTCTGCTTTCTTTTTAGCTAATTCAGCCCTATCAGCATTGCTCGTGTCGTTGCTTGCAAATTTTAGGTTTAACAATTCCTGCTCAAGTCCATTCCTATCTTCTGCTAATTTGTTTATTTGCTTCTGTATCTCAATACTCTTCTTTGCCGCTTCCTCACGTTCGGCAAATGTTTTGGTTGTGTCCTCAGCAATCATATTTTGTTCCTTAAACAATTGCTTCAATTCGGCGGTTTGTTGGATAAAATCGGCTTCTGATGCTGATAGTTTTTGGTTTATCTCCTCAATTCTTTTTCCTCGTTTTACAGCATCGTCAATCGTATCACTCATAGCCTTGCCCGCATCTTTCACCTTACCAACTACATTCTCTACCCCCGTAACCGTTTGCGCTGCAGCCTCTCCTACCTGCTTGATACCCTCCTTAATATCGCCCGTGATAATTTTACCGATACCCTTGAAAATATCAATCATACCATTCAGACGGTTCATAAACTGACCTTTAAGAAAGTCTAACAAGTCGATAAGCATTTGTTTCGGGTGCGTGATAGCCTCCAATAAGTACTTACCAAAGTTTTGCACTACCCCTATGAGCGTTTGAAAAACCACTTTAAGCGGCGTTAGCACTTTATTCACCTTGTTAATACCCTCCTGAGTACTTGTGAAATATGATATTAACGAACCTAACACTACAACCAAAGCACCTATACCAGTAGCGATAATAGCCCCTCTTAATACTTTCATACCTGTAGATACATTCCCAGTAGCCGCAGCCGTCGCGTTGAGTGCCGCTGGGGCTAATCGCCCTGTTTGCACAAAATTCACAAACGGAGTGGAAAGCGCAATTACATTCATTCTTACATTGTTAAATGAATTAACAATACCATTCATAGAAGTTCCGAATGCTTGATTATCGCCCAACGCATCTAATATCGCTTGCCGATAATTACCTACATCTACTTGTGTAACGCCTATTGAACGTTGCAACTCTCTATACGCCTCATCTTGTGCGTGAATAGTTTCAAGCAACGCCTTCCCCTCAGCACTCTCACGTTGTGCTTGTGTGAAATCCTCATAGATACGCCTATTTTGTGCCAAAGCCGTACCCAACTCACGTATAGATCCCGTAAGCGTATTGTTAGCCTGCATCGTTTGGTGTTGTACTGCAATATGCGATGATATGAGGTTATCATACGCCCTTTGCTCCCTTTGGTTTTCGCGTTGTACATTTTGCAATAACGCCATTTGTCGGGTATATTCCTGAACCGAAATACCCCCTTTGTTCAACGCATCTTTGAGGGCTTTCATCTGGTCGCTAACCTCCATTATGCGCTGTCTTACTTCAGCACTCTTATTAATGAGGGCCTCAACATCTATATCTACTTGTGCAATGTTAATTCTTTCCATTTTATTAGTTTATTTTAATCATTTCCACTTCGGCAACTGCACCCGCCTTGTACTTTATTTTGTTAGGCAAAAAGTAGCCTCCGAGTTGCTCAATATATATACGTGAGAAAAAAGAAAATTCGTATACATCTATTTCGTTTAAAGCAAATTCAGCAGTGATTATTTTAGGACGATCAAGCAGCCTATGCAATGTTTTATAATAATTCCTTAATAATTCTGACCATTTAAACCTCTCAGACGATGCCACCCAAACGCTACTAACACCTATACCATTTCCTACTGTATCACGTATAATAGTAGGTTTGTTGCGTTTCTCTTTTGAAAAGATATGCCACCGCCCAGTTTTTTCTTTGTAAGAAATATTTGTAAAACCATTTTCAATTTTTTCCTCTTTACTAAAAAATTCCATCCTCTCCAAATCAAAATCTGATGATGAGTTTTCAAACTTTCTTCTTTCATTGAAAGGAGAGTAAAAACCAACAGAGAAATCCTTTCTATCTACCAATACCTCATCAGAAAAAAACATCCTACTATCCCATTCACTTTGCAAATAACCTCTTTCGTCATCGTATTTTTTATATAAAAAGTTGTTTTTTTTCGCATACTCTGAAGAGTGAAATTTTATCTCTTTTACTTTTACAAATTTTTCTGACCAATTCAGCATCGGTGCTTCATACATTCTTTCATCAAGCGTATAGAAAGTATATACACCTCTCTCATAAATAGGTGTAATACCAAATATTTTAAAGATATTTCTAAACAAATCAATAAGAGGAAAATCACTTACTAATGTGTTAATGTCATTGTTGCTTTTTATCTTTTCAATTTTAAACGTAACATTCTCAACCACCGCACCTACATAGTAATAATCTTTTACATCCATTATCATACTTATCATATCGCCTTTATTAGCGTAAAAATCAAAAGACGATGTAATATTATCCCAGGTATTAGAATATATATTTAAGTTTTTCAATTGTTCCCCTATATTACTATTGGTACTTCCTATTCCATATCTCATTGAAGTTTCCCCAGATGATGAATTGCGGTACACTTTCCCCAGTGTAATAGACACCCTATAATAACCGCTTTCTTTCACAACAAAAGGCATCGTTCCACTTACTTCAGGGTATTTGTCTAAAATCCACTCATTATCATTAATCTTTAAGAAATCATATACCCTATTCGAGTAGCTATTTTCGTGATTTACACGAATTTTACGGTTAGTTTTTGCCGTTAAAATCAGATACTCCTCATCTTTATAGGTGATATTAGATGATGAAATGTAAGTGTTTTTCCAATATTCGCTTCTTAAAAAATTGCCTTTAAAAGTAAATCTTCCTTCAGAAGCTACTAAGTTGAATACATTAGCTAAACTAATTGATAATGGGGTGCGCAATATTTGCCAGTAGTATGTACCACCTAACACATTAACACTATCATCGCCATAATCGGCTAACATAAATGCATTTTTGTAATCTAAATTGTCACTTTCACTAATATTAGCTATATTTCTCTTATCTCTACGGCTGTTATCATCAAGCAATCCTTTAAGACCTTTAATGTCTCTACCCTGCAAATATTGATAAAGCAGCATAGATACATCTTTAAATTCAAATATGAAATAATCACCACGTTTACCCATTAGATAACCAACACCACCTTGTAATATTGGTATACCATTAACATAGTAATCCACTGAATAACCCTTATAAGCACTATCACTCATTATGCTTGGTACATCAGCAAAACCAAATATATTCCTATTGGTTGCTGTCGCAGGCAAATATATACTATCTGAATATGACACCTCACGCGTATCAAAATCAAACATATCATTCACCTGCATATTGTAAGTGAATTGTTTTTGCTCAATATCGGCAACTACGCCATTTATGTATAATTCTATCATATTTCAGTTCTTAATTTCAAAGCATCAAACTCAATTGTAACACTGAACGGGTATACATCTTGTTTGTTAATATCAAACTTGTATGACCCCTCAACTACCGACACCCTCTTAGGTTGAAGTCCACTATTAGTTTTGCCTTCTAAATAAACAAATACAATACTACTACTGTATAGACTTTGAAGTTCCTCAAGTTCTCCATCCATTACGGGTACATCACTGCGTAATGTCCATCGTTTATTAGCTGTATATCCTAATGGATACATTGTTGAGTGATTCAAATCACCCTTTACACTTTTTTGTATCGCTCCTAAATATTTTGTTTTTATATCCTCTGTATATTTTTCAGAGAAAAGCCAATAACTCCACGTTCCTGCTTCATTTAGCCAAGTTACAAATATACCACACTCATCTACTACCCTATCAACATAGGCGGCATTTTCACTTCTTCTGATACTATTAGGCGCAAAGTCAGAATAACTATCTACCCTTACGATATAATCTTTTTGTTCAAAACCTTTGAAATAGGTAGTGTATGGTCTTCTAACTTTAAATGTATAGTCATAGAATCTTTTACATATACGCATATTATAAGACTCTTCAAATATATCAAATAACGAAAAGTTAGCATCGTATATTTTAAATGTTTTCTTTACTGGTTCACCTAAAACATTAACCACTCTATTAGGCGTATAATATTGCGCTTGTGCTGATATTTCTATATCAGAGGATGAATATAATCCTATATGTGTCCCATAATTAATGTCGCCATAAAAGAAAGACAAACTTTTAAATATAGCGGTTAAATCTACAGTCATAGATTTTACGATGTTAGGTACGTAGTTTCTTGTAATAACAACTCTTTTGTCATTTAAAGTATCATTTTCGTACACACTAAAATTTGCCGTAATAACAATTTCATTGCGCCAAGCGTTTTTTAAAGTCTCATCCTCACTATTGTCTAATTGTATTGATAAAGGAGCACCGCTATGAGCTCCCCAAAATTTATAACCAGATAATGTCATTTCTCTAATTCGTTTAAAAAGTTAATAATCTCACTTGTAAAAGTAGCCACGTAATTATACCCTACTTTCTCAATTATATGTTGCACCCTCTCAGGTGTTATTATCGCATCAATAAAGGCAGGTGTGCCGCCTGCTTGCATTCTCTTAGTTCCATCGCGTTCTATCTTTTTAGCAATAGCCCAAGCCAGAGCGTTAGTGTTCATCTTCTCTTGTATTGGGTGTATACCTCTTGCTAATATCCATTGTTCGATTGCTTGTATTGGAGGCATTTTGCCAGCCTTGCGCCCGTGCTGCATATAGTAAGTGTAACCTGCACCGCTAATGATACCGCGCAAGCCACCCCCAGTAATAGGGGCTACTTCTACTCTTAGAGCGTTCTCCCATTGCCCACTCGCTCGCATATTCAGTTCTTTATGCTTTTCGATCAGGTCCTGTTTTAAGAGCATTAACTCATCGTATAATATATCAATAGGCTCTTTCATTGTTAATCATTAGTTGTTATCTGAAACGTAACCAGTACGCCGTCGAAATTATTATCATACAAGTTAATAACCTCTATCATTCGCCAGCCCTCAATTGTGTAATCTCCACAAAGAGCATTAGCAATATTCATAACATTTTCCTTGCAGGGTTCAATATATTGCTCGTACTTACCCTCTGTTTGATTGTTATCACTTTGCGAATTATACACCCTATCAAAGTCTGAGTGTTTCAAAAGCATAAATCGCCCGTTATAAGTGCGCTTTGTTGGCACAACGTACTCATCAAATGTTACACTCTCTTCTATCGGGTCAAGGAAAAAGTAATATTCCTTACCAGCTTCTGTTTCTAAATTATGAAAATCTGAACGCCCGTAATCAAAGTGCCAGCCGTTACTCGTTGCTATCTGTTGTAATATCTCTTTCATAACCTTATTTATTAATCATTAGTTTCTGAAATCTATTCTGTATATTCGCTTGCGTTGCCCTATACCACAAGATATAATGCACTTCCAAGTAATTTAATTTCTCAATATCGTTGTATCTAAGAATATCACCGCCCGCAAGACTATCAATCATCGGCAAATCTCCGAATTGTTCTAACTCTTTAACTCCTGCTTGTTGTAGTTTTATATCGTGGTCGGTAGGCTCTGTATTCCAATGTTGCTGCTCCATCTTTATTATCTTATCTACTTCAGCAGTAATGAATATCATACAACGGTAGAATTGAGTAACCTCCATTCGTATTATATCACGTGCCTTGCATTTGTACACAATCTCAAAGGCACTTAGTAAGTCCTCAGTTGTTTCTCGCATTACCAAACGCTTAACGCTATTCACCTCGCCAAACGTTAATTCGGTAATACTATCTTTTACCCCGTGTGTGCGTTTTTTAAACCAGTGCATACGCGTGTAGTTAGACAGAGGTTTTAAGACTTTCAGAGCAGGCAAAAGTTCTTTCTGCTTTTCTTCAGATAATTGTAGGAAATCGTATAATCTCATCTTCTGAATATCGGTTTAAATATTTTTCTCGGTTTCAAATCAAAGTACTCACGCATTAGTAACATATCGCGATAGTCAGGGCTTCGTCCTATTGCTTGCTTCACACTATCTTTGTTAATTACAGATAGCTTTTGCCCATCCTTGTTATCGCTTTTGATTTGCTCCAATTCTTCTGTTATCATCTCCTTAGTGCGCTCGGATATATCAGCACTAACGTATATACCATTATTGTTGATACGCTCGGCTAACTTGTACAAGCATTGCGTTTGCAAATTCTTGTAATTGGTAGTTTGTGAATTTTCTTCAAACGGGGTGCTATTATTCTTAAAGCCTACAATCCCCGTATTATCTACCACGCCCCCACCAACGCCATCCTCATCAGCAATACAATTCCCTTTTGGTATGTTATACTTCATTCGTAACGTATTAATGAGCGCTTGTATCTCGGTAGTTGCAGAAGTAGCTAATGTATATATCTCTATTAACTCCCAGCCTCGCCATACGCCTATAACGCACAAATCCGAACCAAAGCGGGCAATATCAGCTGTTAGGTACATCGTGCTATCTTGCGGTATCTGGTCGTTACTGAATATCGCTAATATCTTATCGTAATCGCACAACGCATTCGGATCATCATCATACTCCCATAGCCCATTCAGTAGCCGTTGCTTCTCTGCACCTCTTAGGGTGTTCTCCAAGTTCTGAATATATTCCTTGGGTAACATCTTATTATCATACGGCAGAGCCTGAATGAATGCTCTTCTCTTATCAAGCGTACCCTCTTTATAGGGCGTATAAAACTCTTTATACAGAAAATTCTTAGAGGGGTTGGCGGTGATGAGTAATTTACCTTTCAAATTGTATTCTCTATTCTTCCAACGCCCTATTGATATTTTTAAGTTTGAATAACTATCATAGTCGAACTCCCCACCCTCTTCTATCCAACCTCGTGTAAACTGCATTGAACCTAACCGCTGATATTGCGGGTCGCTTGGCAAATACTTACAGTCTAATAGCAATACTCGTGAACCGTTATACAATTCAAAATAATTATCTTGCCCGTTGTATTTCCACGCTTCTTGTGGTATGCCCCAGCCGTTGAGTACTTCGTGAATGCTTGGTATAGTGAATCGCCTCAAATCGTTTAATTGCTTTCGAGCAATGAAATACTGAGTACCTGCATACATTAGGGCATCAGCGAGTATAAGTGAACAACCAATGAATGATTTGCCACCGCCCTTAGCCCCGCCATAAAGCACCTCGTCAATATCATCATTAGCCCACGCTTTGCCGCACTCTCTCTGCTTATCATTGCCATTGCTATTAAACTCAAGTACTACATTCTTCATCGCTACTTAATAATTATCCCAGTTACTTGGAAAGGCTGTAAGTCTTTGCCATCTTTACCCGTTACTTCATTCTTTTGTCTCAAATTCCAATCGTCAAATTTGCGCTCAATTATCCAAGCGTACTTCTGCCATTTTTCATCATCGCTTTGGAGTTTTTTAAACAAGTTCTTTTTTTGAATTGTGAGTGCTTTTTTATAAAGGCGACAAAAATCAAAATAAATAGAGTCTTTTACATCTCCTAACTTCCATCTTTCAAATGTTCTATCGCTTATCTGCTGACTGCCTTCTACCAAATCATTAGTTAGCATTCTTAGTTCATCATCGGTTAGGATAACAGCGTTAATATCCTCATTGACGACTTTCTGAAATGCTTCTATCCAAGTAAGGAGTTTTGTAGGTCTCCCCCTTGTTTTTTTATCTGTTTTTGTTTTATCTGTTTTTTTCATATTTATGCGGATATATAATTTTCCTATTTTTTTGTATATAATTTTTGTAAAAAATTGTATTTCGCTATTTTTGTACTTGATTTTCAATAACTTGTTGAAACTCCTCAAAGCTGTAGCATACAGCGTAATTGTGTCCCAGTGCAATGGCTTTCTTCTGAAAGTCTTTTTGGTTATCTGTTTGACGATTACCCTTAACCTTCATCTCAATATAAATGCTCTTACCCTGAGGAAGCATAACTACTAAATCAGCAACTCCTGCCAGTACGCCCTCTGCTTTGAGTCGTTGTGCTTCACGCACGTTGCGACTCCCACCATTAGGGACAGCGTAAATAATAAGGTTCGGGTATTGGTATCTGAACCAACGTACGCAAGCGGTTTGGAGTGTACTCTCTTGGTGCTTCATAACTATCTAATTTTCACAATGCAAAAATACGAAATATTGCTTTAAAATCCTAACAATTTTTCAATTTAATATTCTGAAAATCAGTGTTTTAAATGGTTGTTTTAACTAAATAAAAGAGTTGGCAAAACGGCAATCTCCTGACTATCATACCCTATAAAACGCAAAAAGACGGGCAAAATGCTCGTCTTTGTTTGAAAATTATTTTGTTATATTTATAACTTTTCTATATTCCTCAATTTTTCAAGGTAGAAATCTCTAATGCGTTGGAAATCTTCCTCAGTGAACTTGTTATCTCTGAGTCTCATTCGCTTGTGAGTTGCTGCTGATGTACTCGAATAATTCTACTGCTTCTTGTTCTTGTGATGATTGTTTTTTCATTGTTCTATATTTTTTCTAAATTGGACACAGCTACTGGAGTAGTGTATTTACCAATCCTTACTCTATATGTACAGTTTTCGTAAATCATATTAACGCTATCAACGCTAATAATAACACCTTCTATATTCTTAGAGATTATTCTTACTTTGTCGCCTTCTTTAAAGCGAACTTCTTCTCTTTTTTTTGTTTTTTTCATTGTTCTGTAAATTTTATTTTTTTTGCTATTAATTCTACAATATCCACGGTTACGGCGTTGCCGATGAGTTTGTAGCGTTGTGTACGGGCTATGGGCTTTATATCGCTGTTGTAGTTTCCGTATTGTGTCCAATTGTCTGGAAATCCTTGCAGGCGTTCGCATTCTATTTCAGTGAGGCGGCGCATTCTACTAATTGCGTAGTCGCTGTTATGTCTTGTTAAAGCTGGACTAATCCCTTTTTCGTCAAATACCCTATTTTGTTGATATGGTTGCTTACCTCCAGATTCTTTAGAGGGATTTATTTGTATTATCGTCATATCGGAGTGTAAGCCTCCTGAGTGTCCTCCTCCTGTGAGGGTACTTGCAGCTTTAGGAATGATATAGGTGTCATCAGCATTCATATTGCCATTGGCTTTGATTGTGGTACTAATTTGGGCTTGTGATTGACTTTGCGTTTTTGTTGTAGAAAGGCAATCATCTTCTCGGATAGGAAATACTCCTGGCTCACTTCTTCCTGCAAGATGTCCGACAAGGTATATCCGCTCTCTATTTTGGGGGAGTACCCAGCTTGTATTAAGCAATTGCCATTCGATTGTATAACTCCCAATGTTGGCAAACGCTTTGAGAATTGCCCAAAAGTCTGCGCGAGCATTTGAGGAGAATGCTCCTTTAACATTTTCCCAGATAAAAATACTTGGTCTGATGTCAGCAATGAGGGCAATTGCGTACTCGATAAGGCTACTTTTTGCGCCTGCAAGTCCGGCACGCTTTCCAGCAAGGCTGAAATCTTGGCAAGGCGATCCGAAAGTGATAATGTCAATTCCTGTAAAGTCTCCTCCGTGAACAGAGGTAATATCTCCGATGTATTTTGCATTTGGAAAATTATATTTATAGTTTGCGATTGCGTGTTTGTCTATCTCTGAAAAATAGTGCTCTGTAAATTGATAGCCAGCTCGTTGAAAGCCGAGTGAAAAGCCCCCAATTCCGCTGAATAGGTCTATGATTTTCATTATTCTTTATACTTTTCGTTAATAACATCTAAGTGCTGATATATCATTTCCGATAAGTCATTAGAGTACGAATCAAAGGCATCGATTAGCACTTTATCATCTTTCATTGTTTTCTTGAACTGCTTGACTGCCTCGCCACTATATAGTTTTAGTCTACGAAAGGCGAGTTTAAATTCTCTGCTGAACTTTGTGTCATCAATCCCATACATTAACTCATTGAGGCTATCGGCATACGATAAGGCAAGGATAGCATAGTGGGCTATTTTCTCACGCTTTAAAACTGGCATTACTACTGCTTTATCGTGTTCAGCAATTGCTATATTCATTAGGTTTCGCGCGTCTTGAGGTGTAACTTGCAATCCTCTCGCACGGAGTTCTGTTATAAATTTATTGTTATTACTTTTGTTCATTTTAAGTGTTTTTGTTTACGATTAAAAAGGCACTCCATCATTAGGGGGTGTTTTTACAAAGGCTTCAGCGGGTGAAGCTGTAGGAATAGTATTAGTATTTCGCTCTTGTGTAGGTTCTCTCGGAGGGCTTGATTGAGGCATTGTTATTGGTTTTGCCATTGTACCAGTAAATTCATCGTAAGGATATATTGTAAAATCGTTACTATCAACCATAAATTTAAATGCTTCAAAGGGATAACCACGAGTGTATTGCGGCACAACTTCTACTATATCCTTGTTGTTTTCATCAAGTTTTAGCAAGAAAACTGTTTCTGCTTTCTTAGTAACAGCACTTCCTAAGTGTCCAGTGGCTTTGGTAACACCGTAAGCAACGTGAATGATTGTGCAAATATGTATCTTATATTCATCTGTCCACTTGATGAGTTTCTGTACTATTTGGTTACTCCATTCGAGGTTATTTACATCGTTCATTAGGTCGGCAACCCCATCGATAAATACTAATTTTACCTTTCCTCTGAAACGTTCTAAAACTTTATCAATAAATGCTACTCGTTCTTCTACTGACAATTGTAGTATTTTAAAAGTTAGATAGTTAGGATAGTTTGTTCCTACCACTTTAGGCACACCTCTAAAAGTCCGCTGAGCATAATACTCTGATTGCTCCGTGTCAAAATCTAAGATGTAATCATCATTTTTTCGATGAGAGCATAATAAAGGAAATCGATATGAGGCATTTCCTCCGATATAGGTAGCGCATAGTTGCGTTTTGAATAGCGTTTTTTTGCTCTTGCTGGGTGCAGCTATTACGCTAAAACTTCCTGCTGTCATTACTGGAGTAGGCACGTAATTGCTATACTCTTGGTGCTCTCCTATGCTGATGATAATCTCAGGTGGTTTTATCGGTTTATCGAGTGGCACGTATGCTTTCTCATACTCTCTTTCAAACCATAAATCATCGAAAGGAGATACTTCTACGCCATCTTCTAATTCTTGCAATTTTATTGACATAGTAACAATAATTTAGTGATTTCTGATTTGATAAAATACTCTATATCCTCTTTTTTGTACTCTTTTTGCAAAACTGCAACACAATCTGCCATTTTTTCCTTTACAATCTCATTCTTTTCTGTTACAATTCGCAAAATATCTTCTATTCTGTACTTATCATTCAACGTTTCGCTCTCTTCTGCGGGTGTTTTATTCGCTTCTGCTACTCTTTTAGCCTCTCTTAGTGCTATTTCATAGTCTTTGTAAGCAACTTCGTATCGGAGGCTTCTCGTAATTTCGGCTATATCCTCAATCCAAAATTCAAGCGGTTTATTAACGATATTATGAACGTGTGATAATACGCTGCTTGCTGTTACTTTTTCTTCGAGTTCATTTGCAAATAGATAACGGTTGAGAAATACAAAACAAAATAATCGCGATAGTATAGGGTACTTATCGGGGTAATCTTCAATTGTTGAGTTAATGAACCTTAACACTGAATTGAACGCTACCTTGTCATCGGCATTTCCTTTTCGATTTACAAAGTATTGCAATCGCCGCATTGCAACATTAATATCCATTGTGTTTTTTAGCATTTTTATAAAATTTTAGTTGTTAAATCAAAATTACAAATCACCAATATTGCGTACAACTCCCTTTTTACTACTTTTTAGCCCTTTTTGCGGCTCTTTATTGTAAAGTTGAGTATTTGTAAGTCCCGCGTTGTAAAACGTGCTAAAATGGTCAGTTTCTAACATTTTATCGGGGGATAGGGTGAATTGCGGATAAATCTCTTTCTGAATAAAAACGCCTTTAATAGCCAATTCGATTTCCCCCTGAGTGTAATTCTTGGCTACTTCTATGAGGTTCATTCTTGCATTACCCAATATCGCAACATTGCCTATCGCTCCTACCTTGTAAAACTTCTTAGCATCATTCCAACGTTTCGACAACCAACCGACCAACGCCGCTGTATCTCCCTTGAAGTCTTCATAGGCTGTTAAGGTCGATTTTTTGGTTTTCGGTTTTTCCTCGTGCGTGTGCGTGTTTGTTTGTTTATATATTTCTTTTACTTTACTTTGTGGATTAATGTCTACATTAACTCCACTTGAAGGATAGTTAATGTCTACATTAACTCCGTTAAACTGATGTTTTTGTATTTTTTCAGTTTTTTCAACATCTTTTTTTTCATTAATGTATACATTAACTCCGTTTAAAATCCAATATTGTAAACATTCAGTATCTTTTCTTCTTTTTGTAGCTTCTAAATAAACTTTCTGAATATTTTTACTTGTTAGTATGTTATGCTCACTAAACATAAACCCATCAAAGAACTCATATTTAACAAGCTTGCTAACCACCTCCTCAACAAGCCCACCAGATAACCCACCGAGCCTTGCCAATTTGTTTTTTAAAAGTTCCGAAAACTCCACGAAGTACCCATTACGGTATATTTCACAAAGCAGTCGCAACACGATTATCTCTCCTTTCACAGAGAACTCCCCCGAGATAGCCAGTATTTTATCGTCTTCAAAAATCCCAACGTCCAAAGGGAAATAATCTAATCCTTGTTTATTTGGTCTTGCCATAGTTGTTAAGTTTTTTAAAACACTCCCTTACCCTTGATAAGCAAGGGAGTGAAAAATGAATGAGGATTAAAATAATGTTGTTTGATTAAGATCGTCAATCATTCGCTGTAAATTCCTTTGCATTTGGTTGTAATAAGAAGGCTTGAGTTCTATCCCTATAAAGTTGCGTTTTAGCTTCAAGCTCTCGTGTCCCTCGCTGCCTATGCCACCAAATGGACTTAACACTGTTTCTCCCTCATTACTCCATAAATGCAAACAACGCCTGATAGTTTCGAGTTGTAATGGACAAATATGCTTCTCGTCTTTCTCATCACGAGCAGATGTGTATTGCAAGGTGTCGGAGTAATTGATATCATACCATACTGGCTCGGCATACTTTTGCCACAAATTCACTGGTAGATAATTCTCTTGTTTCTCATCTGTTACTTGGTGTGTAATTGGCACTAAGTTATCACCTGCATTGCGAAATACTAAGATATAATCAGGAATACCCGTGCGTGACATACTGCTGTCTTTTAAGATTGTTTTATGAAGCAATCCGATAGACTTGGTACGAGTTACTTCCACTACTGGGCTCTTCCAAATTGTGATTCTATCGTGGTAAATAAACCCCTCTTTTTGGAAGGACTGAATGAGCATTCCTG
>ERZ773008.1632-NODE-1632-length-15572-cov-15.395179_pt1 | contig 15572 bp, 12 predicted proteins | sample MGYA00580664_ERZ773008 | MGnify/ENA primary metagenome ERZ773008 (study PRJEB29015, sample SAMEA2738016) | human oral metagenome | biome: human oral; feature: human-associated habitat; material: dental | place: China | collected 2048 ... | reverse complement strand
TAAAAAGTGGGATGCCCAAAGTAAGCTATAAACTAATGGTTTGGATTGCCATGGTATACGTGAGCCTACTTACAATTTGGGGAGGAGTGGAAGAGTACTTCGGTTCCTTCATCTCACTAGCCGCTTATATTCAAGGACCCATTATCGGAATGATCGTTGTCGACTACTTTATCTTGAGAAAACGAAAACTTGACTTGCGTTCAGCTTATTTCCTTGAAGGACACGATGCTTACGAGTTTACCAAAGGATTTAACTTAGTTGGCTTATCTTGCGTATTTATCTCCTTGTTGGTTGCAGTACTATTTGTTTATAACCCTGTAACAGCACAGATTCAAAGCCCAATCTTTTTAATCACAACGGGTAGTGGCTTTACTGCGATTTTTGGTGGTTTATTGTACTGGTTAGCTAGCTTAACTCCTTTAAAACGCTATATGATCAAGGATCGAGATTCCGTTACGATTTAAGAATAGAGGATTGATTAGAAACGTCCCTCTTACTAGAGAATTTAGAAAATCTTTATTGATACGGTAGAATAGGCTGAACAGGTATTTGAAATTTCTGTAGAAGAAATTCCAAACGTGAAAACGAAATACAGCTATCTAGCTCAGGTGTTTGGAACATCATACTATCACTCTTTTGTGAGGATTATTTTAAGTGAATCCATTAGGAAAGTTTCTCTGTATTTGGTACCATTATAGTGGGCAGTATGGTCAACTAAAATTAATTTTTAGTCGGAGGAATGACAAAATAAGAATTGGTATTGAACTTGAACAATTAGTTGTAGGAGAAACTAAAAAATGACTATAAAAATGAAAGCCTTAATCTATGTGTATTTATCTCCCCTTTCTTAAAAGTTTATTTTACATAAGTAATTGATATGATAGTCAATCATATTCTGATTATCTTAGCCATGACAGGAGGTATTCAATAAAATGTCCAAGATGAATGACTTCATTCAACAGGAGACCATAACGGGAATCGTTCCCATGACCAACAAGGATCGTCAGTATTCTTTCTGGGATCTCTTCCTATCGACAAGTGGTTTTGCCATCGCAACCTGGTGTTATACCCAAGGAGCCTATGTGGCTCAATATTTAACCTTTAATCAAATGTTGATTAATATTTTTAGTTTTAACATTATCTGGGTCTTTATTGAATGTCTCCCTATTTTGTTTGCTGTTAAATATGGAATTGATTTATGGATTTGGTTGAGAGCCGTTCTAGGTAAAAAAGGGGTGGCCATTCTATCAACCGTGATTAGTCTGGCGAATTTTGGTTGGTACGCCGTTACCGCTGATCTTTTTGCCAGCTCCATGATTCATTTGGCAAATAATTTTGGGCTTGGTTTAGACAAGGGAGTATGGGCACCGATTCTAGGCACCCTCTGTGTTCTCCTTGGAACGCTGATTGCTCTTGGGGGCCCAGATGTGATTAAAGGTACTAATCGCTTTCTGGTGGTTGCCTTGTTATTTGTTGGGCTAATCATCGTTGGAATCTGTTTTGTTGCGGTTCCGATTAGCGATATTATGAATGTCCAACCTGCCATCCAAGAAAATTTGACACCGATTGAACGTTTTATGATGTCAGGGGAAGGAAATGTGGCCGTAGCCTTTTCTTGGTCTACACAAGCCTTTGTCTTACCACGTTTGGCAAAATCAGAACGCAGTGGCTATTGGGCTACAGCCTTGTCATATGGGGTTGTTGCTCCATTCTTTGCTGCGACAGGTGGAGTCATGGCTCTAGCCATGTTTGTCAAAACAGGTGTTTATGAAAGTGATCCAACAACCATGCTATCAACTCTAAGCACACCTACCTTTGCCCTTTTAAGTTTACTACTAGTAGCCTTTGCAAATATTGGAACCCAAGGGACAGGATCATACGTGAACTGTATGATTGTAAAAAGTGGGATGCCCAAAGTAAGCTATAAACTAATGGTTTGGATTGCCATGGTATACGTGAGCCTACTTACAATTTGGGGAGGAGTGGAAGAGTACTTCGGTTCCTTCATCTCACTAGCCGCTTATATTCAAGGACCCATTATCGGAATGATCGTTGTCGACTACTTTATCTTGAGAAAACGAAAACTCGATTTGCGTTCAGCCTATTTCCTTGAGGGACATAAAGCTTATGAGTTTACAAATGGCTTTAATCTGGTAGGATTATCTTGTGTAATCATTTCCTTGTTAGTTGCGGTACTATTTGTTTATAACCCTGTAACAAAGCACATCCAGAGTCCTATGTTCCTGCTCACAACTGGTAGTGGCTTCACTGCAATTTTTGGAGGTCTATTGTACTGGTTAGCTAGCTTAACTCGTTTAAAACGCTATATGCTCAAGGATAAAGATTCCGTTAAGATTTAAGGTTAAGAGAGAACGTTGTGTACTACCCCAAAAAGTTGGAAAAATAATTATTGAAAGGATTTAGTTCTGTATTGCACAGGACTAAGTCCTTTTAGTTTTACATTAATTCGTTTATTATTGTAGTAATCAATGTAGTCTACAATAGCTTGTTCTAATTGCTTAAGAGACGTAAACGTCTTCTTATAGCCATAAAATATTTCCGATTTCAAAATGCCGAAGAAGGAAGCCACGTCTTTCCTGGCTTGACTGTTATGGAAAACCTTGAAATGGGAGCTTTCTTAAAGAAAAACCATGAAGAAAATCAAGCTAACTTGAAGAAGGTTTTCTCACGTTTCCCACGTCTTGAAGAACGGAAGAACCAGGATGCAGCCACTCTTTCAGGGGGGGAACAACAAATGCTTGCCATGGGATGCGCTCTTATGTCAACACCAAAACTTCTTCTTTTAGATGAACCATCAATGGGACTTGCACCAATCTTTATCCAAGAGATTTTTGATATCATTCAAGATATCCAGAAACAAGGAACAACCGTCCTCTTGATTGAACAAAATGCCAATAAAGCACTCGTAATCTATGACCGAGGATATGTATTGGAAACAGGGAAAATCGTCCTATCAGGAACAGGAAAAGAACTCGCCTCATCAGAAGAAGTCAGAAAAGCATATCTAGGTGACTAAAAAGGTCCGGGGGACCTTTTTAGTCGGTAAATAGAGATTACGAAGCAATTCTCATCTGCACTGGAAGGTTAGCTTCTGATAATTAAAATAAAATCGAATGAAGCGTACACCTACTCTTCATTCACAGAGCTCGATTTCAGAGCTCTTTTTGCTAGCTTATTCATACTTTTCTGAATTTTGAAAAAGAAATGTAAGCGTTTGATAGATTTACAAAAAGATTGTATAATAGGGATAAGAACAGAAAAGGAGAAGTCTCATGGCAGTTAAAGATTTTATGACCCGTAAGGTAGTGTATATTAGTCCAGATACAACAGTATCTCATGCAGCAGATTTGATGAGAGAGCAAGGGTTGCATCGCTTGCCTGTTATCGAAAATGATCAATTAGTTGGTTTGGTAACTGAAGGAACCATTGCGCAAGCTAGTCCATCCAAAGCAACCAGTCTTTCTATCTATGAGATGAACTATCTTCTAAATAAGACAAAAGTAAAAGATGTGATGATTCGCGAAGTTGTCACTGTTTCAGGCTATGCGAGTCTAGAGGATGCAACTTATCTGATGTTGAAAAATAAGATTGGTATTCTTCCTGTAGTAGATAACCATCAAGTCTATGGGGTTATTACGGACCGTGATGTTTTCCAAGCCTTTCTTGAAATTGCTGGTTATGGTGAGGAAGGAATTCGTGTGCGCTTTGTTACGGAAAACGAAATTGGCGTTCTTGGAAAAATTATTTCTTTGATTGTAGAAGAAAATTTGAATATCTCGCATACAGTCAATATTCCGCGTAAAGATGGTAAGGTGATTATAGAAGTTCAAATCGATGGATCAATTGATTTACCAGCCTTGAAAGAAAAATTTGAATCAGAGAATATTCAAGTAGAAGAAATTACTCGTACTTCAGCAAAAGTCTTGTAAGAAAGGAAGCCGAAAGGCTTCTTTTTACGTGTAATAAGGGATTAGAGCAAAAGATGGAAAGAAATGAATGAAAATCTGAAATATTACCTTTTGATTTAGAGTAAAGGTAATTTAAAATTTAAAGATTTTTAAATTTTCTAAATATTGATAGAAGTAATAAATCGAAAAAATTATGCTGTATTTTATAAGTAACTATTTATTGTATTCTATATGACTTTAATTATGGATTAATACTATAAATTTTTTTCCAAAAATCCTTGATTCATATATGAAATAATGTTATAATAAAACAAAAAACATAGGAGTAAAAATATGTCAGGACAAATTCGTGTATCTCCAGAAACCCTCCAATCACGTGCACGTGAATATGGAAAAGCTGCAAACGATATCAGAGTTATTTTGAGCAATCTTCAACGCTTGCAAGATACCTTGCGTTCGGAATGGGAAGGTGCTGCGTTCCAAGGCTTTGATCAACAATTCTCTGAATTGAAACCAAAGGTTGAAAACTTTGCTGATTTAATGCAACAAATCAATACACAACTTGATAAGACTGCTCAAGCGATGCAACAAAATGACCAAGACTTATCTAGAAACTTTGGTCTTCAATAATCTAAAGTTGAGGTTGAGGAGAAATCCTCAACTTTTTTACTATATTTAATTAAGGAGAAAATGTGAGAAAGAAAGTTTTATTTAGCTTAGGGATGCTACTGTTATTTGTGACAATGATAGTATCCTTCTTTGCAATTGTAAAACCAACACCTATCAGCCGAACGAACTCAGATTCCTCGGTGCAACAAGCCCCTATTAAAGTAGCTATTGTTAATGAAGATACGGGTAAGGTATATAATGGACAACCGATTAACATTGCGAATACTTTAGTAAATTCGTTCATAGCTAAAAATAATTACAAAGTGGAAGTTGTTTCTAGGTCAATCGCTGAAAGCGGTCTAAAAAATGAGACTTATCAGTTGATGATAGTCTTGCCAAGTAAATTTTCAGAAGAAGCTTTAGCAATCGAATCAACTTCCCCTGTTCAGGCGAAGTTTCAATATCAAATTCAATCAAGTGACCAACTGACTGTCAAACAGGCTGAACAAGCTGTAGTAGCTTTCAAAGAGCTCTTTAATAAGGATTTGATTAATATTTATTTCACTAGTATTATCGGGAATTTGAAAACAGCACAAGGCCAGGTTGCAGATGTAGTTACAAATGAACATGAGTCACTGACTTCTTTTAATAATAAGTTAGTGGATCCTCTTGCTCAATATGGTCAACAGTTTAATGGGTTGGGTTCATCACCGAATAATCTCTTATCATCGTATTCGTCATTTAACAAGACCCTGTTAAATACAAATGATGCCTTTAAATCAATTGATTCTGTTAATAAGACATATGAGGAAACAATAAATGGAATAGATAAGCAACAAAAAAAATGGGATAATTCCTTGAATACTAGAGAACAGGCTTTGTCCAACTATGATAAAGACTTTTCCAAATTATCAGTTGAGAAACAATTATCTCAATTGGCTGCTATAAACACTCAATTTAATAATAATTTTTCAGAGCCAGCTATTTGGAAAGAAACCACTGATAAGGCTTCTTCCTATAACAAAGATATCGCAAAACTTCTAGAAAGTTTGAAGAAGAATAATAAGGAAATTGATGATACCTTATCAAATTATGATACAAAGATTAGAGAAGCAGTAGAGTCTTCCTTGGCTAAAAACCCATCAGCGGTAGATGGAGCTAATAAAACTCTTGGAAGTTATATCAAGTCGTTAAATACTAGTATGCAAAATCAAATTACTAGTAAATGGCCAAGTGTATACTACGATGATACAACTATAAATAATCTCTCTTTGTCAGATACTGATAAACAACATTTGAAAAATATTAGTGCTTTTATACGGTGGTATAGTAAGAAGATAGGGAAAGATTTGCCAACTTTGCAATCTACAACACTTGAAAATGAAGAATTCTCTCAGTTAAAGAATGACATTAAGTCTAAGAGCACAACAAAACGTGAGCTAACTTTACCTTCGTTTGAAGGAAAAATTTCAAAATTAAAGATAACAGTACCAAGCGGATACTATCTTAAAGAATCAAATTTTGGATTTTCTGATCTTGGAGGAGGTAGTTATCAGGTATCTTTCCCTGGTGAAGTATCTCCAGGTATGACTATTTCATACACACTAGGAATCAAGAATGAAAATGATCTCAATGTCTTGTCACCTGTGCTTGTTAAGTATCAATTAGATACGACAGAAGATGTAAAAGTTATAAAGGAAGATGCCCCTTATGTAGAAAAAGATAAAATAGAGAATGAGACAGTTCATGCTGCGCCTGTTAGTCCAGCTACTTCTGTAGCTTCAGGTTCCTCTACGCCTGATGTGCAGAAACCAACAGAAATTATTACAATTACGAAGACCATCACGACTACTAAGATAAATCAAACAGAAAAAAAAGTTTTGAATCGTCATTATGAGATGCAAGACATTATTTCTAACTGGGAGTACAATCCTACCAAGCTAACTCAAGCGGTTTATAAAGATGTTGAGGCGTATCTACAGTTATCAGGACTTGTTACTGCGTATTACGGCTTAGATTTATCTAAAAATACGTACACAGACACTACGTTTGTTCCAGCAGAAGGTTCTCTTGCTGCCTTAGCAAATAATGATGACCTCAAGACCATTGTGACCAATCTAATCAAAGCAACTACAGTAGAAGCTCTAAAATCAGATTTGAAGATTTCTGATAAAAAATTGACGGATATTCAGTCACGATTAGCCAATGCTGAGAAATTAACATCTAACATCGAACAGCTGAGAACAACAACCAATGATCTAATAACTCAGTTAAGACAGTTAATTGAACAGACCAAATTAGTGGATACAACGATTAAAGGTAAACCTAGTTTTGTTGCAACAGAAAAAGTAGATAATACTAGTATGGTTAATGTTAGTATGGATATGAACAGGGACCTAGGTACACTGATTTCAGCTAGTAAAACCTTGATGGACAATACAAAAGCAAACCAAGCTGTTTCTGAGACGATACAAGCTACTATGACTCAGTTGACGAATGATGTTAATACATTGGAAAAAGACGGAAAATCATTAAGTGCACGCGTTTCTGAATTGAAAAATATCATGTCTAGTGAATATGGTTCAAACGAAGAATTCCTTAAAAACTTTTCTACTGTTTTGAGCAATACTAGAACGGGTAATACGAAAAATGATGCAGTCTATGAATATTTGTCAAATCCTGTTGATGCTTCTAAAATTGGGAATGTTGTATCAGCTGCGACCAATAGACCGTCACAGACGAATCGTCAAGATGAGAGATCAGGACTCCTTGTTATCTTAATCAGCTATCTTGTTAGCTTGGTTGTTGTCTATCTTTTCCAACATGCAGATAAAGAAGAATTGCAAAGATTAATCAGTTTGAAGGACCGTTTGTCATGGAGAAATTCTTCTGGACCAATGTTCTTCCTAAGTGTGATTTCAGTAGCTGTTGGTTCTATAATTGCGATTGTTTCTGGAGTTAAACTTGCTTTCTCTGTAGGTCAATTGAGCTGGTTTGTAATGCTTCTTGTCTTGGTGAGTCTAATGATGACATATAGTCTGAATATCCTTCTTGATAAACTAAAAAGTCTTGGATTTTTGATAAGCATAAGTCTATTACTGCTTTATATCATTTCAGCAACTCAATTATTTGATGAATATTATGTGAATCCAGCTCCTATTTTAACAACTCTTTCTCCGTTAACATATCTTGAAGGTGTAGTGAGATTATTCATTAATCAGCAAAACGGAGTTGTTCAGTCAGTAATGGTAATTGTTGTTCTAACAATTGCTTTGGGACTTGTAAATATTTTCTTGTATCGCCAAGTTAAGGATAGCAAGTAATATGAAAAAAAATATTGTCTTTATCTTTCTATTGTTTTCAATTTTTACAAAAGGTAGTGTTGCTTTTGCAAACGATGGATCTTTGCAAATAGATACGTCTTTAGATAAGAATACCAAGAAAACAGAGATTCAGTACTTTGAACAGGAGAGTAATTTGACAAAGTTATTTCATCCTGAGACATATAAATTGATTGATACAACTAAAAAATTGGATAAAGAAAAGTATCAATTAGTTAAAACAAACTTATTTAGCACTAAAGTGGAATCGGAGAATATCGTTAATGAGTATCAGTCTGCTTTATTTACCAATCAGATTCAAATCAACCACAGTGATAAAAAGACTGTTTCACTTAAAAATGTAAAGTCTCCTGTTTCTTGGACTGCAATTTTATTGTTTATACTAGGGATGATTGTCACAATTTACTCGCTCTTTTATAAAAAGTTACATATAGCTAAACAATAAAGTCGATAGAAAAATACATAAAGGGAGATACAAAATGTATCTCTTTTTATAAATAGAAAGTTCTTTAATATTCATGTTTTGCGTGATATAATAGGCATAGCATAATAGATTTAGGAGTTTTATATGGAAGAGTACATTAATATTAGTCTGGATTGTTCGCCTTTTTTATCTAAAATATTAGATTTAAGGGTCCCTACTGAGTTAACGATTAAAGAATTGATACAAATCGTCTCAGATGCTTATGGTATTGGAATTAAGGTAATGAATCCAAGTGTAAGAAATCAACAGTCAGGAGAAATTCTTGCTAGTACGAGCAGTCTAGTATTAGTGAAAGACGGAGTTTTATTAAACCTGGAAAGAATATAGTAAGGGAGTCAGGTATGGAAGTTCAAAAAATTGAATTAGTAGTTGGAGATATCAAGGGAAATCGTGAAATAGCTTATGCTTTATTAACAGCAATACAACCTTATTTTGTGAATCAAAATGTTATTGAGGAAGAAGGTAAACTAACGATTGAAAGTCTATTGACTGATGAATATTATTCTTGGGATAAGCTGACTACGATGATTGAGGAAGAAAAATTACGTCATCTGATCAATGTTGGTCAATTATTTAACTCGCTGAAGGATTCAATTTATACTTATGAATTATCACCTAGTAATTTAGTGTTTTCACGAAATGGGAACCCTCTATTCATTTTTCGTGGTGTTAAAGGGCAAGTGCCTCCCTATGATGCATTGAAGCTAGAGGCGTTTACAGTTAACTTTAAAGCTATGATAGTATCTCTATTAGATAAAAAGGTAAGTTATGAAAAATTAGTGGAGGGACAGTCGCCATTTTATAAAGGAAAACTGTTTTGTGAGACCATCATGAAGTCTGAAAATTTGGATGAAATCTTAGCCTTACTACTAGAAAAATACTTAGAAGAAAAGGAACAAAATAAAGAAAAATTTTCACGTGTTCCTAATAAACTTGTTTCGCGGTTGAAGTGGACTACCATTATTGCATCATTTATTGGAGTGCTATCAATTGTTGGAGTGTTTTACTTTGCATTGTTCGCTATGCCTAATCAACAAATGATTTCAGGTTTACGTTTGGCTTTTGTAAACCAAGATTATTCTTCGGTTGTATCTACTGTTAAAAATACAGATTCTAAATCACTTAGTCAAGATGATGCTTATATGGTGGCTTATTCCGTCATTAAAACAGAGCCTTTAACAGAAACGCAAAAGACAGAGCTATCCAAAATATCAACTCAATCAAGTACAGACTATCTTCGTTACTGGGTTTTAATTGGGCAGTCGAAAGTTGATGAAGCTATAGATATTGCAAGTTACTTAGATGACCCACAATTATTGATGTATGGTCTTACCAAAAAGGTTGATGAAGTTCAGAGAAACCCTAACCTCACATCTGAACAACGTACTGAGCAACTAAACAATTATAAGAGTAAATTGGAAGAATTGAAGAAAAACTACCTAACACCAGAGACGAATAAGTCGAATACGACTTCAACTTCAACAGAGTCAAGATAGGAGTGGTCTATGAATTATTTATTTTTTGAAGACAATGTTTATCCACTCTATACAGGGAATACCTATCAACTGGGGCCTTCTATAGCTTCTAATATCTATCTTCCTATTCTTGAAAATGTGGTGTTGGAAGTCAAGGAAACGGGAGTTGAACTGCTCGGAGAGACTTATTCTTATGGGGATCATTTGGTTTCCATAGCTGAAGATATAAGTGTATCCTTATTGATTATTAAAAACACCGAGTATTACCTTCTTCCCGAAAAAATACTATATTTATCAGATAAGAAAGAAGCGACTATTCGCTTAGTTGATTTTCCTATAGAAATCATTTTGAGCTTTGATGGGACAAATAAGACGATTTATAGTGCTAGTCCATATTATCTTAATGGTGAAAGAAGAAAAGGGACGCAAAATATTCAAGATATGGACCAACTTGTTTTTGAACAAGGTCTAGCTTTATCCGTTCAAAAACAAATCTTATCGATTCATTCACTATTTTCTATTGAGACGAGCTTACTGCCTTTTTCTGAAGTAATGGTCGAGGATCGTTCAAAAGAATTTCATCGCTCTCCACGGATTATTCTGAGAGAACCCGAGGATACAGTAACGATTGCTTCGGCACCAACAGATGATGAAGGCAACAAACAATCGTTACTAAGATTGATTATTACCCCTTTGGCGATGATTGTCTTTACGATACTAACGATTTACTTCACACGTAGTGGTGGCATGATGTTCATGATGATGGGGATGTCTGTCATTACTATTGGGACTTCCATTCATACTTATTTTTCTGATAAAAAATCACATAAGGAACTTCAAGAACAGAAAATTGTTGAGTATATGAAATACTTGGAAACCAAGTATTCACAATTAGCTAACTTACGTAAAGAACAAGTTAAGGCTTTGGTGTATCATTTCCCTGGCATGGATCAGATTTTAGAAATGGTAGAAAAAACGGATAGACGTATTTACGAAAAGACACTTTATCATTTTGATTTTCTGTCTTATCGTTTGGGTTTGGGTGAAGTTAATTCTAGTTTTTCTATTGAGTATTCAGATTCTGAATTAACAAAATATAATGTAGCTGCTAACCAAAAAATTCAAGAACTACTTTCCTACTATCGTGTGACTAAGCAGGTACCTATTACACATACATTAACAAATCCTACGGGCTATATCGGAACACGGCAAATAGTGATTGAACAAGTTCAACAGATGATGATGCAATTAGCGACTTTCCAAAGTTACCATGATTTACAGTTTATTCCAATTTTCCGAGAGGAAGAGTTTGAGTTATGGAATTGGAGCCGATGGTTACCTCATACGAAAATAAAAGCACTAAATAGCCGTGGTTTTGTTTACAATCAACGTACTCGAGATCAACTATTAACGTCGCTCTATCAAGTTATTAAAGATAGAAAGTTAGATAGTGAGCAGAATAAAGGGAAAGAAAAGCAATACAGCCCTCATTATATTCTCTTTCTTACAGATTTAAGTCTGATGTTGGATCACAACATTATGGAGTACATCAATGAAGATTTATCCCATTTAGGAATTCATTATGTATTCGTAGAAGAAGTACTTGAGAGTCTACCAGAACACGTTAAGACAGTTGTTGACTATCGAGGAGATAAAAAAGGTACAGTATTACTTCAGGATGGCAATTATACAAATAAAGAAATTACGCCTCTTCCTCCTGTAAGTTTATCGGAAAAGGAAAATTTTGCGAGAAATCTTGCGGGTATTCATCATGTTCAAACTTTGCGTAATTCGATTCCGAATAGTATTACCTTCCTAGAGATGTATGGAGTCAATAAGGTAGAGGAACTAGAACTTTTAAAACGATGGCAAGACAATGAAACTTTCCAAACAATGGCTGTTCCTCTAGGAGTTCGAGGTAGAGATGATATTCTTTATCTAAACATCCATGAGAAGGCGCATGGGCCTCATGGATTGATTGCTGGTACTACGGGGTCAGGGAAGTCTGAGCTTATTCAGTCCTACATTCTATCTTTAGCTGTGAACTACCATCCGTATGAGGTTGCTTTCCTCTTGATTGACTATAAAGGTGGAGGGATGGCTAATCTCTTTGCAGACCTACCTCATGTTGTTGGTACGATTACAAACTTGGATGGCAACCAGGCCAATCGAGCTCTGGTATCTATCAAAGCTGAACTTAAGAAGCGTCAGCGTATTTTTGCAGAAAATGATGTTAATCATATCAACCAGTATATGAAACTCTTCAAGGAAGGGAAGGTCAAAGAACCATTACCACATCTATTAATCATTAGTGATGAGTTTGCAGAGTTGAAGGCGAATCAACCTGATTTCATGGATGAATTAGTCTCTACAGCTCGTATTGGTCGATCATTGGGGGTTAAATTAATTTTAGCAACCCAAAAACCTAGTGGGGTTGTCAACGATCAAATTTGGTCGAACTCTAAGTTTAAAATAGCTCTTAAAGTACAGGATGCTGCAGATTCTAGAGAAGTAATCAAAACACCTGATGCCGCAGAAATTACCCAGACAGGTAGAGCCTATCTTCAAGTCGGAAACAATGAAATCTATGAGTTATTCCAAAGCGCTTGGTCAGGTGCGGATTATAATCCAGAAGGACGAAATCATGTTCAAAAAAACACAACTGTGTATGAGATTACAAGTAATGGTCAATACAATGCCATTAATAAAGATTTGAGTGGTTTAGTCAATAAAAAAGAAGCAAAGGCTGTTCCAACAGAATTAGACGCCATTGTAGAAAAAGCCCGTGAAGTCTTTGATGGTCTTCATATTCATCAGGTAGCCAGTCCTTGGTTGCCACCACTTGAAGAGAAGATATATGCTAAAGATACACAATCGACTAACTACAAGGATTATTGGGGACGTTCAGAGGCATTGCAACCTATTTTAATTGGTTATCAAGATATTCCAGAAAGACAGGAACAATCTCCCCTTTACTTCAATATGGAACAAAGAGGCCATATTTTGTTGGTTTCTAGTCCGGGATTCGGTAAGTCCACTTTTCTACAGAACTTTGCGATGGATGTGATTCGTAAGCACACACCAGAGCAGGTCCATTTCTACCTCTATGATTTTGGTACCAGTGGCTTAATCTCTATTTCAGATTTTCCTCATGTTGCAGATTATTTCACCTTGGATGAAACTGAGAAAATCATGAAATCTCTTCGATTCTTGAATAGAGAGATAAAAACTCGGAAACATGCTCTTTCGCAAGCAAGAGCCACAAATCTAAGGCAATACAATCAGTTGTCAGATGAGAGTTTTCCAACTATTTTCATAGAGATAGATGGTTTTGATAGTGTGATGGATGCCCCATTTGTCGATGCCTTTTATGATACTTTAAATGTCATTTCTCGAGATGGTGCCTCTCTAGGAATCTATCTGGTTGTGACACTTTCCCGTCTCAATGCGATGCGTCTACAGCTACAATCGAACTTTAAGACCAAGATTTCTCTCTTCTTATTTGATACCAGTGACTTATCAAGTGTAGTAGGACGTTCAAATATTCCACTCGATGAAATTAAAGGCCGTGCCATAGCTAAATTGGATGATATTGTCCAATTCCAAGTGATGTTGCCATACAGCAGTGAACATTATACGGACTACATAAAGGAAGTTCGTGCAGAACAAGAAGCAATGGCTATAGCATACGATGGCCCACTTCCTACAGGTATCCCAATGTTACCAGAAAAGGTAACCAAAGAGGTGATGGCAGAAATCTTAGAAAGCAGTCAAGACTTTATCTTGGGGCTTGAAAGAGAAGCCGTTGTTCCAGCAACCTTTAGTTTTGAACGCCCTCTTCTTATAGCCTCAGACAGTCCTGCTTTTGTAACGAATTACTATAAATTACTAGAATATCACCTAAACCGTTTATCAGGAGTGTATAATACTGTTATTTTAGATCCTAGTCAGCGTATTAACAGTCAGTTCTTTGATGGTATTCAACGATTTGATACTTCTTTAGAGGTTGATAATGTCATGAAGACGGTATTAGAAGACTTTAAGAAACGGGTTGCGTCTCCAAATCAGGACTATCCAAAATGGTTAATTTTGATACCTGATATTGCTGCGACGGCTATGGCGGCTGGAGTGAGTGAACTGGACTTCAAGCAACTCCTTAGTGAAGGAGGTCAGTATGGAGTAACCTTGCTCTTTATAGGCGCCTACCAAGATCTAGTAGCGAACAATTACGACACTTTTGTAAAATTGGCGAATCAGTTAGTGGATCAAGTCTTTCTTGGTGTACGTATCAGTGATCAAGATCATACTCGCTATCCTTACATCACAAATGAGCCGGCACTGAAACCGAACCAAGGTTACATTCTTTATCCAGATCATTATGAATCCGTTCAATTATTAGAAATTTAGAGAGGTTATTTATGTCAGATACTAAATTATTACCACTAGGCAGTGTTATTGTTTTAAAGGGAAGTACTAAAAAGATGCTCATCATTGCTCGTGTGATTGCAGCACCCGTCAAAGGAGATCTCTACCGTTTTGATTACGGAGCCTGTCTCTATCCAGAAGGAATGGTAGGAGATAGCCTTATCTACTTTAATCATGAAGATGTTTTTAAGGTTGTTCAAGAGGGCTATAGCGATGATGATAATGAGCTTATGTTAGAACATATTGCTTCGGTTGTCTCTACAACAGATATTCCTAAAGGGAATGTTGCTGAGTTGAATGAAGTAAATGAACTAGGAGGCTAATACATGGGGCAAATAGACTATGATCAAATCTATTATCTTCAAGGTAGAGTGAATGCCTACTCCACCAGCATCTCCTCTGCCCAATCACGGATTACGACTATCGATGAACAGTTGGAACGTCTTCGCACGGCCAAGAAGTCTGTAGGGGAAATTCAAAAAAAGGTTTATTATACTAAAAAAAAGATTATTAGGAAAAATTATCAGCCTACTTGGCAAGGCAAACAAAAGGATGATTTCACCAAGCAGTGGGAAACCTTCTCTAGTGACTACACGAGTTTTCAAACGGAGATGAATACCTTCTATGATGCCATTTGTGATGAAATCACTAGGTTGGAAAATCAAAAGAATGAAGAACATGGCATTATTGGTTGGTGCCAAAGTCAGATTAACAATCTGGGAAATTTCATCGAGAAGCTACTACATACGAAGGAGGGGTAAGGTCATGTATGGAACGATTCAATTATCCGAGGTTCTGTTTAACTCGCACATCGGTAGCCTGTCTAAAGCCAAGGCTAGTTTGGCAGGAGTTGGGAAACCAAGTTTTAATACGACAGCTACATCGAAAGGATTGGACTTGTATCAGGAACAATTCAATGAACTCCACCAGTTGGTGAAGACCTATGCGATCTTGCTGGAGACAGATATCGCTTTGATGGCAGGCACAGGGAAAGAGATGCATCGGACAGATAGTGTCCTGGGTCAAAACATGTTTCCTGGTTTGCAGTAGGGAGGTGCTATGAGTTACAATATAAAATTTGATGATATTACCTCTGTTCAGGTGGAAAGTCAAAAAACGATAAATGCTTGGGGAGAGTCCGTTGCGAGCCTAAACAAGGCCATGACAGACTTCATCAACAATCAAAATCTCCAAGGTCAGGCCATCTCGAGTATGCGCCGTTACCTAGTAGAGGTGCATGGGACTCTTCTTCAGACTCTGGTCAACCTGATGAATGACTACTCAACTAACCTCCTACTGTACAAGGATG
>ERZ773008.1630-NODE-1630-length-15584-cov-2.574860_pt1 | contig 15584 bp, 15 predicted proteins | sample MGYA00580664_ERZ773008 | MGnify/ENA primary metagenome ERZ773008 (study PRJEB29015, sample SAMEA2738016) | human oral metagenome | biome: human oral; feature: human-associated habitat; material: dental | place: China | collected 2048 ... | reverse complement strand
AAAGATGAGTCTTATCTTTGCGAGGATAGGTGTCGGTAGCATTCTGGTGGCACAATGCAGCCACATGACCGAGCCATCCGGGCCCCTATGGCTGCTTTTCTTCGCTGTGAGCATGAGCTCCTTCCTCACGTCCGTTATCCTCTTTTTCAGGTCTCGCAGCCAGGGCACGTATGGGAATGTGAACCCAGCCCCCGGCTTTAGTGGCAGCTACGATCTCCAAGAGACGCGACGTCGCCTGCATACTCAGCGACTCCTCCATCCCTCTACGTACCCTGACGAGGGATGCGACGCTATGGGGTGGGTGCAACGCATCAGCCTCGTCATCATGGTGGGGTCGCTCATCGTGGTATTCTGGGTGGTGCGGATCCTGCCGACGTCGCCTGAGGAGCAGTACCCGATAATGAAGGCTGCGATGGCCATCGCAGCGATCGGTAGCCTGCTTATGGCGCCGTGTTCGTTGCGCCAAATCTTCCAGGCGCGACGTGTGGGCCAGCAGCTGGCGGTAACCGAATACTTGTCCTCGCTGATCGGCATGCTGGGCCTGCTCGTCGCCGGGATCGCTTTTCTCTCCTTCTCCACCTACCTGTGACCGTAAGCTAAGCCCCACCGCAGGAAGTACTGGCACTGGTGTAGAATCGAACGCTGCACCCTGCAATCAATTCCGTCATCAGGAGAGCGGCACATGGCAGACATCACCTTGACTGGCCCGGGCGGCTGCAACGGCAAGCCCAGCTTCTACATCACCACACCCATCTACTACGTCAACGCAAAGCCACACTTGGGAACTGCGTACTGCACCCTGCTTTGCGATATCCAGGCTCGCTTTAGACGCGCCGCTGGTTACGATGTATTTTTCCTTACTGGTATGGACGAGCATGGCGAGAAGGTCGCTCTTGCTGCAGCTGATCATGGCTTGTCTCCACAGGCATGGTGTGATTCCCAGGTTCCTTTTTTCAAGGGACTTTATGAAGAGCTCAACATTTCATACGACGACTTCATCCGTACTACCGATGAGCGCCATGTAAAGGCTGTCCAGTATTTGTGGGAGCGCATGCGTGAGGCTGGCTTCATCTATAAGGGATCCTACGATGGCTGGTACTGCATTCATGAGGAGACTTTCTTCACTGAGACCCAGGTAGAGAAAGCAGACGAAGAAGCTGGTTGCAAGGGCGCGCACCTCTGCCCAGATTGTCATCGTGAGCTTGAGCGCGTCTCTGAAGAGTCTTGGTTCTTCAAGCTATCTGCATTCCAGGACAAGTTGCTTGAGCTGTATGCTGAGCACCCAGACTTCATTGAGCCAGACTTCCGTGCAAATGAGGTTCGCAGCTTTGTTGAGTCTGGCCTCCAGGATATTTCTGTATCCCGTACCAGCTTTGATTGGGGCGTTCCAGTTCCTTTTGATGAGTCTCACGTAACCTACGTCTGGTTTGACGCTCTTCTCAACTACTACACTGCTGTTGGCTATGGTGATGACAGTCCAGAGGCTGCTGCTATGAGAAAGCGCTTCTGGCCAGCTCAGATGCATGTTGTTGGCAAGGACATCATCCGCTTCCATTGCGTCATTTGGCCTGCAATGCTTATGGCTCTTGGTGAGGCCGTACCTGAGCACATCTTTGCTCACGGCTTCTTGAACGTCCGTAATTCTGAGACTGGCGTTGTTGAGAAGATGAGCAAGTCTCGCGGAAACGCCATTGCACCTAAGGATGTTTTGGATTTGCTTGGCGTTGAGGGCTACCGCTATTACTTCATGACCGATGTCACCCCTGGCGAGGACTCTGGTATTTCCTTCGAGCGCATGGAGCAGGTCTATAACGCTGACCTGGCAAATAGCTGGGGTAACTTGGTTTCTCGCGCCCTTAATATGAGCGATAAGTACTTTGAGGGTGTCACTCCAATCTTTGATGGTTCTTCTGTTGCTGCAGACCATCCGCTGCGCAAGCTGGCTGAGGGCATCTATGACCGTTATGCTGCTTGCATGGAGAAGATGGACTACGTAGGCGCTAAGAACATCATCATGGAGCTTGTCCACGCAGCTAACCACTACATTGAGGATGCCGCTCCTTGGACAGTGGCAAAAGACCCCGAGCGCGCAGCAGAGCTTGCAGAGATCATCTATACGTTGCTTGAGTCTATTCGCATTTGTGCACATCTCTTTATGCCATTCATGCCTACTACATCTACAGAGGTTTTGCGCCGTATGAGCCTTGATGAGGTAGAGATAAACTCTACCGATGCCCGTAGCGAGTGCACATGGGGCAGGCTTCAGGGTGGCTTGGCCGTTTCTAAGGGAGACGCTCTGTTCCCACGTCTTGCAAGCAAGTAATCGTGTCGGAGCACGCATCGCATCAGACATCGTGGCTTGCTAATCAGAGAGCCACTAAAGAAACGCTAGAACGTTTTGGCCTTGCCACTAAATATAGACTGGGACAAAACTTCTTAGTGCAAGATCATATTATCGAGAAAATCGTTCAGCTTGCAGAGGTTCAGCCTACCGATGTGGTTGTCGAGGTTGGACCTGGTTTGGGTACCCTCACGGTGGCCTTGCTCGACAACGCTCTTGCGGTCTGCTCGCTTGAGGCAGACTCTGAGCTTGAGCAAGTCTTAGCAGTAACCTGCAAGGAACAGCATCCAGACTCGTTTGCACTGGTTATGGGGGATGCACTGGCAATCACGCCGCAGAAGCTTGCTGAAGCTTATGGAGCCCTTCCAGCTGTTGCCCAGAGCGTTGCCTCGACTACCCCGATGCCAACTAAGTTTGTATCCAATCTGCCGTATCAGGTGGCGGCTACGCTGATTCTCAAGTTCTTCCAAGAGCTTCCTTCGCTTGAGCGAGCGGTAGTCATGGTGCAGGCCGAGGTGGCCGATAGGATTGCCGCTAAGCCTTCTACCAAGGCATATGGTGCTTATACCGCAAAGTTATCTTTGTTCGCGCAGGTTACCGGTAGGTTTGAAGTGGGTCCTGGCAACTTTATGCCTCCACCACGCGTTAACTCTGCTGTAGTTCGTCTTGATCGCACAGAGGCGAGAAACCCATTGACCTCTGAGTTTCTTTCAGAAGAAGAGCTCTTGCATACTATGAATGTCATTGATGCTGCCTTTGCTCAGCGCAGAAAGACCATTCGTAATTCAATGAGTGCGTCTGGCTTTGATAAAGACAAGCTTGATCAGGCGTTTCTCGATACAGGAATTGCACCTACGGTTCGTGCAGAAGTTTTGACTAGTCAAGATTTTATTCGTTTTGCAGCTGCTTTGGAGCCTTTGAGTGAGTAAGAAAAAGCATCATTTACCAGCAGAAGAAGTGGAAGCACTTTCGTTTTCTGATGGTCGGTTATTCCATGATATTTACGGCACGCCTCGTTTAACTCCGCGTGTTTTGGCTCCTGTTGCCGATACTCATGGTCACTTAGGCAGTCTGCATGAGCACAATGCTGCAAAGTCTCTTGCACGTGCGGCCGCAGCGGGCGTCCGTATGCTTATTGTGCCGGTAGACATTGCTACGGAGTTTCCTCGTAAGTGGACAGATACTACCACCTTTAAAGGATGGTTTGAGTCTACGCTTAGTGAGGCTCGCCAAGCTTTAACAAAACTAGCTGCAGCAGATCTTTGTGTATCCTGTGATCTACCTGCAGAGTATTTGTTTGAGCATACGTATTTTATGGTTGGCGCACATCCTTATAGCGCACCAGATTATAACCAAGAGGCTGAACAGCGCTTGTTTGAACTTCTTGAGCATCCTCTTTGCGTTGGTGTGGGAGAAATTGGTCTTGATTTTGGACCATACTGTGAGGTTTCAGAAGAGGTCCAGCGTAAGGTCTTTGAGCGACAGCTCTCCATTGCGCACGAGCATAATCAACGCGTTGAGTTGCATTTGCGTGACGGTGCTGATGATACGCACGCTCATGATTTGGCGCTTGAAATATTAAACCGTATGGGCATGCCTAAGGTAGGCTGTGACCTGCATTGCTACACCGACGGTCCAGAGGTAATGAAGCCTTTTGCAGACCTTGGCTGCTTCATAGCCTTCGGTGGTGCAGCAACTTTTAAGCGCTCAGATGATATTCGAGCGGCAATGATTTCTTGTCCAGAGGCACAATTGCTCTCAGAGACTGACTTTCCCTACATGGCGCCAGAGCCTTTGCGTGGAGGGGAGTGCACGCCAGCGATGGTTGTGCATACGGTTGAGCGTTTGGCGGAGCTTCGTTGGAAGCAACTTGATATTCCAAAAGAGAAGACGTATACCATACTCTGGGAAAACGCCCAGCACTTTGTAGGGCTTGCGTAGAGTAGTAAGGGGTGAGTGTGTATGACAAAAATCTTAGTTGTAGAAGATGATCATCAGATTCAACAAGAGCTGGTACTGTTACTACAAAGAAATGGCTTTGAGGCTCAAGCGCTCACATCTTTTGAAGCAGTTCCTCAGCAGATTATTGCCGCTCATCCAGATTTGGTTCTTTTGGACTTAAACCTTCCTGGCATTGATGGACAGCAGATTTGTCGAGAAGTACGACAGCTCTCAAACGTTCCTATTATTGTTGTTACCAGTAGAAATACTGATCTTGATGAACTTATGGTGCTCTCGTTAGGAGCGGACGATTTTATTGCCAAGCCTTATAACACGCAGATTTTGCTCATGCACATTACTTCAGTACTGAGGCGCACAAATAGCGATGTTACAACAGGAGCACAACTTTCACATGCAGGGGTAACGCTTGATTCTTCTTCATGCAAGGTTTCTGCAAATCAGAAGAGTGTTGAACTAACCAAAAACGAGCTCAGGATACTTTCCCTTTTGATGCAAAATGCAGGGACAGTTGTTTCTCGCCAGAGAATTCAAGAAGAGCTGTGGCAATCGGACGAGTTTGTTGACGATAATACGCTGACAGTAAACATTAGCCATCTCAGAAATACTTTGGCAAGCATTGGCGTTGAAGATTTTGTTATGACGCGCCGCGGACTTGGCTATGTTATCGAGTAGGCTTCTATGTCGCTTCTTAAGTATTTAAAAAATCGAACTATTTTCTTTCTTGCGCTCATAGTAAGTAGCACGTTAATTGGCTTTATGCTTAAAGGCATTGGTCTTAACGTGTTTGCTATTGCCTACTGTATTTTGGTTTTATGGATAATAGGAGCGGCTGCACTTCTTGCTGATTATTTTCATCGTCGTTGGTTTTACCAGCAGCTTGCTGATAATTTATCAGCAACTGACAAAGAGAGTTACCTGGTTCCTACTATGCTGGATGAACCTTCAACGTTGGAGGAGAGGCTTTTTAGAGATGCGCTTTCAAGCATGTCTAAGTCTATGATGGACAAGCTTGCTGATGAGCATATGCGATCAAAGGAATATCGCGAGTACATTGAGATGTGGGTACATGAGATTAAGACCCCTATTGCTGCAGCTCATTTAGTTGCTCAGAATAATCCGTCTTTGCCCATGGATGATGTACAGACGCAGCTAACTAAAATTGAATCGCTGATAGAGCAGGCTCTCTTTTATGCGCGCAGTGCATCTGTGGATCGAGATTTTTCTATTAGAGATGTTAACTTGCAGCTCATTGTTAAAGATGCTCTTAAAAACAATACACGTGTTTTCATTGATGCAGGTGTTTCTCCGCATTTTGATGATTTGGATCATGTGGTAAAAGCTGATCCAAAGTGGCTTGAGTTTATTTTGCGACAGCTTCTGGTTAATGCAGCAAAGTATTCAAATCCGGAGCTAGCACCTGGCGAGAAGAACGTTTGGATTTCTGCGTCCGTCTCAGAACCACGTGAGGGAACCACTTCAACAACTCTTTTTATTAAGGATAATGGTATCGGTATCCCTGAAGAGGATCTTTCTCGTATTTTTGATAAGGGATTTACCGGTCAAAATGGACGCAAGTATGCCAAATCTACCGGCATGGGCCTCTATCTTTGTTATGAGCTCTGTAAAAAAATGGGCCTTAAACTTGCTGTGAGCAGTACTGTTGGTAAAGGCTCAATCTTTTCTATTACGTTCAACCAGTCTTTTACGGATTTGCGGTAATCACATAGCTTACAGCTCTAGTTCCCACAGTTCATCTGTTTGAGGGTCGCTTCCTACCTGGAAGGTATGCTGACTAAAACGTTTGAAACCCCAATGAGTATAAAATGCCTTAGCTGGTTCATTGTGTTCCCAAACACCCAACCATACGCGTTTTTTGCCCTTATCTTTTGCTAGATCAAGGGCAAATTTCATAAGCTTTGACCCAAGATGTAAGCCTTTGTAGCGGGGAAGAATATACAGACGTTCAATTTCAAGCGAATCATCGCGCTGACCCTCAGTTTGCTCATAGCGTGTATTCAGCTTTATGTAGCCAGCCATCTGGCCTTCTACTTCAACAAAATAGAAATACGAGTGTTTAGCAGTAAGTTCGCGAGCAAGTTTTTCTGTGTTGTAGAGCGAGTCAATACAACTTGCCAAATCATCAGCTGTATTTGAGTCAATAAAGGTATCTACAAAAGTCTCTACGCTAAGCTTCTGCAGTGTGTGTAAGTCAGCTGCTTCAAGTGGTCTAATTGAAACGTGAGCATCATCAATGCTGACCGTGTTTCTCGCCTGACGATATATATCAAGGTCAAAAGAGAGTAGATGGTGGAGGACCTCAAAGTGATTAAGAATCTTAGAAGATGCCTGCGTAAATCCAGCTCGTTCATAAAAGGACTGAGCTTTGAGTTGCGACTCAACTAACACTTGGGAAGCAGAGTTTTCTTGTGCCAGGTAATCAAGGGTATCGTGCAACAGCTTTGAGCCAATACCAGCACCTTTGTTGCTTACACATACGCGACCAATAAGAGGGGAGTTGTATGACTGTCCTGCATCAATGATGCGCAAATATGCAGCTACTGAGTTAGTATCCTGATAAAAGACATGGGTAGAAACTTGATCAATGTTATCAAGATCGTTGTACATGATCTGCTGGTCAACAATAAACGTTTCTGCTCTTAGAGAAAGAATTTGATATAACTCTTTAGCGGTAAGCTGCTCAAATCTCTTAATTGTCAACTTCATAGCACGCCTCTCCTGTGTACTTGATAATGATATTTTGACACATCAAAGTGAGAAAAGCGTAAGGTTTCCGTAAGGTCAATCGATGGCAATGTGAACGGTAGTGACGGAGTATATATCTCAAGATTTACTCGCTTCCCAATGAAAGGGCGTAACATGGCAGCTATTCAATCAGTTCCAACTCAGCCAACTGTTGTGGCTGGACAATCTTCAGCACTTACCCCTCACACTGTTTTGGTTTGCCAAAACCTCGAGAAGTACTATGGAACTCGTGGAAATATTACTAAGGCTCTGGACGGCATTAATCTTTCTGTAGCTCGCGGCGAGTTCATTGCCATCATGGGTCCTTCTGGCTCCGGTAAAACTACGCTTTTGAACTGCATCTCTACTATTGATCAAGCATCTGCAGGCCACATCTTTATTGATGACCAAGAGCTTTCTAGCCTGCGCGGCTCCGAGCTTTCTGCCTTTAGGCGTGACCGCCTGGGCTTTATTTTCCAGGATGCCAATCTCCTTGACACTCTTACTGCTCGAGAGAACATTGCTCTATCTTTGACTATTGGGCATATTCGCGCACAAGAAGTTTTGGAACGCGTTGATGTTGTTGCTAAATTACTTCAGATTACTGATGTATTAGATAAGTTTCCTTATGAGATGTCTGGTGGTCAGCGTCAGCGTGTTGCAGCTGCGCGAGCTATTGTGACTAATCCCTCTCTTGTGTTAGCAGATGAGCCAACGGGTGCGTTGGACTCAAAGAATGCACGCACACTTCTGGAAAGCTTTGAAGGCTTAAATCGTGAAGGCGCAACTATTGCCATGGTTACTCATGACTCTTATGCGGCTTCTTATGCTCATCGTGTCATTTTTATTAAGGATGGTCGTATTTTTAATGAGATAGTTCGTGGCGAGAAATCCAGAAAACAATTCTTTGATCAGATTATGGATGTTGTTTCATTCTTGGGAGGAGAGGGTGCTGATGTACAGTAAAATCGCGCTGGGCAATGTTAAGAAATCACTGCGCGATTTTAGCATTTACTTTCTGACTTTAGCAGTGGGAGTTGCGCTATTTTATGCTTTCAACTCAATAACTCAGCAATCAATGGTTCTTAAGTTAACTGAGGATGCGCGCTCAATTGTTCAGTTATTGAGTAAGACCATTACTGGCGTAAGTATTCTTCTTGCTGTAATTCTGGGTTTTTTAGTTGTATATGCTAATCAATTTTTGATTCGACGCAGAAAAAAAGAATTTGGCATGTATCAAATTTTGGGCATGACTAAAAGAAATGTCTCAAAGATTATGATCATTGAGACGCTCATTGTTGGTTTTTTGGCATTGGTTGTTGGTTTGGTTGCAGGCATCTTTATGTCGCAGTTTATGTTGTTTGCAACTGCGCATATGTTTAATGCCACAATAGAATCGTTTACTTTTGTGTTTTCTACAACATCTTTAATTCAAACAGTTCTTTATTTTGCAGTTATGTTTGTTGTAGCGCTTATTTTTAATGTATTTACCGTGTCTCGTTATAAGCTCATTGATCTTCTTAATGCAGATAAGGTTTTTCAGACTGTAAAAGTAAAAAATTTGACTGTATCAGTTCTTGTGTTTATTGCATCTTTGGGGCTTATTGCATGGTCGTATGTAATGCTCAAACATAATGGTATGAGAACGCTTGATATTGAATTTGCTGGTGCAACAGCTTTAGTTTCTATTGGTACGGCGCTTTTCTTTTTTTCTATCTCTGGCTTTTTGCTGCGCTTTTTACAAACAAGAAAGAATTTCTATTTTAAAGGGCTGCATTCTTTTATTTTACGGCAGTTCAACGCTCGAATAAATACAGCATGGGTTTCTATTTCTTTAGTTTGTGCCATGCTTTTTGTAGCTATTTGCGGTCTTGGATCGGGCTTTTCATTGGTTAATGCCATTAATAGTGAAATGAACGTATTCCGTACCTATGATATGAGCGCATCTATTAGACCAAATCAGAAGAATGAGCTTGAACCACATAATGCAGAAACAGCTGACTATACGACAACGTTTCAGAAGATAGATCCAGAATGGAATCAAGTTATAAAAAGGGTTATTCAGGCAGATACATATTATGTAATGGATGACGCTACAACGCCAAGTTTTACCTATCATGCGATTGATGAAGTGGGTGGGAAGAAGCTTGCTGATTATTATGGAGCTTATGTATCTGAAGATTTGAAAGATATTTCAAATAGGGATATTACGGTTATGCGTGCTTCACAGTATAACCAGCTTCGTGTTGCATCAGGTCTTGATCCTATTGATTTTGGCACTAATGGATATATGGTTTGGACACTTGATAACAGCGTTGCCCAGTATTGGAAAGACTCACTTGCGCAGAACCCTAATTTAACAATTCAAGGCACAACGTATCATGCAGTCGGAGAGACTGTTGATAAGGGTCAAACTCAAGGTGGTCCACTTTTACAGCCAGGAATGGGAATCATGGTACTTGCAGACCAGAGTTTTCCAAAGAGTGTGGTTTCAGCAGGATCATATGTAGTGGGAACATATAACACTGCTGATGATAAAGAAGAATCCAAGTTCCGCGAGCAAATTAAGAAGTATTTTGATGATGGTGAACTTGTTGGATCTGATTCTGATTCGTATGAGCTGATTTTGACAACTACTACTGCCCAGTATCTTTCAAATTATGCAGGTCTTAGCGCTATTGTTACATATCTTGCGCTTTATATTGGTTTAATACTTTTTATCGCCTGTTCCGCAATTCTTGCGCTTCAGCAGCTATCAGAAGCTTCGGATAATGCCCGCGCTTATCAGGTTCTTGCAGAATTGGGTGCCGAGAAGGGTCTTGCCAGCCGAGCTCTCTTTACTCAGATTGGCGTATATTTTTTGTTCCCTCTGCTTGTATCTATGGCACACGCAACATGCGCTATGTCATTGATGGTAAATATTATAAAAACGGTGGGAAACTTTGATGTTTCACAATCTATTGGTGGAGTAGTTGCTATTGTCATTGCTTTGTATGGAGGTTATTTCTTAGTTACGTATTTTGCTGCGCGTTCTATTATTTTCAGAAGCTCAAGAAAGATGCAGTAGTTTCACAGTTTTAATGTTATAAATTCGTGAAAGAAGGACGGATGTTCCTCTGTGGAGCATTCGTCCTTCTTGCTTAGGTAAAATAAAAATGTTATGTCAGATGACATCTGTGCAGAGTATGTACTAGAGGAGGCATCATGGGTCTTTGGTCAAAGGTTAAAAATGTGTTTGTTCCCTCTAATGGAACTGAAAAGCCTCAGAAAGCCACATTTGCTACCAGGGAAGATACAATTTATGCACCAATTTCTGGTGTTTTGGTAAGCGTTCAAGAGGTGCATGACGAGGTAATTTCAAGTGGTCTTTTTGGTCAAGGTTACGGTATTTTGCCTGTTGGTCTTGATTGTGTATATGCTCCTTGCAATGCTCGTGTTACAGCAACTAATGTAACTAATCATTCAATTGGTCTCACTACCGATACTGGTATTGAGATTTTGATTCACATTGGCGTTGGCACCATTGAGATGAACGGTAAGGGTTTCACCCGTTACGTTCACGCTAATGATGAGGTTAAAGCAGGTATGCCACTGATTTCGTTTGATTCTGCTGCCATTGAAGAGGCAGGATATGAGAACGTTGTAGTTGTTACCGTCGTCAACGCAGATACGTATGAGCGCATTGACCTTATTGGCGAGTCTGGAACGCTGATTGGTGGTCGTCCGCTGGTTAAGATTGGCGATCCTCTGATGTGCGTCAAGCACTAGGGTTTCTCGCCAGTTATAAATATCTGCAATAAACGAGGTTTTCATGCTTAGAGTCACTAAGGCAATTCTTCACGTCTTTGATTTTGAGACGGGAACTAAATACTTCTCTCAATCTACCTTGGATTTAGAAGACCGTCAGACAAAGTCATATGTACAGCGTAGACTGCGTAAGATTACGGCAAACCCAGAGTCTAGGCATGGAGAATTTGCCCCTACCAGTAATTTTGCTGGCGGTCTTCAGGAATACGCGCACGGAGACGTTGAGTTTGTAGAGTTTTCTAGCCAGATTGCCCAGTGGTTCTGGGAACAGCTTCGTCGTGCAGATGACGTTGAGCAGTGTGATCTTCTTGTGGCTGATTACATTGATACTGATGCAGGTCAAGCGCTTGCTAGCAGTGCTGTATATGATGAGGATGCTCAGGCTGAGGCATTTGAGGGTGAGGGAAGACGACTCTTTGCCATTGTGCTTCTCCCACGCAAGCAGGCCTTTATACATGATGTTAATGGCTCATCAAACGAGATTTTACGTCAAGATGCAACGTTGCCATCGCCTACGCAAAAAGTTGACTCGTATGCAGTCATTGACTTAGATACGGGCGCTATTGATTTCCACGATCATGATCGTTCTGTAGCAGGAGAAGGAAAGTTTATTATTCCTGAGTTGTTTCTTGAGTGCAGCTCAGAGGCATCAAGCCATGAGGTTATTGGCGAGGTAACCGTTATTGTTCAGGATTTGGCAGAAGAGTATGGTCTTGAGCCTGCCGTTGAGGTGTCTCGCGCTAAGGCCGCCGTTGCGGAAGCAGCAGAGGTAAAAGAGGTCGTAGACCCCATCAAGGTTGGTAAGCGCATCTTTGAAGAGCGTCCTGAGATTCAGGAAAAGTACGAAGCTCAGGTGGCAAGTAGAGAGCTTCCAGAAGAAGTTCCTGTTAAACGCGGTGTTGCTAACAGAATTGCAAAGAATCATAAGATTCGAACAGATACGGGAATTGAGATTTCATTTCCTTCAAACCTAACAGATCGTCCAGGTTACTTAGAATTTTCTCATGAGTCTGACGGTAGGATTACCATTTCAATTAAAAATGTTGCACATATTGAGAACCGCTAAATCCTATTTCTGACCTCACATTTTAGAGCTAAAGCTCCCTAAAATTTCTTTCGGGTAGTTTGTAAATTACGTATCTTTTTGAATATCGACGTCTATCTCGGGTAGAATAGTCTCTCAAAGGTCACACCGTACTACTAAACGTTCTAGGAGACCCTAATGAGTTTAAAGAAACAGCAAAGCACGACCATCGAGGAGCAGAGTGCTGCTCTTTTTAATCGTCGTGATGCTCTTAAGATTTTTGCCGGCATGGGTGTTGCTGCCGCTGCCGTTACTGCCTCACTGATTAACACGCGCCCTGCTCTTGGTGTTACACAGTCTCAGATTGATGCTGCTCGTAGTGACTATGATGCTGCTCAGAAGCTGCTTGATGAGATTTCTAACGAAGTTTCTAACATGCAGGCAAGTCTGAATGACACTAACTCTCAGATTGGTGCTATTTCTGGTCAGATTGCAGATAAGCAGAATCAAATTGATGCTAAACAGAAAGAGATTTCTGAAAAAGAAACTCAGATTACCGAGAAGAGAAAAGCACTTGGCGCACGTATGTCCAGCAACTATAAAGCTGGCCCAGCTGGCGCTTTAGAGATGATTCTTTCTTCTGCAAGCTTTGAGGAGCTTACTTCTAATATTTACTATCTCGATAAGATTTCTGAGTCTGATCAGAAGATGATTGAGGAAGTTAAGAACTTGAAGGCTGCCCTTGAGTCAGATAAGGCTGCTCTTCAGTCCGAGAAAACTGAGCTTGAGAATAAGAAGACTGAACTTGAAAATCTTCGTACTTCTCAGGAGTCCCAGCTCAATGAGATTTCTGCTCGTCAGGCAGACGCTGCAAATGTTGTTTCTAATCTTGATGACAATGTTAAAGAGCTTATTGCTCAGCGTGATTCTGAGCTTCTTGCCGCCCAGCAGGAGGCAGAGCGTGTTGCCGCTCAACGTGCTGCTTCGTCAAGCAATAGTGGTGGCGGTAGCAGCTATTTTGGCGGTGGCGGTGGAGGAGGAACCTCTTCTGCTGGTTCTGGCTCTGCTGCTGCAGTTGTTAATGCTGCAAGTTATACCGGATCTACGGGCGCAGGTTTCTGTGCTGCTTGGGTTTCTAATGTCTTCTCAAACGCAGGCGTTGGCACCTTCTACGGCAATGCATGCGATATGTATTACCGTTGGTGTTACTCTACAGACCAGAGCGCTATTGAGCCTGGCATGATTATTGCTGTTCCTACCCTTGGTGGTTCTGCTGCAGCTTTGATTTACGGTCACGTTGGTATCTACATTGGTGGCGGCATGGTCAGACACTGCCTCTCTGGTGTTGTAAGAAGCCAGAGTTTAAGTTCTTGGATTTCTCAACTTGGTGCTTTGAGCACTCCAAGGTGGGGCTGGCTTGGTGGCGTTGTTCTGAGCTAAGGCTCTGGTCTTTAATAACTTGCTATGTAAAAGAGTTTGGTTGCATGCAACCAAGCTCTTTTGTTGTCTATCTTGGTGCAAAAAGGGCGTAAATGCTACAGCATCTACGCCCTTCTCGCCTTATAAAAGGGGAGTGGATTACTCTTCAACCTCAAGAAGCTCAATGTTAAAGTTAAGGTCTTTACCAGCCATTGGATGGTTGGTGTCAAAGACAATGGTAGTGCCGTCGTTTGAGACTACTGTTGCCATAACAGGATATCCCTCGGGGGTGCCTAAGGTTACCTGCTGGCCTGCAACAAGATTTTCAGATCCAGGAAGTTGAGCTACAGGAACAGGCTGTACTGCCTCCTCATGGCGCTCACCATAAGCTTCAGCTGCTGGAATATGGATGTCAACAATCTGTCCAACGGTCATATCTTTGACAGCCTGGTCAAAACCAGGAATCATTTGACCAGCCATGCAGGTAAATGCCAGTGGCTCATTACGATCGCGGGAAGAATCAAACTTAGTTCCATCATCAAGGGTACCTACGTAGTGGACTTTTACCTTTTTACCTTCGTTACTCATAAAACTCCAATCGTTAAAAACATATCTTTGGCATTTTACCCAAGAGTGATGTAAATCAACCTTTGAATGATAAAGGTATAAAATACTTTACATTCAGTTTGAAAGGTTTGTAATGGAAGCTCGTCTGACTCCTCATAGTTTTATTGGTGTTTTTGACTCGGGCGTTGGCGGCATGAGTGTGCTTAAGCATCTTGTTGCTCAAATGCCTCATGAGACGTTTCATTATTTTGGCGATTCTGCATTTGCTCCTTATGGCACTAAGCCAAAAGAGCAGATTGCACAGCGTTCGTCTGTTATTGCTAAAAAGTTTATTGATGAGGGTGCTAAAGCACTGGTTATAGCCTGCAATACCGCAACAGCTGCTGCCGCAGACGAACTGAGAGCAGCCTATCCTCATCTGCCTATTGTGGGTGTTGAGCCAGCTCTAAAGCCTGCAGTAACTGCGTATCCTCACGGAACTGTGGTTGTTCTGGCTACAAAGGCAACACTTTCTTTGCAGAAGTATCATAATCTTGAGTCGCGATTACATCCTTCCGCAAAGGTTATCTCTATTCCAGGAGAAGGCCTGGTAGAGCTTATTGAATCTGGTCAGACTGATTCAGAACAGTTGCACAAACGACTGACTGAGCTTTTAGGAGATTATACTGGTCAGGTAGATGCTGTGGTTCTTGGATGTACACATTATCCCTTCATTAAGAAGCAAATTAGTTCTGTTTTAGGCAACGTAAAATTTTTTGATGGCGGTGCAGGAGCTGCTTATCAGCTTAAGCGTTTGCTAAAGCAGGCAAATTTACTTGCTTCTAAAGAAAACACTGCAGATGAGAATAGCGACATTGTACGACCAAATATTTTATTCTCATCAAGCATAGATACTCCTGAAGAATTGGCATTTTACCAGGAGTTCTTCTCGCAAGAGATGTAGTTACGGCCCATAAGCTCATTACTTTAATTTACTCTCAAGCCACTTCTTGAGCACTACAGCGTTGTTGTATTTAGTGTCTTTGTCCGAGAAAAGCAGTGTCACGGTAGTTAAATCAAGCTTTTTAAGCTGTTCAACAAAGGTTTCTGCGGCGGGATTGCTGTTAAGCTCGGCCGTATACGTAGACGCAAAGCTGTCAAAACGCTCTGGATCGTGGTTGAATGCTTTTCTACACTCAGTAGTAGGAGCAATAGTTTTAGCCCACTCATCAGCGTGCAGGTTCTCTTTTTTGATGCCGCGCGGCCATAGTCTATCGACAAGCACGCGATACCCATCGTCAGTTTCTGGTGCATCATAGGTTCTCTTGAGTTTAATATTCATTGTTGCTCCCTTCAGCTCATGTACGTTATACCGCAAAATAACTATTCGGTTACAAACTATTTGATATGGCAAGGTATTCAAACTTGCACGTTTAAGATGGAGTTCATTCTTTGAAACCCACGGAGAAAGGAAAGCCATGGCAAACTCAGTGGAGAAGAAAGACATTGATTGGACATCGCTTGGCTTCGCATATACGCAGTGTGATTACAGTTACGTTGCCCACTACAAAGATGGTGCTTGGGATGAAGGTGGACTTACTACCAATCACAACATTACGCTGTCTGAATGCGCAAATATCTTCCATTATTGCCAGGAAGTTTTTGAGGGTTTAAAGAAAAATAAAAAGATAACAAAAGAAAATATTCCAGCAGCAACACAATTATTTACACCAGATTGGATAG
>ERZ773008.1626-NODE-1626-length-15618-cov-4.096704_pt1 | contig 15618 bp, 10 predicted proteins | sample MGYA00580664_ERZ773008 | MGnify/ENA primary metagenome ERZ773008 (study PRJEB29015, sample SAMEA2738016) | human oral metagenome | biome: human oral; feature: human-associated habitat; material: dental | place: China | collected 2048 ... | reverse complement strand
GCTCCTTCTTAGCCTGCTCAGCTGCCTCCTGCAGACGCTGCAGAGCGATCTTGTCCTTGGACAGGTCAGCGCCGGTGTTTGCCTTCACCTGTGCGAGCAGCCACTCGACGATGCGCTGGTCCCAGTCGTCACCACCGAGGCGGTTGTCACCGCTGGTTGCGCGAACCTGGATGGTGGAGAAGCCGTCGTCGTCCTTGCCAACTTCCAGCAGGGAGACGTCGAAGGTACCGCCACCGAGGTCGAAGACCAGGATGAGCTCGTCTTCCTTGCCCTTGTCCAGGCCGTATGCGAGTGCTGCGGCGGTGGGCTCGTTGACGATACGCAGGACGTTCAGACCTGCGATCTCGCCGGCTTCCTTGGTTGCCTGACGCTCAGCGTCGTTGAAGTATGCCGGGACGGTGATGACAGCGTCGGTGACGGTGTCGTTCAGGAATGCCTCTGCGTCGCCCTTCAGCTTCATGAGGATACGAGCGGAGATTTCCTGCGGGGTGTACTTCTTGCCGTCAATCTCGGTGGTCCAGTCGGTGCCCATGTGGCGCTTGACGGAGGAGATGGTGCGGTCGACGTTGGTCACTGCCTGACGCTTTGCGACGCTACCGACCAGAACCTCGCCGTCCTTGGAGAATGCGACGACGGAGGGGGTGGTGCGGGTGCCCTCTGCGTTAGCGATGACGACGGGGTCGCCACCTTCCAGTGCTGCTACGACCGAGTTGGTGGTACCGAGGTCAATACCTACTGCACGTGCCATATGTTTATTCACTCCTTGTGATCAGTGCCCCGCTTCTTCTAATGCGAGGCGGGTTAGTTTGAAAGTTTTGGAGGCGGTTGGTGCTGCGCGTGCCGCCCCGTGTGGAGTGGTCTGCGCGGCTGCCTTGAGCCTCATGTACTCAAGTATGCACCCTCTCGGAAGGTCTGTCAAGAGACTTGAGTGAACTTTACTCAACTTTTTTATGCAGAGGGGCGTGAGGGGCGGGTTTTTCGGGGCTCCGGAGGAGCGTTTTGCGGGTGATTTTGAGGCGGCGGCGAGACACGGATGGGCGGTTTTGCCGCGGAATTCCGGGGTTTTTGGTCTGGGTGAGGAGGCGGCGAGGGGATTCAGCGCACGGCGGACGGTGCCGGGCACTCGGGGCGAAAAATTTTTTAAAAATTTTTTAGAAAGGGGCGAAAAACCCAAAAATTGGGGTGTGGGAGGGGCAAGGAGGTGGACTGGGCGCACCTTATATAGGGTGTGCGAGGCGATTTTTGGGTCTGGAATCTTCTAAGTCTGGAAGCTAGGCCTCTGGCAGCGTTGCTAGGGGTGCTGTGAGATGTCAGAGATTCACTCCTCTTATATATAGAGGGCCCGCTTGCAAGCTCCATCGCTCACTTTATGGGGTATCTCCGCTTGTCCAACACATGTTTCTCTAACCTTCACCTGTGGCTTGAGACTACCCGCCTGCCGTATGCTGGTTACGACCATATCCTCTCAAAGTAGACAGGAGAATCCTGTGTCAGAGCAAGACACTTCACTGGAGACAAACACGAGCTCCACCCAATTATCCCTAACCCCGGAAACCCAAACCGTTGAGGAGACCACAAATACTATAGATTGGAAGTTTCCAGTAATCGCTGCAGCAGTCTCCTCAGGGATCATATATACCGACCTTTCCCCATCTATATTTCCATTTGCTATTTCAATAATTTTCATAATCCTCTTATTTATCATCGACTTGCACCTAAACTCCTCGACGATTCACCCTAAAATTTCCGAAAACGAAAAACTACTTAAAAATAAAACCGTAAATCTATACTACGAAACCGCAAAACAAACACTCAACTTTTTTTTAGCCCCCTTACTTACCTATACATCAATTACCATTACTCTAGGTAATATCGAAATTCCCAGCGATTACCACCTCCCTATATTTCTAATATCCTTAATACCCCTCTTGCCTATCCTAATATATCATTTCCACACATCAAACAGTCAACCGATTACAAACACCCCACCCTCCCCGAAAAAAGATTTCCAGACCATTTTTGAGAAAATTAAATCAGCATCGCAAATAATACCAATAATTATTTCAATATCATTCATGTTTGTATTGATTAAAAATACATTATTGGTAGACAATAATTTAGGTGACGCAATACATCTTACTGCGATTGAATTTACACAAAATAAATACGAATGGATCTCTTTTGTATTTACAGTAATTCTCATAATATATTCCACCCTTCTCCCCTCGCTGGCCCTCAATCTTGTACACGAGGGCTTCAGATCAATTTGGAAAAATCAGCTATTCAAACCTCTACAAAGCCCCTACATTCAGTTGCCTAGTAATATCAAACCGATATTACACCGTGCCTTTTCCAGCATCATTTTGACGACACTAAATAACATTATTTTAATCAGTATAACCATAATTATTTTACATGTAATCCTAAGCATCCTAGCAGTAAACGCCTCACAGTCCATAGCTGTATACATCCTATTATTTTCAGCTTCGGCATACATAAATGCATACATAAATGCATTATCAAAAAAATCAAATAACCCATTGAAGGTGAAAAAAATATTATACTCATCATGCCTTAACTTTTTACTGTTCTTCACTGTGATATTTTCACTCGTATTTCACCAATCCACAATTTATTCCATTGTAAAAAATTCATCTTCCCTAGGTGCAACCATTTCATCCCCGTCTAGAATTATAAATAATTCTGAAGAAACATATTATTCATGTGCATTTTTAGACAAGCCAGACTCGTCTGAATCTATTGCATTTGGCATTATTGCGTCCTCAAAAGACTCATCAATACATATATTTTCACCTATTCGCAATGAAGATACTGGTAAGTACGCAGAAAAAAAGAAAGATGGAATTTTATATCCTAACAAGCTTGTTGAAACTCACGTCAAAACGACAGAAGGGTACCATATTGAAAAATTTAATAAATCAAAACATTGGTACAACTCAAGCAGCGGAAAATGCGTATATAAAAGTTCAACTCCTTTCTATAAAAACCCCCGTTCCTGGAACAAGCCAATATAGATTTTAAGGCTCCCATAATAAGTGGGTAAATGAAGAAGCCCCGCCTGCGCATCTCGTGCAGGCGGGGCTTCTTCTTTTAACCAGCGCGAGCGCGCAGGGGTGAGGTCCTCCCCTATGCTGGATATAAGCCAGCACCGGAGCAGGAAGGGCACACCGCCATGAACCTCAACAAACTCTTAACCGCGCTACGGCAACGCAAAAACACCCCGGCACGCGACCTGCAGGCCGGGCGGCACGAACGCTACACGCACGCTCTCGAGCAATTCTTCGACGGGCAGCCCGCCGTACGCCTCGGCGGGGCGTACACGCTCGCGAACCTCGCAGACGAATGGTTCACCGATACCTCCCTCCCCGAGCAAGTACGCCGCGATGAAGCCCAGGCCATTATTGACGCGCTGACCGGGTGCATCCGCACGCCCTACCCCCTCGCACAGAAGCGGCAGGTTCTAGAAGCAGACGAGGCCCCCGAAGGGTACGAAGGCGACTTTACACGCGATCAGGAAGCACTACGCGAAGAGCAGCTGGTGCGCCGCACAGTCTTCAAGGAGCTCAGCCGCCACCTCGCCGCAATCGCCGAGAGCAACAAGGCAGACAGCGAGGAAAGCCAGCACGCAGTGCCGTCAATATCGCCCATGTGGGCTGACCTGCACTTCGACTTTGGTGGCGCACCCATCTTCTACCCGCTACGGCAGCTGCACTTTCAGAACGCCGATTTCGCCTCCGCAACCTTCTACGGCCCGGCGGATTTTTCCGACGCAACCTTCCACGGTGACACCAGCTTTTCAGCGGCAAAGTTCACGGCTGACGCATCCTTCAACAGCGCGAACTTCAACGACTGGGTGGGCTTCAGCGCCGCACGCTTCGCGGGCGCAGCAGAGTTCCGCGCGGCTCATTTTGCGGACGTGGCAAGCTTCGCAACCGTAACCTTCACCGGCGAAGCTGACTTCTCAGATGCCGTCTTCTCAGCTGCGGCTGACTTCGCAGTAGCTACTTTCAAGTCCGATGCCAACTTCTCACGCTTGAACACCGCGGGCATAGCCAGCTTCGCGGCGGTCACCTTTGAGGGCAAGGCAGTGTTCACCGCCTCCACGTTCCACGATGAGGCGCACTTCGCCGCGTCGGTATTCAACCGTCCGGCGGTGTTCTCCAAGTCGCTGTTCGGCGGGGCCGCGCGCTTTGCCGGTATAGCCACCAAGCAGTCCGCAATGTTCAGCAAGGTACGCTTTGCGAGCGCGGCGGACTTTAGCGGGGCGTCCTTCACGCAGTACGAGGATTTTGGTGGGGCGCGGTTCGACGGCGACGCCACGTTCAGCCGGGCGTCTTTTATTGCGCTTCCAAGGACGCGCTATGAGATGGACTTCCCGCAGGGAGCGAACTTCGATAACGCGACCTTCGCGCAGGATGCCGACTTTAGTAAGGCGACGTTCACGGCGCATGTCGGCTTCTACAAGGCGACGTTCGCGCGGGCGGTGAGCTTCAACGGGGTGAGCTTTGAGGGCGCCTACTTCGCGGATGCGACGTTCGGTCAGGGCGCGGACTTCAGGCAGACTAGCTTCATGTATGTTAAGCCGTCCTTTGAGGCTTTGGATAGGCGGCTGCAGAGGGCACGGTTCTCGGCACAGGCGGATCCGCAGGATTACCTGTTCGAGGCGCACCCGGAGAGCCCGCACGGTTTCAGCTGCGGCGAGGCGGAGCTTCTTAATAGAACGTTCATTCTCCCTATCGGTGCGGTGCTGTACGACCCAGGCTCCTGGGACGAAGAGAAGCAGGAATACACGCATGTGAGTGAGCCTGCGCAGTAAAACCTAGCACTCCCCTACCGTCGGGACCCCCCTATGCCCCGCCCGCGCATCCAGCACTGGCGGGGCTCTTACTTTTGACCCACAACCACCCAAGCCCAGCAGCTTTACCTTATGCTGAGTATGACCCGCCCCTTTCAACGATGACAGGAGAACCACATGCATCTCGCACCCAGCACCGCGTGGGTTTGGCTGATAGCTTGCGCAGTCGTCATTCTGTTTTTCCCGCTCGCCGCGCAGTTCGGCAATCTCAAGGGGAAGCTGTCTAGCTTCCGCACCTGGGTTTGGGCTATCGCTCTCTTGGGCATTGTCGCGGCGGGTTTTATGCCTTTCATCTTTGATCCTGGCATCACCCATTTTGAGGTTCAGCCGTTCATTTTCTTCATCACCGGTACCCTGCTGGGCGTTCTCTTTCTTGGGGAGTTCCACCGCATGAACGCCCAGAAAAAGCTGAAACACCCCCAGCGGGTGCATGCCGAGCGCCGTACCCGTTACAGCAAGGCAGTTGAGCATCTGGCGTATCCGAATCCGGCAGTTCGTGCGAGTGCCATCAGCACGCTTGCGGGTCTAGTTGATGAGTGGCTCGCTGACGAGCAACTCAGCGTTGAGGCGCGGCAGAAGGAGGGGCAGGTCATCGTCAATGCCCTCTGCGCTTATGTGCGTTCGCCGTTCGCGCGGGCGTTCAAGGCAGATGCTTTTGAATCCGATACACCGCCCGCTAACTATGCGGGTGATTTCGCTACAGATCTGGCGGCTTTCCGTGGTGAGCAGGATGTTCGCCGCAGCGTCTTCGTTGAGATGAGTAAGCGCAGCAGCACCCTTTCCGAAAATGAGAAGGGCGAAGTGACTGTTGTCCCCGGCGCGTGGAGCGGCTTTGAGTTCGATTTCAGCCGAGCGGTCGTCTTCTACCCTCTCGACGGTCTGACTATTGAGAACGCCAATTTCTCTGCGGCGAGGTTCTGCAACGGCTCAGATTTCAGCGGGGCAACTTTTGTAGGTAACGCGAACTTTACCCGAGCGGTCTTTGACCAGGATGCGCGTTTTAGCGACGTAACTTTCATGGGAACGGCGGACTTTAGCAACGCGCGCTTTGCTGGTGATGCGTTCTTCCGTTGGGCGGCTTTCAACGCTAATGCCGACTTCCGCGAGGCTTCTTTTGGAGGGCACGCTGACTTCCGCGATACTGCATTTACGGCGGATGCGGGCTTTAGCGGTGCTTCCTTTGAAAGGAACGCTGGGTTCTTTAGGTCGTCTTTTGGCGGTAATGCAAGCTTCTTCAGGACGGATTTTGCGGGAGTTGTGGAGTTCCGTGAGGCGGTCTTTGAGGGGCATGCCGGGTTTAACGCGGCAATCTTCTACGGCGATGCGCATTTTAGCCGGGCTACGTTTGAGGGGCTCGCTGGGTTCCGTGATGTGACTTTTAAGGCGGGCGCGGAGTTCTACGGTGCGTCCTTTGTGCAGACTGCAGATTTCTGCGATGTGTCTTTTGTGAAGAGCCCGCCGCTCTTCGTTGTTGAGGATGCTGACTCGGGCGAGATGCGCCGGGCACGATTCGCTACGCTGTCTGCTGGTCAGGAGGCGCATAACTTCGCGGTGTACGAGGGCAGCCAGCCTATTCCACTAGGTATAGCCGGGCTGAACGGCGTGGGCTACCGTATCCCGGTCGGGGCGGTGCTCTTCGATCCGGCGTCCTGGGATGAACGCCAGAAGGAATACACGCGCATGAGTGAGCCCGCGCAGTAATATCCAGAGGCCCCGCCACGTTGAATGTGTGGTGGGGCCATTTTGTGTGGCCGATAGAAGCGCAGGTCAGACAGTTTTGCACTATGCTAAAAGATGACCATCCCTCTCAAAGAAGACAGGAGAAAACATTGCCTAACAACGAACCTTCATTAGGGCAACGGGGCAAAACCTTATCTCGTCTTAAAAAATGGCTCAGAGAAAAATATCCACGTGTGTATGGATTTTTCTTCTCCAAAACGCCATTTTATATTCATCATTTCTTTGGCTTACTTGTGGGCCTTGGAATCCTCGGAGGGTTCCTTGCGCTTACAGTCCCTCTGTGGAAATCCTGGAATTTCCTTCGGTTCCTTGAACCGCTTATCCCGACAGCGTCAACAGACTACTCAGAGCCAAAAGCAATTGCAGACCTTCGTCTACACATTCTCTACGTTACTGGCGGTATCATCGCAATTCTGACTCTTCTGCAGACTAACTGGAAGAATCAGGGTGATCGTCTCAAAATTGATGCCGATATCAAGAAGAATGAGCAGGACGCCGAGAAGAACGAACGCGACCATATCCGCCAGGTTCATGCAGAGCGTCGTAGCCGCTACACAAAGGCTGTAGAACAGCTCGCCAACGAAAAAGCAGCCGCTATCCGTTTAGGAGGGGTTTACACACTCGTTGGACTCGTAGATGAGTGGATTGCTGACGACACCCTCAAACCAGAAGAGCAGCAAAAAGAGGGGCAGGTTATTATCAATAACTTATGTGCATACATCCGTTCCCCTTTCCCTCTACTAGAGAAGAAAGATAAAAATGACACCGAAAAAAGTCAAATCTATGAAGAACAGAAAATTCGCCAGTCAATATTAAAAGAGTTTAGCAGCAGAATCAAATATATCCCCGCCGCAAACAACCTTCCAATAAATAACCTTTGGCAAAAGCTGACATACGATTTCTCTGATTCAAAATTTTTCTACGAAGTTGACTTTTCCAACGCCTATTTTAGAGGAAAAACATCTTTTTCTAATACTACTTTTGCTGAAGACGCAGTCTTCAATGAGTCTTTCTTCCTGTGTCCAGCACAATTTAACGGTTCAAAATTTACAAAAAATTTAAATTTTAACAAGAGTACTTTTGTTGACGACGCGGACTTTTCCAAGGTGGATTTCAATGAATGCATAAACTTCTCAGAAATCACTTTTAATAAGCATGCCGACTTCAGAGACTCTGCATTTCATAACAGAGACAAGGAAGCAGACTTCAGTCGAGCTAATTTCAATGGCATTGCGGACTTTGCAGTGGCTCGTTTCAAAGGAAAAGCTACCTTCAGGAATTCTATTTTTAACAAAGATGCATTCTTTAATAACACAGAGTTTAATGGTACAAACTTCATTGGAGCAGATTTTAGTAAATCTTTATTCACCCAAGATGCAAATTTCAATGAAGCATCCTTTAATAAATATGCAGATTTCAATAAAGCAATATTTATCGGTAAACTAGCATTCTGCGCCGCAGTTTTCTCTAGATGGTCCCATTTTAGTAATTCAATATTCTTAGAAGAAGCAGATTTTTCAATGACCACATTCTCCAGTGAATTAAAATTTGACAATATTCGTGTTTCGAATGCCATAAATTTCACTATGACTGATTTTATGGGATCAGTAAATTTCAGTAATGCATTTTTCAAGAGAAAATCACCTACATTCTTATCTCATAGAGAGGAGAAGGACAGGGAGAATGATAAGGCCAGATTTTCTTGTAACATAAATCCAGAAAAATATATTTTCGATGTCCATCCCCGTAGTCCTCACAATATCCATCTAGGAACAGCTATGTTCTATGACAAAAAATATAAAATTCCGTTAGGGACTGTCCTTTACGAACCTGAAGCGCAATCTCAGCCTAGGTATGTAAGCGAACCTGCAAAGCTAGTAGATAACTCCAGGGACGGAGAAAGAGATAGCCCCGAGTAGGAATCATCTCTAGAAGGCTCTGCTGACCTCTTGTCGGCAGGGCCTTCGATTTTAACCGCTGGTAGCTTGCAGCAGGTGGCTTGTGCACTATGATGAAGGGTGACCATTCCTCTCAGAGAAGACAGGAGCTTCCTATGTCATCGAACGATGATTCCCCAGTACCTCAGCCTCATTCTGCGGGTCCAGATTTTTCCTCCATATCAAGTAAAAACTCTAAACCCGATACGGTGGATGCTTTGCTACGAATAATATTTAAATTGAACTGGAAAGATTGGGGATTGATAGCGGTCATAGCTTTATGCCTGATTGCCCATTATATTTCAGTAGCCCACAGCTGTCCACCGCTAGCAGTTGATATTATTAAGATTATTACTGTAGTAATATCAGTAGTTTTTATCTTCCGCAAAATATCAAGCGCCTACAAATCTAAAGAATCAATTATTTCCTTCTTCGAAATCCACCCCATTCAGCTCTTTGTTTCAATTATTGCCTGCGGAGCAACAGTTGCTTTTTTCCTACCCTTAATTCTGAACATATCTAAATTCATTGGAGAAACCGACAAACTTACTACTGCCCTACTTGCTTCAACGGGTGGAGTTATTGCAGTTTTCACACTGATTAAAACCCATCAAAAAAACCAAAATGATGAGATGTCTCTGCAACTTGACAGAGAAAAATATGAACAACAGAAGGAAGATCGATTGAAAGACATAGAAATGCAAAATTCTCAAATGAAAGAACAAAAAAGGCAGTTCAATAAGAAAACAAAACAAGAAGCCTATAGAAGCCACCAAGAACAAATTCGGCAAATTCACGCAGAGCGCCGCAGTCGCTACACCAAGGCTGTGGAACAGCTGGCTAACGAGAATGCGGCCGTTCGCCTCGGTGGTATCTATACCCTTGCAGGCCTCGTCGATGAATGGCTCACAGATAAGAGCCTCAAAGAAGAGAGCGATCGACGCAAGGAAGGGCAGGTCATCATCAATAACCTCTGTGCCTATATCCGCTCGCCTTTCCCCCTAGCAGTAAATATGTATATACTGCAATCTAATAAAAAGCCAAGGGATTATAAAGGGGATTATCTGTTAGACCAAGTGAAGCTCCGTGAAGAACAAGATATTCGCTTGACTATTATAAAAGAAATTAAAGATAGACTCAGTTCTAATTCTTACGTCGATGAAAATCATAAAAAAATCATCAAAAAAGGTCCCTGGTCATGCTTCAGTTACGATTTTTCCGCAACCGCTTTATTCTATGAAATCGACCTTAGAGAAAGCTATTTCGAAGCTCCAGTAAATTTCTCAAACACGCACTTTAATTCAGCACGGTTTGCAGAATCAGTATTTGCGAGTAGTGCAGACTTCAGTGATGCTTTTTTTGACGGATATGCAGAGTTCACAGAAGCAGAGTTCACAGAAACAGGCTTCAATATACAATATTTCATTGGAGCACACTTTAAAGGGAATGCAATTTTCACCGGAGTCACGTTTAATTCTGACGTACATTTTGGGAAAGCTAAATTTTTCGAACAGGCAATTTTTAGTAAGGCAAATTTCTATGGAACCGGACATTTTCCAAAAACAGTTTTTGAAAAAAATGCAATTTTTAGTCAGGCGAATTTCCTGGACGGCCAATTTTCTGAAACAATTTTTTCAGGAGGAGTTTCGTTTGAAAATGCTTTCCTGATTAGAGAAGATTTAAGCTTCATATATACTGATATCAGCGGCACATTAGATACAGCAAAATTCTCTTATCTAGTTACTCCCGAAGAATATAATTTTGAAATTGATAGTCAACCAATCTCTAGAAAAATCGAAACTGAAAAGATTAAGGTAGCTGACGGCAGGGTCTTCACTATTCCAGTGGGTTGTGAGCTTTTCGACCCCAATCCTTTGCCCGCACCCAAACCGGAAGAAAAGCCCGCTGAATAAGGTTCACCGTTAAAAGGCCCCCCGGCCCTCCGTCGGCGGGGCCTTCACGTCTGTTCAAGGGTGACTCGTTGCAGGCCACTTTCCACTATGCTGAAAGGTGACCGTCCCTCTCAAAGTAGATAGGAGAACTAGACACATGCATTTAGAACCAACGGGGGCCTGGTGGCTACTTGGCGTATGCGCAGCATTGGTGGTCGCTTTCTTACTCACTGCGCATTCCACCAAGCTAAAGAAGAATGTACCCCTGTTCTACTGCTGGCTTGGCGCAATCGCGGTCTTGGGCGGAGCCGCAGCATTCTTCCTGCCTATCGCAGTTAACTCAGGCTTTGCTAAAGATGATGATGGCTCAGCTCTTCGCCAGGCTCTTCTCTACACCACCGGTGGTCTTCTGGGTGTCATTACTCTTGGTGAAACTCACCGAAAGAATAACCAGGAGAAAGAGAAAAACGAGAACGACCATACCCGCCAGATGTATGCGGAACGCCGAAGCCGCTACACCAAGGCGGTAGAACAGTTGGCTAGTGATAAAGCAGCTGTTCGTCTTGGGGGTATCTATACCCTTGTGGGCTTGGTCGATGAGTGGCTTGCTGATAACACTCTCAAACCTAAAGAACGGCAAAAAGAGGGGCAGATTATTGTCAATAACCTTTGCTCCTATATTCGTTCCCCTTTCTTGCTACTAGAAAAATTAGAAGAGTATAAAGCCAATATAAGGTTGAGAGAGTTCATAGCGAAAGGAACTGAAAATCTCAGCAAGGAGGAAACCAGACGATACGAAAGGCTACGTAAACGTTTCAGTAATCTTTCGGACTCAGATTCCCCCATATATGAGGGAACCCTCAGCGCAGACCAAGCAAAGCTAGGTGAAGAGCAAAATATACGCCGAACTATTTTTGACGAGATAAGCAAACGCAGTAGCAGAATTATCAAAGATAATAACGGCAACACAGCTCTTACGGCTGGAAGTTGGAGTGGTTTCAACTTTAATTTCAGTCGGGCACCAATCTTTTATTCCCTGGGGAATCTCACCATCGAGAAAGCAGATTTCTCTTTTTCAACATTCTATAATGATTCATATTTCATTGATACAAAATTCGTTCAATACGTAGATTTCAGCAGTGCAACTTTTGAAAGACCGGTATTCTTCAGAAACACTATTTTTAATGGAACTGCAAATTTTAACCGCGCCAACTTCGAAATGGCCCTATCCTTCGATAATACAGTCTTCGAAAAAGAGGCTGATTTCAGCGACATAAGATTACCCTTCTTGTCGTTTATCCATGTAATATTCAAAAGAGATGCAAAATTTTCCTCTATGTGGGTCAGGGGAAATGGCAAATTCATGCATGTTACTTTCACGGGGGACGCAAACTTTGGAGATGCCAATTTTCGAGATGGCACACTTTTCGGAAATGCAATTTTCAAAAGAAATGTAAACTTCAGCAATGCAACATTCATGCTAAAATCACCTGAATTTTTATATGAGCATTCAGGAAGTATAGCAAGGGCTCACTTCATTATTTCGGAAGATAGGAGCCTTGCTACGCATAATTTCATGCTTCATGAGTTTAGCCAACCTATTCGTATAGGTGAAGCCGAGCTCGACGGGATAAAACAACTCATTCCTGTGGGAACGGTACTCTTTGACCCCGATTCCTGGGACGAAGAAAAGCAGGAATACACTCGCGTCAGTGAGCCTGCAAAGCCGCTAAATATATCTAATGACGGCGAAGAAGACAAATCAAAATAAAACTCACCTCTAAAAGGCCCCGCCGGCCCCTCGTCGGCGGGGCCTTTTCGCGCCCGCACCAAATGCCCCTCCGCGAATAGGTATCAGCGAGCGCATCCGCCCGTCACGGTGCCGCCCGCAAAGCCCTCCCAATCACCCGCCGCGCCCAACCACCCATCACCCCACCGATACACTAGAACCATGTACCGAATCATGACTGTCTGCACCGGCAACATCTGCCGCTCCCCCGTCGGCGAATACCTCATCCGCCAGCACGCCCAAGAAGCCGGCGTGCCCGTCACCGTCACCTCCAGCGGCATCAGCAACGAAGAAGAAGGCAACCGCATCGACCCGCGCGCCGCCGCGCAGCTCACCGCCCGCGGTATCGACCCGTCCGCGCACCGCGCCAGCGTCTTCACCGTCGAGGACTTCGACCGCAACGACCTCATCCTCGCCATGGACGCACCCCACTACCTGCGCCTCAAAGCCCTCGCCCGCAACGAGGCCGACAAAGCTAAAATCCGCATGATGCGCAGCTTCGACCCGAAGGTCACCACCACCCACCTGGATCAGCTCGGCATCTACGACCCCTGGTACGGTAGCGAACGCGACTTCGTGTACACCACCGACCTCATTGACGCCGCCGCACGCGGCCTCATCAACCACCTCAAGCAGGAAGGTGACGCATAGTGAGTCAGCGTATTCCCCTGAACCAGAACCGCCGCGTCACCGGCACTACCGAAATCCTTGACCTGTGCAAAGACATGCTGCGCCTGGAGCACGGCATCGGCAACGACTTCGACATGGACACCGCCGAATTCACCGAATTCCGTGCGCAGTTCCTCGCCGACTTCGCGCAGATCCCGCTGATCATCGGCATTGACGGCCGTAGCGGCACCGGCAAAACCAGCCTCGCCGCGCAGCTTGAGCAGGAGCTCACCGCCGCCGGGCACAGCGTGCACGTGCTGCACCTGGACGACTTCTACCCCGGCTGGGACGGCCTCTTCGACGGCGTGGAGGCGTGGGACGCGCTCTCCGTGCAGCTGACCGAAGGTATTGCCGGGACCTACACCCCGTGGGATTGGGAAGCAGGCGCCCCCGGTGAGGTGCGCACCGTCGACCCGGCGGCTACGCAGGTCATCATCTGTGAGGGTGTCGGCGCGATTGCGGGCGCCTGCGAGGTGCGTATTCTCGCCACCGCCCCGGACGAAGTGCGTTACGAACGCGCCATGGCTCGTGACGGTGACACGTTCCGCCCGCACTGGGAGCGCTGGGCGGCACAGGAGGAGGCGCTACTCGCCGAAATCCCGGAGGACTACGCGACCGTGGACTTCATCTACGACAGCGCGGCGCAGTAGCAGCCGTCTACAAGACGATAGGGCCCAATGCTTTGTGTTTCTCGAAGCATTGGGCCCTACGGCTATTCAGCGGCAGTTTTACTCAGGGGCTGTTTTACTTAGGCATGGGAGCCGGGCTAGCGGATTCCATGCGGTCTCTATCCCAGTAGGTTGAGCTGTTGTCCGGCGCGTGAGTGGAGGCTGTGCCGTCTTTGCCGTTACCCGGGTTGTTGCTAGAAAGCACGGCAAAGATTATGAGCAAGACACAAGCTATGAGCAGCAGGATGCATAGCAAATATTTGTAATAGTGATTGCGCATCTGAGGTGCTCCCTCCGGTCGTACCGCGTGGTATGACCAGCGTAAGTTATGCGGTTGGAGCCAGCAATACTTCTCAAGAATATTTCTCAAGTATCTCTTCAGTGCTGGGGGTGCTGAGCGGTAGGCACAAACCGATCAAGGGGCGGTGTTATCCGTAAGCGACATCAGGGTGTCCGAAGCGAAGCGAGGACGGGTGCCCCTGTAGGAGCGTGGATAACGCCGCTCCTTCTGTGTACCCTCTTCACACCCTCATCGAAAAAAGGTCAAACATTTAACTTACGAAGCCGCCCCCGATTCTGCTACCGTGGAAAAGTTGTGCTTCTAGCCTGCGCAAGCTCATCCCCGGGGCGGTACCACCGCATCCATATCTTGTAGAGCCGCAGGCGCCGTTGCACGCGCATCACGCAGAAAGAAAAACTAAGGCTAATGTCTTCGAAGTCGATTAAGACCTCTTTGGGGCTATCGCCCCTTTTCATTGTTGTTTTGGCGCTGCTGACTGCTATCGCGCCGCTGGCTACGGACATGTACCTGGCGGCGCTGCCCGCAGTCGCTGAGAATCTGAACACCACCAGCACGAACGCATCGCTGACGTTGAGCGGGTTCATGGTCGGTATGGCGCTCGGACAGCTGGTTGTGGGTCCGCTGTCGGATAAGACGGGCCGCCGTAAGCCGCTGCTGATCGGTGCGGTGGTTTGTTTCATCGCGACGGTGGCGTGTGGTTTCGCGCCGAATATTGAGCTACTGATTTTTGCGCGTTTCCTGATGGGCTTCACCGGTTCGATTGGTGCGGTGCTGGCGCGTTCCATGGTGACTGATACGACTGAGGGCCTGGCGACGGCTAAGCTCATGGGCGTCATGATGATGATTAACGGCTTCGCGCCGGTGCTTGCGCCGCTGTTTGGCGGTTGGGTGCTGTCGTGGGGTAATTGGCGCGATATTTTCCATGTGCTCAGCGTGATTACCGCGGTTATGATGCTCGGCGTAATCTTCGTGATCAAGGAGACCCTGCCCGTTGAGAAGCGCTACCAGGGCACTGCCTTGAGCGTGTACTCGGAGCTGCCGAAGGTCTTCAAGATTCGCCGCTACCTGGGTTTCATGCTGACGATGTGCTTCGCGTTTGGTGCGCTGTTCTCGTACATTTCCGGTTCGACGTTTGTGTTGCAGAAGATTCTGGGCATGTCCGAAACTGAGTTCACGATCGTGTTCGGTGTGAACTCGATCGGTGTTGTGCTGTTCAGCGCGATTGCGACGAAGCTGGTGGGTCGTGTGGCGCAGCGCCGTATTGTGAACGTTGGCGTGGTGAGCCTGCTCGTGGTGTCCGTGCTGCTGACCATCAGCTTCTTGGTGGGTATTTCGCTGGTGCCGACGCTGGTTCTGCTGTTCCTGCTGACCTGTTCATGCGGCCTGATTTTTGGTAATGCTTCGGCGTTGGCGTTGAACGAGGCGCGCCACATGGCGGGTAGTGCGTCGGCGGTGATGGGTACGGTTCAGGCTCTGCTGGGTGCGTTGGCGGCGCCGCTGGTGTCGATTGCTGGTGAGCATGAGTACCTGCCGATGGGCTTCTCCATTCTGGGTTTCGCGGTCCTGACGGCGCTGGTGCTGTGGACGACCCCGCGTAAGGATTCGGACTACGCGGCGGACGGCGAGAGCCACAAAGCTCCGGCGGCGGGCCACTAGCCGTTCACAAGTACATATCTGTACGCATGCCCAGGAGGGGCGGTGTTATCCGTAAGCGACATCAGGGTGTCCGAAGCGAAGCGAGGACGG
>ERZ773008.1625-NODE-1625-length-15622-cov-2.454037_pt1 | contig 15622 bp, 14 predicted proteins | sample MGYA00580664_ERZ773008 | MGnify/ENA primary metagenome ERZ773008 (study PRJEB29015, sample SAMEA2738016) | human oral metagenome | biome: human oral; feature: human-associated habitat; material: dental | place: China | collected 2048 ... | reverse complement strand
AACGGAATCGATCCGCTTGAAGTAATCGATAAGGTTGGTGCAGATGCACTAAGATTTATGCTGATTACTGGAATTACTCCAGGTAATGACACTAGATTTATCTGGGATAGACTCGAATCCTCGCGCAACTTCGCTAACAAGCTTTGGAACGCGTCGAGATTTACAATCATGAATCTTCTGGATGACGAAGGTAATCTATTACCGATGGCAACTGATGAGGATGCAATACTTAGAGATGAGGATAAGTGGATTATATCGCTTGTAAATGAAGCGGCGGCAGATATTACAAATTCGTTGGAGAAGTTTGAACTCGGTCTTGCAGGTCAGAAGGTTTATGAACTCATATGGGATGAGTACTGTGACTGGTATATAGAGCTTGTTAAAGCGAGACTATGGAGCGATGATGAAGAAGATAAGGCAACCGCAAGGTTCGTGCTTCAGAGAGTGCTCAAAGACTTACTTAAACTTCTTCACCCATTCATGCCGTTTATTACAGAGGAAATCTGGGGATATTTGCCAGCAGAAACAAATGCTTCGGAGAGCGATGATAACTTGCTAATCACATCATCATGGCCGATTTATGACAAAACAAAGGCATATTCTGAATCTGTTTCAAGAATTGAGACTGCTAAAGAAATCATCAAAGCAATTAGAAATGCTAGAACAGAAGTAGATGCTGCACCTAGTCGCAAGCTTAATCTGATCGTAAAGACGGACGCGCTTAAGGATACAGTTGAAGCGATTTCTGCCCACATTAAGAAGATTGCTAATGTTGTAGATATAACAGTTGAAGAAACTGATAGCGAAACTCCAGATGGAGTAGTTTCAGCGTTATTCACTGGAGGAGAGCTCCTGATTCCGCTAGCTGATTTGGTTGATTTCGAAGCAGAGCGCGAGAGACTTGAGAAGGAGAAGAAGAGACTCGAGGGCGAGGTTGCTCGTGTAGAGAAGAAGCTCTCTAATCAGGGATTTGTTGCAAAGGCTCCTGTATCGGTGGTTGAAGAGGAGAAACAGAAGGGCGACAAGTACCGTGAGATGCTAGAAACAGTTATCAAGAGACTTGAGTCCATGGGTGAAGCAAGTGCCAAATAAAGCGAGTGAGGCGGTTATACGGCGCATTTGGGAAATGACATCTAAGAGAGGACCCCTTGGACTTTCGCGGATGAAAAGGCTTCTCGAGTTATTAGGTAACCCTGAAAAAGACTTAAAATTTGTCCATGTTGCAGGCACGAATGGCAAAGGCTCTGTTTGCCAGTTCATAGCATCGATGCTGCGAGCAGCCGGTTATTCTGTTGGGGTTTTCACATCTCCCCACGTTATGGAGTACAATGAGCGATTCGATATAGACAGGAATTACATTAGTGATGATGATTTCTGCAGGATTGCTACATATGTGATGTCATTTGCGGAACAAGTTAACGATGAAGGATTTGGATACTTCTCTGAGTTCGAGATACTAACAACTACAGCTTTGCTGTATTTTCTAGAGCAAACACCTGATATAGTGATTCTAGAGACTGGGATAGGCGGTAAGATGGATATGACAAATGTCATTTCAAACCCTCTAGTATCAGTGATTACCCAGATAGGTTTCGACCATGTTGACATGCTTGGTGACACACTTCCTATGATTGCAGAGGCTAAGGCTGGAATCATAAAGGCGGGTGTTCCAGTTATCTCAGAATCTTCTGAGCTCGAAGTCAAAGATGTTATAGCCGATGTTGCTAGGGAAAAGAATTCCAGATTTATCGACGCATCACTTGCCAAATATAGAATAAATGATTATTCTGAACTTATGAGTTTTGATTTTGAATTCGGAGATGGAACTGATCGAGTCAAAATGGATGATGTTAAGATAGTTCTCATCGGTGAACATCAAGTTAGGAATGCTATAACTGCACTGCTTGCTGTAAATAGTATGCGAGACCGCAAACTAATCGAAATCGATGACTTAGAAATGCGGAAAGGTCTAGCGAATGCGAGAAATATGGGGCGTTTTGAGATTCTCAAGAGCGATCCCTACATCGTGATAGATGGTTCGCACAATCCTCAAGGACTCAAAGCTGCCATGGAGACGCTTAAGGAACTTAGGAAAACTATATTCAAGAATAAGAGAATAATTACGCTCTTCGGGTGTTTTGGAGATAAGGAGTATCAGGCTATGACTGAGATACTTCGTTCAGGTCTTGCTGCAGTAGATGCAAACGAGGTGATTGTAACCGAACCGGTTAGTCCGAGAGCACTTAAAGCAGAGGTGCTAAAGAAAACACTCGAAGATGAAAATATCGCTGTAACAGCTATCAGCGATGAAAAAACAGCCTTTGATAGGGCACTGTCGTCTGGTGCAGACGTGATGCTCTTTTTAGGATCCATATATCTTATTGGAGATATAAGAATTTTTTTCAATCGAAAGGACGGGAAAATTAATGTTTGACAGAAATGGCTACGATGACAGCAGATATAACTTAGAGAATATCGCTGAAATTGCAAAGACGTCTCCTACAGTTGCTGCTCTAGTTGAGAAGGAGTACAACAGACAGAAGAATAACGTGGAGCTAATCGCATCTGAGAACTACTGTTCAGAAGCAGTTCTTGCTGCTTGCGGAAGCTGTCTATCATGGAAGTATGCAGAAGGATATCCTGCAAAGCCAGTTGCTAGACACTCCGGAAACAAGGGAAGATACTACGGTGGAACAAGATACGTTGATGAACTCGAGGAATACTGTTGCGATAAGTGGAGAGAGGTATTCAATACAGATTATCACGTAAATGTACAGCCGCACAGTGGATCACAGGCTAACTTTGCTGCTTATAATGCAGTTTTAGAACCAGGTGATACAATCCTTTCACTTAACCTAGACAACGGTGGGCACCTAACTCACGGATCGTCGGTTAACTTCAGCGGTAAGTTTTTCGATGTTCATTTCTACAACGTAGATGATAATGGATTCATCGATATGAGCGACCTTGAGAAAAAGGCTAAGGAACTTCAGCCTAAGCTAATTCTTACTGGTGCTAGTGCTTACTCAAGAATTATCGATTTTGAGAAGTTTGCTGAGATTGCACAGAGTGTTGGTGCTCTATTCATGGTAGACATGGCTCATATCGCTGGTCTCGTTGCTGGTGGAGTACATCCATCCCCATTCGGATATGCTGATATCATCACAACAACAACCCATAAGACGCTTAGAGGACCAAGAGGTGGAATGATTTTTTGCAAGGAAGAACTCGCTAAGAAAATAGATAGTGCAGTATTCCCATTTGCACAAGGTGGCCCACTCGAGCACATCATCGCTGGTAAAGCTGTTTGTGCTGAGGAAGCACTAAGACCTGAATTCAGGGATTATGCAGCACAGGTTGTTAAGAACTGTGCGGCATTTGCTGATGAGATGCTCAAGCTAGGTTACACGATTGTAACTGGAGGAACAGATAACCACGTATTCCTAATCGATCTTTCTGACAAGGAATTCTCCGGTAAGGATCTTCAGAATGCTTGCGATGAGGTTGGTATAACTCTCAATAAAAACTGCGTTCCTAACGAGAAGCGTTCTCCAATGCAGACTAGCGGTGTTAGAGTTGGTACAGCTCCAATGACAACAAGAGGCTTCGTTGAGGAAGACTTTATCGAGGTTGCACACAGAATTGATGAAGTTGTTAAGAGACTAGATGCTGAGAAGGCTGCAGAAGAAAAATAGCAACTAGTTTTACTACATATTAAATTCGATACCCGGATTTGTTGATATACAAATTCGGGTATTGTATAATCAAAAAAAGAAAATAAAGGAGGACGATTCCATGGTTAAATTATTGGTAGGACATAAAGGTAAGGGCAAGACCAAGAAAATGATCGAGCTAGCTAACGCAAGTGTCGAGGAAACCAAGGGCAGTACCGTATTTATTAACAAGAATTCCAGACTTATCTATGATTTAGACTACAAGATTCGTGTAATCTGCATGGAGGATTTTGTTCATATAACTAATGAAGATGAGTATATCGGATTCCTATTCGGTATTATCAGTTCTGACAATGACATCCAGACAATCTTCCTGGACGGTATCATGAGACATGCTGATTTCTCTCTAGATATGCTTCCAAGCTTCCTTTCAAAGATTAAGGATATCTCTAAGGATTATGGCATTGACTTTGTAATCAGCATCAGTGCTGAACTCGAAGAGATGATTGGAGTTAACTTCGATGGAGTAGAGGTTCTTAATTAATTTTAAAATGGACTTATAGTGCAACCTGACTACCGATTTTCGAATTAGTCAGGTTGTTTTATTTTGCTAATTAAAGCCTCTTAATTGCCTCTATAAATGAATCAACATCCTGCTGCTTTGTATACCAAGCGGTGCAAAGTCTCATGCACTTATGAGACTCATCTATAGTCTCAATTTCAGATAGCATGTATTCTTCGCTAAGCGCTTTAATCTGCTCATTAGTCATAATAAAGAACTGCTGGTTAGTCGGACTATCTACGGCAAGCTTGATGCCTTTTGAAAGCATAGCAGACTTGATATTTAGCGCCATCTTTACTGCTGCTCTTGCAACTTCAGTGTAGAGATCATCCTTAAAAAGTGTATAGAACTGAAGACCAAGAAGCCATCCTTTTGCAAGGAGTGCACCGTGCTGTTTCTGATAACTAAAGAAATGAGGCTTTAGCTCGTTGTTTAGTATAACAACTGCTTCTCCAAACAGCGCACCACACTTTGTGCCACCTATGTAAAATGCATCGCAGATACTAGCGATATGTTTTAGATCGACGTCATTAAAAGGAGAGGAAAGTGCATAGCTAAGTCGTGCACCATCTACGAACAAATAGAACCCAAATTCATCACAAGATGCACGAATCGCCTCGAGTTCCTCCTTACTATATAGCGTGCCGAATTCTGTAGGCTGAGAGATGTACACCATCTTAGGTTCTACTACGTGACCTGGCGTCGGGTTCTGTACTTTTAGCACACCTTGTTCTCTAACCTGTGCAGATGTGATTTTACCATCTGCTGATGGTAGGGCGATGACCTTATGGCGCGTGAACTCAATAGAGCCCGTTTCATGGACATTAACATGACCTGTATCAGCTGATATGACACCTTCAAAGCTCCGAAGTGCAATATCTATTACAGTCATGTTAGTCTGTGTGCCACCTATAAGGTAGTGAATATCTGCATCTGGTTTGCCTATTGCCTTTCGAATTTCATCACTTGCTATTTCGCACCATGAGTCGAGTCCGTAGCCAGCATATGAATTATACATATCTTCGCTTAAAGCCTCAATTATCTTTGGATGTGCACTTCTACTGTAATCGTTATCAAATCTAATCATTTTGACCCTCTAATCTTAGATCACTTTATATACCTAATTGGTTTTATTTTCTTCCCACTCTTTAATTGCTTTTCTAGCACACTTATCGTCATCCTGAGGAACGTTAACACCGTTTATATGCTGGTATTTATCGTCACCAAGACCGATGATAGCAACGAGGTCGCCTGGTTCGGACTGAGTAATCGCATAGTGTATAGCCTCTGGTCTATTCTCTATAACCATGTACTTTCCACCGGTTGGCTCAAGGCCAGACTTAACGCCTTCAAGTATAGTTTCAAACGGCTCAAACCTGTTGTGCTCAGTAGTAATAATGGAGAAGTCGGCATATTTCCCAGATGATTCACCCAGTCCGATTCTTCTCTCAATATCTCTGTTTCCCCCAGCGCCAAATACACATACGAGCCTCTTTGGATTATATGCTCTAAGTGCTTCGAGAACAGCTCTCGTGCTCTCTCTAGTGTGAGCAGAGTCAATGCATACACTTAGGGCTTCTGTGCGGTAAATCATATCAACTCTGCCGTTAATATGGATATGAGAAAGAGCTTTTTTCGCTGCATCTGTAGGTATTCCGAGAGCTTCTATAGTAGCGATTGTAGCTGCGCCATTTAGCGGAACGAACTCACCGGGCATGTTTACAAATACAGTGTCATTAAGCATGCCTGAAAGTTTAAACTCTTCACCTATAAATCCGTTACATTTCTTGGTGTGAGGCTCTGAGATTGCATAATCTGGTCTGCTGCCGAGCTTATCCGTTTTCTTATGTATTCCATCGTGACCGACAGTAATTAGATTACATGTTGCATTTTTTACAATGAAATCAATATTTTCATCATCCAGATTAACGATGCCCGTATTACACTGTTGTAGCAGAAGACTTTTACAATATGCATAGTTTTCAAAAGTAGGGTGTTCATCTGTTCCAACATGGTCTCCATGCTGAATATTGAGAAATACACCGACATCAAAATTAATCATATCAGTTCTATGCTGCATAAGACCTTGTGATGAGCACTCGAGAACTGCGTATTCTATACCTTTTGATACCATGATAGAAAGAAATTTCTGCATCTGGTCAGAGTCAGGTGTGGTGTTGGCAACTTCTAGAACTTCATCGTCTAAGTTCACCCCATTTGAGCCTATTGATGCTGCTCTATAGCCTGCTTCTCTTAACGATGCCATAATCATCGTTGTAACAGTAGTCTTACCCTTTGATCCAGTAACGCCAACCATCTTGAGCTTTTCTGCTGGATAACCATAAAATGCTGCTGAAACCACAGCTTTAGCATGTCTTGTATCCGAGGTTGCAATTACAGTTGAGCTTACAGCTGATATGTCGAGCTCGCAGCTCTCATCTACTATGATGAGGGCAGGATTGCCACTATCAATCTGCAGAAGTGCATCGTGAGAGTCAAATGATGCGCCGCGAATGCATACAAAGACATCGCCTGGCTTTACTTTTCTGCTGTCGAAACAGATACCTGTCACGGCTTGGTCAAGTGACCCTTTTAGTAATTTGTATTCTAATCTCGATACAATTTCTTTTGTGTTCATAATTCCTCCGGAATCCATAAGAATATGAGATTTACAATTTACAATTATATCCTTAATTAGTTAAATTTCCAATACATATGGTATAATACAGCGGTATAAAGAGGAGTAAAGATGATTAGATTAATAAGTTCACATGAAGAAAAACGAGACTTTTTAGAATCGCTAGATGAAAAATCTAACGAGAAAATTAGAGCACTTAGGGAGTATGCGTTCCGAGGCATTACTGATGAGCTTATTTTAGGATTTCGCACTGAAGATGATAATTCAGCACTTATAATCACATCTCAGAATGAATGCGTTCTTATAACGGAAGATGCAAAGCTTATAGACTGTGTATCAAAGGTTAATAGCAAAGATCCGCGCGATGAACTGCTCGAATTGATGTTAGAGTATTCATCGAATGACATATATGAGCTTGAGAATCTTGAGGCGAGTATTGTAGACATGGAGGAAGAACTATTTGGAGGCGCTAGACCTGATAAAGCAGGGCTCAAACAAATTGTGGTTAGACGAAAGGAAATCATGTTCAAGAAGCAATATTATGAAAGAATGGAGCTTCTTACAGATGACCTAGCAGAGCTGGATAAAATGTTTTCATACTTAGATAAGAGATTTGATAAGCTCTATAGTTTTATTCTCAGGGTTCAAGAATATCTTAATCACGTCAGTGAGATGTACCAAGCGCAGATAGATATAGAACAGAATAACTTGATGAAGTTCTTTACGGTCGTGACCAGTATTTTTGCGCCGCTAACACTCATTACAGGATGGTACGGTATGAATCTGAAGCTACCAGAATTCGGGTGGCGTTTTGGATACATATACGTATCTGTACTCAGTTTAAGTGTGGTACTGGGTCTTATATACGTGTTTAAAAAGAAGAGGATACTTTAGGAACTCAGTGCAACCGAATTAATGACTGATGGTTCTAAGTTTAATGATTAGACAATTGGAGAAAAGATGGATAATAAGGACTATATAGTAAGGGCGAGCCTTGCAAATGATAGCGTTAGAGCTTTCGCTATTAGCTCTACTCATCTCGTGGCTGAAGCAAGAGAGCGTCATAAAACACTGCCCGTAGTGACGGCAGCCCTAGGCAGACTGCTATCAGCAGGGGCTATAATGGGCAGCATGATGAAAGGTGATAAGGATATAGTGACGATTTCTCTTAAGGGCGATGGTCCTGCAGGATATATAACCGTCACAGCGGATAGTCATGGTCATGTCAAAGGATTTCCAGGAAATCCAAATGTTGATATCCCGCGCAAGTATGCCGGGAAACTCGATGTCGGTGCGGCAGTAGGAAGAGGTCTTCTAACAGTTAGCTACGATTTCGGATTAAAGGAGCCGTATAGCGGTCAGGTAGAGATTCAAACTGGAGAGATTGCTGAAGATCTCGCATACTATTTTACTGTGTCGGAACAGCTACCATCAGCAGTTGGTCTAGGGATCATGGTAGATACAGATAGCAGCGTAAAGCATGCTGGAGGCTTCATTGTGCAGCTCTTGCCAGATGCTCCCGAGGATGTGATTGAACTCCTGGAGAAGAAGTTAGCTAATCTGGAACCTGTAACAACTATGATGGAGCAGGGGATGGCACCTGAAGACATGCTTTTACATATATTTGAAGGCGTAGATATTGAGTTTACGGAGAGACACGACGTGGAGTTCTACTGTGACTGCTCCAAGGAGAAGGTAAAGAGAGCGCTAGACGCAATTAACGATAAGGATCTACAGGATATCGTGAATGATGGTGAAGATATCGAGGTTAAGTGCTATTTCTGCAATACCGCATACAAATTTAGTATAGCTGACATAAAAGACATACTTTCGTCGAGAAAAATCGATTAAAATTTGTTAGAAATCAATAAAAATAATACATATGTATTGAAAGAATATACAAAAAATGCTACAGTTAGATGTAGTTAAACCATTGTAATGATAAAAATTTTTTAGAAAAAGGTGTAGTAATGAAAGATAGAATTTATCTAAACGATAATGAAGTCATTTTGAACTTTGATTTAGTATACCCTGAGACTAGTCTAGAGGTTATTAAGTCTAAGGAATTCAAGGTGTTTATGCAGAGTTATATAGCTCATCTCGAGGAGACTGATTCAAAGCTTTATAATTGGGCAACACAGGGTAAGTCGCTACAGACGGCTATCGAGGCGCTATCTACATTTGCACGTCAGACATTAGTTTTTTCTGCAGAGGAGATTGAATCACCTTATATTGAAGATAGAACGTTAGCACTTTCGTTCGTAGAAGGCATGTATGACTTCTGGAAGGCTCACGAGAGGTACTCAGTTACAACAGATAGAAGAAGAGAATCGAGCTCAACAACATTTGTACATGCTGATTCTTCTCATAATCAGCTTATTATGGCTACATATAGACGCATCGAAGAAACTCTGATGGGCCGTGCAAATAAGATATACCGTCAGCAGCCTGCAGGAACTAACGCAGCACTATCATTATATAAGAACGAATCATTTAAGCTTAGCTCTCGCTATGAGTTGCTGAGAAAGGTTAAGTTTATCGACTCTATTATGCTTCGTACGCCAATGATTCTACATCCTAAATCGAATAAGCGTGAATGGGCATTCCAGCAGGTATATGAGAATCCACTGGATACATTTAAGGGTAATAGTGATGAATTTTTCTGTTTCCCTGCCAAGGTTGGAGATCTGACAGTTTTCGTTTACTTCCACAGAGATTTTATGTCAAATGGAGTTTCGTTAGCTAACCTGTTTGAGCTTGCATCCAAGAAGGAGGCTTCAAAGAAACCTGACTGTGTGCTGATTTTCGGTAACGATGATGGCAAGAATGCATGCACCTTCTACCACGATGAAGAGGAGAATATCTGGGTAGGCTCTGTTACATATAACGAGAAGATTTCTTACTTCGGATACATGAAGAAGACCGTTCTCACACTCCATAACGTTGCGATGATGCAGAAGGGGTGGTTACCAATTCACGGTGCATTTGTAAATATTACTCTCAAGAATGGAAAGAGCAAGGGTATCTGCCTCATGGGAGACTCAGGAGCTGGAAAGTCTGAAACTATTGAAGCTCTAAAGTCGCTTGGTAATGAGAAGATTAAGAATATAGAAATCGTGTTTGACGACATGGGAACATTCCATGTTGAAGATGGTACGGTATACGCAAAGGGTACTGAGATAGGCGCGTTTGTGAGACTTGATGATCTCGATCCAGGTACACCTTATCGTGATATGAACAGATCTATATTCTTTAACCCGGATTTATCAAATGCGAGAGTTATTACGCCAGCAGCTCCTTACTCAGTAGTTACAGATAATCATCACGTTGACCTCTTCGCGTATGCAAATAACTACGATGAAGACCTCGGACTACATCAGTTCAATAACCTTGATGATGCAAAGACTGTATTCGTTGAGGGTAAGAGAATGGCTAAGGGCACAACACAGGAGGTTGGACTATCTACAACTTATTTTGCTAACCCATTCGGTCCAATGCAGCAGCAGGAAATCTGTGACCCTATCATCGATAAGGTATATGAGTGCCTAAAGGACAACGGCGTATTTATCGGAGAAGTTTACACTCACCTCGGTAGAGATCCGGAGGACAGGGATAGTATCGTGAAGGGCGCAGAGGAGCTTCTAAAGTTTATCGAAGAGAACTAATCGCTGTGTAAATTGCAAAAATATGTGAGGCGGAGCAGCACTACTGCTTCGCTTATTTTATAGGTAGTGCTGAAAAGCAGACGGAGTTGTGATCCTGAGCAGATGAATATATAATTGACTAAATACTATTCATCATGATTGCAGTCTGAAATACTTTACTGGTTGAATAAAAAGCAAGATGAAATAGAGATTGGGTATGAATGAGATTAAGAGATTAAAAACAGCGTTACTGAATGATCCTGGGGCGGAGTCTACATCTAAAAGCTTCGGTGTTCTAATTCCTATAATGGAGACTCCGCATGGTCTATCGGTATTGTTTGAGGTGCGTGCTAGGAATCTGAGGAGGCAGCCAGGTGAGATATGTTTTCCTGGAGGCAGCACCATGAAGTACGAGCCTGCTACTGATGCTGCTATTAGGGAGGCGAGCGAGGAGCTCCTTATCGCCCCATCCAGCATCGAAGTTCTTGATGAGCTAGATGTCGTGAATGTGTATTCAGGCGACACCCTGCAGCCGGTGGTGGGTCTGCTCAAGGATTATGACTACACATTTTCTTCCGATGAAGTGGCCGAGGTATTCACGGTACCACTGACATTCTTTTTAGAGACACAACCAGAACGCTATAACGTAGCGATGAGGAGCGTGCCAGTCGAAGGCTTTCCCTATGACAGAATCGAAGGAGGGAAAACCTACGCCTGGGATTCTAGTTATAGAAGCATATATTTCTACAAATACGATGGTAGAAATATATGGGGACTTACAGCAGGGATCATAAACGACTTTATAGAGAAACTAAGGCGAGGTGGATATTTCAAGAAGTAGCGATGAGTCATATTAATATTGAGTATTTGTTTGAACATTATACTAGTAGGCTACCTCATCAAATTTCCTATTCTAAAATAAACATAACAGTATTTGCATAGATTTTTCACACAGCACAGATAAATATTATGCTATAATAAATAGACAGTCGATGTGGGTGTTCATCACCCGCATTTATTTTTCTGAATTTCCATCATTTCCATCATATTTAGGTTATTATTTTAAGTAATTAATCAAAGAGAAATATAAAGAGAGAATTTAATGAATTCAAACACCAAAGGATACATTATATCGCATAAAGATTCTTTGTTAACTGTCATTAGCCGTATTACTGCTTTGATAGTGGCTTTATTTCTATTGGTGTTTTTTGCTTCTAGTTCGGCATTTGCAGGCACATCGCTACCGAGCACACCTCCGGATAGAGAGGGTTATTATGAATTTCTCGGAATAGATGTATCTGAATGGCAGGGCAATATCGACTGGAAAGCAGTAAAGAGCGATGGTGTAAATTATGCATTTATCAGGGCTGGTGCGACTACATCATCTAATTTTGATTTCAAAACAGATTCAAAGTTCGATGTAAACATGGAGGGAGCTAAGGCAGCAGGAATCGCACGGGGAGTATATTGGTATTCGCAGGCTACAAACGAAGATGAAGCTATTGCTGAAGCTAAGAAGTTAGTTGCGCTTGCTAAGAAATATGACTTAGAGCTGCCGCTAGTTATGGACCTAGAATTCTCCGACGGCAGATTCGATAATGCCTACACTTCTTGGCGTGCAAACGGAAGTGAGTATGCAAAGAAACGAATGACCGCAGTTGCTGATGCCTTTTTGTCATATTGTCGTTCACAGGGATACCCTGCATCAATATATCTTTCAACATCCCTAGCGGGAAGCACCACGGGAGTGGATACTACAAATCTTGTCAACAATTCCAATGAGGTTTGGATTGCTCATTATTCGAGCAATCTTTCGGCATCATCTGATTACACGATGTGGCAATTTACAAGCACGGGAAGAGTAGATGGCATCAAAGGTAAGGTGGACTACGACGTTATGTATGTAGATAAGAAAGCCGTGAAAGCAGGTAGTCCGGGTCTTAATGCAGAAGCATCAAATGACATGCTTAAGTATACAGGCGGTCCTGTTACAATCAATATTAATCTTACTGATAATGGAAAATCACTGGCACTAAATAAGGATTATACCGTTTCTTATATTAATAATATAAATACTGGCACAGCATATGCGTTAGTCAAAGGAAAGGGTGATTATATAGGTTATAAAGAGGTTATACCTTTCAAGATCGGTGATGAGGATATTCTTAATTCCACTGAACTTGAACCGTCTAAGGTTGTAACGAGTGTAAAGGGTGGAAAGACAAGTGTGAAGTTTACAGCTGCAAGTGGCAGGGTAGACAACTATAGGATTGAGTACAGAAATACCGATTCTGACGAATGGAATTCGGTGATGACTGATGGTAAGACCGAGTATGTTATAGATGGGACACCTAAACAGATAAGAGTATCCTCTGTCTTGGGAAAAGATATTTATGGTTTAGCTTTACCAGATAATTCGCAGAAATACGAGATTATTGATGGCTCTGTAGAGGCTGATTACAAGCTCAGTGGACAGTCTCTATTAAATGGCGATAAGTTTAAAAAGATTAATGAGGAGGTAAGTGGCGATGTCGTCATCTAAAGGTAATAGCCCGCATAAGAGACATACTCGTAAACAGAAGCTCCTTATCGGATTACTTATCTTTATCATCATAGATGTCGCATTATTCATGTTCACTGTCACAAGATATACAGGATACGATCTCATTAAATCTGAAAAGTATGTTGAATTCAGGATGCCAAAGGAAAGGACGCTAACTGAGCAAGAGTGGCAAGTGCTTGTTCACCGCTTCTACCAAACTATCATAGACGCTTTCTGGGATAAAGTTAGCAGAAAGAGCTGCCTCACGCGCACTTGAGAATTTGCGAACCTTGGCATTGTAATTGTGAACCTTGACGTTGGTCTGAAGAGTCTTAGCATAGGTGTGTTGGTACTGTTCGTAGACACCATACAAGGCCTGGTAAGCTTCCTTACGGACTTGGCGGTCCTTAGACTCTACCAAAGAGATATAGTTTCCATGGGTCAACTGTACTTCTTGGCCTTGGTCATCCTTCACCATCGGGAAGACGATATCTGCATTGTCCAAAATCTCAAAAGTTTCACCCGCTGCAGCGAAGATTTCACCCGCTCCTGCTAATAATTCTTCTTCTTTTTGAGAAAGGACATGCTCTTTGGTTTTGAGTAATTTATCAAAGTAATGAGCATAAGCTTCTAGGGCAGGGACTTCTTTCAAGAAGTTGGCATATTGCTCTTCGGTGATCTCCATAAATTCTGGTTCGTAGAAGGCAAAGGTCTCCCCTAAAAGGCTGTATAGGGACATGGCTTTTGATTGGAATTCTTGGTATTTAGCTACGCGTGTGTCCTGGTCATTCTTCATATGAGCGTAGACATAAACCTTCTCCAAACGACGGCTCAAGTCCAAATAAACTTCTGTGGTTTCTAATAGGTTGGCTGGAGAAGACAATAAAGAACCTGCAAAATGGGCAGCATCTTTAATAGCTGCAGCTAAGGCAGTTGCTTCTTCTTCCCAAGCTTGGTCTGTCGCAAAAATGGTCGACAAATCCCATTGGTATTTTTCATCAATTTCATTTCGTTGTTTTACCATTACAAAAATCCTCCAATGCTTCTATTCTATCACAATATTACCATTTGGGGGTATTTGATTGACAGAAATTTAAGCTTTCCAGTTCTGATAAAAACGAGGTGAATAAAGAGTCTGCATCGCTTTCATTCCGATTGAACGATAGTAGGCCATAAAGTCCTGGTAATAGCTCGGCCAATCCCCCCTAATCTGAATAAAATTCCTAGACTTCAGTGGCCGACACAGGGGATAAAAGGCTTCCAAGTCCAACTCCAGGAGATGCTTTCCTTTCAGATAGAGTTGTTCTTGGAGGGCCATCCACTTAGGATGCCGGTAATACAACTGCTGACGAAGATAGTCCTTAAACTGTCTGTCTAGAGAGACCGTCATTCGTTGCAAGCCTTGTTGGGCAAAGGGGGTCCGCAAAACATCTAACAAATTCCCTCCATAAAAAGGAAAATGTTGAGTCCGATAATGAAGACGCCCTCGCAAGTCTTGATGGATCAGATAGTGGAGCCGAACTTCCTGCTGCTCTAGGTCCAACTCCCAGAGATGAAAGCCCCTATTTTGGCTAAAATAGACAAAACCTTCTTGCAGAGCTGACAGGCTTTTCTTGAGCCATAAGTTTTTCCCTAGCAACCAGTAAACTTGATAACCATGCTTGCGATAGGCATCGCTCCGTTCTTTTAAACGCTCCATGGACAAGGAACTACATTGCACTTCTAAGGCAAGCTTTTGATCTGGAAGGAGAATATCCGCAATCTGTTGGAAAGCCTGCAGAGGACTTTCTACTTCAGCATTGGAGTGTTGCTTGGCCCATTGACAAAGTGCCAGCTTTAACTCCAAATGCTCTGGACTCTCCGTTTCATGATGGAAGGGGCAAGCCTCTAAGCTAACGTGAGCAAAATGAGGACGCATCACGGACCCTTTCTTTAAGCGAACTTCCTTTCCACACAGGAGACAGAAAAAGGGGCCCTCCTTTTTCATCGGAACCTTCTCCAAACAATTCCAACGCTGTTGCTTTGCATCAGCCGCAATAAACATATCATCACCTCCACTTATATAATTCGTAATAGGGGATACTTATATAAGGGAGACAGAAAAAAAGGAGGCAAGCTCCTTTTTTAGATATGATCTTATTTACATGTAAAGTGAATGTGCATTCATCCTAGACGAGACTTTACATAACGTCCCCCGCTTATTGATCTGACTCACTCGTTTTCTCGCCTGATGCCGGATCGGGAGTTTCCGATGATGGGGAGGTCCCATTTTCAGATGCTTCAGCTTGTTTTCGAGCCGTTTCAAATTTTTCAACAATGGTTGCACGAGTAGCTTCCGGGACCTCGGTGTCTTCAGGCCCTATCGTATCCATGAATTCATTAAAACCGGGCCTTGCTCGTTTCCATTTTCTCCTTCAAGTCTTTCAGATAAGTCTCATAGGTCTCTTTTGCAGAGGCCGTGAGGGATGCTCCTGCTTCTTCCGAATGAGCAACTGTTCGGTCCGTCATCAAAGCATAGAGAGCTTTAAAATCCCCAACGGTTCTGGCATTTTCAAGTTCCTC